>Ga0306926_10002865_pt1 | contig 17677 bp, 14 predicted proteins | sample flu12Cox44000178_FD_203759 | JGI IMG/M metagenome (GOLD analysis project Ga0306926, IMG submission 203759) | Lab enrichment of tropical soil microbial communities from Luquillo Experimental Forest, Puerto Rico - flux8day.12C.oxic.44.000.178 (v2)... | ecosystem: Environmental > Terrestrial >... | reverse complement strand
CAGCCGCTCCGTGTCCGGCTGCTGCCTGAAGGCTGCACGGGCGCGCTCGAAAGCTGGGAGTACCCGAGCCGGATCGAGCCGGGCGCTGGCGTCATCCGCGTTCGTCGTCTCGGCGTTCTTAATGCGCTGCTGCGCCGTCTCGGCCTCGCCCTTGAGCTTGGCAAGATCGCCATCGAGCGTTGAGAGCTCGCGCTCGATCTGGGCAATGCGCGTCTCCACGCTCACCAGCCGCCTCTGGGCATCCTTGGTGCGCTCCTGCTTGATCTTGTACTGGTCTTGCAGGGTGGCGAGTTCGGCCATGCGCTGGCGGTAGACGGGACCTTTACCGACCTTCATGGTCCCTTCCACGCCCCGATCCTCCGCCAGCCCCTCCACGCGCTTGGCGTCGATCTCCTTGGACTTGGCGTCGAGCTCGCTCTTGTGTTCGCCGAATTCGGCGGCAAGGCCTGGGCGTTCAGCCTTGAGCCGCGACAGCTCCTCCACGAGCGAGGTCTTCTTGACCGCGAGACCCGCCTGCCCGCTTTGCGAGGTGGCGATGCGCTCCTGCTGCTGGGCGATGGCGCGCCGGCGCTCCTCCATCTGCTGCACGAAGTATCGTTCGATCTCGCCCTGTGCGCCCTGCGCCACCTGGGCCAGCATTGCCAGCTGCCTGTCATAGGCCTTCCAGCCGTCGGTATCGAACAGCCGGTCGGCCTCCTCGAGCTGCCGCTTTTGGGTGAGCGCACCGATATCGGCAACAACGCCACCGATCTGATTGGTGGTGCGAATCTCGGCGGCGCGCTTGCGCTGGTCGGCGGGGAATATGGCGTTGAAATGCGAATCGAAGGAAAAGAACACGGAGGCCGTCATCGAGGCCAAGAACATGACCCAAAGCACGGCGTTCTTGACGATCAGGCGCAGGCTTTGGACGTAGGGCGTCGAGATGTCGCCACCGCGCCGAAAGCCAAACGCCATCATGCCGACGAGCACGAGCGCGAACAGAAAATAGACCGACACGTCCGCGAGCTTCGCCATGTCCGCCCGCAGCCCGCGGTCCGTCACGTTGACGGCATTATATTGGTGCAGAAACCAGTAGAAGACGAGGCCGATCAAGGCGAGGCCTAGAGCCATGCCGACGCTCGCATCGACCAGTCGGATGCGCCTGCCATCAGCGGCGCGCTGGTTCAAGCCGACGGCGAAGCTCTCGCCGATCAGCCAAGCTACGATCAGCATCACGCCCTGGATGCCAAATGCAATGAAGACCGAGAGGAGCGGTGCGCTCGTGAAATTTCTGAGACCGTCGAAGGTGGTGTACGCGGAAGCCAGCGACAGCGCGACGCCCGTTGAGGCCAACAGCGTCAGTTGCCAGTTGTCTGTAAACGCCTTGTGCAGCCCATCGCGAATGCGGTGGTTGCCGAACACCAGGAGCAGGATGAGGCCCGCGAGCAGATAGGGATAGTTCTGGCTCACGACCGCGACGATACCGTCCGCCGCCGCCTTGATATCGAAGCCCATGCCCTGCTCTCCCGGCCCGCCGCCTTACCGCCCTACCGCCCGCCCCTCAACCCGCCGCGACACGGGAAAGATGGTGCGGGATCGTGGCCATCGCCCTTCCCGTCGGCCGGCAATGGGCCGCTGGAAGAGGGCTCCGCTTCCCCGATTCGACGATCCTTCTTGATGCGGGCGCTTTGTCGACGCCATTGGGGGCATTTTGTGGCTTGTGAGATTCCTGAGCATATTCCCGGTTACGCCAACCATTCCCCTCCCCCCGCGCACTTGCGCCTGCCCGTAATCCGCGGGCCTTCGAGTTCCGCGGCGGGCCAGGGCGAGATGGGCACCCATTTATGCACAACAGGACCGCCCTGGGGAACTCGGCAACCATGAAATATCATTAATCTCAGGAGGGTGCCTGGGTCCTCTTCCTCCAGGGGACGCCCGTCAATCGCGCTCCTTCAACCGGCCCCAGGCCTCGGCGTGCTGGGCGCGGGACTGGGGGCTGAAGCAACAAAAGATGACGCGGGCGAAGTGGGCGTCCCGGCGCAGGGACGCAACCACCGTGCCGACGGCGATTTGGGCTGCCTCAATTGGGGGATAGCCATAGACTCCGGTGGATATGGCCGGGAAAGCAATACTGCTCAGTCCTCGCCTGCGCGCCAGCGCCAGGCTATTGGCGTAGGCGTTGGCGAGCAGCTTCTCCTCCCCTGCACTCCCGCCCTGCCATACCGGTCCGACCGTATGAATGACGTAGCGGGCGTTGAGCCGATAGCCGCGCGTGATCTTGGCCTCTCCCACCTGGCAACCGCCGAGCGTGCGGCACTCGGCCACCAGCTCTGGGCCGGCGGCGCGATGGATGGCTCCGTCTACCCCGCCGCCTCCAAGCAGCGTCGGGTTGGCCGCATTGACGATGGCATCCACCGCAAGCGTGGTGATGTCGGCCTCGATGATCTCGATAGGGTGGGGCATAAGAAGCGCTCCGTGATGGCTGCGTTCCCCCCGTCATCGTGGTGTGCTCGCGCAAGGCGCTTTGCGACTAATCCCATCAGCGTGTGACCGCCCAGCCGACTTCGGCGGCGAATGCGGTAAAGAAATCTTCCTCGTAAGCGGCCTCGGGGGCTTGCCGGACCAGCTCATCGAGCCGGTGCGCGTCCGCGCCAACGAGGATGCGCCAGCGATTGGCCTTGACGCCCTCGAGGATCACCTTGGCCGCAGCCGCGGCCGTCATCGGCGCCTCCTCCAGGAACCGCCGCGCACGCTCCACTGCCATCTTCTGGATATCGGCGTCCGACACCTGCGAGAGGTCCCGACCGGCTGCGGAAAGGCGCGCGCGGATTTGCGCAATTTCCTCGCTCGTTATGTCGTCCGACCGAGCGCCGAATTGGATCTTGCGCGAGTTGGCGAGGATCGACGTCCCGATGTGGCCGGGCATGACGACCGAGCACTTGATGTGGGGCGCGTTCAACCGCAGGTCGGTGATGAGCGCCTCGGTAAAGCCCTTCACCGCGAACTTTGCCGCGCTGTAGGCCGTGTGCGGCAGCTGCGGTCCAACCGATGCCCAAAATCCGTTGACGCTGCTGGTGTTGACGATGTGGGCCTGGGGCGCATTCATCAAGAGCGGCAGGAACGCCCGTGTTGAGAAATAGACGCCACCCCAACAGATGTTGAAGGTTCGTTCCCACTGCTCCCGTGGATTGGTGAAGAGACTGCCACCCCCGCCGATCCCCGCATTGTTGAAGAGCAGATGCAGCTTATCGGTGTCGTGTTCCCGGGCAACCTCATCGCGAAAGCGCAAGACCTGGGGTTCCACCGATACGTCGGCGAGGTGTTGGCTGACCCGAGCGGGCGCGCGTGCCCGCTCGCACAGCCGTTGCGTCTCGGCCATGGTCTCGGCCGACACATCGCACATGGCAACGTTGCAGCCTTCGGCGACCAGCTGGCGCACCAATTCCCGGCCCATGCCGGAGCCGCCGCCGGTGACCACCGCCAGCCTGCCTGCCAAGTCTTGCATGCTGCCTCCACCTCGCGCTGCCCGGCCCTGCTGGCACCCGGCTCTTGCCTCGCACCCGGCCTGCTCACAACCGATGGCCCGACCCTTGCCGCACCCTTGGTCGGTCAGGTGCGCACGCCTCAGGCGCCGGCATTGTCAGGGCTTGCTAGCAGAGAGAAGGCCGCGGCGCTACGCGCTGCGTCTAGACCGCCTCAAACAGCGCGGCCACGCCGAGGCCGCCGATGGCCCCCTGGGTGACGGCGCCGTAGGGTCGCTGCCCGGCCTCGGGCGAGCGCACCATCCGCGTGAACAACCGCACGAGGCTGACCGCGCTCGCTGCGCCCAACGGATAGCCTCGCACCAGAGCGCCGCCGTCCGGGCTGAGCTCCTCGTCCGCAAGGTCGAAGGCGTCGCGCACGGCCAGGGCCTGCGCAGCAGAGGTTTCCGACATCTCAACGAGCGCCAGCTTGTCACGGCTGAACCCGCTGTTGGTGCGCATCAGCTTTTCGAGCGCAGCGACCGGAGCGCGGGCTTCTTCGCTGGCGCCCACGCCCTGCGTCACGCCGCCGGCCAGGCGCATGGCATGCGGGCGCCCGAGCGCGGCCCAGACCTCTTGAGCGACGATCACGGCAATGGCCGCACCCTCCTGCGGAGCGCTGATGTTGCCGTGCGTGTGGGTGCCATCCGGCGGCACGATCGGCACCAGCTCGGCCAGGTCCTGGAGGCTCTCCACCTCCGCGCTTTCGTCGCGCGCCTCTCCGGCAGCCATACGCAGGGGCACGATTTCGCGCACGAAGCGCCGCTCGCCCGCGGCCCGCTCGGCCTTGAGGTGCGACTGGAGCGCATAGGCGTCCTGCCGCTCCCGACCAATGCCGAGGCGCCGCGCCAGCGTCTCGGAGGCGGTGACCGAGTGGGGTGCGGCGGCACCGTCCTCCGGCTCCAGGCCCAAGAAGCGCGGGGTCTGGAACAGGCTCTTGGGGCGCGCCACCCGCCAGGGGGCGGTCGAAAGCGATTCTCCCCCTCCCGCGACCACGACGCGGGCCTCGCTCAGCGCCACGGCGCGCGCGCCGAGCAGGATCGCATCGAGACCGGAGGCACACTGGCGGTCGACGGTGAGGGCGGGCACGCCCTCGCCGAGCCCGGCCGCGAGTCCGATGATGCGGGCGGGGTTGCCCCCGGCCGTGGTGTTGCCGAAGATGATCTCGTCGACGGCGCCGGGCTCAAGGCCCGCATCCTCCAGCGCCGCCAGCACCACCGGCGAGGTGAGGCTTTCGATGCGACGGCTTTTGTGCAGCCCACCCGGCCGGCCGAGCGCGGTGCGCCGCGCGGCAATGATATAGGCAGGTCCCAGCACAGGGGCCGAGGTCATAGCTTACGCATCCGTACTGGAGCAGCCGTACTGGAGCAGCGGCGTCAAGCGCCCGCGGCTCCGCCAGCCGCTCGGGTCAGACGCAATCGATGCATCACAGGAACATGGCGAAATCCCGCCCATTGTCGGACTTGACGGTGGCGCGGCCCAGCGCCAGTGCTATAAGTGGGCCGATGACGCAAGCCGTCGCCAACAAGGCCTTTCCGGCACCCGAGCATGACCACGACCTTTGCCTTGAGGAGGCGATGGAGCGGGCGCGCGAGGCGTTCCAAGTGAAGGGCCTTAAGCTCACACCGTTGCGCCAATCCGTCTTGCGCGAGATCGCTGCATCGCACAAGGCGATCGGCGCCTATGAGGTGCTCGACCGGCTGGCCACCCGGGGCGAACGGCTGGCACCCATCTCCGTCTACCGCGCCATCGAAGCGCTCGTGTCGGCGGGCATCGTGCATCGCTTCGAAAGCCGCAACGCCTTCTTCGCCTGCCACGCCGGCCACCAAATGCGCCAGCTGGTGCTCGCCTGCGAAGCCTGCGGGCGCGTGGCCGAGGCAGATGCGGACGCGGTATTTGCGGCGATCGACAGCTGCACCGACCGGGCGGGCTTTGCTCCCAAGGGGGCCATCGTCGAGGTGCGGGGCCTGTGCGCGAGTTGCGGGGGTGGGGACCGGGAGCCGGCGCATGGCAGCGCGTAGCGCTCAAGGGGTGCTTGCGCGGCCGACCTTGGCGGGGCACGCGCAGCCGGCAGAGGGCTACGCGCGCGATCAGCATCAGCCTCATGATCAGCCTCATGATCAGCCTCATGGCGAACCGCAGCCGCGCCCGGCACTTGCCCCCGTTGCCAATGCGCTCTTCAGCGCGCGCTCGATCTGGCTCACCCGCGCCGGCCGCGCCATCCTGCAAAGCGTCGATATCGACATTGCCGAGGGCGAGATCCTCACGCTCATCGGCCCTAACGGCGCCGGCAAAACGACGCTGGTGCGGGTGCTGCTCGGCCTCGAGAAGCCGGATCGGGGAACGGTCCAGCGCAAGTCAGGTCTCGTTGTGGGCTACGTGCCACAGCGCTTTGCCATCGATCGGGCTATTCCACTGACGGTCGCTCGCTTCATTGCGCTCGGGCGCCGGGTTAAAGACGAGGATGCAAAGCGCGCGCTCGCCGATGTCGGTGCCGATAAACTCGCCGACCGTCAGCTCTCGGAGCTCTCTGGCGGTGAATTGCAGCGCGTGATGCTGGCCCGTGCGCTCGTCGGATCGCCCGGCGTGCTTGTGCTCGACGAGCCGGCGCGCGGCATCGACTATACGGGCGAGGCGGAGCTTTACGCTCTGATCGGGCGGCTGCGCTCCGAACGCGGCTTCGGCGTGCTGCTCGTATCCCACGATCTGCACATCGTCATGGCGCAGAGTGACCGCGTGATCTGCCTCAACCGCCACGTGTGCTGTTCAGGTGTGCCGCAGTCGGTGGCCCAGCATCCCGAGTACGCCCGGCTGTTCGGCGCCCAGGTCGCCCGAGCGCTCGCGCTTTATCAGCATCATCACGATCACCGGCACGACCTGGCGGGCGAACCGCAAACGCCCGCGGCACGTGCAAGCGACCAGGCCTGACGTGGCTGAACCTTTCCTGATGCGCGCCCTCCTCGCCGGGTTGGGCCTGGCGATCGTGGCAGCACCGCTTGGATGCTTCGTGGTGTGGCGCCGCATGGCCTACTATGGCGAAGCGGTGGCGCAGGCCGGTCTCATCGGCATTGCCGTCGGTCTGGCGTTCTCGGTCAATTTGACGGCGAGCGTGCTCGCGGTAACGCTGGCCGTCTCCCTGCTGCTCGTGGCTTTGAGCCGGCAGCAACTCGTGCCCTTCGACTCCCTCTTGGGTTTGATGGCACACGCTGCGCTCGCCGTCGGTGTCATTGCCGCCTCACTGGCAAGGGGTCCGCAGCTCGATTTGATGGCGTTCCTGTTCGGCGACATCTTCGCGGTCAGCGCCGGCGATCTTGGCTGGATCTATTTGGGCGGCGCATTGGCGTTGGGCGCGCTCATCTATGTATGGCGCCCATTGTTGTCGCTGTGTGTGCACGAGGACCTGGCTGCAGCGGAGGGGACGCCGGTGGAGCGCGTCAAGCTCGTCTTCGTGCTGGTGCTGGCACTCGTCGTGGCGATGGCCATCAAGATCGTTGGCGTGCTGTTGACCATTGCCTTCCTCATCATGCCCGCCGCGGCGGCCAGGCCGCTGTCGGAGACCCCCGAGCAGATGGCACTGTTCGCGGCGATCTTCGGCTCGCTTTCCGTAGGCTTGGGCCTCCTCCTATCGGTGTCCTTTGACATACCCGGCGGTCCCTCCATCGTGCTGGTGCTTGCGTTCATTTTTGTAGCCGCCATCTTCCCCGCCGCCGTGCGCGGGCAGCATTAGGCCGCCAGCGTCATGCAGTCGCGCTAGCATTGAGTGGGGCAACCAACGCACAATGGTTCGATGACAAGCTCCCTCATTCCCCGCCGCACTTGCCTCCCAGTCGCAGTTGGCGGCGTCATCATCGGCGGCGATGCCCCGATCATCGTGCAGTCGATGACCAACACCGACACCGCCGACATCGAAGCCACCGCGCGCCAGTCGGCGGCGCTCGCTCGCGCCGGGTCGGAGATCGTTCGCATCACGGTCGATCGGGACGAGGCGGCCAAGGCCGTGCCGCACATTCGCGATCGGCTGGCGCAGATGGGCGTGACCGTGCCCCTCGTCGGCGATTTCCACTACAACGGACATACGCTGCTGGCCGACCATCCCGCCTGTGCCGAGGCGCTCGCCAAGTACCGCATCAATCCAGGCAACGTCGGCTTCAAGGCTAAGCGTGACCGGCAGTTTTCGGCGATCGTCGAGATGGCACTGCGGCATGGCAAACCGGTGCGGATCGGCGTCAACTGGGGCAGCCTCGACCAGGAACTGCTCACGCGCCTGATGGACGAGAATGCCGCCTCCCGGACGCCCAAGGATGCGCGCGCCGTTCTCCATGAGGCCATCGTGCAGTCGGGCCTCCTTTCGGCTCAGCGCGCCGAGGAGCTCGGCATGCAGCCCGAGGCGATCGTCATCTCGGCCAAGGTCAGCGCGGTGCAGGATCTCATCGGCGTTTATGCCATGCTGGCCGCGCGCTGCCGATACGCGCTGCACCTGGGGCTCACGGAAGCCGGCATGGGCTCGAAGGGCATCGTCGCATCGACGGCAGCGATCGGCATCCTGCTGCAGCAGGGCATCGGCGACACCATCCGCGTCTCGCTTACCCCCGATCCGGGTGGCGATCGCACCCAGGAGGTGCGCGTTGCCCAAGAAATCCTGCAGACCATGGGGCTCAGATCGTTCGTGCCGATCGTTGCGGCTTGTCCCGGATGCGGACGCACCACGTCTACCCTATTCCAGGAGCTGGCAAGCGAGATTGCGACTTACGTTCGCGAGCGCATGCCCGAATGGCGCGGTCGCTACCCGGGCGTGGAAGGCCTCAATCTCGCGGTGATGGGCTGCATCGTGAACGGCCCCGGCGAGTCCAAGCACGCCGATATCGGCATCTCCCTGCCTGGCACTGGCGAGGCGCCCTCCGCCCCCGTCTACATCGACGGCAAGAAGGCAACGACCCTGCACGGCGCCAACATCGCCGCCCAGTTTAAGGCCCTCGTGGAGGACTATGTCGCCCGGCGGTATGGGCGATCGTGAGCCTTCCCCTACGCCAACGGCACCGTCATCGCATCGTATGCGAATAGCCAATCATACATCGTCCGCCCCTTATCGGGCGGGTACTCGCGCGTCATATAGGCGTGCGCCGCAACGGGATCGGCGAGCACGCGGTTGTGGAAGCGCTCGGTATTCGCCGCCGAGCCCGCCACCACGCGGGCGGTGCGCTCAAGACGCAGCCGCTGGTAGCGGTTGAGGGCAGCGGCGATGTTGTCCGGCGAGGCTTCGAGGCAGCGCGCCAGCACCACGCCATCCTCCATGGCCATGATCGCGCCTTGGGCAAGAAACGGCAGCGTGGGGTGGCAGGCATCGCCCATTAGCGTCATCGGTCCGTTGCTCCAGGCCGGCATCGGCGCCCGTCCGATCAACGCCCATTTGTAGGCCACGTCCAAGTTGGCGATGATGGCGTGGACGAGCGGATGCCAACCGGCAAAGTCGGCCGCGCACTCCTCTTTGGATCCAGGCTCGCTCCAACCGTCGCTGCGCCAGTCGTCGCGCTCGACCACACCGACGAAATTGAGGAGCGTGCCGCGCCGCAGCGGGTAGGTGACGACGTGGCCGCCTGGTCCGTGCCAATTGGTGCCGACCGAACGGCGCAGCTCCGCCGGCAGCCGGTCCATGGCAACGATGCCGCGCCAGGCCATCAAGCCGGTAAAGTGTGGTTTGGCCGTGCCGAATAGGTGCGAGCGCAGCCGCGAGTGCACGCCGTCAGCACCGATCAGCACGTCGCCCTCGATGCGCCTGCCGCCTTCGAGCTCAAGGACGGCCTTGCCGCCGTGCTCGACGCAGGCGACGGCGCGGGAGGCGAGCTTGACCGCGCCCGGCCTCTCCCGCTCTACGGCCTGCCAGAGCACGCGATGGAAATCGCCGCGATGCACCATCCAATAGGGTGCGCCAAAGCGCTCAAGCGAGTCGCGGCCAAGATCAAAGAGCTTCCAGACCGCATCGCTATTCCACAGCCGCACCTCCTTTGCTGTCGGCTCCGCCACGATCTCCTGCATGGCCAAGCCGAGCCCCAGTGCGATCAGGATGCGCGATCCGTTGGGGCCGAGCTGGATGCCAGCGCCGAGCTCGTGCAGCTCATCGGCCTGTTCGTAGAGCTCCACGTGAAAGCCGCGCTTGATGAGGGAAAGCGCGGCGGTGAGACCGCCGAGCCCGGCACCGGCAATCAGCACGCGCGGCTTGTTGGACGTGCAGGCGACCATTTGATGCATGGCTCACGCGGGCTCCTTCTCGCGCGCCGCCATCATCCGCTTGAAGGCCGGACGGGCATGGCAGGCGGCGAGCCAAGCCGTCACGCGCGGAGCAGCCTCGAACAGTTCCGGAGCGGGCATGGCATAACGGAAAACTTCGGCCGTGTTGATGTCCGCCACCGTGAAGCGTCCGCCGACGATGTAGCCCGATGTGCCCAACGTCGTCTCGAGCACGCCAAAGGGGGCGCGCAAGGCGCTGATCGCCGCATCGGCGGCATGAGCATCGCGCTCCTGGGGCGGCTTGGCTTGGCGGTGGTTGAGCACCAAAAGGGCGTGCGGCTCAACCTCGGTGGCCACCCACAGGGCCCACATGGTCATCAGGGCGTCCTCGGCGAGGTCGGCGGGAGCCAAAGGGCCGCCGTGCTTCTTGGCGAGGTAAAGGTTGATCGCCAGCGACTCGCTCAGCACCAAGCCGTCGTCCTCGATGGTGGGAATGTGGCCGTTCGGGTTGACCTTGAGGAAGTCGGGCGAGCGCGTGTGGAGCGCGCTGGTCGCCGCCTCGGCTGATAGCCGATAGCGCTGCACCACGGGCACGTGCGCGAAGGAAACACCCAACTCGTTGGCAAGCCAGATGGCGCGCGCCGCACGCGAGCGATGTACGCCGTAGATCGTGAGCATGGCGTTAGACCTCCGCGAGCTTGGTTTAAGGCTCGGGTTTCGCACGGATGGGGGCCAAGGGGGAAGCCTGCTGCAGCGGCAAGGGCGCCGATGACCAATCCGAGAGCTGGGGAAGCACCCCTTGATGGCCCCGGGAATGTCCAGAGGGAATGCCCAGAGGAAGTGTGCAGAGGGAGTGCGCCGAGGGCGCACACGGAGAGCGCGAGAAGAGCGCGGGGATGACGGGTGCATGACGGGCCCTCATCACTGGCCCTGATCACTGGCCCTGATCACTGGCCCTAGTCACGGGCACCGATGCTGGGCCGCTCGCGCCCCGCAGACCGGCGCACGCGAGGCAACGGCTCGCTCGACCCGCCTCTACTCGCTCGACAGAATCATGTGGCGCACGATCGGGTAGACCTGCTCCTCCCAGCGCCTGCCAGAGAAGACGCCGTAGTGGCCAACGCCCGCCTGCATGTGGTGGCGGCGCATGTAGGGTTTGACGCTCCTGCACAGCTCGTGCGCCGCCGCCGTCTGGCCCAGCGCGCAGATGTCGTCACGCTCACCCTCGACCGTGAGAAGTGCGGTGCGGCGAATCGCGCGTGGCTCGACGCGCTCGCCGCGAAAGTCAAGCTTGCCCCTCGCAAGCCTTGCCTCTTGGAACACCCAGGCCACCGTCTCGAGATAGAATTCGGCCGTGAGGTCCAGCACCGCGAAATACTCATCGTAGAACATCTTGGTGGTCCTCGCCTTCTCGATATCACCCTGCGCCAGGTGCTCGTAGAGGTCGAGGTGCGCCTTGCGATGGCGGTCGATGTTCATGGCCATGAAGGCTGCGAGCTGCACGAAACCCGGATAGACCCGCCGCCCGGCGCCGCGGTAGCGCAAGGGCACGCGCGCGATCAAGTTCTGTTCGAACCATTCGATCGATCGCATGTTCGCCAGATCATTGACCTTGGTGGGGTTGATGCGCGTGTCGATGGGCCCGGCCATCAATGTCATGCTGCGTGGCTGGGCGGTGCTGCCGGATTGAGCCATGACCGACACGGCCGCGAGCACTTGCACGCAGGGTTGGCAGACGGCGACGACGTGCACCCCGGGACCGATGCGCTTCAACCAGCCGACCAGGTGGTCGACATACTCGTCAAAGCCGAAACGGCCCTCGTGCGTGCCCACGTTGCGCGCATTATGCCAGTCCGTTATGCATACGTCGTGGTCCACCAACAGCGTGCGCACGAGGCTGCGCAACAGCGTGGCAAAGTGCCCCGACAGAGGCGCCACCACCAACACCTGCGGCTGCGCCCAATCCCAATCCTTCTTGAAATGCAACAGCGTCCCGAACGGTGTCGCGTCAAGCGCCACCTCGCGCACGGCAACCTCGCGGTTGCCGACGCGGACCGCGTCGATGCCATACGGGGGGCGCTCGTGCGTTAAGCCGGCGCGCGCGATGAGCTCGTAGGCCGCCGTCAGATTGCGCAGGATCTTGAGGTCCTCGCTGGCAGCCCAAGGAGCAAGCGCATTGAGCCCGGCTCCCGCCAAGGCGCGCACAGGTAACATGATGTCGGCGTGGGTTTGGTAAGCCAGATAGAGCATGGGGTCGTGCGCGCTCTCGCTGATGGGCAACTGTGGAATGAAAGTTGCAAAACGACTGCCAACAACGGTCCTTAAGACCGTTGCCGAACCGTTGCGGCTGGCTTGCACAGACGGAAGTGTTTCGCCGCCACGGCTTCGAGTTCGCCTCGCCCTCCATGCAAACTCGACGCAGGAGCAAGCTTGGCGCGTGCAAGCTCGACGTATGGAAGCTGGACGTATGCAAGTTTGATGCAAGCCGCGTTGATGGAAGCCTTGATGCCAGCTTTGGCGGCAAACTTTCGCACCAGGAGCAGCGAGACCCGGCCGATGCCCAAGGCAGTTCTCAGGATCAGCAGCAAGAACTATTCGTCCTGGTGCTTGCGCGGCTGGCTGATGTGCAAGCTGGCGGGCCTCGAGTTCGATGAGGAAATCGTCTCGATCACGGATCCCGCCGCGCGCGCCGAACTGCTCTTGCTGTCACCCTCGTTCCTGGTCCCCTCCCTCACCCATGAGGGCGTGCGGGTGTGGGATACGCTGGCGATCGGCGAATACTTGGCGGAGATCTTTCCCGAGGCCGCCCTCTTGCCACTGGATCGGCCAGCACGCGCGCACTGTCGCGCGGTCTGCGGCGAGATGCACTCGGGTTTTTACAATCTGCGCTCGGCGCTGCCCATGAACCTCAAGGCGCACCACCCGGGCTTTAAGGCGTGGGCCGGGGCACAGGCTGATATCGACCGGGTGACGAGCATCTGGCGCGAATGCCTCGCTCACTATGGGGGACCGTTCCTGTTTGGCGGCCTCAGCATGGCCGATGCCATGTACGCGCCAGTCTGTACCCGCTTTGCCACCTACGACGTCAAGCTCGATCCCACGTGCGCCGCCTACACACACAGCATCCTGGCCTGGCCGGCGATGGCGGAGTGGATCGCAGACGCAAGGGCTGAACGCGAAGAGGTGGAGGAACTCGACGTCGAGTTCTAGCCGAGCCCGGGGCTTGTCGCGCAGGCCATACCACCCAATGGCTGGCCACCCCACCATGGTCTGTGTCGTTGGCCGCGATCGCCCGCCTCTGCGTCTGGCCCTCAAGGCTGGCCTCGAAACCCAATCTTTGGGTGAACTCCTTGGCTTGCTCTCTAGGGCTGGTGCGTGGCGCCGATTCTGGCGTGGTCTTTGGCGTGGTCTTTGGCGCGCTCTTTGGCGTGATCTTGCGGGCTCGCCTGTCGGGCAGGCCTCAAAAGGCTCGCCGCCAGGGTCGGCGCGTTTCCGTCAGGAGCGCTGATCCAACCTCCCAAGCGCTCCAAAGCAGCGAGCGGATCGCCAACTCCGCATCGGCCGGCTTGAGGGCTGCGCACGCTCTGCCCGCCTGCCGAAGTCGCTGTGCTCCCGCGCATTAGCCCTATCGCCGGTGCAACATCCCGCAAAGCTTGTCTCGGGGGCGGTATCCACCTAGACTTCGCAAAACTGGAGCGCACAACAAAACGACTTGGGGGAGGAGGCAGCATGGCTCGTGTTACGCGCCGCAAGTTCTTGCAGGCATCCAGCGCCGGTGCGCTCGCCGCCAAGTCGGGCGGCATCGCCGGCATTCTGGCCGCCGGGCAAGCGCCCGCGTATGCACAGACTGCCACCGTGCATTGGCTGAAGTGGGTCGACTTCGTTCCGGCGTCGGATCAGCTTCTGAAGCGGGACATGGTGCCGGAGGCCGAAAAGGCGCTCGGCATCAAAATCAATCTCGAGACCATCAACGCCAACGACTTGCAACCGCGCATCACGGCAGCCATCCAGTCGGGCAGTGGCGCCGACCTGATCATGGCCTTCAACAATTGGCCCTACCTCTATGCCGACAGCATCGTCGAAATGACCGAGCTGGCCGAGACCGTGTCGGGCAACGAGGGCGGTCTCTACAACTACGCCCGCTCGCTGTGCAGCGACGGCAAACGCTTCATGAGCATGCCGTGGGCCGTGATCGGCGGCATGGTCGCCTACCGCAAGTCTTGGTTCGACGAAATCGGGGTAACGACGTTTCCCGAGACCTGGGAGGCCTACCGCGAGGCCGGCAAGAAGCTCAAGGGCAAGGGCCGACCCATCGGACAGACCCTCGGGCACACCTTCGGTGATGCTCCGGGATTCACCTATCCCTATCTGTGGTCGTGGGGCGGCAAGGAGGTCGAGGCCGACGGCAAGACGGTCGCCATCAACAGCAAGGAGACGCTTGAGTCCATCAAGTTCATGACCGCCTTCTGGAAGGAGGCCCATGACGAGGGCGGCCTTGCCTGGGACGACACCAACAACAACCGTGCCTTCCTCTCGCAGACGATCTCGGCCACCCTCAACGGCGCATCGATCTATATCGAATCGCTGCGCAACCCCGATAAGTACGTGAGCGAGAAGGGGGCGCAGCTCAAGACCGACATCCAGCATGCGCCCTTGCCCAAGGGACCGGCCGGACAATTCGGGTTCCACCTGCTGCAGTCGCACATGCTCATGAAGTATTCCAAGAACCAGGAGCCGGCGAAGAAGCTGGTGCAGTGGCTGCAGACGACAGCCAACTACGAAAAGTGGTTCCTTTCGCAGAAGGGCTTCGCCACGCCGTGCACCGCGGCCTGGGAAAAGCACAAACTGTGGGAAGAGGACCCGGTGATGGCCCCCTACAAGGTGGCGGCGCGGTTGGGTCAGGCGCCGGGCTTCGCCGGGCCGCCCAACGCAAAGGCCGCCGAGGTTTGGACCAAGTACATCATCACCGACATGTACGCCAAAGCGGTGCAGGGCATGCCCGCAGAGCAGGCGGTGAAGTGGACCGAGGAGGAACTCAAGAAGGTCTACGTCTGAGGCGATTTCCTCACCTCCGGTGAGCCCCGGGGGAAGGGAGCAAAGAAAGATCGGCAATGGCGGTCCAGGCAATCGATACCACGTTCGGCGAAGCTCCACCGCCACGACGCCAGCGGCTGCTTGAGGACGAGCGCTGGCTCGCCTTCGTGCTGCTGGTGCCCACCATGGTGCTGCTCGGCATGTTTATTGCCTACCCGTTCGTGCGCGGCATCCTGCTATCGGTGACGAACTCGCGCGTGGGCGTGCCGGGCGAGTTTGTGGGCCTCGCCAATTACTACAAAATCTGGAACGACAATATCTTCCGCACCGCTGTCTTCAATACCTTTCTCTATACGGCGGTGACCACCGTCTTCAAGCTAGGGCTCGGGCTCTGGCTCGCCATGCTTCTCAACCGCGACTTTAGGGGCAAGGCGTTCACGCGCGCCTTCATTCTGCTCCCCTTCATCATCCCGACCGTGCTGTCAACGTTTGCCTGGAAGTGGATGTTCGACCCGACGTTCAGCGTGCTCAATTGGGTCCTCTATCACCTCGGCCTCATCACCGGCCGCATCAATTGGCTGGGCGATCCCGACCTCGCCATGATCTCGATCGTCGTGGTCAATATCTGGCGCGGCGTGCCGTTCTTTGCCATCAGCCTGCTGGCGGGTTTGCAGACCATCAGCCCCGAGCTCAACGAGGCGGCGGCCATCGATGGCGCCAAGCCCTGGCAACGCTTCTGGCACGTCACGTGGCCGCTGCTGCTGCCGGTCACCATGCTCGTCGTGCTGTTCTCGGTGATCCAAACGTTTGCCGATTTCCAGATCGTCTACGTGATGACCGGTGGCGGACCGGCCAATGCCACGCATCTTTTCGCCACCTACGCCTACCAAATCGGCGTCGGCACCGGTCTCTTGAGCGAGGGCGCGGCCATTTCGCTTGCCATGTTCCCAATCCTGTTCCTGGTGGTCATCGTTCAGCTCCTCTACATCCGGCGAGTCGAGGTCCGCTGAGCCATGATCGAAGGCGCCCGATGGAGACGATGGGTATTCTTCTACCTGCCCATGGCGATGTTTTTGCTCTTTCTGCTGTTCCCGTTCTACTGGATGATCATCACCAGCTTCCGCCCCGATGGCGAGCTCTATCGGCCGTGGAACTCGGTCAACTACAACCCGTTCTGGACGACCAATCCGACGTTGGAGCACGTCAGATACCTGTTTGAGGAAACGCTCTTCTCGCAGTGGCTCTGGAACACCACTTTCATCGCCCTCGCATCCACCATTATCTCCCTGGTGTGCGGAGTGTTCGCTGGCTACGCGCTGTCGCGGCTTAATTTTCCGTTCGCCGGCAGTCTGGGCACCGGCATCTTCATCACCTATCTGGTGCCGCAAACGTTGCTGTTCATCCCGCTGGCCGAAATCATCCGCAACTACAAGCTGGGCGACACACCCTGGTCGCTCATTCTGACCTACCCGACGTTCCTCATCCCCTTCTGCACCTGGCTGATGATGGGCTACTTCAAGGCGATCCCAAAGGAGCTCGAGGAATGCGCGCGCATCGACGGCGCCTCGCGCTGGAAGGCCATGCTCTACATCATCATCCCCGTGGCCATTCCCGGCATCCTGTCGGCGGGGATCTTCGCCTTCACGCTGTCGTGGAACGAATTCATCTACGCCTTGGTATTCCTGTCCAGTCCGGGGCAGAAGACGGTGCCGGTGGGCGTCACCTCGGAGCTCATTCGCGGTGATGTGTTTTTCTGGGGCCCGCTCATGGCGGGCGCGCTGCTGGGCTCTGTCCCGGTGGCCGTTGCCTACTCCTTCTTCGTCGAGCACTACGTATCGGGCCTGACGGGGAGCGTGAAGGGATAGCATCCCTCGGGGGTCAGGGAGGAGAGGAGCGGAATGGGACAGGTCGTCCTCCGGAACGTCAACAAGTTCTACGACAGCGTGCACGCGGTCAAAGACGTCAACCTGCAGATTCGCGACAAAGAGTTCGTGGTCTTCGTCGGCCCGTCCGGCTGCGGCAAGACCACAACGCTGCGCATGATTGCCGGCCTCGAAGCGATCAGCTCGGGTGACATTTCCATCGATGGCCAGGTCGTCAACAACCTGCCGCCCATGGACCGCGACATTGCCATGGTGTTCCAGAACTACGCGCTCTACCCGCACATGAGCGTCTACGACAACATGGCGTTCGGGCTTAAGATGCGCAAATTCGCCCGACGTGAAATTGCCAAGCGCGTGCAGGAAGCGGCCGACATCCTCGATATTGGCGACTACCTCAAGCGCAAGCCACGCCAACTCTCTGGTGGTCAGCGTCAACGCGTGGCGCTTGGGCGCGCCATCGTGCGCCATCCGCGCGTGTTCCTGTTCGACGAGCCCCTTTCTAACCTCGACGCCAAGCTCCGGGTGCAGATGCGCGTCGAACTCAAGAAGCTGCACCAGCGGCTTGGCACCACCGCAGTTTACGTCACCCATGACCAGGTCGAGGCCATGACCCTCGGTGATCGTGTTGTCGTCATGCGCGATGGTCTCGTGCAACAGGTCGGCGAGCCGCTCGATCTCTACAACAGCCCTGCCAACCGCTTCGTGGCGGGCTTCATCGGCTCGCCGGCGATGAACTTTGCCACCGTGAAGATGACGGATGGCGACGGCCGCCTCACCGCCAAGAACGCGGGCCTGGAGCTCGAGGTGCCGCAATCGCACATCGAGCGCCTGAAGAGCCACATCGGTCGCGAGGTCACGCTCGGCATCAGGCCGGAGAACCTGCATGTCGCCACCGATTCCGATCCAGCCGGCTTCACCTTCCCCTCCAAGGTGGAGGTGGTGGAACAGCTTGGCTCAGAGATCCTGCTCGACGTGCGCGTCGGCGGCGATACCATGGTCGCGGCCGTCGACCCCACCATCCGCGCCAGGGTGCAA
>Ga0306926_10002862_pt1 | contig 17681 bp, 21 predicted proteins | sample flu12Cox44000178_FD_203759 | JGI IMG/M metagenome (GOLD analysis project Ga0306926, IMG submission 203759) | Lab enrichment of tropical soil microbial communities from Luquillo Experimental Forest, Puerto Rico - flux8day.12C.oxic.44.000.178 (v2)... | ecosystem: Environmental > Terrestrial >... | reverse complement strand
CTATAGGTGCGGTATCGAGCCAGGCAGGGAATCATTTGCTTGATCCTGAGCACTAGTAGGAGGCTAGCAGTGATAGGTAATGTCGATTCGTGGACGTCTGACAATATATCGGGTTGGGCTGCCGATGAGGCGCATTTGGACGAAGTCATATTCGTAGAACTTCGAATAAACGGAAACATTTCGTGCCGTATCCCGGCTAGATTGTATAGAACGGACTTAGAACAAGCCGGATTCGGACGCGGGAAGCACGGATTCTCTTTTGACCCACGGCCGTTTCTTATCGAAGGAACGCAATATGCAGAGTTAAATATTGTGGGCCAGAATATTACTTTAGGGGCGAAACATGTCGATTTAGCAGATCCGGACCCCCATGAGTTATTCGAAATATCGCAGCGGCGCTGGAAGGGAGACGAGCCTCCACCGGGTCTTACATGGGGGCATCTGATGACAGGAGATAGTTTCGTCGATACGCTCCAGGTCCATTGGCGGCCAAGCAATGATACAAGAATGCTCGAAATAGGCCCGGGATACGGAAGAATCTTATCAACCCTGCTTCAGCGCCAGATACCCTTTAGAAGTTATTGCGGCGTCGAGATTTCGCTCGCACGAACTGTGCGACTTAGTGAGCAGTTTACGGATGAACGAATTCGCTTTGAAAATGGCGATATAAATACGCACGAGTTCAGTGAACCAGCTGATGTCGTAATCTCGTCGTCTACATTCGTGCATCTTTATCCAGATTGCTCGAAGGCTCTTAAAAATATAAGAAGTCAGGTATCGAAAAATGCCGTCATTGCTCTCGATTTTATGGATCCAGCACACCACAGGGGCATGGGATTTCATGACGGCGGAACCTATGTGAGATATTACTCCCGTGACGAATTGGATCAGATATTCACAGAAAGCGGCTACGCCGTTATCTCGATGCCTGAATTTGTGATTGGTATTGGTAATGTCGGTGGTGTAATTGGAGAGATATTTGGTCTAATGGTAATCGCGCGGCCGTGCGGATAAATATCCGAGTAAACTCGGATATGGAGATGTCGCTCCGGTTTTTTTCAGCGCCGCCTTGCCGTAGATCAACGCCGAGGATTCGGGGATCAAACCTACCTGCCGCGGCGCCGGGTCAAGCAGGAAGGCCGCGGCCAGGAGGCGCCTGAGCGACGCGAAGCCCGGTGATGCTCGAAGCCTAGTGGTCTGACGCCAACAGTTGATACCCTCGGTTCAATTTTTCGATAATGCGGTCGGGATCGGCGGTCTAGACGAAGGGTTTTGGTTTTCGGTTGTGTTCGCCGAGGTAGCGGTTGATCGCGGTTAAGAGCAGCTTCAAACGGACCAGCCCAGGTGCCGACTGTCCCGACCAAGGGGTAGGGCGGCGCGCTTTTCGCGCCTTCCTGTTTGGCGGGGAAAATGGTGCCCGCCGACGTCTATGGCGGCACTTTCCTTGCGGCGAGCCTGCCGGTGTCGGAACGCCGACGCCATAGTGCGACCACGTTTCTTATTGCGGAAGTGCGACCAGACTGCGGAGAAGCACGAATTCCTGTGGCAGGCCGGGAAGCGACTCCATGGCCAAGATCTGGAATGGCACGTGTTGCAATGCCCGTTCGAGATATGGCCGGCCGATCCACGACCAACCATAAATCTCCGGTGACTCCAAGCATCCGCCTCCGCCCGTCGGCAGAAATAGAAACTCGCCGGCATCGGCTTTTGCGTGCCATGACATCGGGTCGAAACTGATTTGGTCCATCACAGACTTGTAGTTTCCTTGTTCGTGGAACAGATCGATGCAGTTGAGCGGCAACGTGGTGAACGCGACAAAACCCCCCGGTTTCACGATCCTAACGAACTCCCGCACAACTGCCTCGAAAACCGGCGCGGCCAAGTGGGTGAATACCGAGTACGCGTAAATGAGGTCGAATTCCCCGTCGCGGACTGGATAGGGGGGTAGCAGAGGGATCTGGAGGAATTCTCCACCAGAGAACATGGAGCGACACATTTCGATGCACGGCGGATCCGGGTCGGCGGCGACGAGTGAATCGACGTCGCGCATCAGGATCCGGTAAAACCGTCCCCAACCGGCCCCGAAATCGAGAACTCGCATGTCGCGCCGCAACGGCGAGCCGGCTTCTGACATCCCTGCTTTCATCCGGGACAGGAAGATCATAGCCTCGGTCAGCGCGACTAATCCGGCTGCTCCAACCCAGGAGGATTGAAATTCGGGTGATGGCATCGGTGGTGGTGTCCGGCCCGCCAGATCGAGTTCCCCCGACAGAAAGGCGCACCATTCAGCGTCGCTCAGATCACGCGCCCAGCTCAGATCATCGTAAAGCCGCTTACCGGCATGCTTGAAATTGAGGGACATCGCTGTTTGGCCTCTCGTGGGGTCGGGCGTGTCGTCTGGAGTTTAAGGTGGAAGCTTTATAGGCGACATTCGCCGAATTCCCAATGGTTGTGCGCCATGATCGCGCTCTGGAGGGCTCTGCGGCAAACTCTGCCCGCAGGGGCGCGCCTCGGCTGTCGTCGTCTGTCGCATCCGGCCCCAGCGCTCATCATGATGGCGCGGGTGGCGCCCACAACCGGGAGATCAACGCGTCTGGATTTGCCCACATCTGCCGCGACGCCGCGGCCTCGGCCATTTGGAAGGTCACGTAGCGACCATGGTGACGACCTTCGTGCCGGTCTTGATGGCTTCTCGCGCAGGCTGGTCGGCGGCCACGGCTCCGCCGCTGCCGCCTGAGTAATTCCAGAGGGCATAGGCCGGTAACGCAGGAGAGGAAGCGTTTCGCGAGGCGATCGCGTTCTGTCGGCTCTTAAATCCACGCTGTCAGCGACCGACTGCAGGCTTCGCCCGGATAGTCGGCTGCTCGATATCGGAGTCGGCTGGGGCCGGATGCTTACGGAGAAGGCGGAGATCGTGCGTGATCGACAGCGCGCTACTGATCGATCAGCGACGCCCATAACCAGAGCCGCGCCTCAGCGTGCCATAAAGCATGTTCGCGCCAGCCTCGCTCGCTGGCTTGTGAAACTCGGTCACAACCACGACCTACTAGGTAAAGATTCAGAGCCAGACTCGCCGCAAAGCATGTCGGTCCAGGGCGGCGGTTTGCCGTAGAGTGCCCGGTGCAGCCCAGCCGATCAAGTTGGCACGGCGATCACGATGTCCTGCTGTGAACCGAGTACATCGCGCCCACCACCCCAGTAACCGTATGTTATTTCGCTCACACGAAAACCGTGTCTTGCCAGGGCAGTTCGCACCCAACTCTCATCATAGGCGACCCCTTGAGCAGGATTTTCTGGATTAAGTACCATGCAGTCGTCGTGACTATACGAAAAACGGAAATTAATACTATCTTTGTTGCTTGCCGCATTCGCGCGTGTTTCATCGGTCAACAGTAAAAAAGTGGAGAGCAGCCTTCCAGATAATTTCAGCAAGCGTCGGATTTCTTTCAAATAACTGTTGGTTTCACTTGCAAGCAGATGCGTAAATAACGAACCAGAAAATATAAGATCGAATTCTTCGTCAATATAAGGCAGCACGTAATCTCTTTGTTGATGGAGACCATCCGGTCGATAATGGCTATTATGTATATCGGCTAGCGTGAAATGGAATGTTGGGTGAGGAACATATGCATCTTTACAAAACGTGATGACAGATGGCCGGATATCGAGACCCTCGTAACTACCTTGGCTTGACAGATACTCTGTGAGTGCGCGGGCGGCGCGTCCGGGTCCACATCCCAATTCTAGAATTCGTTCATGCGGAAGTAGTCGACTGCGCCCTATTAACATCTCATGTAAGAATACGCGTCCATGTTGAATAAATTCTTCTGTCGTGATGGCGTAGTCCGATAGGATTTCGGAAGGAGGGATCAAGTACATAGGATCGATAGTCATACTTTACGGCCGTCTAATAGGAAATAGGTTAAACAGATAGTCGAGGGAGATGGGGAGTAACATACTCGCTGGAGTGGTTCAGCCATGTTCATAAATTGGACTCTTTCGCTCAAGCTATAGCTTACCGTCATTGCGTTTAGAGAACCGATTGGCTTATGGATGTCCCGGGTTGGCCAGCAGCATACGGTCAAAGTGCGCCCCCAACGAAGCTCCCGGCACCACGTCCAGCAATTTCCCGCTCGATTCGACACTCGCTATCCACGGCCAGTCGTAATGGAAAGTGCCACTGGGTGTCTGAAAATTCGAAGCGGGGTTACAGTTATCTGTATTAGTCTCCTGGCCCTGGACATTATTCATCCGCAAGTCCGGACCGTATGCGGCATATGTGCCACCCAAGTTCCATACTGTGGTTCGTGCGCAAGGGGTGCAGCCGTCTGGAGTGTAGTTATAGCTTATCTCCAGCTGGAGTTGGACAGCCCCATTGCTCGCGAACACCAGGTTAGCAGAATAGATATACCCGGTCGGTGCGCCGGTACACTGGTTCATCCCCCCATCCGGGAAGTTGGCCTGCCAGAGCCATGTGCCGGAAAGGACGTCTGGGATTACGCCGGTGTCAGGCGACGGCCAGCCGGCGGCGCCTGCGGTGCTGAATACCCATCCCTCGGTCTTCTGCTGCGTGCTCTGCCCTACCACGACTGGCTGCGTGACCTGCCCTACCACGGTGGTGCCTCGACCGTTGACCCCTAAGGCGAGCGTATTGGAGCTATTCTGTTGGGGTGCATCAATTATGTTGAAATTCCCGTTGATGAGACTGAAGCCGTGCCATGTTCCGTTGGTCTTGTCCTGGAAGTACCCGACAATCTGATAACTCGGCGGGTCCGCGATATTGCTGGGAAAAGTGTGCTCCGCATTTGGCGCATCGAAGCCGTAGAACGCTCCTCCAACAACATAAAAACCGTGGGTGAGCTTGTCCGGAGTTGTGTAATATCCCAAGAGGACGTCGTCACTTGTGATGCCAGTCAGGTTAGTACTGGTGGCGCCCGGGTAAACTACACGGAAAGGCTGACCATTGACAAGATAAAAGCCAGAAGTCTCGCTGGCAGTTGTGAATTGTCCTACTAGAACGTCGTTGGAATTGATTGCTTCGATGGTGGTACTGGTACTACCCGGGACATCGTAACTGTTCCATTGCCCGTTATAGAAAAAGCCATGTTCGCGCTTTGCTGAATCTTTCCAGGATCCGACGATAACACCGTCGTCATTGACCGCATTGGCATAAGTGGCACTCGCATTGGGGCCATCAAATAGATAGCACGCGCCTCCGAAGAAGACGTAGCCCTGCTGGTGACCAGTGGTAAGCTCGATATTGCCTACTATCGTACCAGCATTGTTTATCCCATTGCCGATGGTATAAATTGTGTTGATGTCTCTGCTGGTGATCGGACTGTTTGTGGGACCACTGTGGGACCACTATAGCAAGTATATATGTTGAATTGCCCTGCGCCATATGCCAAGCGCCCACCGGGGTGAATAAATATCAAGACCGAGGCGGCAAAGACCGTGAGCTTCCGGAAAAGGTAGGCCAGAACAGTCGCACCCTGTACGTTTTGTGTCATTCGATTCTCCCGTCATTCATTAGTTGTCATTGGTAGCCATTTTCAAACGACCACTGGCTTAAACGATATTTAGCGAACTCCTGCACCTCACCCGTTATTAGTAGGCTCTACTCAGCAGCAATTGTGCTATTAGCGCAAAGATTGAACGTGCCATGTTATAGGCGTTTGGTCAAGGATATTTTTAAGTGAATATGAGAGCCTTTCGGGCCACCCGGGACGACACCGGTGCGTCGTCGTCGTCCCTCTGGGGTGCGGCATCGCTCGCGCTTGCAGCACGCCCGGCTGCCACTAAAAGCCGCTATCCATGACGAGTTTTGGGCTTTACTTAGAAGAACGCGTCATGAGCTACCGGAATTCGGGGACAATGTTGCTGCTGATGCAAGTGGGCTGGTTCATGCCAGCGCAAGGGTTCCCTTCAATAAAGACTTTGGACACCTTTGTCGGTGTACGCTGTCGATCCCGGCTGAGGCGTTGTTATTGAAGATGACGTTTTTCAAAGTAAGCTGGGAAATGGTATCCGCGGTCGCCGAGGTGGCGAAGACCCCATAGCCCCTCTGCGCCGTCCCGTTGTTGCTGAATTTGTCCCCCGCGATAGTGATGTTCGTGCGAGAGTGCCCGACGGTGCCGGCAGCGATCCAGATGCCGATCCCAGGCGACGTGGGGTTCTGACCGGGGTTGTCACGCCAGACGTTCCCACTGAACTGAAAGCTACTCCCTGAGTGAATCACTGCCCCGGTAATGAAGTTGTTAGCTGAACTATTGGTGACCGTCACCCCATCGGTATCGCTAAAACTGACACCGGTATGGTTGTCGTTCATCGCGGGGTTGTCATAGATGTTGGACCACGCCTTGTTACCTACGCCGGAACCGCCGTTTGCGTCGGCGCCAGTACAGTGAAAGTCGTTGAACGTCACCTGCTTCATAAAAGCGAGGTCGAAGCAGATCCCGACACTCGGAGCGGTGACGCGATCGATCTTGCCACTGACGAGCCAGGCGCCGACAAAACATGCGCTAATGCCGCCCCAGTTGCCGGAGCATGTCACGTCATGGAAAGTAAAGTTCACGTCCGAAGTTATCGTGATCGCGCTACTCTCCTGGCTGGGCTGCAAACCGGACCTGTTACCAACAAATGCGCCTCCGGATCCCTGGAACGTGAGGTTGCCGTCCCGCTCACCAGGGCGCCAGTGGAGCCAAAGGTGATCGGCACGTTGATCGTCAGGGTTTGCGCGATACGGCAAGTTGCGAGAACCGCGAAGCCTTCCCTATTTGCCGTCGCGGCCGCCGCAGTCAGAAAGGCGGCGCTGTCATCGGTTCCGTTCCCTGGAGTGCCGTTGCTGTCACACTTGACCCCGTAACGCTGGACCGAAGGCCTCACCATTTGATTGGGTCCGCTTGCGTCGCGGTTGGAATTCCAAGCCTGCGCGCTCCCTGCTACTGCCCAAAAGAGAAACGCATCGAAAATCAGAGCTTTAGGGATCGAGAACATGTCCACCCCTAACGGGAACTCCGACCGATCGGTTATCGGTTGCCCCAGTTTTGGGCTTTTCTGTGGGGCGATCCGGAAGGGCTCCTGGTCGCAAGATCTTTACCGATTTGGCGAGGAAGGCGGCTTCACAATATTGCGGATCCAGAAGCTGGCGTGGGGAAGTATCTCCGATCTCGATTGTGTCTTTCTTCTTCGTGAGGACTTACCCCCGCCTCCGAATGGACCCGCGATGGTACGCCACGGCAGAGGCCCACGGGCTCACGCAGCCCTTAAGTCGGCTTCAGCGCATTTTCGATATCCGGATAGAAAGCCTTCCAAGCGCGCCCTGTTTAGGTGGAGCCGCTTTCTAAGCTCGCCCTCGCTGATCCCGTACCGGGTTGCCCAGCGCGAATCGGTTTTATTCCACTTGGCAAGTGTCACCTCAAGATCTTCTTCCTCCGGCTTTATCAAGTCATACCCGAAATTTACCTTGAAGAAAACCGCTTCTTCTTCTGCTCTGTTTCGGGTCGCGTCGTAATCGTAATCGTGAGAGTGATAAACAGTCGCCGCTCGCGCATATACCTTCTGGTATCCTTCCCGGATTATCCGATCAGCCCACAGCTGATCCTCACCAAAATCAACATTTGGCAACGGGATTTTCTGCCACACTGATCGGCGCAAGCACGAGTTGTTGTCACTATAAAAGTGAAGAAATTGTCGCCAGTCTGCGTCGCCGGAGGCCCATCGTCCCGGGTCCGTCTCCTTCGAAACAGCGACGGGGGCGGCAGCAAACATCTTGAAATGTTCTGTCAAGTCGCGCTCGATGAACGGGGAGGCATGGGGCCAGGCGACATGACGCCCGAAAGCCCCAGCCGCGTTAGGGTAGGCTTCCAGCAAGCTGACCAAGTTATAAAGCCAGAATTCGTCTAACGGCAACGCGTCTTGGGTCAGAAACGCAATGAATTCACCCTGAGTGAGTTCAACTCCGCGGTTGCGCGTCCCACCGTGGCTGAATTCCAATTGTGTGATCTGCTCGAAGATGATGTCAGTTGCGTTGCGACAGAACTCGCCCGTTCCATCGGTTGAACTGCTGTCAATTACAATGATCTCAAATCGCCACGGAGAGCGCTGGCGACGAACCATATCGATAACCGACTTGAACACTGCTCCGCCATTATAGGTTGGGATAAATACGCTCGCCTTGATTTTTGCTAGGGCGCGCGCCGACGTCGTTGAGCGCGTTCGGCTCCGGTAACCGCGCTCGGATAAGCGGTCACGGAGGGCGGCCGCCACCAGGCGGGCCGATTGTTCCCAGGAGAATGATGAGACCCAGGCCGCCGCCGCTTCCGCCTGTCTGCGAGCGCGATCGGGTTCTCGCAAGAGAGTGCCGATCGCGTCAGCAATTTCGAGCGGCTGCGGCCCGCAAAAGGTAACTACGCCATCGGGGAAGATCGCGCGGGTGCTTGCGGCGTCAATCTCCACGACGGGTAGGCCGCAAGCCATCATCTCCTGCGGCACGATTGAGTAATTCGTCGTTGAAAAACACAGCCCCAAATCTGCTGTCCGATAAAGCTCAGCCAACTCCGCCGAATTGAGAATTCCATGAAGCGTGCACGAGAATGGTGCGCGGTAAACTCCCAACTGCTCACCGAACAGGTCAACGTGGAACGCCACACCCTGCGACGCAAGATGCTGTAATCCCAGAAAAGCAAGCTCTACCGCTCGGCGCGGCGTATAAATTCGCCCATAAAGGGCGATCCTCGGCACTCGGTTTGGTGAGCGCGCTTTCGGCGACTGGAAATACACGGATTCGTCGGGTGCTAGCCAAAAATGGCGCGCCCACCGCCCGTAGCGCTCTCGGATTACGCTCTCAAGCCAATTCCCGCAGCATATACAAGCTAAATCTTTCATATAAGTCAATTCTGCCAAAATAGACAAAGTGCCCAGAGGGATAAAAATTCGGTTCGTAGTCTTGAATGAAGTAGAACCGATCTTTGAATTTTTGTACGTGGGCAACAATCTGAACCGTATGCCAGGCGGTAGCAATGACTGCATCGCCGGAAGCGTCCAAGAGCCCGTCCGCAACGAAATGCACATCAGCTCTGATCGGCTGATAATGCTTTACAATGTCCTCAAACGCTTTCGATGAATTATCATGATCGGATGGGTGATTGATCCAAATTGTGCACCGATGACCAAAAATTTCAAGCCAGCGCACCATACGGAAAATCGTCATGTGTCCGCCCTGGCCTAGGCTGTAATCAGGAATCACCCAATGAATATCCAGTTTTCTGGGATCAAAGGTTGTCTCGTCTGTGATGATCGAACGCGATGGAAATCTTAAAATATCAAGCATGAACTTATCTGAGACCAACGATACGTTCGGATCGATTTCCAGATCTCTTACCACACCGGCGATTTGACATCCTTCCCCGCGCCCCTGGTTTAGATAGTGGACAAAAGGATTGATGCCCGAGTCCGCGACATCCCAGTGGGTATTAAGGTAATATCCCGTAGAAAACCAATCGCAGGGATTGCGGCCCTCTCTCAGCCCGTAATGCAGAAGTATTCAAGTGGATCAACAACGGCAGGGTCAATGTCGGGATAAGCACGAAGATAATACTCTCGATCAAATTCAGGAGAGATTATTTCCCTGTCATTTGGCACACCATCGTGGGGTCGTGGCGCCGCCTCGGCGTCGGGCTCAGGCGGGGAAAGGTGATGACCTCGCAGATCTGCAATATCCGAATGAGGGATCGCCTCGTTCCCTTCGACGGGTTCCGGATCGCTCGCCGGCCAATCAAGAACAACATCTGTGTTGAGCATGCTTCCGAGCTCGGAAAAATGAGCCCCAGACCATCCGAAGTTCGCTAATTCCGTCGTCGCACCGTCCAATGAAGAACCCAGCGCGATTGCCTGCAAATACGCCGATAAGGCCTCCTCCTTTTTTCCCTGGATTTTCAGGACATGGCCTAGCTGCAGGTGCGAGTCGGCTGTGCTCGAGTCAAGCGAGAGTGCCCTTCGATAGGCGATTTCTGCCTGCGCCAGCTTGTCGGGATCCCGCAGCTCGCCGGACTCCTTTAACGCATGGCCATACTGAACCCCAATGGGCGAATTGTGCGGATCGCGGTCGAGAGCCCTCCGGTATAACTGAGCAGCACGCTCCCACTGCCGCGCGTCGCGCGCACGATCAGCGAGTGCGACGGCGCTTTGTTTTCTTTGCTCAAGGCTAAATCGCATTAGCTGGTGCTCCCGCGGGGCTCGGCATTTTTGTTGGTGCCTTTAGGGCGGTTCATTCGCGATATGTGCGACAGCATTTTCGGGTATCACGCACTCGCCGTCGCCCAAATGCTTGGCGAGGAAAGAGAGATGCTCGCCGTCGATATAGCCCGCGTGATAGGCAACTTCTTCGCAGCAATCAGGCTGTCTTTCGTAGCCGCTCGGGTTGAGGCGCCGTACGGTTCCCGGGGCGGGGTTGGCTCCGACAAAGGCGGAGTAGGCCTTGGCGAGCAGGCTCACATGGATGTTGGCGCGAATACGTTTGCACGCGGGTGGTCTCACCCTTGAGCCAGTGAAACGCGGTTTCTCGTAGGGTCATTCGATCACGATGTACTGACGAGCGTCTCGCATCAGCCATAAGCCGAACAACGTCAAGATTGCGAGGGCGAATGTCGTATATGCCGGGTCGCCATAGGTTGTGATCGTCGTACCAAAGACCCCCGCACGGATTATCTCGTACGCCTGCGTGTATGGCTGAAATAGGGCCACGTGGCGCAGGCCGGGGGGCAGCCAATCTGCGAGATAAAAGAAGCCTGAGAACATCATGTAAAGGTAGGAGTACGGCATCCATACCTGTTGCACCCAATCGGTACGCTCGGAAAGTGCGCCAACGATCAGGGCAGCTGCAACGGCCCACCAGATCATGTAAAAATAGCCCAGATAGAACATCGGCAAATCACGCGGCACGTCCAATGCTCCGATTGCGTAGAACACGGTAAAGGATATGAGCAAGGCGGTTAGGTTCGAAAAGATCTCTAACAGCGCACGTGCCAGAAAAACATCAAAGATCTTGACTCGTTGATGGTAAAGCAGCGGTACATTCGCACGTATAAAAAACATTATACGGCCGCCGAGATGGCGGAACAGCAATAGGGGAAGGTAGCCGCTCCACAAAAACGGCACCAGCGAAATCCCATGCTCGTTCGGGTCTCTAACCGCCCGCCACACAAACAAGACTGGGAGCGCAAATACCAGCGGCTCCGCGACGATCCAGGCAAAACCGAGGCTTTCGCGGCCAAAGCGCGAATAGATCTCGCGAATGATCAGGGCGTGGACCACCCGCCATTGGATACGGAGCCCTCGCCAAAATGACGACATCAGCCCGCTAGGCCCAGGGCGCCGAAGATGCGTCGCCACGGACGGGGTGGTTGGCGTTTCTGGGGCTCTCGTTGGGATCGCTCCACAACCTTGAGCTGTAACGACATCGCTCCCGTTTGCATCCGTCCTCTCAACACCATTTCCGAGGCATTTCCAGTTCTATCCGGATTCACTTCTCAGGTAATACTCTACGAACGCGTCCCACGCCCTGCTCTCACTCCATCCCACTGCCTCCTGATTGAGCAGATCGGTGTTGATGCGCACCGGCGGCTCCGGAAACTCGGTCTGGGTCCCGAGTTCGAGTTCGCAGGGTAATCGCAGGCGCGCGCCAACTTCGTCGCGCAGACGTCGGGTGAAGGCCCCCTGGCTCTCCGCATAGCCGCTTGGGTTAAGGTGTCGCACCGTGCCCGGCGTCGGGCTAGCGCCGACAAACGCGGCATACGCCTTAGCGAGCAGGCTCACATGGATGTTGTCGCGGACATAACGCGGCGTCTGCACGCGGGCGACCTCTCCGGCGCGCCAGGTCTTCATCAGGTAGGCGGTGAAGCGCGGCTCCTCGTAGGGGCCAAACGGGTGGGGGATCACAAACTTCTCGAACGTGAACCCCTCGCGCCCGGCGTAAAACTCGGCTGCTGTCGCGGTCAGACCCTTTGAGAGCCCATAGGCGTTGAAGGCGCGTAGCGGCGTCGAGCCGGCACCCTCGTTCGGTTCAAAAAAGGTGCCGGTTAGCACCAGGCGCCCGCACCCCCGATCCTTTAGTGCCTTCAGCACGTCGGGCAGACGGTGCAGGTTGGCTGCTGCGGCTCGGTAGGGATCGAAATCGGGGCTGCGGTAGTCGCCGACTTGAGCGCCGTGATGGCACAACACATCGAAACGGGTTTTCGTCAGCGCCAGGAAATCATCGTTGCCAAAGGCAGACCCATATCGCATCTCGCAGAGCTCGCGCACCAGCCGCACGCGCTCGGCGCGCAGCCCCTCGTACCAGCCGTCGCCGCGACAGGCGGCGACCACCTCGTGTCCGGCGGCGACCAGCTCGCGGACAAACCAATAGCCGGTGAACGAGCTGGCTCCGGTGAAGAGGATTCGCATCAAGGCCGCTCAGGGTCTCGTTTGAAAGGCCGTCTCGACTGGAATCGTTGAAGGGGGAGCTGGATCAGGGCGTGCTCGGTGTCCATGGAAATTCGTCCGGCCAGCGCTGCCGCCCATGCAGGACGCGCAGCACCTCGACCAGATCGCCCCGGACGCGGTAAGGGAGAAGATAGGGCGTCTGGTTCACTACCAGTTCACGTGTCCCCGCCCGCCGACCGGGCCGGCCGCTCTCGGGAAATTGTGCGAGTTTGATTGCTACCGCGAGGATGCGCTCAACTTGGCGCTCGGCCGCGAAGGCGCTGTCCTGCGCGATGTAGGCCCGCAGCGAGACAAGGTCTCGCAACCCCCGCGAGGTCCAGACTACTCGCACTCAGGGATCGGCAGCTCATCCGGTTTGCCCCAGGAACGCACCCACGCGGCCACGTCGTCATGCGCCACGACACGCCCAGCGTCGGCGTCTCGGAGGCCTTCGTCAATCGCTGCGAGATGCCGTGCCTGAACCGCCACAAAGTCCTTGATTGCCTGCTCGATGACCCATGACGCGGGCCGGTCGAGCGCCCTCGCAATGTCGGCCACCTGCTTATCTAGGTCAGGCGAGAGCCGTACGCTCATCGGCCGGTTCTTACTCATAGCTGCCTCGGTCTGTTTGGTGTGCCGTTCGGGTTACGCTGCAACGCGTGCCCTCTGAAATTGGTTCAAAAATGATGCGTTCCCTTTCCGTGTTCCAGCAAGAGTCGATATTGCGGGGCGGGCTCACCCCGCCAGATGCCAGGCCGGGTCGAAGTCGCGCTGTTGCTCATCCTTCTCCGAGATCACTTGCGGCTCTTCAGGCCAGGGTATCGCGAAGCGGGGGTCGTTCCAGCGCACACCGCGCTCGAGCTCCGGGGCATAGAACGCCGATACGAGGTAGAACGCCTCGGTATCCTTTTCGAGCGTCAGAAAGCCGTGGGCAAAGCCGCGCGGCGCATACATCATGCGGCGGTTCTCGGCGCTGAGCTCTGCGCCGAAGCTCTGCCCGAAAGTCGCCGACCCTGGCCGCAGATCGAGGATCGCATCCCACAGCGTGCCGCGCACACAGCGCACGACCTTAACCTCTCCCGCTTCGCCCAGCTGATAATGCATGCCGCGCAGGGTGCCCTTGTCCCTGCTCAACGAGTTGTTGATCTGCACAAAACGGGTATCGAGGCCTGCCGCGGCGAACTCGCTCTCGCAAAAGAGGCGGGCGAAAAAGCCGCGCTCGTCCTCGCGCTTGTCGAGCTCGATGACAAAGGCTCCTTCGAGCGGCGTCGGCACAAATCGCATAGGTCCCTCAGGCTGTCTGTCGCTGGGGCTCACCGATCACTCGGTCGAGGCGATGGCGAAGTGTGCGCAGCCGGACGAATTGGTCGCCGTCGAAATCGCGTGCCGCAAAGCCGTGTGCACGGTATCGCGACAAGAGCTCCTCCATACCGGCGGCGAGCGTGTATTCGAGCCGGAAATCGGGCAGCAGGCTTGTGAGCCGAGTGAAGTCGACGCGGTAGTCGTGCGGGTCCTTGCCGACCTCGCCGGTGTAGACGATGCTGGTCCCCGGGACCAGGCGCTGGACGATCGCGGCGATGTCGCGAACCTGATAATTCTCTGCGTCGCCGCCGACGTTGACCCGCTGATTGTGGATCACCGAGCGCGGCGCGTCGAGAAAGGCGACGAACGCCCGCGCTATGTCCTCGCAGTGGATCAGCGGCCGCCACGGTGTGCCGTCGCTCATGATGCGGATGTCGCCCTTGGCGACGGCGCAGCCGAGCAGGTTGTTGACGACGAGGTCGATGCGCAGCATAGGCGAATGGCCATAGGCCGTCGCGTTGCGTAGATAGGCCGGCGAAAAGTCGGCGTCCGCGAGCGGGGAGATGCCCTCTTCGGCAGCGATCTTCGACTCGGCGTAGACCGAGACCGGGTTCAGCGCGTCGTCTTCGGCCAGCGGTCGGCCTTCGGCCTGCCCATAGATCGAGCAGCTCGATGAGAACAGAAAGCGCGGGACGCCGGCCGCCTTAGCCGACCGTGCCAGCGCAATCGAGCCGCGAGCGTTTATCGATCGGGTGATCTCGGGGTCGAGATCACCCATCGGGTCGTTGGAGATCCCAGCCAGGTGCATCACGCAGTCAAAGCCTTCGAGATCCCGCACCGTCAGCGAGCGAACATCGCGGATGATCTCGCGATCCGGCTGCGGCATCGGCTCCCAGGCACAGCCCGCGAACAGGTCGAGGTCGCAGCCGACGACCTCGTGCCCGCCCTCCTTCAACAGCCCGACCAGATGCGCGCCGATATAACCTCGGTGGCCGGTGACCAAGACCTTCATCTCATTTCACCCCAGGATCACCCCCACCCATTCCCTCCCCCGTTTGCGGGGGAGGGAATGGGTGGGGGCCGGAAGTTCGGGCCCACGGAGCTTTTCCCGATTCCCATAAACCCGTCAGGTACTCGTGGTCGCGCTGGGTGTCCATACACGCCCAAAAATGCCGGTGCTGGAACTCGGCGAGCTGGCCGTCACGGGCCAATTTCGCCAATGGCTCGCGTTCCAAGACGCAGTCCTCGGCTTGTGACAGATATTGATCGAACGACCGGTGGAAAAAGAAATATCCACCGTTGATCCAGGCCGAGTGCAGTTCGGGTTTCTCGATGAACTCGACGAGCTCGTTGCCCTCCATGCGAAGTTCGCCAGAGCGCGAGGGCGGGTTCACGCCGAACACGGTGCCGAGGCCGCCGCACCGGATGAAGACCGGAATTTCCGCGATATTCAATGGCATCACCGAGGTTCACGTGGGGCTGCCCGCAAGCCGCCCTCGGCCGCGGGTTTTGTCACAAACCCGCAGCCCCGGCAAGGACTGGCGACCAAGGGCATTGAAGGGCATGGGCGGCAGCGCCCGGGCTGCCTCACCGTGTCGTGTTTTGTCCGCTGGGCGGAGGTGGATACGCAGACTCTCTCCTCGGGCGATCCCACGTTTGACTCTGCTTGAGACGGGGTTACTCGCCGACACCGGCGACTGGCGCAACCGCCGGCTCATGCCGGAAGAATCGCGGCAGGTCGGACAGGACCGGGTGTTTGCGATCTCTATCGGAGAGCAGCGCCTCGTCGGACGATACCGGCCAGGCGATGCCGAGAGCCGGATCGCTCCACAGTAGGCCGCGATCGTGCTCGGGCGAATAATAGGCGTTCACCTTGTAAATGATCTCGGTATCGGGCTCGAGCGTGCAATAGCCATGGGCAAATCCCTCCGGGATGAAGATTTGATTCCAGTCGGAAGCGCTGAGCACCGCCGCGACATGACGGCCGAAGCTCGGGGAGCCCCAGCGTATATCGACCGCGACATCGAAGACTGAACCCGATGTCACGCGCAGCAGCTTGGCTTGGGCAAACGGCGGAACCTGGAAGTGGAGGCCGCGAACGACCCCCTTGCTCGCCGACAACGAGTGGTTGTCTTGTACGAAGCGGATGTCGATGCCGTGCTCTCGCAGCACGTTCTCCTTGAAGACCTCGGAAAAGAACCCCCGAGGATCGACGTGACGTACAGGTTTGAGGATCCTGACGTCGGCAATCTCGGTTTTTATAACTTGCATGGGAATTCTTCCCCCGCACGCTCTGCGTTGTTGTTAGGGCCCCCCTGCCGTTGAGCAGTTTATGCTTATTTATCCACGCCGCCAGCCGACGTAGACAGGAATTTCCACGATATTCAATGGCATACCTACGGTCAAATTGGGTCCGCCGCGGACCGGGCTCGGCTGCGGGTTCTGTCATAAACCCGCGAACGCCGCAACAACGGGTTCCCTGGTGCTTCCCTGATCGGCCGCAAATCGCGAGATTCGTTCTCTGTTCGGCGGACAAACTTGCCTGATCGGATGACAAAATCCCTGTTCGCTAAGCTAGGGAATTTTCGATGCAAGCGTTTGATTCGGCTGGATGCGCTGCGTTCGTTTCGAGGCCCTACCTGGCGGTTTTCCGACTTCGCTGTATCACTGGCCAACGGGAATTTCGCCGGTCCCGCTAACCGGCAATTCGCGTGCGTTCCCTCACGCGGGCGATCGTTGCCGTCGTCCCTTGGTTCGGGAGCAGATCCACCAACAACACCTTCCCGCCGTTGCGCCGGACGATGTCGGCTCCGACGACCTGCTCCGGGTGATAGTCGGCTCCCTTTACCAGCACGTCCGGGCCGATTGCCTCGATTAGCGAAAGCGGCGTGTCCTCGGCGAAGAGAACCACGAGATCCACCGAGGCCAAGGATGACATGACCGTGGCCCTGGCTGCTTCGGACTGTATCGGCCTCTCCGGCCCTTTGAGACGCCTGACCGAGAGGTCGGTGTTGAGCGCCACAACGAGCCGGTCGCACGCCGCGCGCGCCTGGGCCAGCAGATGGACATGGCCCGGATGGATCAAGTCGAAGCAGCCGTTGGTTAACCCGATCCGGAGACCGTGTGTGCGCCACTCGGCGATCCTCTGGAGCGCCGCCTCGGTTACCATGATCTTTTCGTCGCTGGCGATGAAATTTCGGCGTCGCAATTCCTCGGCCAAATCACCGCCGCTGACCACCGCGGTTCCGGGCCGCGAGACGGAAATCCCCGCTGCGATGTTGGCCAGACGGGTTGCTCTCACGAGATCCCCGTTGCCGGCGAGTGCCGCGGCCAATGCCGCGACAAAGGTGTCGCCGGCGCCTGATACGTCGGAGACCTTGTGCACCCGCGCCGGCAGGTGGAGGGCCGGCATCCCCCGACGCACCAATGTCAGGCCGTTTTCCGAACGCGTGACGATCACGGCATCGCAGGCAGCGGCATCGAGTGCCGCCCGGGCGGCCCTCTCGGCGCCGTCCTGGTCCTCGGCCCCGACACCCGTCGCCCGTGTCACTTCCTGAGCGTTTGGCGTCAGGACCGTGACGTTCCGGTAGGCTTTGAACGAAGCTCGCTTGGGATCTGCGATGACCGGCCGGCGGGCCCTGCGCGAGAGATTGACCACCCCCTTGAGCAGCCGATCGCACAGCACTCCTTTTGCGTAATCGGAGAGCACGACGACGTCGCTGTGCGCAAGCGCTCGCGCGAACCGGCGTCTAAGCTCGGCCGCACTTTCGTCGTCGAGCGGATCGGCCGTTTCGTCGTCCACCCGCAGCAATTGGTGCGTGCTCCTGGTGGTGAACCTCGTCTTCACCGTCGTCCGCCGATGCGGGGTCGCGAACAGCCGTGCGTCGATGCTATCGCCGACGGTCGCGATGAGGCGCCCG
>Ga0306926_10002861_pt1 | contig 17682 bp, 13 predicted proteins | sample flu12Cox44000178_FD_203759 | JGI IMG/M metagenome (GOLD analysis project Ga0306926, IMG submission 203759) | Lab enrichment of tropical soil microbial communities from Luquillo Experimental Forest, Puerto Rico - flux8day.12C.oxic.44.000.178 (v2)... | ecosystem: Environmental > Terrestrial >... | reverse complement strand
CAGTCCGAGCAGCGCGAAGGTGACAATCTGGGCGCTCAGGCTCGTGCCCGGATAGCGTGACGTATTGCTCAGGCGCATATTGAGAATATCGAGCTTGATTCCGACGGTGGTCAGGGCTTTCCACTGGTCGAAGTCGACGCCGACCGATTCCAATGCGCGGGGAAGTGCCGCCCTCATGTGCGCTCGATCGCCGTCACGACCCGCTGAGCCACTCCGGCCGCATCATGCGAGCCGGTGAGGCGGCTGAACGCGGCCTCGAGCGTCGCGGCGCCCGTCGTGCGGCGGATCTCTTCGGCGGTGCCGTCGGCAATCTGCCGGCCTTTGTTGATGATCACGATTCGCGTGCACATGCGCTCGACCACGTCCAGGATGTGGGAGCAGAAAAGAATCGTTTTGCCCTGCGAGGCGAGCTGCTTCAACACCTCCTTGACCACCATGGCCGCGTTCACGTCCAGACCATCGAGCGGCTCGTCGAGAAACAGTACCTCGGGCGAATGAATCAGCGCGGCGGCGAAGAGCACTTTCTGACGCATGCCTTTTGAGAACTCGTGCAGGCGGCGATGTTGATCGCCCGTCAGGCCGAAGAGCTCGAAGAGCTCTCCCCGTCGGCTGACGAGCACCGAGTGATCCAGGTGGTGCAGACACCCCAGAAGCTCGAGATACTCGGACGCCGTGAGCCCCTCATAAAGGGCCCCGGCTTCCGGCACGTACCCGAGACGCCGCTTGGCGTCGATGGGGTGCTCGACGATGTCGAAGCCGGCGACCAGGGCGCGGCCCGACGAGGGGCGAATCAGTCCCGTCAGGATCTTGACCGTTGTCGACTTGCCGGCGCCGTTAGGCCCAAGAAAGCCAAGAATCTCGCCCCGTTGGACGCGGAGGTTCAGGTCGATGACCGCTGGGCGCGTGCCGTAGTTCCGCCACAAGTGCTCTGTGACGATCACGGCGTGGGATTGTAGGACGGATGGGCTTCAGCTCGCGAGCTCGGAAACGACCGCCAGCTCCAGGTAAGCCTGGTCGGCGTCGTCGTGGCTCGACTCGATCCAGTCGCGCACAACGGCCAGCACGCCACGCGCGGTGGAAATGTTCCCGATTGGCGCGCGGGCGCGCACGGTCACCGTGCAGATGCGCGGCCCGATGAGCGCAAGTTGGAGGAACATGTCACGCCCGACGGGCGTCACGCCGAAAACGTAGAGATCCCACCGATCCGAGTCGACGATCAACGAGGCGTGCGCCGCGGGGCTGTTCACGACGTGGGAGAGCTCGTGCTTCATGCTTGTTTGGACGTCTGGAATGTGGCGGAGGCGTGGCGGACCGATGACAAATCTGGGGAGGCGCCACCCGGCCGCCTGAAGCGATGGAAACCCCGGCTGGCCCCTACTCTGTTGGACGTGTGCCAGACTCAGGGCGTTGCGGGAATCCACCCGTGCGCCATCCAGTCGTTGCGCACGTCGTTCGTCCACTGGAACCCATCCGCATCGTCCACGCACACCTTGCTCCGCAGGGGCAAGCCGTCATAGTAAACGACCGCGAGCTCCGATCCTTTGCCGAGTGCTCGCGTCACACAGGTCAGCTGACGATTTCCGTCACGAAGCACCCACCGCACGACCTCGGTTGCCATACGATTTTCACGTGGCAATAGCGCTGCCACGTTCGGCCGGGGCCGAAATGAACGGGAAATGAGGCGGCTGGGGCAGTTGCCGCCTCGAGGCGCGTCGAAATCCTTGTCAAGAAATGTGAACCCTACACGCCCAGTGAACCTGATCCGGGGTGCCCGCCTGCCGCGTACCACGGCCCCCTGGAGCCTTAGCCACGCTCATGCGAGCCCCGCCTGAGGCCGGGTTCCGACCACAGTTGGGGTGCAAGCCCAGGCTTCACACACAGCTCCGGGGCGACCGCCACCGTGACGAAGGGGTCTCCTCCTTGACAGGTTTCGCAGTAGTGACTCTACGCCCTTTGACAGTGCCGGATCGTCGACGCGATCGCCGTCGGCGCGTGATACGACGCCCACGCGAGCCCTGTGGTGCAATGGAGGGGGATGTAACCCTGCGGCGTGATCGCCAATCCAAACATTGTGAGAGAAGGAGTCTTCGCGAGTAGGTCGCGGAGACGGGGGCTCGCGGAGTTCAAAAGACTCATGGGGAGAGCGTTTTTGCCGGCGCTCAGTATCAGCGCCATCGGCGCGATCTGCACCGCGTCCTGTGCCCGCAATCCGGCGCCGGCCCGACGGCTCCCACAACAGTCTGTCGACGCGCGCGTGGCGATCCACGTGCTTAACCGCGTGACATTCGGACCGAGACCCGGGGGCGTCGAGCGGGTGCAGGCGATGGGCGTCGACAGATACGTGGATGAGCAGTTGCACCCGGAGCGGATGCCCGATCTCGAATTGGAGCGCCGGCTGGCCGCGCTGCCTGCGCTCGGCGTCAGCGCAAGCACGTTTGCTACGGTCTACTACCAGCCCATGATCAAGGCGCGACAGGAGTTCACCGCGACTCAGAAGTTGTCCGCGGGCGGCGCGAAGCTGCCGGCCCTCCGCTGGCATTTACAGCCGATTGCCGCAGTGTCATTGCCAGGCGGCACCAAAGCCGTCTCGGTTTTGTCACAGGCGGCGGTCACGCCCGAAGAGCTCTTCTTCCAGCGCGAGAATCAGCAGATCTTCGACGAACTGCAGGCGCAAAAGGTCCTGCGCGCCGTCTACAGCGAGCGGCAGCTTCAGGAAGCGCTCACCGACTTCTGGTTCAACCACTTCAACGTCGACGCACGCAAGATCGAGGATCGCCCCGTGGTGGTGGAGTACGAGCGCGATGTCATCCGTCCGCACGTGCTCGGCCGCTTCCGCGATCTGCTCGACGCGACGGCGAAGAGCCCCGCGATGCTGTTCTATCTGGACAACTGGCTCAGCGCCGCGCCGCCTGTCGTGCAGGCGCCGCGGCCGAGCGACGGGCCACAGCGAAGCCGCCCGGCGTCGCAGCGAGGGAGTCCCGCATCGTCGCAAGGCGCCGCGGCCCCTAAACCGGTCACACCTGGCCGCGGCTTGAACGAGAACTACGCGCGCGAGCTGATGGAGCTCCACACGCTTGGCGTCGACGGCGGCTACACGCAGCACGATGTCATGGAGGTTGCGCGCTGTTTCACCGGGTGGACGATGCGGAACCCCCACGACGGATCCGGGTTTTTCTTCAACGACAAAGTCCACGACCATGGCGCCAAGCGAGTGCTGGGTCACAGGATTCGCGAGGGCCGCGGCATTGAAGATGGCGAGCAGGTGCTCGACATCCTGTCGCGCCATCCTTCGACGGCGCGTTTCATTGCGACAAAACTCGTTCGCCGGTTCGTGGCGGACGCACCGCCCAAGACGCTCGTGGATCGGGCGGCAAGGACATTCAGCCGCACGGACGGCGACTTGCGGGAGGTCGTCCGCACAATTCTCTCGTCCCGCGAGTTCTATGCTGCGGCTGCGTACCGGGCCAAGGTCAAGTCTCCCTTCGAGTACGTCGTCAGCGCGCTTCGCGCCACCAACGCTTCGGTGACGAACGTGCGGGCGTTCGTGGGCATCATTGGAGCGCTTGGCGAGCCGTTGTACCAGTGTCAGCCGCCAACGGGATATGGCGACCGAGCGGAGGCCTGGATCAACACTGGAGCGCTGGTGGCCCGGGTCAATTTTGCCCAGAACCTTGCGGCGAACGGCGCCAACGCTTCGAAGGTTGATCTGACGGACCAAGCCGCTCCGTCGCGCCTGTCGGCGGCAGTGTTGGGCGACGAACTCTCGGACGGGACGCGTCTGACGATGGCAGCGCCTCAGGCGTCTCCAGCAGTAAAGATAGGGCTCCTGCTGGGGTCGCCGGAATTTCAGCGTCGGTAAACAGCTTCGACGTTCGTCGACCCGCGCCGGCTTCGAGTGTAGAAAACGCGCGAAATCCGGGCGGCAAGAGGCTTGCGATGACCGTGTACGCCGGCGTGCTGCCGGCGGAGGGTTTCCATGATTCGGTCTCTTGCGGTCCCGATGATTTTATTCGTCATGCTTGCGGCTCTCGTTGCCGGTTGCGGCAGCTCATCGTCCCCGTCCTCGCCGTCACCGATGGGGATGACTGTCACGATTCCCGTTGGCGCCCGTTCGCTTGGCACGGGCGGTTACGCTCCCAATCCCGTCACGGTCGCGGCGGGGACGACGATCACGTGGACAAACACCGACTCCATCGCGCACACCGCGACGTCGGACACGCCGGGCCTCTTCGATTCCGGGTCGATCGCGCCTGGCGGCATGTTCAGTACGACGCTTCAGTCAAGAGGCAGCGTCACGTATAAGTGCACGTTTCACCCGGGAATGGTGGGTACGATCGTCGTGCAGTGATCGCCCAGTCCATCGGACCCATCGCTCAGTGTCCGGTTGCCTGCCGTCGTGGCGTAAAATTGGCTGAGTTCACCGGAGAGCCGATTCGAGTCCGTTCACAGACGTGGGGTGTGCAGGTGACCGGAGGTTCCGATGGACCGACGATCGTTCGCGATAGTGGCGACCTTCGCGACCGTTGTTGCGGGCAGTTCCCCTTCCGCGCAAGCGCCCGTGGCGTCGTCAGCGACCGGTCCGACCCGTTCGAGCGACATCTGGACGGCTCCACTCGGCCCTGACGGCCATCCTGATCTCCAGGGCGTCTGGTTGAACAACAGCGCAACTCCTCTCGAACGCCCGAACGCGCTGGAAGGCAGGCAGACGCTGACAGACGAGGAAGTGGCCGAGCTGCGCCGCCGCGCTGATCGTCTGTTCAAGAACACAAACGCCGACTTCGCCGGAGGAGATGCTGTCTTCCTCGCCGCGCTCGCGAACGTCGATCGCTTTACGAGCGCCACGTCAACAGGCACCACGTTCGAGATGATCGAACGTGAATTCGACAATCGCACTTCGCTCATCGTCGACCCGCCTGACGGTCGGATCCCTGCGTTGACGGAAGAAGCGCGGCAAAAAACGGCGGCTGCCAATGCGATTCGCCGGCGTCCGCCTGAAGGGCCGGAGGATCTCACGCTGGTAGAACGCTGCCTGACCTATGGCGTGCCGCGCGTCAGCGGGACCAACACTGGCGCGGGCCCACTGGGCTACTACGCCATCGTCCAAACACCGTCGCATGTTCTGCTGTTCTTCGAGGCCATCCACGAAGCGCGGATTGTCCACCTTGACGGGCGTCCGCATTTACCTCAGGCCGTCCGCTTGTGGGCCGGCGACTCGCGAGGACGCTGGGAGGGCCAGACACTCGTTGTCGACACCACCAACTTCTCGGCCAGGAACGACTTCATGGGATCCTCCGATCACCTCCACCTCGTCGAGCGCTTCACGCGTGTGGCGTCCGACCGAATCGACTATCAAATCACGGTCGACGACCCGACGAGGTGGACCAAGCCGTGGACGGCCGTCATCCGCCTGAAGCAGAGCGCCGAACGGTTGTACGAGTACGCGTGTCACGAAGGCAACTCCGAGATCGTCCGTGACATGCTCGCCGCAGCGCGAGCCCGTGAGCAGGCCCGGTGACGACCGCCTCGCTGGCGGACCCACAGCCTGCACCGCCGGGTTGATCTGAGATGGTGAGAGATGGAAGAGGTCGCGTACCCTGCGCGGCCTCTAGCGCGAGCTCGTGCCGCCCCCTACGTCGACCAGGGCTATCTTGTTCACGCCGCTCTCCGCCATCACGATCTTGCCGTCATTGGTTGACTTGATGTTGCGGACCACGCCGCCGCCACCCGGAATGATCCAGGTCTGGAACTTTTGGGTGGCAATGTCGAATCGGACGAGGACGTTGGGCTTGATCGCCGATTCGACGTACCAGATCGCGCCGTTGAGGTACGTGATCCCATAGGGCTGCGACTTCGGGCCGCTGGGCGACGGCCATTCGGCCGCCCGGCCCGTTGTTGGATCGAGCCTCCCCAGGTAGCCGCGAGAGTAATCGGCGTACCAAATGATGTCGTCCGGGCTGATGGCGATTCGCCGCGGTCGGCTGTCCGCATTCGGCAGGGTGTACTCCTTGATCGCCAGCGTCGTGGGGTCAATTTCAATGATCTTATTGGTCCCGAAGTCGCAAACGAAGGGCACGCCCTTCGAGGTCACGACCACACCGTACGGATTCGCGCGTTCGGTCGGCGTCTTCTGAACCTTGATCTCACCGGTCTTCGGGTCCAGGCGGCCGACGTAGTTGGCCCCCTGCGCGGTGAAGAAGAGCATGCCGCTCGGCGCGAAAAGCGGCGTGTGCGGATCACGCACGTCGTCCGGCAGCTTGTATTCGACGATGTCGCCGGTCTTCGGATCGAGTTTGCCGATGTAGCCCTTCGCGTTCGCCGTGAACCAGAGATTGCCCGCCTTGTCCAGGGCGAGGCCGTGCGGGCCGGATGCCGGTGTTTTCGCCGGGTACTCCTTGAACTCGCCGGTCTTCGGATTGAACCGGCCCAGGACGTTCGCAAACATGCCGGTCCACCAGATCGTCCCATCCGGTCCAGGCTCCGGATCGTGCGGCCGCGAACCCAGCGTCGGCACGTTCCACTCGCGGATCGTCACCTGGACCGGGCCGGAAATCAGCACGGGCGAGGGCCGTGGCTGCTCGGGAAAGTTCTTGGACAGGTAGTCGGCGACCTCCGCGCTCTCGGCTGACGGGAGTGCGACCATGGTGCTGATGAGCTCCGCCCATCCTTGTCGCGTGTAACCGCCGGAGTTTGCGATCAGGCCAAGCGCGTGGCACTTCGTGCATTCCGCTTGCACGGTGTCTTTGCCGGGTCCGTCGGGCAGCGTGATCGCCTGCCCTCGCCCGCGGCCCTGACCCTGCGCCTGGCGTGTCAGGCCAACGCTCATCACAACTAAAAGTGCGGCTCCGAGAATCTGCCAGCGTGTGCATTTCGGCATTCGTCCCTCCGTGTTGCCCGTACCGGAGATACTACACGGGGAACGCCCGCTCGCGTGTAACCGGTCGTTGATGTGCTCGACGTACGCCCTGCCGGCGATTTGCTTACCGACGCGGACCCAGCTTAGAGTTTTCGGCCGGCTGGTCCAACGCCAGGAAAAGCCTCCTGGACCCGAAGTCGCCCGGCCGCCAGACGTGGCCGCGTTCTTCGCCGTCGCGTTCTTCATTGGCGGCGTCGCCGAAATCTGGCACAGCGTGGCCGTACAAGTGGGGTGGTGTCTTTTCGATGCGCGACCGTCAGACGTCTGCGTTTTATCTCCGAGGGCTCCGTTATGCGTCCTCTTGAGCATCCGAAACGCGTTATGCTGCGCCGCATGACACTGCTTGATGAGGCGAAATCGATTGACGGTTGGATCGTCGATTTGCGGCGGCAAATTCATCGTCGTCCGGAGTTGATGTACGAAGAAGTCCACACGAGCCGGCTTGTGCGCTCCACGCTCGACCAGCTCGGTATTGCCTATCACTACCCGGTTGCAGAGACGGGTGTCGTTGCGACCATCGGCTCCGGACCGGGGCGATGTATCGCACTGCGTGCCGACATGGACGCGCTGCCAATCCACGAGGAAACCGACGTCCCGTTTCGCAGCGAGGTCGACGGTAAAATGCACGCGTGCGGCCACGACTGTCACACCGCGATGCTGCTCGGCGCCGCGCGTCTTTTGAAAGCGCGCGAGTCAGAATTGCGCGGAATGGTGAAGCTGATCTTTCAGCCGGCGGAAGAGGGCGGCGCCGGCGCGGATCGGATGTGCAACGAAGGCGTGTTGCACTCACCTAACGTCGAACAGATCTTCGGTCTGCACGTCTGGCCCGGAGCCAAAACGGGGACGGTTGCAACGAACGTCGGCGCTATCCTGGCGGCAACCGGCGCCTTCGAGATCACTGTCAAGGGGAAAGGCGGCCACGGTGCGATGCCGCATCTGACCATCGATCCCGTCGCGTGCGCGGCGAAGATCGTGGTCGAGCTGCAGACGATCGTGTCGCGTGAAACGAATCCGTTCGCGCCAACGGTGGTCACGGTCGGCTCCATTCACGGCGGCGAAGCGATGAACGTCATCCCCGAAGAAGTCCGCATGACCGGGACGTTCCGCAGTCTCTCGAACGACGACTTGCTGCGCGTCAAGCGGCGTATCAAGGAGATCGCGACCGGTGTCGCGACAGCCAATCAGTGCGAAGTGGCGGTGTCGCACCCGATCCCGGAGTTCCCGCCGACGATCAACGCCGAGTCAGCCTGGGGCGTCACGCGGCGAGCCGCGGAGAGCCTTGTCGGCGCCGACAACGTCCGCCGCATGGATCCGATCCTTGGCGGCGAGGACTTCGCGTTCTACCAACAGCGGATTCCCGGGTGCTTTGCGTTTATCGGCGTCAATCATGCAGGTTGGCAGACGCCTTACAGCGTGCACCATCCGAAATTCAGAGTCGACGAAGCAGCGCTGCCGATCGGGGCGGCGCTGCACGTCGCAATAGCGCTCGAATCACTCGGCGCTGAAGGCACGGTCAGCGTATAGAACAATTCCATGTCGCGAGGCACGCTGAACAGCGTGGGATGAGGCGAGCGAGCTTCGCTGTGAAATTACCGTCGATCGGCGCGCTTCTGTTCGGATTGATTCCATTCGCCGCGATGTGTTTCTCGGTCTCAGTGTGGGACCGCGTCTATCCAACAGTACTCGGCATCCCGTTTAATCTGTTCTGGTTGATTGCCTGGATTCCACTGAGCTCCGCGTGCATGTGGGCGGCCTATCGCCTGGAAACTCCGCGGGCACCTGAAACGCCGCCGCGTCATCATCAGAACCGAGACGCGGCGCAATGAGCGCACGCTTGACGGCTCTCACGATCATCTTCGGCATCATCTTCCTGGGCGCTGGTATCGGTTTCGTGGCGGGCGCCCGTCAGAAGATGGACCTCGAACAATGGACGGTTGGCGGGCGAGGCTTTGGGTCCGTGCTCATGTACTTGCTTATGGCGGGGGAGGTCTATACCACGTTTTCTTTTCTCGGTGCGAGCGGTTGGGCGTACTCACGCGGCGGGCCAACACTCTATATCCTGGCTTACTTGACGTTGGCGTACGTGCTGTCATTCTACATCCTCCCGCAAATCTGGGAGTTAGGACGCCAACACGGACTGCAGACCCAGGCGGACTTCTTTGGGAGGCGGTACGGCAGCAGATACTTGGTCGCCTTCGTTTCCGTCGTCGGAGTTGTTTTCATCATTCCTTACCTTCAGCTCCAACTGACCGGACTGGGAATCATCGTGGAGGTCGCGAGCGCAGAGGGCATCGGCCGCACGCCGGCCATGGTCGTTGCTGTCACGCTCATCGCGGGATTTGTATTTGCCAGCGGCGTTCGGGCGGTCGCGTGGGTCAGCGTCCTCAAGGATCTGTTGATGGTTTTCGCAGCGCTGGCTGTTGGTATCGGCGTACCACGGATCCACTTTGGCGGGATTGGACCGATGTTCGCAGCGCTGGCGCATGCGAAACCTTCTCATCTGGTGATGCCTGGCGCCACAGCGAACCTGGGCCACGGCTGGTACGTCTCGACCGTGCTGCTGACTTCACTCGGGTTCTACATGTGGCCGCACGCGTTCGGCGCGACCTTCACTGCCCGGAACAGCGACACCTTGCGCCGAAACGCGGTGGTGATGCCCCTCTATACCATCACGCTCGCGTTTATCTTTTTCGTAGGTTTCACAGCCGTGCTGGTGATTCCAGGCCTCACCGACGGCGACCTATCCCTTCTCACAATTGTGCGTCAGAGCTTCCCAGCATGGTTTCTTGGCGTGATCGGTGGCGCGGGCGCACTCACAGCCATGGTGCCGGCGGCAATTCTGATCCTGACGGCGGCCACACTGTTCGCCAAGAATCTTTACCGGCCCATATTCGCACCGGCGATGACTGACGATCAGGTCGCCAAACTGGCCCGAATGATGGTCGTGGTGCTCAGCGTTGTCAGCCTTTGCTTGGCCATCTACAGCTCAACTACCCTGGTGTCACTCTTGCTGCTCGGATACGCTGGCGTGACTCAGTTTTTTCCCGGTGTTGTGCTGGGGTTGTATTGGAAACGAGTCACGATGGTGGGCGTTTTCGCTGGGCTGGTCGCCGGAGTTATCGTCCTCACCTTTCTCGTCCTCACTAAACGAGATCCGTTCGTAGGAATGAACGCCGGCTTCTTTGCGCTGTGCGTCAATTTTGTTGTGACCGCGACGTTCGGGCTGCTGTCTCCGTTCCAGCCCAGCGGATTCGACGTATGCCTTGCGGAACCTTAAGCGGGGCATTCTCTGCGACACGTCCGAGAGCGTGAAGCAGTCAAGTGTATCGAAATACCTCCAGCCACGACGTGGCTTTCGCCTCGTAACACTCAGCATTCGGGACGGTCGTTCTTCTCGAGCGGCCGTCTCGAAAACACTTGTGCTGGTTATCCAGTTGACGCAGGTAACCCCTATATGTGGTGTGGGGGCCGTGGAGAAGTTTGTCGCCGATCCTGCGGGACCAGCCAGCGAGCTGCTGCCTCGGGTCCATCTGGTCGTGTCGCTGCTCAAGCGCTGGCTCTTGGGAACGCACCAAGGTGCCGTGAGCCCTGCGCATCTCGACGACTACCTCGATGAGTTCACGTTCCGCTTCAACCGTCGCCGGTCGCGGCATCGCGGGAAACTCTTCTACCGGCTCGTCCAGCAGGCGGTGAGTGTCCAACCCGCTCCCTATCGAGACCTGGTCAAACACGTCCCGCGCCGCCGACGGGCGCGGAAACGGCACCACAATTAGGAGACGTCACCTGCGTCAACTGGATAGCCAGCACACTTGTTTTCGACACGCCGCTGCGCGTAGGCTGAGCCCATCAGTCGCGACTCTTCAAGTCCTTCCTGATGGGGACTCTCTCAGGCCGATTGCGAAGGGAGGCCACGATGACGACTCAACACCCGCACTCATTGGCTCTCGGACATCGAGGACCTCGCGGTATGCGCGGGGACCAGGGCGTGCCTGGGACAACTGGTGCCACAGGCGCAAGGGGTGCGCGCGGGCCGACCGGGCGACGCGGCCCGGCCGGACCCTCTGTGTCCCGAGATCAGATGCTCGCCGCAGTAGGTTGTCAGTTTGCGGAAATCAATAAGCACTTAGAGACGCAGCTCACCAGAATTGCGCAACTGCAACAAGAGATCGATCTTCACCGCAGAGAACTGTTGCGCGTTCGATCTGAGGTGGGCCAAGTCCATGACATCCTGCAAACTCTAATTAGCAAAAGCTCTTAATCTGCGTTCTCAGCGACTCACCCTAACTGAGGCACTACCGGACAGTCGCAATAACTCGCCGAGCCGTGCCAGCGCCCGGATCTTAACAGACGCCATTCCAACGTACGCCTCCGTGTATTTCGGGTTTACAGCGATGGCGCGGCGGAAGTACTCGATCGCCGCAGCATGTTGTCCCAGCTTTCCAAAGGCGGCCCCGATCGCGGCAAGTGTTTCAAAATCCTGCGGATCCTTCCGAACCTCCTCCGTCCAGCGTCGAATCTGCGACTGAATGAAAGCCTGATCTGTGCCAGTGGCCGGACCGACAGTTTCTTGCGACGCGCTTGCTGAGACCAGCGCGAGGCCGATCAGCGCGCCGCTTAGCGCGAGACGCCAGGCGCATCGCATCATCGGTTCCTTCTCCTTTGCGAGTGTGATGAACACTCAAGAGCTTAGCCCAGCTCGTTGCGGCCCTCGGCGTCTCACTCTCGGATTTCTTCGCTCCGTTTCGTGTATCACGACGGTAGGGCAGCATTTTGACGCTAATTTTGCCGGCGGATGGCGCGGGCGCTACTATCGGCTCGGAGTGGTCGCATGAAGAGCTAGCGATGGTCTTTGTCTTTGTCCTCCCCCCTGCCCGCCACCGGCACGATCACCGTTCCTATTCCATGATCCTCGACCGTTCCTTTGCCGACAATGAGCGTGTTCATGACGCCGTCGCCCACGAAGATGTCAGCGAGCGTTGGCTCGAAGTCATCGAAGCGGTTGAGCACGAACGCGTTATTACTCGGGGTTCCTGGCATGGAATTTGGGTAAACGTACAGGGTGAGCGCGGTTCTAGCGCGTCCTCGAATCCGGTTGTCCTGCACGACGTTGCCCTGAGCGAACCCTCTTACCGCGATCCCCGCGCTATTCGGCCCGAAGACTGTGCCCTCGGGCGGCGACATGGTCACGTCGTTATCCACGACGATAGCGCGCTCCATCGGCCACTCTGCAAATTGGCTAAAGGCAACGATGCCGGCAACGATGCCTTGCGCTTGTGCCCATCCGCAATCGATCCTGTTGTGCGCAATCAGATACGAACCGGTATTGACGACGCGAATCGCCTGCGGCGTTCCTGTCGACACGGACCCCGTCGTGATCACGTTCCGCTCGATATATGCTCGTCCGACGATACGCCGGAAATCAATCGCAGGCTCCGTCGTGTTCCTGATCGTGTTTCCGGAAACGTAAGCCTCCACTTCTGCGCTTGCCACCCCCACACTGAATACCAGGACCCCCACGGTTTGGTCTCCAGCCATTCCTCCGGCGAGGTCGATGTCGTTATTCATGATCAAGAGCGTTCCGGAGATTTTCTCCGGGTGTCCTGGGTTCGCTGGCGAAGGTAAGGTGTCGCTAGTAACAATATCGATTCCGTCGCTGCCATTCCCTGTGCCGTCGATCTTGCAGGAGACGATCATCAACCCGCTGACCGCATACACATTAATCGCGTCGTCCTTCGGGCGGATAAAGTGCAATCCCTGAATCGTGACGCCGGCTCCCGCAGCGTCGACATAGAAGGGCGTCGTCCCGCCCTCAATGCTCGTCATCTCGCCATCCTCGTCTCGCATGTGACCGTTCTCGTCCCGACCGCCAGAGATCGTGACAGCCTTCGATACCAGGACCGTCGCCAAGGCACCCGCGAACGCCGTCGCCTTCGGTATCGTTGGCGGTCTGTTAAACGAGAAGTGCCCCTTTAGTACAACGTCACGGCCCTGATCGACGGCGGCCTGAACCGCTGGAACGTCAATATCAGGGTTGCCCGTGCCGACGACGACAGTTTGGGCCGCTGCGCTTGCCGCTAGGGAGAGAGTTGCGATGGCAGGGAACATTACAAGCCAACGCGTGATGTGTGTGCGTTTCATGTTTACCTCCAGCCGCGCAGAGCCACCCGAACTGAGTTGCGAACGGAGCGCCCCAGTTCGGAGCGAGTCCCGCAGCGTAAATCTGCAAACTATCTAAAGCCGAGTGAAAGCCCCTCCACGCCGTAGAAGAACACGTCGGTTCTCGCTTCATCGAATGCCCACTCACCTGCGCGTGAACGTGAACCGCATGTCGTTCGATGAGCAAGACACGAAACCGGAGCAGGAAATCGATTGGCCAGGGCAGTACCAGAGAGGACCCGCGAGCGATGCCACGATCGTCGAACCGTCGAACCGGCCGACCCCATTGGCTTGAACCTGGAGCCACATGCCCGGGGGAATCGCCTCCCAGAACCCTGAGAAGTCATCTTTGCTATAGGTGTCGAACCGAACCGAATCCCCGTCGCGGCTTGCAAGGAACTTGTTACACGTAGAACCACAGTAGTAGTCATCCCTCAAGAAGACTGCGTCGCTGAGGGTGACGACGTAACTTCCGGTGCTGCCCGCGTCAATAGTCGCCGTGTAGTTGCGGTTTCTCGCCACGTCAGGGATGGCGGCGCATTCCGAACCGACCCGGAGCGTGAGCGCATATTGACCGATGATCGGGTCTGTGCTCGATGTCGGAGCAGGAGGCGTCGAGACGAACTGCGATGGCGGCGGTGTAGATTGAAGCGTAAAATCCAGCGTCTGATTTGCCGTGAGCGTCACGCTCTTGGATTGCGAGAGATAAGTCCTGGCTGACGCCGTGACGGTGAACCCGGATGGCTGCAACCCCGTGAACGTGTAGTTTCCTGAAGCATCGCTCGTCGCAGACTTGCCCGCGTTTGGACCCTCACCGATGAAGCAATTGCACCGGCAATCGCCGTTGATGTCGTACTGTCGGTGATTTTGCCACTGAGTGAAAACGTCGTGGGAGTGGTGGTGGTCGTCGTCGTCGTCGTACTTTTCGTAGGTGATCCTTCACAGGCAGCGACCAAAACGGCGAGCAGAAGGATGGACCTGGACCCGAGGTGGCCGTTCCACCGGCGGCGTCGGACCGAATGCACCGACCGCATGACCGCCTCCTTTCTTGCACACATCACGGTGCGCGCCGTCGCGACCAACGCGATCGGGACAAGCACCGTTCTTCTTTCCGCAACACTCCCTTATGTCTGTCCAACGCGCCGACCAATGCCGGCTCCTGCTGGTTTCGCTTCTCCAAGGAAGTACAGCTCATGACTGGTAGACAGCCACGTCGCGGTATTTCTCCGAACAAAAACGCTACGCTGAGCTGGCTTGACGCCGCTCACAAGGAAACGAGACTCGCCTAGGTTTGGCGGCCGCGTTCAATGAGTTGAAGACCGAGGGACTCCCTCGCCACGCTCGCTCCGTCGACCTACGACTGGACGTTGAGGCGCGCTTCGCGTGCCGCCTCCGCCGTTTTTGCTCGCGTTTCGGGGCGGGACGACACCAACTGAACTGAAAAATCGTCAGTCTTTGCTTCGAGGGAGGGCAGGCAAATTCGAACATGCGTCCGCACTACTTTCGCGACGCATGAGTCAGAACCGCTAGTCGTTTCGTTTTGGCGCGGCGCGACGAGAGGACGAGCGCCTGTTTCAGAGTCCCTTCCGGCGCGCCATCGCTTTCGCCCCCGCCCTGGATTGGTGGGTGGCAAATCGGGGCCGCCAGTGCGCTTCCCCCAGCCATGAGAGGCATTTACAATAGGCACGCTCCTCAAACCTTTTGATGGCCCTTCGTGCCGGCGCTCGGCTCGGTGTCTATGAAATCGTCTCGCCCCTCGGTGCAGGCGGCATGGGGGAAGTGTATCGCGCGAAAGATATCAAGCTCGGACGTGACGTCGCGCTGAAGATCCTGCCCACGAGCTTCACGAGCGATCCCGAGCGTGTCGCCCGCTTCCGTCGCGAAGCGCACATCCTCGCCGCCCTCAATCACCCGCACATTGGTGCGATCTACGGTCTCGATGAATCCAACGGCACGCAATTCCTCGTGCTCGAACTCGTCGACGGCGAGAACCTCGACGAGCGGATCGCGCGAGGGCCGATTCCACTCGACGAGGCGCTGCCGATCGCGCGGCAGATCGCGGCCGCGCTCGAGACCGCGCACGACCAGGGGATCATCCATCGCGATCTCAAGCCAGCGAACATCAGGCTACGCACAGACGGCATTGTCAAGGTTCTCGACTTCGGTCTGGCCAAACCAGTGATGGGCGGTGCCGTCAGTGCCGATTTCACGCGCGCCCCGACGGCGACCATCGGCGGGACACGAGAGGGCGTGATCCTCGGCACGCCCGCGTACATGAGCCCGGAACAGGCGCGCGGCTCGCCGGTCGACAAACAGTCGGACATCTGGGCCTTCGGCTGCGTGTTGTACGAGATGGTGACTGGACGCGGGGCGTTCTACGGGGCCACTGTTCCCGACACGATGGCAGCGGTTCTGCAACGCGAACCGGATTGGGCCAGACTACCCGCGCAAACCTCAGAGCGCATCGAGCAACTGCTGCGACGCTGTCTACAAAAGGACCGTCGACAGAGACTCCGAGACATCGGAGATGTGCGCCTCGATCTCGAAGATGTCCCGCCGAGGGTGCTTGCCGGATCGACCAGACGAGCTCATGCGACGACGCTTGCGGGCGCGGTCACCGCAACGGCCATCGCGACGGGCACGGTCGTTTGGTTGGTGATGCGACTTCCATCGGCAGGTCTGGTCACGCCGCGCGTGATGCGTTTGTCGATCGCGCCGCCTGCGGCGGCGTCGCTGATACTGAACAGTGGCGATCGCGCTATGGCGCTCTCGCCTGACGGCAGGCGCCTCGCGTACGTCGGTGTCCCAGGCGGGCAACTCTACGTGCGCTCGGTGGACCAGGTCGAACCGACGCGGTTAGGCGACGTTGGTGGAGTGCGTGGGCCGTTCTTCTCGCCTGATGGCCAGTGGATTGGCTTCGTCGCGACAGAAGAGCTGGAGAAAGTTGCCGTCACAGGCGGACCATCGGTGAGGCTGTGCCGTCTCGACGGCACACCACGCGGCGCGAGCTGGCGGCCAAGTGGAAGCATTGTCTTCGCCACGGCCAACACTGAAACGGGGCTCTGGGAAGTCTCCGAGGCGGGGGGCGAGCCGAGAGTTCTGACGCGGCCGGACCATGCCAAGAATGAACTCGATCACCTCTGGCCGGAAGTCCTACCCGGCGGTGGCGCCGTGCTCTTCACGATCAGGTCGACGATGGGAGGCACGGACCGCCTGGCGGTTCTCGACCTGCGCACCGGCGAGCAAAAAGTCATTGTACAGAACGGCAGCAACCCCCACTATGTGTCGAGCGGGCACCTCGTCTACAGCGTGGGAGATGCTCTCAGGGCCGTCGCGTTCGATCTGGAGCGGCGCGAGGTCAGAGGGACGCCGATTCCCGTCCTGACTCAGGTCCAGAGCTTCGCCCCTGGACATGCGTACTTCGATGTGGCCCGGGATGGCACGCTGGTCTACGTGCCGTCCCTTGGACACGCTGTACCGCGAACGTTGGTCTGGGTCGATCGTCGAGGACGTGAAGAGGCGATCCCTGTCCCATCGCGCGCCTATCGGCATCCCCGAATCTCACCAGACGGAACGCGCGTGGCCGTTGACGTCGATGATGAGGAAAGGGGCATTTGGATCTGGGACGTCCACCGAGGGACGTTTACGCCGTTCACGTTCGGGCCGTCCGTGGAGCAGCTTCCCGTGTGGACGCCGAACGGACGCCACATCGTCTTCGGCTCTAATCGCGCGGGCGTGATGAATGTCTTCAGGCAAGCGGCAGACGGGAGCGGAGCCACTGAACGCCTGACCGAGAGCCCGCATGATCAGATTCCCACCTCGATTTCGCCTGACGGGACACGGTTGGTGCTCAACGAGGTCCTGGCCACGCCCGATCTGATGATGCTCACACTCGATCGGGGCCGCGCTGCGACCGGATCGGGACGCGCCGAGCACGTTGAGCCGCGTCGCACGGAACCGTTGATCCAGACGCCCAACAACGACCAGGCTGGAGAAATCTCGCCCGACGGCCGATGGCTGGCTTACGTGTCGTACAGATCGGGACGAGCAGAGATCTACCTGCACCCTTTCCCGGACGTGACCGGGGGGCAATGGCGGATCTCTGTCGGTGGCGGCAAAGGCCCGCTGTGGGCCCGCAATGGTCAAGAACTGTTCTACGCTGATCCGACCGGCGGGCTCATGGGCGTGCGCGTCGATCGCGCGGCGAGCTGGAGCGCAGGTACGCCCATGAGAGTGCTGGAATCGGGCTACTTCGTCGGACCTGGAGAAGCGTTTCGCACGTACGATGTGGCGCCCGATGGCAAGCGGTTTCTGATGATCAAGCAAAGCGAGCTGTCTTCAGAAACGTACCGGAGCTTCATTGTGGTGCAGAACTGGTCCGAGGAGCTGAAGGTGCGCGTGCCGACGAAGTAGCAGGGCCGCTCACGCAAACGTCAGTTGGGTTTGATACAGGCTCTAAGGGCGCTGCGCGTCGAACCACGCGATGGACCATCGAGTGATCCACTCGTGGGCGGCGCGAGGCGAAAGTGGAAGGCGTTATCGAGGGGCGAAAGTCGTCAGGCGATCATCAGGATGTCGAACGTTCTCACATCGTGGATGAGCGTCTGCGTCCG
>Ga0306926_10002859_pt1 | contig 17688 bp, 10 predicted proteins | sample flu12Cox44000178_FD_203759 | JGI IMG/M metagenome (GOLD analysis project Ga0306926, IMG submission 203759) | Lab enrichment of tropical soil microbial communities from Luquillo Experimental Forest, Puerto Rico - flux8day.12C.oxic.44.000.178 (v2)... | ecosystem: Environmental > Terrestrial >... | reverse complement strand
TATGGTGGTAATACTGCGCTTCCCACATCTGGTGCTGGCCAACGTCGGTGACAACAATGGCCTGGCCATGCGTTTCCTTCCACAAATCGTTGATGACATGCGCGGCATAGAGATGCCCGGTGTCGGGTAGACTCTGGATATCGCGGACCGCCGAGTCGCCTTTCATTTCCTTGATGCGATTGAGCCAGTCGGGACGATCCTTTCTCTCGACGAGCGGAATCAGCTGCTGCAAGACCTCGCGGGCGTCTCCCACTAGGGCCGCGTCCACGGGCACGTTCTTGTTGATTTCGGCGCGGTCGATTTCGATGTGGATCTTGCGTGCGCTCTTGGCGTACGTGCGCAGATCGCCGGTCACCCGATCGTCAAAGCGCATGCCGACGGCGATCAGCAGGTCCGCCTCTTGAATGGCATGGTTGACCCAGGCTTCGCCGTGCATCCCCATCATTCCTAGATTCAGCGGGTCGTTGGCCGGGAAGCAGCCGATACCGAGCAGCGTCATGGCCACCGGGAAGTGTCCGGCGCGGACAAACTGCTCGAAAGCTGCCATGGCGCCCGAGATCATGATGCCGTGGCCGGCAAGAATGAGCGGCCGCTTGGCGGAATGCAGAAGCTCGACGGCGCGATCGAGGTCGGCTTGGTTCACGCCTCGCTTGGCGCGCTTGGGCGGAAGTTTTGGTGCGGCGGCTTCCCAGTTGAATTCCCCCGAGGCCTGTTGCGCGTCCTTGGTGATGTCGACCAGGACCGGACCGGGGCGGCCGGATTGGGCGATCACGAACGCTTCGCGCACCGTGCGGGCGATGTCCTCGACCTTCGACACCACCACGTTGTGCTTGGTGATCGGCATGGTGATGCCAGTGATGTCGATTTCCTGAAATGCGTCCGAACCGAGCAGTTTGCTGCCAACTTGTCCCGTGATGCAGACGATGGGCGAGGAATCAAGCATGGCGGTTGCAATGCCGGTGACCATGTTGGTTGCGCCGGGGCCGCTCGTGGCCATGGCCACGCCGACTCCGCCGCTAGCTCGTGCGTAGCCGTCGGCCATGTGCGTGGCGCCTTGTTCGTGGCGTACGAGAATATGGTGGAGCTTCGACTTTCCGAGCGCGTCGTAAACCGGCAGGATGGCGCCGCCCGGATAGCCGAAGACATGCTTGACGCCCAGGTGTTCAAGGGATTGGCAGAGGATTTCCGCGCCGGTGAGTTTCATAGAGTCCTTCCGATCGTTGATGCTGCCCCGACTGCATCGTTTTGCGGCAGGGCCGTTACGGCTCCGCGCGAGGATGAGGAAACAAGAAAAGCGTACTTAGCCATAACGCCGCTCGTGAAGCGGGGCGCAGGCGCCCTCCAGCGGAACAGTCGCTGCTTGATCTGCTCGTCGCTTAGCTCCACATCTAGCTTGCGATTCGGAATATCGAAGACGATGGTATCGCCATCGGCTATGGCGGCAATTGGTCCGCCTCGCGCCGCTTCGGGCGCGACATGTCCGACCATAAACCCGCGCGTGGCGCCGCTAAAACGGCCGTCGGTTAAAAGGGCAACGGATTCGCCGAGACCGGCCCCAACCAGTGCGGCCGTTACCGCCAGCATCTCCCGCATACCCGGTCCGCCGCGCGGCCCTTCGTAGCGAATGACCACGACATCGCCCGCCTTGATCTTCCCCTGGTCGACGGCAGCAAAGGCCGCTTCCTCGCCGTCAAAGACCCGGGCCGTGCCGCGGAACGTCTGGTAGTCGTGGCCTGCGACCTTGATGACACAGCCTTCCGGAGCCAGATTGCCTTTGAGAATCACGAGCCCGCCCGTCGGCTTTAGGGGATTATGGGCAGAGTGCACAACCTCCTGCTTCGGGGTCTCCCTGGCGGATTGCGCCTCCTGTCCAATGGTCTTGCCTGTGACCGTCGGGGCTTCAGGGTTCAGCAGGCCCGCTTCGATCATGCGTTTGGCAATCAGTGCGGTGCCGCCCGCCGCGAACAGGTCGGTAGCCACAAAGCGGCCTGCGGGCTTGAGGTCCGCGATGATCGGAGTCTTGGCGCTGATGCGGTCAAAGTCGTCGATCGACAGAGGAATCTTCGCTTCGTTGGCGATGGCCAGAAGGTGTAGGACCGCGTTGGTTGAGCCGCCCGTTGCCGCTACGGCAGCAATGGCATTTTCAATCGCGGTTTTTGTGATGATCTGCGAGGGTGTGACGTTCTTGCGGAGCAGGTCCAGAACCAGCTCTCCGGCACGTTCGCCCGCCGCTGCTTTGCTTCGATTGGTTGCGGGCACGCTTGAAATCGTCATGGGCGCCATGCCCAGGAATTCGCAAACCATGGCCATGGTGTTGGCCGTGAATTGACCGCCGCAGGCACCGGCGCCAGGACAGGCGGACTTCTCGAGCGCGAGCAGCCGGGCGTCATTCATTTTGCCGCTCGAGTGCGAGCCGATGGCTTCATAGACGTCCTGGATGGTGACGTCGTGGCCTTCAAAGGTGCCCGGAGCAATCGATCCGCCGTAAAGGATCAGGCCAGGAACGTCGAGTCGTGCCAGCGCCATCACACCGGCCGGAATCGTTTTGTCACAGCCAACCAGAACGACCAGGGCGTCGAAAAGATTGCCGCGCGTGACCAGTTCAATCGAGTCCGTGATTACCTCGCGGCTGATGAGCGAGGCCCGCATGCCTTCCGTACCCATGGTGATGCCGTCAGAAATGGAAACGGTGTTGAATTCAAGCGGCGTGCCGCCGGCTTGGCGGATGCCGGCTTTGACGTGTTCGGCAAGCTCGCGCAGGTGATAGTTGCAAGGCCCTATTTCAATCCAGGTGTTGGCAACGCCTATGAGCGGTTTCGAGAAGTCGTCGTCCTTTAGGCCAGAAGCGCGCAGCATGGCCCGTGCTCCGGCCCGGCTGGCACCACCGATAAGAGCTTGGCTGCGCAATTTCGGAAATGGGTCGCTCACGATTGCTGTCCTCTCGGGATTCTCGAAGCAAAAACTAAAAGGCCATCACCCGGTTTAGATGATGGCCCGAATTCCTCGGAAAGTTGTTGCTACGCCATCACCCGGTCTTGCCTTTGATTCGAACGACCTGGGAAATTCGTACGACGCGATCTGCAAACGGAATCAGAATCGATCCGTTGTGTGGTTCGTTCGTCATGGCGCTGCGAGTCATCGTTTCAAGATGCGGGCCGGTGCGGTCGGCGCCGCGTTACGCCATGTAAGGTAGCAGAATGGGGCAGGGAAGGTCAATGAGTCCAATTAATAGATCTGGTCGACTCCATAAATGGAAGTTATCTAGAGGGCCCTGCAACTTTCGCTACCGGGAACTTCGGGGCTGTTTTCTGGGAAGGGAAGAATGAGGACGAAACAATTCCTTACAGTTTGCTGCTGCCAACCAGGTAACTCCGGCCGGAAGCGGGCCGTCTTAACAGATAAGACCGAGGAACCAGAAACAGGGTGAGGAATGAAAGCAAGCTTAACTCTGGCCACGCTATGCCTATTGCCGAATTGGGTCCAACCTGGCGCTGTTTTGGCGCAGGAGCCTCCCCTGGCGCCAGCGGCGACCCAGGCACCCGGGAGCGGAGGACAAGGCGATGGCAGTCAGGAACGCGGGCCGCGCGGCCCCCGCGAAGGGCGAGGCCGTCCTGTTTTCGGCAAAATCTCGGCGATCGGGCCTGACTCCATCGAAGTGACCGGGCCTGATGGAAACAAGGTAACTCTTAGGCTGACGAGCAGCACGGAGTTCAGAAAGGACCGCCAGCCTGCGAAACTGACCGATTTCAAAGTCGGCGATCCTGTTGCCGTACGTACGGACCAAGCCGACGGCAAGGGCACGACCGCGCTCATGGTCGCAACCGGGCAGTTTGGCATGAGGAACGGGCAAGGTGAAGGGCCGGGTGCCGTCTTTGCCGGCAGGGTGTTCGGGTCGCTCGGCAAGGATTTCGTGATCGGTGAAGTCAAGGCAGTGGATCCGCCCCGGCTCACCCTACTTCGGCCCGACAACGTAACGCAGACCTTGCAGCTGAACGAAGAAACCTCGCTGCGCCGGGGCCGCGAGAGTGTCACCATGGCGGACATCCACGTCGGCGATCACGTGGTGGCCCGCGGCGCGGTTGAGAACAGTGTCTTTGTGCCGAAAAACCTAAACGTTATGTCTCCCGAACAGTGGAAGCGGATCGAAGAGATGACGGCTGGCGGGGGGCCGGGAGCGCCGCCTGCGCCTAAAGCAGCCGCAACGCCAAATGCGCCTACCGCTCCCAACGCTCCGCCGAACCCACCGGAGCCGCAGAATTGAAGCGTGTCGTTCGTGGCGTGATTGTGGTCCTGGCCTTGGCTTTGATCGGGACCGTATTTCTGGTTTGTCTGAATGCCCAGGAAACCCCGCCTGCACCTCCATCCGCGGCGCCTGCCGTTCAACCCGCTTACCAAATCTCAGGCGTCGTAAGAAACGGCAAGACGCTTCTGCCCGGCGTGACCGTCACCGCTTCAAACACCTTAACCGGCACGAAGTACTCGACGGTGTCATCGATGAAGGGTACGTTTGCGTTCAAAGGATTACCGCGTGGCCGCTATGTGGTGCGCGTCGAATTCATGGGATTTGCGGCCATCACGCAGGAAGTGGTGCTGAAACCAGAATCACCCTCTGGAACGATCGATGCGCAGCTGGTTCTGGCGTCGCGTCAGCAGGATCAGCAGGTCGATCTCGCCGTGCAGGCGGCGCGGCGCGGCTTTCAAAGTCTGGCCATGAGCAGCACGCTTTCAGCCTTTGCCGGCGAGGCAGCGAATGGCGGCGCGGGCGGTTTTGCCGCGAACTCGGCCGACGCTATGGGGATGCCGATGAATGCCGCGGGAGCGGATAGTCCGACGGAGTCCGTAAGCTTCAGCGGCGCGCAAGGACGTACGCAGGACTTTGGCCGCGGCTCCGAGCAGGACTTGGAAGACCGCATCCAGGAATTCCGTGAGCGGATGCAGCGGGAGGGCGGCGGGAATCTGCAGAGTCCGGGGTCGGGCGGCGGGCAAGGCGGCTCTGGTTCTGGTGGCCCGGGCGGTCCTGGTGGACCTGGAGGGCCTGGTGGTGGCCCGATCATGATTGGCAGGCTCGGCCGAAACTTCAACGTCAATCAGCCGCACGGGTTCTTGTACTTTCAGGATGACAATTCGGCGCTCGATGCGAGGCCTTATTCCCTGACCGGGACCTCGACGGACAAGGCAACCTACAATCAAGCGAGGTTCGGGGCCAACATCGGTGGTCCTCTGAACATTCCGAAGCTCTTCAACGGCGGCAATAAGTGGTTCTTCTTTGCCGGGTGGAACGGTTCACGCGGCAGCACACCCTACGATTACTATTCGACCGTGCCGACGCTCGATGAACGCGCGGGAGATTTCTCGAACACCACCAACCGTGATGGCACGCCGGTCCGAATCTTCCATCCGAAGACCGGCCAGCAATTCCAGTACAACGGAGTACCGAACCAGATCGATCCTGCCGCCTTGAGCTCTGCCGCGCAATCCCTGCTGCAGTACATACCTCTGCCGAACATAGCGACAACCGCTTCAGGCCAGAATTTTCATCTCGTGACTTCGGGAGAAAGCAGCTCGGACGCCATCAACTTTCGCCTCGTCCACAACTTCGGAGCTGGCCCCTCTGGGCCCTTTATGATGGGCAGCCCGGGAGGGCCCGGTGGGGGCGGCGGGCGTGGAGGCCGCCGCCGGCAAAACAACCTCAACTTTGGACTCAATTGGTCGCGAAGCTCGGTCGACTCCGTCGGCATCTTCCCCTCGCTCAATGGCGGAACGGGAACGCAGGGATTGAACGCGAGTGCCGGATGGGTTTATGGCCGCGGTCGAATGACCAACAATCTCCGCTTTACTTACAACCACAACCGCGTTGCAACCACGAATCTCTACTCCGGCATTTCAGATGTTGCGGGCGACGCCGGTATTACCGGCATTGGTACCGACCCCTTTGGTTTTGGACTGCCCACAATCGGCTTCACCAGCTTTGGCGGCTTGGCCGATCCCACGCCGCGCCGCGAGCTAGATCAGACTTTCACCATTTCAGACACCGTGGCCTGGAATCACAGCAAACACAACTGGCGGTTCGGCGCCGACTATCGCCGGATTCTGCAGAGTTTTCGGTCCGCTAAAAATTCGAACGGTTCGTTTGTTTTCACTGGATTTGCGACCGGCGACTACTCCGCCGGGGCCTTACTGCCGGACACCGGGAACGATTTCGCTGACTTCTTGCTCGGTTTGCCGCAACAGACCAGCCTGCAAACAGGTACAAATTCCTACGATTTCCGCGCGAATTCCTACGACGCCTATGTTCAGGACGATTGGCGGATTCACTCGAATCTGACCCTGCTCCTGGGCCTGCGCTATGAATACAATGGCCCCTACACCGAAGCGCAAAACCGCATCGTAAATCTGGATGTGGCGCCCCAATTTACCTCTGCGGACGCAGTACAGCCTGGGCAGACCGGTGCTTTTTTTGGCCAATACCCGGCGTCACTCGTCCAACCAGACCGCAATAACTTTGCCCCGCGGCTTGGCCTGGCGTGGAAGCCATTGAATCTAACCGTCGTGCGCCTCGGTTACGGCATCAACTACAACCTGGCGCAGTACAGCACGGTCATTCAGAACTTCGCGTTTCAGCCGCCCTTCGCCAACACGCAAACCAATTCGGTTACGGATCCCGCGACGAGCAACCTGACGCTGGAGGACGGATTCCCGACCTCCACGGGCGTCGTCACCAATAACTACGCCATCGATCCGAACTATCGATTGGGCTACGTCCAGATCTGGAACCTGGACATCCAGCGTCAGCTACCGCGCGGCTTCCTGCTAAACGTCGGCTACAACGGCGCAAAGGGCACGCACTTGGACGAACAGCGCGCCATCCTAACCGCCAATGCGCAACCGTTCATTTACGAGTCTTCGGCGGCCGATTCCATCCTGCATTCCGCCTCGATCCGTGTGCGGAAGCGCATGTCCTCGGGAATCGGCTTCAGCGGCAGCTACGCATTCTCGAAGTCCATCGACGATGCGTCTTCGGTTGGATTGGGGGCCGTCGTAGTGGCGCAGGATCCCTTCGACATTTCGGCCGATCGCAGCGTCTCTAGCTTCTATCAAAAGCACAAGTTCACGGGTAGCTGGATGTACGACTTGCCCTTTGGCGAGAATCACCGATTCGCTTCGAAGGGCGCGTTGTCACACATTCTGGACGGCTGGCAGTGGAGCGGCAGCGTGACCATCGGCTCGGGTTTCTATTTCACGCCCAACGTCCTAGGAGGGTCCGTGGACATCGAGCGCGGCGTAAGCGGTTCCGAGCGCGCAAATTACGTGCCGGGGCAGAGCATTACTGTGAGCGACCCGACTAGCCTCGAATGGTTCAACACGGCTGCGTTCTGCTCTTCGACGACTTCCGCCTTTTGCAGCAATCCGAGCGGCTCGATCTACGGCAATGCCGGCCGGAATATCATTGAGGGTCCCGGACAGTTTTCCTTGAATATGGCTCTCGGCAAAACGATTCAGATCCGAGAGGCGCGGGTGCTCGAACTGCGGCTGCAGGCCAATAATGTCTTGAATAACGCGGTTTTTTCGGGGATCAATACGACAGTGAACTCGCTCACATTCGGTGAGGTCACCTCAGTCGCCTCCATGCGAAGAGTGACCATGGTCGCGCGCTTCCGGTTCTAGGAGAGGAATGTATGTTGCGCCGGATCATTACCCTGGCCTTTTCTTGCGCACTCCTCGCGCAGCCTCCCTTGGCGTTATTTGCGCAACAAGCTTCCGTCCCGCCGTCGGCGCCCGCGATACGTGCCACCACCGAACTGGTACTGGTCAATGTCGTGGCGCGAGACAAGAGGGGAAATCTCGTCCGCGACCTGAAACCGCAGGACTTTACGGTTCTGGAGGACGGGCAAAAACAGCAAGTCGCGAGTTTCGATTTCGAAAATATCGATGAGCTGGCGCTCGCCCAGCAGGCCATGGCGACCGTGACCGGAACCTCCGGTCGGGCGCCCTCCGCGGTTGCCGGGCAATCAACGGAGCGTGCCGCGGACGCCCGGGATCGCCGCTTGATCCTGCTGTTTTTCGATTTTTCGGCGATGGACCCAGAGCAGATCGACCGCGCCGTGGACGCCGCCAGAAAATACGTCAACACCAAGATGCAAAGCGCCGACCTGATCGCGATGGTTTCACTTTCCACCAACATGCGCCTGGATCTGGATTTCACCGACGAGAAGGCCAGGATCCTCGCAACCCTAAAGGGCTACAACTCGAGCTCTGGGCAGGGATTCGACAACGGTTCAACCGGCAGTGCCGAGGGTTCGGCGGAGACGAGCGGAGCTTTTACCGCCGACGATACTGACTACAATACATTCAATGCCGACCGTAAATTGCTCGCCTTGCAATCGATCATCCAGTCCGTCGGAAAGCTTTCTCAGAAAAAGAGCCTGATCTACTTTAGCAATGGCATCAGCCAATCGGGCGTCGATAATCAGTCCGCATTGCGCGCGGCGACGGCGGCGGCCGTAAAAGCGAACGTCGCCATCTATCCGCTCGACGTCCGTGGTCTGCAGGCCCTTCCCGGCGGCGGCGAGGCGCAAAACGCCAGCTTGCACGGACAGTCTGCCTATACCGGTGCATCCGTTCTGAACGACCTGAATAGCAATGCCGCTACGCAAGAGACCCTTTCCACGCTGGCCGCGGATACTGGTGGAAAGGCCTTTTTTGACTCTAACGACTTCAGTGGCGTGTTTTCTCAGGTGCAGAAAGACACTTCGGCGTATTACATCTTGGGTTACACCAGCTCGAATCACATGAAAGATGGAAGGTTTCGCCACATCAAGGTGGTCGTGAATCGTCCGGACTTGAAGTTGGACTATCGGGCAGGCTACTACGCCGGGCGAGACTTCGAGCATTCAGGCCGCGCCGACCGCGAACAGCAACTGCAAGACGAGCTGACCTCGGATCTGCCGGCAACCGACGTCGCGGTCTATGCCGGAACGGCGTATTTCCGGCGAGACGACTCGCACTATTACCTCGCTGTTTCGATCGTCGTGCCTGGCTCGCAGATACCCTTCGTGCAGGAGAAGGATCGCGACAGCGCCACGCTGGACATTGCCGGCCTAGTGCTTGAGAGCGGCAAATTCCAGGTTGGCCAACTGCGTGACACGGTGAAGCTCGCCGTCGACGCGGTGCGGCAGGTTCGCCGCAAGAATGTCCAGTACAACACCAGCTTCTTGCTCGCGCCGGGAAGTTATCATCTGAAGTTCGTGGTACGAGAAAATCGCACAGGCCGGATGGGAACGTTTGAGACCGACGTTCAGATTCCGGACTTGCGCAAAGTGCCGCTGCGCAGCAGTTCGGTGGTGTTGAGTAGCCTGCGAGTGCCTGCCACCGGAAAAAGCAGGGTCACCAATCCACTGGTGGGCGATCAGACGGAGTTGGTGCCGAACGTAACCCATGTATTCACTCAGGATCAGCACCTTTACTTGCAGTTTGAGGTATACGACGCCGCCAAGGGCAAGGCACCGGCGGCCGCCGCAGGTACGACTTCTATTACTCCAGCTCCGAAGTCTCAGGCCGACGCGATTCGCGTTCTCACCAGTGTGCAGTTCATGCAGGGCGATAGGAAGGTTTATGAATCGAAACCCATCATCGCGAACGAAGTCAACGTGCCACAACGGAAGGCTGTGGAATTTCAGCTGGATCTGCCACTCCAAGCACTGAAGCCCGGCTTCTACACCTGCCAGGTAAACATCATTGATGATGTCGCGGGAAATTATGCGTTCCCGCGCTGGGCCATGCTCATCAAGGAGCCGGCGTCGCCTCTGCCGACCCCGTCCGGAACGGGAACCAGCAGATAACAGACCTGGAATTGATCGAAGTTAGGCGTCGCCACACTCCTCCGCTACACTTGAAATGCGGAGTGGAGCAGCTTCGTAGCTCGTCGGGCTCATAAGACTCCGCGCCATGTACGGCTCTGCTGGATTCAAAAGGCTTAGCCGCACCTGAGAATGGTCATTGATTGGGAGCAAGTACTGGAAGACCAATGGGGCCGTGCTCTGGTCCATGAAAGCGGGCACGCGCTTTTGGCTGCGTTAAAAGGAATTCCGTGTCAGGAAATTTACTTCACAAGGGTCCAAATAAGTTTTGCACGGTCATCGATCTCCCCAGCGAAGACCTGTATACCGATGACCACTATCTCTTCCTTGTAGCTGGCGGCGCGGCCGAATTAATTACAACAACGACCAAAACGAATCTGCCGCGGATTCTGACAGTACTGCATTTTCCAACGCTGGCGCTCCCCCTTTAGACAAAACGCTTCGGGATGCCGAAACGCTGCTGCGCCAGCACGCCGGGAAGATTAGGCAGCTTGTGTTTCTACAGAAAGTGAAATGTCTTGCCGCGGATTTCAACTTACGGAAGCTGCCAGAAGTGGGCATGGATGGCACCGACGAGAAATACGCGGTGCTCTTGTCTCGAGAACAGCTAGAAAAAACGATCCGTCTCCCTTACTGGAAGGTACACGGCCAACCGACGTAACGATGTGCGGGATGCCCGCGGGTTGCGTCCGGGGTAGGGGCAGATTCCATAGCTGGGGATGAAGTGACCGCCCCGCCTCAGACTGACTGCACGACTGTGCCTCAATGGAGCGCGGTTGTCGTTGCGGTTGAGCAAACTCTGGTACGATTGCATCGGTATGATACGAGCCAAATATCGCGGCTACTTAATTTGCCAGCAGAGAGAGTTTGGACCGCTGAAACTTTTGAAATGGGTCGAAGGTGCGGACTTCATAGTAACCAAGGACGGCGCGAACGCAATGCCCGGTGCGACATTTCAGAGGGTAGAGGACGCCAGGAAAGCCATCGATATCTACACGGAGACGTTTCGTACCTACGCCGCCAAACCACAGTCTTAGCTGCGAGGTGACATCCGGGGGTAGGGACGAACTCCGCATTGGATGAGTTACCGCCCCAGCCCCCAGGAGTGACTGCTTGGCAGGACTCTGCGCCAGTTACCGTGCGTTCGTCGTTGCGCTTGGGCAATCACGACATGGTCCCGGCTACGGTCTTGACCCGATCCACGGATTGAGCGTTAACTCTCCCCAGTAATGTTCCGATTGCAGTCCGTGTCGAAGCTACTCGGACACGGCAGAATCTCGACCACTTTGAACATCTACGCGCAAGTTCTGACCGAACATTTAGAGCAGTTTGAACAACGTCGAGCACCTGTTCTAGGAAAATTCTGGGCACCTAACAGGTACTGGAATCGAGGGGAGTTGCAGAAGAGCAGCAAGTCGCGTAATATCAATGACGCGGGGTGGAGCAGCCTGGTAGCTCGTCGGGCTCATAACCCGAAGGTCGTCAGTTCAAATCTGACCCCCGCAACCAATTTCTAATTTAGATACAACGGCTTAGGAGACTCCACTCCTGAGCCGTTTTCCTTTTTGGGCGCATTTGGGCGCAAAATTCCGTCCAACTGCTCCACAAATCGAAAATCATCTTCGCTCGCCACGTGCGTGTAAACGCCCAGCGTGAGCGAAGGGTCACTGTGCCCGAGACGTTCCTGCCGAACTTTCAACGGCACCCCCAAACGGTCCATAAGAGTGCTGTTGGTGTGGCGGAAGGCGTGTAATCCACCGCGCTCAATCCCAAGAGAATCGAGCAAGGGGTACAGCTTCCGTTTCACTAGCAGGTTTGCGTCCCAAGGCGTTCCGTTGCGGGTTGCGAAGAGGAATCCCTTCTCGTTAGGCTTCCATCGCTTAAGAAAATCGGCGACGTGCGCCAGCAATCGAGGAGAAAGAGCGAAACACCGCACCGCATTCTCGCTCTTGGGAGACTGAACTTTCCCTCGCCACACGCTTTGACGGACACTCACCAAACCGCGCTCCAAATCGAAGTCACAGACCCGTAGACCGCACAACTCTCCCGCCCGCATTCCTGTTTCCACGGCGAGCCAGTAAAACGTGTGATGCGGCTCGGGCGCAGCAGCAAGTATGCGTTGGACCTCTTCGACGGAAAAGAACCGACGCGCCACGCGATGCCTTTTTGGAAGGACCACATCGGACACGGCGTCGTGGGCTACGTAGCCCCAGACGCGCGCCGACTTCCAAAGCATCTGCATGGTTGCGAAGAGATTCCTCGCCGTCTTGGCACTAAGTTTGACCGAAGAGACGAACCGTTGAACTTCCTCCGGCCCGATATCCCGCATTTGATAGCGCCCGAAGTGCGGAACGAGATGCCTGCGAAGATGACTCCGAATCGTGATTTGGGTTGACGGTTTGTGTTGGGTGAGCACTAGAGACTCCCAACGGGATGCGAACTCCGCAAACGTCGCGGTCGGTCGAGCACGGTAACGAGGGTCATTAACGACCGACAGCCGCTTGTCCAACTCTCGCCGTGCCAGTCTCTTGGTCGGAAAATCCGACTTTGAGCCGAGCACCTCCGAGCGTTCTGGTCTGCGAATGCCGCCATTTTCTATTACGTCCTCGCGCCAACGCCCAACCCAGACTGGATTTTTGATGCCCCTGAGAAATACTCTCCCTTTCTGGTATCTTCGGCGAGCCAAACTGCCTCCTCGCTCGCCGATTCGTTGTCCTCGGTCAGGAACACTATCACAGTTAGTTGTATGTAAGACGCTGGAATGGGCTTGTTTCGGCTGTTCATAAGCGACTTCCTGAGTAAGAGCAGGCCCAGGACCACCCAAACTCACTTCTTGCGCTGCCTTAGAACGTGAAATACGCCCCGGCAGACGAACGCCAACGTCACTGCCCGAGCCAGGACGCGCGCCACCCACGAATTGTTGGGAGCGTTTTAGCATGGCGCGCGTGGCGAATGTATCGCCATCTCTTCCACCCTCTGAAACGCTAGCTCTTCATCGAGATATTCCTTCACATAGTCCTGTTCGTCCTCCGGTAAAAGAGGAATCCCTTGAATTTCAGAGAGAGGGACGACGCCCAAACCCGCAACCCTCTTTAGGGGTTTCTTGCATTTCGGACACTTAGGAGCCCCACGTTTCTTTTCTTCGATGTGCACGCCGTGCAAAAATCCACGCACGGCGTAACGGCGCACTCCAACCAAGACCTGCTCATACTTAGCCAGTCTCTCGGGCGTACTGCTGGATAGCTTCGCCGTATATTTCAAGGCGTGTGCTAAAGCGGCGCGAAAACCACGTTGGGCTTTTTGGATATAGACGCCACGACTCTCCACTCCGAGCGCCTTCTTCGATTCCTGGCGGAAAATTTCGACCACGCGTGCCTGGTCAAGGTAGGGCCCAAAAAAGCAGGTGTGGAAATGGTAGTTTGTGTTGTCGAAGCCAAACTCAGAGACAGGGATATGAATTATCCCGAAGCGCAACTTCCATCGCCGATTGTCTACTTCTTGATTTTCCCAGTCCGGCCACTCTACCGGCCCGCACTCAGGACAGAGCCGCGCTCGCTCGCCCTTGATTTTTTTGACCCGCGAGCCACACCGAAGGCAGGTAGGCTGCTTTCCAATTCTTCCGACTTGAACGACGGCCCAGCCCTCAAGCACCCGCGCGGAGCCATCCGGCGCAGATGCGACCGGCCAGCCCTCAGTCATCATGGGTGCACCGTCCGTTTCAAACCGCAAACGGCACCGCTTACCAGCAACGTATAGCTCCCGGCTTTTTTCGTGCACAGCTCGGTCCGTCGCGCGATTAACAACGCCGCGCATCTTTCTCATCTCGTCCTGCGATGGAAAATCACCGTCGTGATAAAAGGAGTAATCGAGAACCTTCCAACTCCACCCAGGCAGAGTCTTGAGCGCAGAGGGAATCTGTCTGTCGAGAGGAACTAACTCCGCGAACGCACGGTTGAAGATTTTCTTGCCACAACCAGGGCACGAACGAAGCGAGCAACCCCAGATTCCCTTAAACGAGAGGCAACAATCCGCACATTCAAACAACTCCGCCACTCTTCCGCAGATTTCCAGCCTTTGCGCTCTCTTTTCCAGACCCAATGAGCGTAGTGCGTCAGATTGGGCTAACCGGTCGGGCGCGCACCCCTCGCGCGGCAGTCGCGGCAAACCGGTTCCCCACGCGTACTTGTCCTTCAATCGCGCCTTCTGCATGCCGCTAACATAGGTTTCGACGTCACTGGAATCGTCCGTTGCCACGCCGGGCACGGGGCAGGGAACCGCCCAGGCATTCACAGCAAGAAGAAGGGATTCAGCGGCAGTTGCCATGGTCCCTCCCGTTAGGAGTTATTCGTTGCGTACTAGTTAAAAGGCAATTCCCCTGCCGCTCGGGCTCGCAAGGCGTTGCCAACGCCCTCGATGCAGCGCGATTCGTGGCCTCGATTGCACGCAGCCGTCGCTCTGCAGCATCCAGCGCAGCAAGGATTCGAGCGCGCGAGTCACGGCTGAACGGGCTATCCAGACCGCCCGCCTTCGGCGGCCTGAGGGGCTTTGCCCCTTCGCTCGCTCCAAAACGCGAGCCGCTTCGCGGCTCGCTGTCGCGAGCTACCCCCTCGGAGAATTCTGCGACGATTTCTAGCGCGCGGCGGAAGTCGCAGCCAGTAGCGCACATGACAAAAGTGAACACATCGCCGCCAGCGCCGCAGCCGAAGCAATAGAAAACCTGCTTGTCGGAATGAACATAAAATGACGGATGACGCTCGGAGTGGAGTGGGCAGAGGCCGATGAACTGCCGACCGTGTCGCCGAAGCCGTGTGAACTGGTCAGCGAAGAGGACGAAATCAACATGCGCTTTCACGTCGCGCGCGTCGAGAAGCCTTGTTTTGCTTCTAATTTTATTTGATACTGCCATTGTCGAAAGTTCCTTTCCGAGGGCCAGATTCGCTACCCCTAACGGAGCCGTCTCGCCTTATGGCTCGGTCCGCACGCCAGCGGGTCGAGCCAATTTTTTATGCCTTCCGACGTAGCCGTGCGCGAAGTTCGCGAATATTCCTTCGAATTGCTTTGCGGAGTTCCCCTGGAGTGTTCTTGCTTCGAGCTGCTGCTTCCCACCCTTTCAATCTGAGTCGGAGATTAGTACCAATTGTTCTTCCAGCCATCATTCCTCCTGCCACGACCTCGTCTTGCGTCGTGGTATATTCACCATGACAAGGTAGGAGAACGCTAAGAAACCGACTAATTTAGGGACTTTTATCGGGATGCCCACAAAACAGAGAATTCCAGGCGCGGCCATGTTGGTTAGGTGGTGGAGCGGACCGCCAGTTCTCGTTATTGTTACGCGCCCTCCTGAGCCAGCTATCCAACTCAGCACCGATAAGGCACGAGGCACTTTTCAAGCCTGTATACCAAGGGGACCCATAGAGGTGAGGCCACTGACAAAAACCGAAAAGCACTTTCTTGCAAGCAGAGGAATGAACACAAAGTTGTTCAAGAGTTCGAGAGTTTTTGCTGTGAGTGATGAGGCTGTGAACCGTTTCGACACGGACCGCAAAGCACTCGCGGACCTTGCCAATCAGATTGGTCTCAGCCGAGATGACTTGTATCGCGTATTGAAAGCGAAGCGGCGGTTGGCAACCTTCCAGCCTAAGTCTTTCGATGAGAGAAGAGCGGCGCGAGAATTACGCGCATTGTTCTCTTGCACGCCCCCCGCAAAAGAGAAGGGCCGTCCCGGTCTTAAAGCAGCCGACCGTATGCAAATGCATATGGAGGCGGACCAGCTTAGACAAGAAGGCAAAACAACGGAAGAAATCGTGCGAGTGTTGGCTCAAAGATACGAGTTGAGACGTTCCTACACGAAAAGAATTCTGGAAGACGCAAGTCAGTCGGCGCCCGTAATCACTCGCTCGCCGAGGGAGCCGAATTGATGGCGTCGAACAAGAAAGCGCCCAAGACGAAGCCTGCCAAAAGTTATAAGCACCCTGAATCCGAAAGCCCGATGCGTCCCGAGGTCGGGACGCAGGCGCAATTCAAGAAAAAACTGCCGCCTAAGACGTATCGCTACGACTCCTCCCTTTCACCGGCGCTCGATTGGGACGGGAAGAACCCGGCGCGCGAGCAGGGCGAGACGCAACTCGCCAATGCGGAAGCCGAACTCAAGGAACTGCACCAAAAGCTAAGTTCCAAGCCTGAAATCTGGAAAGAGGTCGCCGGGCAGGTCGGGAAGGCACAGGACGCAGTGCGGAAGCTAAAGGCGATGAGCAAGCCGTTCCTGAATTGGGCGGGCAAAGCCGAGCGACTTTCCTTTGACGTGCCGACGCTGCCGCTTTTCATTCACGAGAGACTCTCAACCAAAGCCATTCTCGAAACACTCAAGCGGCACCGTTTCGACCGTAATCAGGTGACGATGTTCGACCTGTGGGGCGACCCGCAGCACTCGGTGACCGACCAAGTGCTCCGCGCTTACGAATATCAGGACAAATGGGTCAACCGAATGATTTTGGGCGACTCGCTCGTAGTAATGAATTCACTTCTTCGTTATGAGGGTCTCGGCGGTCAGGTGCAGATGATTTATATAGACCCTCCCTATGGCGTGAAATTCGGTTCGAACTTCCAACCTTTTGTTCGTAAACGCGACGTGTCCCATGGCAATGACGAGGACATGACCCGCGAACCAGAGATGGTGCAGGCGTACCGTGACACTTGGGAGTACGGACTGCACTCCTACTTGACATACCTCCGCGACCGTCTTCTGGTTGCCAGAGACTTGCTCCACACGTCCGGCAGCGTTTTTGTCCAGATAGGTGAAGAGAACCTGCATCTCGTCCGCGAGTTGCTGGACGAGGTCTTTGGTACTGAAAACTCAATTGCGACAGTCTGCTACAAGAAACCCGGTCAGAGAGCCTCAGAGTTCCTGCCTATTCTCACCGACTTCATCCTCTGGTACGGCAAAGATATTACGCGAACAAAGTATCGTCAGCTTTATGTTCCCAAATCACTAGCAGGTGAAGGTGGGGACCACTACACGCAGGTCGAACTTGCGGACAAGCAGGTCCGTCCCCTATCTCTCGAAGAGAGAATTAGCCCCAATGCATTGCCCGACGGGGCAAAGGTGTTTGAAACGACTTCCTTGACTTCGGCTGGTGCGCAGTCGGGCGATGGAAAGTTTGTGTTTAATGGGAAGTCATTTCTTCCCCCGCCCCATAAGCATTGGAGCGCCAGTTTGCCGGAGGGCATGAATGCGCTGGCTAAAGCCAATAGGATTGTCGAAAGCGGTCGGACTCTGCGTTTCAAGCGGTACTTCGGCGATTTCCCCTTGGTGTCGGTTGACAATCGTTGGAACGATGTTGGTCTGTACGGTGAAAACCTCTACGTCGTTCAGACCTCAACGTCCGTACTCTCACGCTGTATCCTCATGACTACCGACCCCGGCGACCTTGTACTAGACCCTACTTGCGGAAGCGGAACGACAGCATACTGCTCCGAGCAGTGGGGGCGGCGCTGGATAACGATTGACACCAGTCGCGTCCCGCTCGCTCTCGCTCGTCAGAGGCTTCTGACCGCGACCTTTCCTTGGTATGAACTACAAGACGAATCACGAGGACCGGTAGGTGGGTTCGTTTATAAAAGGAAACAAAGCAGGAAGGGTGACGAAGTTGGGGGAATTGTTCCTCACATTACACTCGAATCTTTGTCTAAAAACGAGACACCAAAGGAAAGAGTGTTGGTTGATAGACCGGAAGAATTCGCATCTATTACGCGAGTTACTGGACCATTCTGTTTTGAGGCTACGATTCCGACGCCACTCGACTTCGAGGAGCAAATGCCCGAGGCTAGGGTG
>Ga0306926_10002858_pt1 | contig 17692 bp, 19 predicted proteins | sample flu12Cox44000178_FD_203759 | JGI IMG/M metagenome (GOLD analysis project Ga0306926, IMG submission 203759) | Lab enrichment of tropical soil microbial communities from Luquillo Experimental Forest, Puerto Rico - flux8day.12C.oxic.44.000.178 (v2)... | ecosystem: Environmental > Terrestrial >... | reverse complement strand
TGACGTCGCGAGCGGGCGCGGTGTCTGCTTTGGGTCAGAAGCGGACAATCTGGGATCGTCGCTAAATGTCCGCTTTTGACCCGAAGCGGACATGAGCGTCTCTGGCCCGCGACACCTAACTTTCGACCCCATGAACCATTGGCCCTTGGTATCTCGCGCTCCTTACTTCTCCATTGTCGAAGCGTTCCGCACTTTCTACGATCCGATGCACAGAAAAGCGGGGGAAGTTCCCGTGGTTCGTGAGCAGCGCAAATTGGCGGCGATTCTGGCTGCAGACGTTGTCGGCTACTCCCGCCTAATGGGGCGAGACGAGAGCGGGACGTTGGCGCGCCTGCGCAAGAACCGCTCTGAATACCTCGATCCGGTTTTGGCGAAATACGGGGGACGGCTGGTCAAGCTGACCGGCGACGGGGCACTGATCGAGTTCACCAGCGCAGTTGACGCGCTGAGTGCCTCTATCGAGTTTCAGCAGGCCATCGCCAAGGTCAACGGTGACCAGCCTTCCGACAATGCGCTTGTGTTCCGTATGGGCCTCCACTTGGGCGACCTGATCGTTGACGGCGATGATCTCTACGGTGATGGCGTCAACGTGGCCGCGCGTCTTGAGGCTGAGGCACCGCCTGGTGGGGTCATAGTATCGAGTACGGCACGAGACTTCGTAGGCGAACGGGTAAAGGCCCGGTTTGCTGATCTCGGCGATCTTGCACTCAGGAATATTGAACGGCCAGTCCGGGCCTATAGGGTCGAATGGGATGCCGCAGATTGGCCGACCACCACAGTAAAGGTTCCAGAAGCGCGGTCGGCAATACCAGTGGCGGCTCTTGACCTCGGTCTGCCCGACAAACCCTCGATCGCGGTACTGCCGTTTCAGAACATGAGCGGCGATCCGGAACAGGAGTACTTCGCCGACGGCGTTGTGGAAGAGATCATTACCGCTCTCTCCCGGTTTCGGGAGTTGTTTGTCATCGCGCGGAATTCCAGCTTCGCCTACAAGGATCGAGCTGTGAATGTGAAACAGGTCGGTCGTGAGTTGGGAGTACGCTATGTCCTCGAAGGCAGCGTCCGCAAAGCGCCAAACCGCGTGAGGATTACGGCCCAACTAATCGATGCAATCAGCGGAGCCCACCTTTGGGCGGATCGCATCGACGGTACATTCGACGATATTTTCGACTTACAGGATCAGGTAACGGAGAACGTTGTTGGGGCGATCGCGCCAAAAATAGAGCAGGCAGAGATCGAGCGCAGAAAACATAAGCCAACTGATAGGCTGGATGCCTATGACTGCTATCTGCGAGCAATGATGTACTTTCACCAGTGGACAAGGGAGAGCGTCAGCGAGGCATTGCGGCTGTTTTATATGGCAGTCGAACTAGACCCTGGTTTCGCGTCAGCTCATGGATTGGCGGCCTGGTGCTATGTCCGGCGAAGGCTATCGGGTTGGATGAAAGACCCGGCACAGGAGATGCCCGAACTCGAGCGACTCGCACGTCGAGCGGAGGAATTAGCCAGCGACGACCCTGTCGCTCTGTACTCGGCTGGCTGGGCCCTAGTTCAAACGAGCGGTTACGCTGAAGTAGGAGCAGCAATGATTGACCGAGCTCTCACAATTAACCCCAACATGCCAGCGGCCTGGCTTGTTGGCGGTTGGACGAAAATGTATTTCGGCGAAGCAGACAAGGCGATCACGTACTTTCGTCGGGCGATACGACTGAACCCGCTTGATCCGCTCATCGCGAGGATGCAGACCGGCATCGCGTCGGCGCAATTCCTTGCTGGTCACTACAAGGATGCCGCTTTGTCTGCGCGAAGTGCGCTGCGGCAGCACCCCAATGACCAACAGCTATTGCGGGTCGCTGCAGTAAGTCATGCACTTGCCGGACAGGCAACAGACGCACAACAAGCTATTGATCGCGTGCGCGTCCTCGATCCTGAATTGCGTCTCTCCAAAGCTGCAGAACTGGCGCCATGTCGCCGGCCTGAAGATGTCGCCAAATATGTAGATGGATTGCGAAAAGCTGGTCTTCCGGAATGACCGCTTCTGGCCCATAGCAGACATACGGCCCGAAAATCCTAAAGTCTGCTATGGGTCAAAAGCGGACATCGTCAGGCGATCAGCGAATGTCCGCTTTTGACCCAAAGCGGACATCAAGGGCCGATTTCAAAACTATCTAGGTTCGTTCCGGGACTTGCCGGACACACTGCGGAGGGGCACCCCTGATCATTGGCGCGCTCTCCATTCGCCTCGGGATGGGTAGCGGCAGAGAGAGAATGACCCGTCGAGCCCAGATCAGGGCGGCCTCGCGATCGGCTGCTACGCTGTTGCTGGGCTGAGCGCGGCAGCCTGCGCTGGCGCAGGTGCCGGGGCGCACCATCGACAGCGAGAACAGAAATCGTGCTCCTCGGCTCGCGTCGGGTGGTGTTATATTGCCTCCCCGTCACCGCTACGTTTCTTGTCTTCTTCCTGATTTGCATCATCCTCCGGCGTCTGATGAAGGTCTTGATTAAGATGCTTCATCATCGATGCTTTACTGAATCTTGCCATTTCCTCCTTGGTCCACTCGAACACCGAACGGCCCTCCATTAGCTCCTCGAGGCTGCGGTGAGTGGGGATGTGCTTTTCGGCAAGTGAGAGAACGAATTTGGCCGCCTGAACGTTGCCTTGCAGAGCGTTGCTCACTTGCTTGGCAAGAACTGCTTCCAGTCGCAGCATCTTGCGCGGCTTGCCGTTTACCGATCCTTCGACCTCCTCCAGGAGACTCTCGCGAAGCACGCGGCTCACCGACTTGAACATCTTGTCCTTCTTCGGGCGGCCTGATGGGTTGCCCGACTTGCCCTTCTTGAACTGCTTGTCCTTGGGCGGTTTGCCATAGCCGCCCGATGAGGTGGTGTTCGGCAGCTTCTGTGAGCCGCCCTTCTTGGCCGATGTCATGGTGATCAATCCTTATGCTGCTTCGGCGGTGGGGATGGGAGCATGGGGCATCTGGTCGAACGTGCGCCCGCTTTCCACATGGACTGCGAGTTCACCGGTGAGCGCCTGCCAACGCCCGATCGCGGCATCGACGTAGTGTGGGTCGAGTTCGATGCAGCGGCCCATGCGGCCGGTCTTCTCGGCCGCCAGCAGCGTCGTGCCGCTGCCGACGAAGGGGTCGAGGACGATGCCGCGGCGGGTCGAGCAGTCCTTCAGGGCGTCGATGACTAGCGGTAGTGGCTTGACCGTCGGATGGATGCGCAATTCGTCCATGCGGCCGGGTTTGAACGTGTTGACCCCAGCGTAATCCCAGACATTGGTGCGGTAACGGCCGCCCGCTCCGAGGCCAAAGTTGTTGACGTGGGGCGCCGTGCCGACCTTGAACACGAACACCAGCTCGTGCTTTGAGCGGTAGAACGCCCCCATGCCGGCGTTGCTCTTGTTCCAAACGCAGAGGTTCTTCTGCTCGCTGTAGATGCCCTGGCCGGCGGCCAGCACCTCGCCTATGTGACGCCAATCCATGCAGATGTCGTGGATCGCGCCATCGACACTGTACTGGGCCATCAACCCCATCGCGGTTGCCAGGAAGCGGACGAACTCGCTTTCCGACATCTCCCCGGCCGCCATCTCGAAGGGCTTATGGTGCACCGAGCCTAGGCCGCAGACGTGCCCGTCGATCTTCACGTTGTACGGCGGGTCGGTGAACACCATCTGGGCACGCTGCTCGCCCATCAGCCTGGCGTACGACGCCTCCTCGAGGGCATTGCCACAGAGCAGCAGGTGTGAGCCCAGCGTCCACAGGTCGCCAAGGGAGCTCACCGGCGGACGGTCGCGATCCAGTTCTGGCACGACCTCGGTCTTGGGCGGTTTGGCTGGGGGCCGCTCCAAGCGGTCAAGGTCTTTGGTCTCGAAGCCGGTGACCTCAAAGTGGAAGTCGATCTCAAGGCCGGACAGCTCCTTGAGCTCGATGGTGAGTAATGCATCGTCCCACTCCGCCAACTCAGCCAGGCGGTTGTCGGCAAGCATGAAGGCGCGCTTGCGCTCAGGCGTCAGGTGCTTGACCTGGATCGTCGGCACCGTCTCCATATTAAGCAGTGGTGCCGCGCGCAGGCGGCCATGGCCCGCCAGGACCGTGTCCTCTTCGTCGATCACGATTGGCGTCAGCCAGCCGAACTCGCGCACGCTGGCCGCGATCTGCTGGACCTGCCGGTCGCTATGGTTGCGGGCATTGCAGCGGTTGACCTTGAGGTCCTTGACGGCGCGGTGCTCGATTACCGGTGCGAAGGCCTTGGCCAGGTCCTTGAGGTTCGACTGGCGCGGTTGCGCCTCGCCCACGACTGGCTGGTCGACGTTGTTCTCATTAGCAGCTTGGGGCGCTTTCCCCCTGGTTTTCCTGATCATTTCCATACCTCATCGAAGTCCCGGCTCGACGACCGAACCGGCTTGATGAGGGTAAGGCTAGCGAGTGCAGCAATTTTTCTGGAGACCACCCAGCCGAAGTGGTTCGCTGGTGCCGCCACAAAGGCAGGGCCGTCAGAGATGACGGCACCCTTCTTAATCTTGGCCATTTCTTCCTCCTGGACGAGCTTCACCACGCGCGCGCCACCGCCGGACGGCAGCCGGGCCGCTGATTTAGGTGTTGCGTCACAGGGGAACAGGCGTAGCTCGGACGAGCTGCAACTGCCTTATCCCGCCTCCTTCATCGTGCCATGGCCGTCAGTCGGGGGCCTGAGACTAGTTAACGATAGCTCTTACTGCTGATCGTGCAAGAGCGCCCAGCCGAGGTGTTTATGGGTCTTTTCTGACTTGGCATGGTTTTGCCTGTTACGGGAGAGAGCGCCTTCGCGCGGGCGCTCCGATGCGACTGTGGTCCGACACTTACCGAGAATCCAATATCCGACAGCATAGATGATGCAGGCCATCGAGGACGGGAAGGTTGCTACTGCGCGATCGCTGATCGGAGTCAACCAAATCGCTGTTCATGTCCCAAAAATTCGCTGTTCCGCGGCCACAAATTCCCTGTTCCAGAACTGATAAGCTAATCGCCAAAGGCCGCAAAAGTGCGGCTCATCGCGCCCAAACGGCGATCGGTGCAGCCGACGAACCAGCAAAATTCCCTGTTAATTCGCTGTTAGCAGGGAATTTCGACCCGGAGACCGGTTCGCGGCAGACTGGTTCCACAGCCAGCCCTGCTACGCCGTAGCGGCGATCGTCTCCAGCGGCACGACCTCGACGGTGCCGCCCGAGATGGCCCGGGTCTTCTCGGTATATTCCTTGAACCAGGGGCGATCCTGCAGGGCGACGCGACCCGAATCGTCGTGCACGGTTGCGATATGGAAATAGTCCTTGCCGTCGCGCGCCTTCATGCAGCGATAGCCGACCTTGCCCTTGATCGCGGGATCGCCCTCGATGCCGGCGATGAATGCGGCGATCTCCTTGTGCCAGTCCTCGGTGGTGCCGTTGGTGTGACGGTATTTGATGAGAAACTGCTTCATCCGGATCCTCCTCGGTGGCAATGATTAGGGGGCCAAAGGCGCAGGAGCGCAAGTATGGACAAAAATGATAGTAAGGGCCGCTGCCCGGTGCTGGCCTTCCAGCGCATGGTGAGCGGCAAGTACAAGATTCGCATCCTGTGGGACCTCAAGGACGGCGCGCGGCGCTACGGCGAGATCCGGAGCGGCCTATTGCGCGGCGGCGACGGCTCGGCCGCCATCGCCCCGCGGGTGCTGAGCCGCGAGTTGAAGGCGCTGGCCGAGTTCGGGCTGATCCAGCGCCGGGACTACGGCACGGTGCCGCCCAAGGTCGATTATCGCCTGACGCCGATGGGCAAGAGCTTCGTGCCGGTGATCGATGCCATCCGCAAATGGGGGCACCGGCACCTGGTGAGCAGCTAGGAGCGCGGCACGCCGGCTGCGGGACGCTTTGGCCGGCAAAGCAGCGGCGCATAGAGCGCGGCGAAGCCGAGGAAAGCGCCGGCCCAGCCGAAGGCCGCAATATGCAGCAATGGGATGCTGAGCTGCGGCTCGACCACCGCGCAAATGCGGGCCAACGCCGCGATTGCAGCCACCGCGTAGACCGCCTGGAGCGCCGGCGAGGCGCTGAGCGCCCGCCCGGTATGGCCGAGGCTGGCGCGGCTCATGACCGCGAGTGTCATGATGCCGATGCCGCCCACCGTCCAGGCGTGAATGCCGGCACTTGGCGGCACGAGCCCGAACGCGGCAAGGCCGCCCAGGAAGAAGCCCAACGGCACGAAGGCAAAGCCGACATGCAGGATCAGGACGAGCCGGTCAGCGAGCGTGCGATCACCGGTCCAACGGGCGAGCCGCAGCGCATTGAACAGGGCGGCGGACAGCAGCGCCACGCCGGCCGGCGCGCTGTCTGGCGCCACCACCCAGAGGGCGAGGCTGGCGGCGCTGAGCGCCATGCAGAACTGGTCGAAGCGTCCAAACGGCGCGGGCATCCTGCCCGGTGGGCGCCGCATCAGCCAGTTGCGCGTGAAGCTCGGGATGATGCGTCCGCCGACCACTGTGATCAGCACGATGACGAGAGCAATTCCAGCGCGTGTCGAGACCTCGGCGATGCCCTCGACGTGCGCCTCGACGTGAAAGGCGAAGTTGGCGATGGCGAGCAGGCTAAGCATGGCCACCATCATGAGGTTGCGCCAGTTCTTGCCGGCGATGATCTCGCGCGCCACGGCCGCCACCATCAGCGCAAGGAACGCCACATCGATCAGCGCGGCGGCAAGCCAGCCGGTCTCAGCCGACAATAGGACCGCGATGCGTCCGGCGAGCCAGGCGAGGACAAGGCCGAGCAAAGGTTGGCCCTGCAGCGGCAGGCGGCCGGTCCAGTTGGGAATGGCGGTCAGCAGGAAGCCCGCGATGATCGCGGGGACATAGCCGAACAACATCTCGTGCACGTGCCAGTCGCGAGGCGAAAAGACGGTCGTCAGCGACAGCTCTCCGTAGAACATCGGCAGCCACGCCAGCACTTCCAACCCGGCCCAGATCGAGCCGAGCAGAAAGAATGGCCGGAAGCCGTAAGACAGGACGGCGGGCCCCGCATAGGGCCGCAGACGCGGAATCTGGGTCATGACGAACGGTACTTGGTGAGGGGTTCGTCGCGATTGATCTGGCTCAATGCCGCAGGCGGTGCGTTCACTCAGGCGGCATGAAGACCGGGTAAGGCGCCGCGGTTTAACGCCGAGTGAGGTAGTCGATCGCCAGGTAGGCCAGCGCCCGCACGCCGTACTTCAGCGCCGGCTCATGGATGTGGAACAGCGGCGAATGATTGGCCGGCGCCTCGCGCGGATCCTCGCCCGGCGGCGTGATGCCGAGGAAGAAGAACATGCCCGGCACCTTCTGCGCCAGGATCGAGAAATCCTCCGCGCCCATCACCGGCCGCGATTCGGTGACGCGCTCCTCACCGAGGCCACGGCCGAGGCTCTTGGTGCCCCAAGCGGTGAGCGGCGGGTCGTTGTAGGTCACCGGCACGCCCTGAAAGACCTTGACGGTGGCGGTAGCACCTTGCGTTTCGGCGATGGCGCTGGCGGTCTTCTCGATCCGCCTCCAGATGTCGGCGCGCACCTCCTCGTCGTGGGTGCGGATGGTGCCCTGCATCTCGAGCGAGTCGGGAATGATGTTGCCACGTACGCCGCCATGGATGGTCGCGATCGTCACCACCGCCGGCGTCTTCGTGACATCGAGCTGGCGGCTCGGGATGGTCTGCAGGGCGAGGATGATCTGCGCCGCCGTCACCACCGGGTCGACGCCGCGCCACGGCGACGAGCCGTGCGTCTGCCGGCCCTGGACATCGATCTTGAGGCTGTCGGCGCTCGCCATCAGCCCGCCGGGCCTAAGAGCGATCACGCCCGTGGCCAGCGCCGAGGTGACGTGCAGGCCGAACACCGCCGTCGGCACGGGATCGGCGAACACGCCATCGTCGATCATCGCCTGCGCGCCGCTGGGGCGGCCGTCGTAGGAGCCTTCCTCGTTAGGCTGGAACAGGAACTTGACCGTGCCGGCGATCTCCTCGCGCATCCCGGCCAGGATCTCGGCGACACCCATCAGGATCGCGACATGGGCATCGTGCCCGCAGGCATGCATGACCGGTACGGTCTGGCCGAGCCACTGCGCCTTGGCCTTGGAGGCGAACGGCAGGTCGACCCGCTCCTCGACCGGCAGCGCGTCCATGTCGGCGCGCAGCGCCACCACGCCGCCCGGCTTGCCGCCCTTCAGGATGCCGACCACCCCGGTGATGCCGACACCGGTCCTGACCTCGATGCCGAGCTTCTTCAGATGCTCGGCGGCCAGCGCCGCCGTGCGCGTCTCTTGGTAGGAGAGCTCGGGGTTCTGATGGATGTCGCGCCGCCAGGCGATGACCTTGTCCTCGATCTTCAGGGCGGCGGTGGAGATGCGGTCGGAGAGCTGCTGGCTCGGGCTGATGGTGTCCATGCCGCAGTGTCGTCGAGACGGGACGGCCTCGGCAAGCGCTAGGCTGACTTGCCCTTCATCGCCCGTTCACGCGCCGTGTAGGCACGGGCGAGTTGGGCTGCTCGGTCTTCGAACAGATCCTCGCCGCCTGTCTTCTTCAGCAGCGCGTCTTCGACATCGGCGTGTGGCCGCACTGTGCCATCGGCCAAGAGATGCTCGACCGCGACGCCGCGCTCGGCGAGGCGGCGTGCCACCAGCACGGTGCGATGGCAGTCGAGCGGCTCCTTCTCGGCGCACATCAGGCAGAGCGTCATGCCCTGTCCGCGCTTGATCACGCGGTCCAGGGCATTCTTGAAAGCAGGCCGCGCGGCCAGCTCGTTGTAGCCGCCGCCTGCGCCCGGCTTGCCGCCCAGCGCCTCGCCTTCCCAGAGATAGTCGATGCCGGCGTCGGCGAGGCTCTTGCTCAGTCGCTCGCGGCCGAACTGTGGGAAACGGCGCGAGTAGGGCATCGAGCGCACATCGACCAGCAGCTTCACGCCACCCGCCTTCAACAGGCCGAGGAAGCGCTCGAGCGGATGGTTCGAATGGCCGATTGTCTTGATCATGGGGTCTTGATCATGACGGCAGGCGGCGCACCAGGTCGATGAAGCCGAGCGTCGCGGCGGAGCGCTCGTCGCGGCGGCAGGCGAGGTTGAGCGGCACCTTGATCGCCGGCCGGCCGCGCAGGGGCCGGTAGGTTACACCTTCCAGCGGCAGGCGGCTCAGGGAGGCGGGCACGATGGTGATGCCGAGCCCGGCCGCGACGAGATTCAGGGTCGAGACGATGCGCGGCGCCTCCTGGCCGACATGGGGGCTGAAGCCCGCCTCGCTGCAGGCGGCGATGATCACGTCGTAGAGGCCGCGGCCGTCGGGCCGGCGGTAGAGGATGAAGGTTTCGTCGGCGAGGTCCTTCAGCGAGAGCCGCGGCCGCCGGGCGAGCGGATGGCGGGCCGGGAAGGCCGCTGCCATGTCCTCGTGCAGCAGCTCATGCACGGCCACACCCTCGGGATCGACCAGGCCCGAGCGGATGAAGGCGACGTCGAGCCGGCCGTCGCGCAGGGCGCTCACCATGTCGGCTGAGCTGCTCTCCTCCAGCACGAACGAGACGTCCGGCCGCGTCGAGCGGAACTCGCGGATGGCGCGGGCGACCAGGGGATGGAAGGGCGCCGAGGTGGTGAAGCCCACGGCGATGCGGCCGGTCTCGCCGCGCGCCGTGCGGCGGGCGCGAATCTTGGCGTGCTCGACCTCGGCCAGGATTGTCTCGGCGTCGGCCAGGAAGGAGCGGCCGGCGTCGGTCAGCGCCACGCCGCGCGGATGGCGCTGGAACAGCTGGGCATCGACCTCGCGCTCGAGCGCGCGAATCTGCTGGGAAAGCGGCGGCTGCTGCATGCGCAGCTTCTCGGCGGCGCGCGTGACGTGGCCCTCATGGGCGACGGCGACGAAGTAGCGGAGGTGGCGCAGTTCCATATGGATATCCAATTAATATGGAAGAGCCTTTTATCATATATTTGAACACTGGATAAGCCAGACCTAGCGTGGCCGCCATGACAGCTCTCGTGGCCGCTGGCCTTTCCCTCCTCATGATCGGCACTGCTCTCTTGTCCGGTGTGTTCGGCATGGCCGGCGGATTGATCCTGGTGGGCGTGCTGGTGGTGATCATGCCGTTGCCGCAGGCCATGGTGCTGCATGCGGTGACGCAGATGGCCTCCAACGGCTGGCGGGCCCTGCTGTGGCGTCAGCACATCGCCTGGAAGACGGCGTTCGCGAGCTTCGCCGGCAGCCTGGTCTCGCTCGGCCTGTGGTCTCTTTGGCTCTACGTACCCGACAAGGCGGTGGCGCTGCTGCTGCTCGGCTGCTCGCCCTTCATCGTGCGGGCGATTCCCGAGAGCGTGATGCCGCGCACGCTCGGCCCCAGCCAGATGCTGGGCGGCAGCGTGGTGTGCATGATGCTGATGCTGGTCACCGGCGTCACCGGCCCGCTGCTCGACACGCTGTTCCTGCGCTCGCAGCTGCAGCGCAAGGAGATCATCGCCACCAAGGCGGCCTGCCAGCTGTTCAGTCACGCCTTGAAGCTCATCTACTTCGGCTTGTTGATCGAGCAGTCGGGATCGGTCGAGCCGTGGTTCCTGGCGATCGCCGTCGCCTCGTCGATGATCGGCACGTCGCTCGGCAAGCTCCTGCTCGAGAAGCTGAGCGACAAGCAGTTCCGCGCCTGGTCGAACCGCATCATCACGGTGATCGCCGGCTACTATGTCGGCTACGGCCTGGTGCTGCTGACTGGAATCGCCTGAGGGGCATCGCCTAAGATGGCGTGTGTCCAGCATCCCGTCGGGCTTTCGCGAGCTCACTGAAGCCATCGGCTTTGCCGCCGCCAACGGGCCGTGGTTCGAGAAGATCGAGAACGGCCGTGCCATCAGAGGCTTCCGTCCCGGGCCGCAGCACGCCAATGCACTCGGCATCGTGCATGGCGGCATGCTGGCCGCCTTCCTCGATTCGGCGATGGGCACCGCGGTGTGGCACCAACTCAAGCGCCGAGCGGTGACCTTGCGGCTATCGCTCGACTATCTCGCCCCGGCCAGGGTCGGCGACTGGCTGCAGGCCGAGGGCGAGGTGGTGGGCCATGACGAGCATGTGGCGCAGGTGAGGGGCCGCCTCTATGGTCCGCGCCACGAAGTGCTGGCAGGCTTGGGCGCATTTGCGCTGCTGAGCCGCCACCGCCGCTAGATGTCCGGAGCTCAGTATTGACCGACGATCATCCGCCCGAAGGCTTTTTGCGCATCGATTTCGATCGCGGCCGGCCCGACCCGACGTTCAACGGCCATATCGGCACCCTTTACGCCAAGCGCGGCGCCAAAGGCTCGCGCGATGAGTTCGTGCTGGGCTTTCGCGTGCAAAGCCACATGTGCAATCCGGCGGGCGGTCTGCATGGTGGCATGATGATGACCGTGGCCGACCTCGTCGGCACGATGGGCGGCGGCACCTTGGTCGGCCTGCGCAAGTTCCTGCCGACCGTCAGCATGACGTTCGATTTCGTGGCGCCGGCCAAAGTCGGCGACTGGGTTGAAGGCCGCTGCGAGGTCGTGCGCCATACCCGCTCGCTGCTGTTCACCACCATCTATCTGACGGTGGGCGAGGAGAAGATTCTGCGCGCCTCGCAGGTCGCCAAGATCCCCTCGGGCGACGGGCAGGCCTTCGCCAAGGCGAAGCTAGACAGAAGTGCCGAAGTGGCTGGAAAGGGCGCGGCGTCCTGAATCGGTGAGGCGCACGGTGCGGCCGCGGCGCAGCCGTTCGGCCCAGCCCTTCTTGAAGAAAGTGTCGGCGATCGCCGAGCCCAACGCGCCCGAGATGTGCGGCCGCCGCTCGCTCCAGTCCAGACACTGGCGCGCGAAGTGGCGCGAATGGGCGGCGCGGGCGCCGGCGAGGTCGACACCCAGGCGCTGGCAGAACAGCTCGCCGGTTTGCGTGAGCTTCCAATCCTTTGGGCCTTTGGGTTCGAGATGGCCGTGCTGAGTCAGCGAATCGGTGACGGCGATGCCGACCTGGCCCGCGAGATGGTCGTAGCAGGTGCGGCAGAAGCGGAGGTCGGGATCGCGCCGCCACGCGGCACTCTTCGAGGCCGGCTCGGCACGTGTGCCGGCCAGCGCCATCAGGGATTCGATGGCATGCGCCACCTCGCCCGAGGCGAGCCGGTAGAAGCGGTTGCGGCCCTGGGCGCGGGCCGCCAGCAGATTGGCCTCGACCATGCGGCTGAGATGGCCCGAGGCGGTCTGGGCGGTGATGCCCGCGGTCAGGGCGAGGTCGGAGGCGGTATGGGCGCGGCCATCCATCAGGAGCTGCAGCATGCAGGCGCGCGCCGGGTCGCCCATCAGGGCGGCGACTTCGGACAGGGCATTCACGGTGATCATAACCGGAATCTAGGCGCCGGCGGCGACGTCTGCCATGGCCAATAGTTCGGCTGCGGCCGAATTATTCTCGCGCTTTTTCGAGGCAGGCCAATGCCTCGTTGTGCGTGATTTGCCGCCAGTCGCCGTAGTGCCGCTCGAGCGGGCCAACCTCGGGCACCCGGCGCAGGGCGACAACGCGGTCGGCGAGCGGTGAGAGCTTTGCCATGCCCGGCTCCGACGCCACCGGGGCCGCCACCACGATCGAGCGCGCGCCGGCCTGGCGCAAAAGCTCGATGGCGCCGGCGGCGGCGTGGCCCAAGGTGATCGCCTGGTCGACCACGATCGCGGTCCGGCCGGCCGGCGACATCGGCCGGCTGTGGCCGCGATAGAGCTGCAGGCGCTTCTCGAGCTCGTCGACGGCGTCGGCGATCGCCTCGCGATCGACGGGCTTGTGCGGCTCGATGCGGATGGTCGGCGGGTTGCCTTCCATCACCGTGGCCAGCAGCTCGTCGTGGCCGTCGTTGGCGCGCACCGTGCGGACCAGCGCCACGTCGAGCGGCGCGCCGAGATGCTGGGCGACCTCGAAGGCGACCGGCACGCCGCAGCGCGGCAGGCCGAAAACGATGGGCCGGCGATCGGCCAGGGCCTCGAGCTCGAGCGCAAGCAGTCGTCCGGCGGCGGAGCGGTCGGAGAACGCGCTGGGCAGCATCGTCACCTCCACTTGGGATTGGCGATGGCAATCTTGTCGGCGATGGTGGCTTCGAGATGGGCCATCAGCGCCCTGTCGCGCTCGTCACGTTGGCCGGTCCTGAGCTGGCGCGCAAGCTCGCGATTGAGCTCGTCGAGCGTGCCGGTACGGCCGAGCAGCTTCGCCAGTCGTTCGTGCTCGCGCAAATTCGCCGCAGGCCCGAGCCGCGCCTCGCGCTCGAGGATGGCGAGCGAATTCGCCGCCACCCGCATCTGAAAGCCGAGCCGGGGCTCGGCGCGGTCGAGCGCCGGCAACGCCTCCTCGCGCAGGAAGTCGGCGATGGCGCTCAAGAGCTCGGACGCGGTCGGCCGATCTTGCGCCATGTCAGGCCTGCGCCATGTCAGGCCGCAGCCTTCAGCAGTTGCAGCAGGTCGACCTCGGTCTCGACGGCGCGGCGGCCGATCGAGGCGAGCTCCATGGATTTCTGCGCGCCCGAGAGATGCTTCCACGCCTGGGTGTGGCAGATGACGCCCCAGCGCACCGTGCCGAACACCTCCCACCAGTGGGCCCGTACCGGATCGACCTTGCCGCCGCCCGCGCGCTGGTAGGCCGACCACAGGTCTTCGCGGCTGCCGAAGCCGCCGGCCGGCTTGTCGATCGCGCCGAAGCGCCAGCTCTTGACGCACAGCCAGCCCAGATCCTCGATCGGATCGCCGAGATGGGCGCCCTCCCAGTCGAGGATGGCGGTCACGCCGGTCTCGTCGGCGAGGTAGTTGCCGGTGCGGTAGTCGCCATGCACCAGTACCGGCCGGCGCACCGGCTTGGGCGCGCGGCGGTCGAGCCAGGAGAGCGCCAGCTCGAACACCGGCTGCGGTTGGCCCAGCGTGTCGAGGAGATGGCGCAGGCTGGCGATCTGGTCCTCAGCCTGGCGATGGGCGAGCGGCGGCAGCGTTTCGACGTCGACGGCGTGGATGCGGGCCACGATCTCGCCGAGCTGGCCCGCGATCTTCTGGCGCGCCGCGGCGTAGGGCGGATCACGCAGCAGCTTGCGCGCGATCGCGATGCCCGCGATGCGGCGCATGACATAGGCCTCGCCCAGGCCGTCTTGCGGTGCGAGCTCGAACAGCACTTCCGGCGCGCGCACGCCGCCCTGCCAGGCCGCCCGCAGCACGCGGAACTCGGTGGCGCGGTCGAGCGCGGCCGACCGCTCGCGCTCGCCTTTGCTGGCGCTCGGCGGATCGCGGCGCAGGATCAACGCGTGTCGCTTGCCGTCGACCACGGCATCGAAGCTCCAGGTCTGGCGCGAGGCGCCGCCCGATTCGCGGGTGAGACCTTCGATCGCGGCGCGTCCGCCGAAATGCCGGCCGGCGGCGCTCGCCAGCACGGCGGCGACCTCGTCCGCTTCGCTTCCCCCGATGTGAACGGTCATTCACGAGACTGTGGCACAGCACCTGTCGCGTGGTAAGAGGGCCGCGCCCAAGCGGGGAGCCCAGAGGAGCGAAGACCACGTGACGCAGACTTACGAGGCGATGAACGGCCTCTTTCTCGAAGACCTCAAGGTTGGCCAGTCGGCCATGTTTGGCCGCACGGTCACCGAAGCCGACATCGCGGCCTTCGCCGGCGTCTCGGGCGACACCAATCCCATCCATCTGCACGACGGCTTCGCCCGCACCACGCGCTTTGGCCAGCGCATCGCGCACGGCATGCTGAGCGGCAGCTTCATCTCGACGGTGATCGGCACCAAGCTGCCGGGGCCGGGCGCGGTCTATATCTCCCAGACCATGAACTTCAAGGCGCCGGTGATCATCGGCGACACCATCACCGCCATCGCCACCATCACCGCCATCGATTCCCAGCGGCGGCGCGTGACCTTGAAGACGCAGTGCCTCAACGGCGACAAGGTGGTGATCGACGGCGAGGCCACCGTCCTGGTGCCGCGGCGCGACGCGGCATGATCCCGGCCTTCGACCATTGGCAGAAGGTCACGGCGCCGGGAAAGGGCGGCGCGGTCGCGCTCGGCAATTTCGACGGCGTGCACAAGGGTCACCAGGCGCTGCTGGCGCGCGCTGCCGAGCAGGCCAAGGCGCTCGGCGCACCGCTTGCGGTGCTGACCTTCGAGCCGCATCCGCGCCGCTTCTTCGTGCCTGACACGGCGCCGTTCCGGCTGACCATGCTGCCGGCCAAGCTCCGGCTGCTCGAGCAATATGGCGTGCAGGCCGTGCTCGCCCAGCACTTCGACACCGCCTTCGCCGCGCTCTCCGCCGACGCCTTTGTCGACGAGGTGCTGCTGGCCGGGCTCGGTGCGCGCCACGTGGTGTGCGGTTACGATTTCACCTTTGGCGCGCGGCGCGGCGGCAATGTCGAGATGCTGCGCGAGATGGGCGCCAGGAAGGGCTTTGGCGTCACGGTGCTCGACCCGGTGATGCGCGAGGGCGAGATCTACTCCTCGACCTCGATCCGCGAAGCGCTGCGTGTCGGCTGGCCGAGCGAGGCAGCCGAGCTGCTGGGCCACGCCTGGGAGATCGAAGGCATCGTCGAGGAGGGTGACAAGCGCGGCCGCACCATCGGTTTTCCGACCGCCAACGTGGCGCTCGGCGAGCATCTGCGGCCCCGCTTCGGCGTCTATGCCGTGCGCGCGTTGATCGAAGGCAAGTGGCGGAACGGCGTCGCCAACCTCGGCCGCCGGCCAACCATCGGCAAGCTCAAGGAGAACTTCGAGGTCAACGTCTTCGACTTTTCGGGCGATCTCTACGGCAAGACCCTGCGCGTCGCCCTGGTCGATTTCATCCGACCGGAGATGAAGTTCTCCGGCCTCGATCAATTGAAGGCGCAGATCGCCGCCGACGCCGAGGCGGCGCGCACCATCCTCAGCGCTTGAACGGCAGGGTGCCCTTCCACAAGGGCGCCGCCATGGTTTCCGCCACATCGGTGAACATCGCGTTGAAAGCGATGCTGATGCGTTCCTCGCTGGTGCGATTGGGCGGCACGCTGTGCGAGAGGTAGGCCGGAAACATGACGATGCGGCCGGGCTTGGTCTGCACGGTCATGCGATTGCCGTTGAAGCGGTTGAGCTGCTTGGCGCGCGGCATGAAGGCGACCGCGCCGGGACGCGGGTCGGTGAACTCGATGGCGTCGGCGCCGCTTGGCGTCTTCACGTAGTAGACACCGCTGACATAGTTGTTGGGATGGGTGTGGGCGCTGTTCTGGCCGCCGGTCGGGTTGAAGTTGGCCCAGCAGCCGGTGATGGCGAAGTCCTTATAGTCGACCTGCATGAAGTCGAGGCTGGCCTTCACTGCCTTGCGCAAGAGCTCGGTGAGTTCGGCGAACTCCGGCAGCTCCTGCATGTTGGGATCGGTCTGCCAGGTGCCGCCGGGTGCGGCCTGCTTGCGCTCGCCGGTCAGCCGCTCGATCTCGCCGAGCAGGCGCTTGTTGAAGGCCTCGGCGAAGGCCGGCTGCAGGTCGACGATCCAGATCGGCGTGGGAAAGAATTCCTGCACGCTGGTGTTGGCGAACATGGCGGCAATGTACGCCCGGCCGAGAACCCTTCAAACGCGCCTTTTCGGCGCTTTTCCAACGCCTTGACCCCCAGCACCCCCGTCCCTAGATTGCCCGCCCCATGGAGATAAGGGCCTCTCGGGAGCGAATTAGCCGCCCGGTCCGCTAGCCAAGCGGCCGGGTCTTTTTGATGCCTGCCTGTTGCGTGCCGGGAAGACCTCGGCGCCTCCCGCCCGAACCTCACGAGTCAGCTGTGACAACCGATTACAAATCCAGCGTCTTCCTGCCCAAGACCGATTTTCCCATGCGCGCCGGCTTGGCGAAGAGGGAGCCCGAGCTCCTGAAGCGCTGGGCCGACATGAAGTTGTTCGAGCGCCTGCGCGCCGAGAGCAAGGGTCGGCCAAAGTTCGTGCTGCATGACGGCCCGCCCTATGCCAATGGCAACCTCCATATCGGCCATGCGCTAAACAAGATCCTGAAGGACCTGGTGAGCCGCACCCAGCAGATGCTGGGCAAGGACTCGCACTACGTGCCCGGCTGGGACTGCCACGGGCTGCCGATCGAATGGAAGATCGAGGAAGAGTACCGCGCCAAGAACAAGGACAAGGACCAGGTGCCGGTCGGCGAGTTCCGCCGCGAATGCCGCGCCTTCGCCGACCACTGGATCACCGTGCAGCGCGAGGAATTCAAGCGGCTCGGGGTCGACGGCGACTGGGATCACTACTACTCGACCATGAAGTATGAGTCCGAGGCGGTGATCGCGGGCGAGCTCGGCAAGTTCCTGATGAATGGTGGGCTCTACAAGGGCTCCAAGGCGGTGCTGTGGAGCGTGGTTGAGAAGACTGCACTCGCCGAGGCCGAGATCGAGTATCACGACCACACGTCGGACACGATCCACGTGCGCTTTCCGGTGCTCAAGTCGAAGGGCGGCGAGCTCGACGGCACGTCGGTCGTGATCTGGACGACGACGCCGTGGACCATCCCGGGCAACCGCGCGCTCGCCTACGGTCCCGACATCGCTTACGCACTAGTCGAGGTCGTTGAGGCAGGCGAGGGCAGCCGCGCCAAGGTGGGCGAGAAGATGGTGCTCGCCAAGGAACTGGTCGGCATCGTCGCGCAAGAGATCAAGGCCACGCTCAAGATCGTCGCTGACCTCGCCGCCGAAGATCTCGAGGGCCTGGTCGCCGCC
>Ga0306926_10002854_pt1 | contig 17697 bp, 13 predicted proteins | sample flu12Cox44000178_FD_203759 | JGI IMG/M metagenome (GOLD analysis project Ga0306926, IMG submission 203759) | Lab enrichment of tropical soil microbial communities from Luquillo Experimental Forest, Puerto Rico - flux8day.12C.oxic.44.000.178 (v2)... | ecosystem: Environmental > Terrestrial >... | reverse complement strand
TCGAATAGATGACCACAGATCCCTGTGAAACGGATCCGACGTAGTCCTCGCGCACAAGAACTTCCTTGTCCGGATCGAAACACAGCTCGGTCTCAGATACGTGTTTCCCTCTTCGCGTGATGTACTGCAGAGCGATTCCATCCATTTTCCGGCGCTTGACATCACCGAATGATTCCTCCGGCCTTAACGTTAGAGTAACGGGGATGATCAGCCGACGCACGCGAGACCGAACCGATTGGGCCTCCGCACTGTCGTTCTTCAGTGACACAATGCCCGGCCCGCCTATTCGAATGGCTTTGTCAGGGCCGATTGTGATCTCTTCACGCCACTAATCAGGGCTGACCCACGTGAGTTCATAGGTCGCCTCGTCGGGCGTTTTCTCATACGTCCGCACCTTCGCCCTCATCCGAAAAGGAGCCCCTCCGGGACTTCGAATATCCGAAACTTCTGCTGCCCGCTGTACCAAGACCAAGGGCGCGTTTTGTCACCAGCCCAACAATGAGCAAGAGAAGCAAAAGGCGAGTACCCAATAGAACAGGCGCATAGAATTCCTTTTTTCGAGATTCTATGACAAATGCCTCAGTGATACACTGGCCCGCGGTTAAAGCTCCTCCCTCACCCGCATGCTGCCTCTCTGCCCGGCTCAAGTAATCCAGCAGCGCCCCTTGTAGTCCGGACTGGCACACTTCTCGATGACCAGCCGCGCTCTCTGCCGCGGAGACTGCCCGCGCAAATCGGCCAGTCCCTGCTCGGTCACCACAACCTGCACGTCGTGCTCCGCGTGGTCCGCAATAAAAGGTGTCCTTCGACGTCGTGGGGACGCGAGGCGTCCGCACTCGCTCAGGATCGACCCGCAAGTTGTCGGTCATCAGTCAACACAAGACCCATTGGACTTCTTCTAGTTCCGCGCTCCGAGTTCACGGACGAATTCGACGAGGGAGCGGACGGGGATGCCCGAGGGGCCTTTGGCAATCCAGGGTTTGGCGTCTTCCATCCAGGCGACCCCAGCGATGTCGAGGTGGATCCAGGGGGTGTCGCCGACGAACTCCTTCAGGAACATTGCGGCGGTGACCGCGCCGCCCCAGCGGCCACCACTGTTGACGATGTCAGCAATGTTGGACTTGATCATCTCCCGGTAGTCGTCTTCGACGGGCAAGCGCCACATCTTTTCGCCGGAGGCTCTGAGCGAGGCGTTGAAGCGGTTGTAGAAATCGTCGTCGTTGGAGAAGACACCGACGTTAACCATGCCGAGGGCAACGACCACAGCTCCGGTGAGAGTGGCGGCGTCGATGAGGTGGGTCGCGCCGAGCTCCTTGGCGTAATGGAGTCCGTCGGCCAGAACCAGGCGGCCTTCGGCATCGGTGTTGATGATCTCGATGGACTTGCCGGACATGGCGATCTGCACATCGCCGGGCTTTTGAGCGGAGCCCGAGGGCATGTTTTCCGTAGCGCAGACGATGCCGATGACGCGCACGTCGGGCTTGAGCTGCGCGATGGCGCGCATGGCTCCGATCATGGCCGCGCCGCCGGCCATGTCGTACTTCATTTTCTCCATGCCGTCGGAAGGCTTGATTGAGATGCCGCCGCTATCGAAGGTAATGCCTTTGCCGACGAGGCCGAGGACGGGCTTCTCGGGCGCGCCCTTTGGTTCGTAGCGCATGACGATGAGGCGCGGCTCTTCGATGGAGCCCTGGGCGACGCTCCAGAATGCGCCCATTTTCAGCTCCTTGATTTTGTCCGGGCCGTAGGTCTCACACTGTAGCCCTACTTCGTCGCACATCTTTTTAGCGCGGTCGGCGAGGATGGTGGGCGTCATGCGATTGCCGGGCTCGTTGACCAGATCGCGGGTGAAGTTCTGGGCTTCGCCGATGATGGTTCCGATGTCAATGCCGGATTGGACAACGTTGGTATCCGAGTCTGGGGAGGTAATGATGGTTATGGTGTCGATCTTCTGCTCTTTGCGGTCGGACTTGTAGTAGTCAGGATCGAAGCTGCCGACACAGGCGCCTTCGACGATCGCTTTGGCAGCCTCTTCCGCGTCAATGCCCGGATTAACGGGCGCGGCAATGGCGAAGGTTTTGAGGTCTTTGCTCTTGAGGGTGCGGAGAGCGGCTCCGGCGATCTTGCGGACGTCGGAGGCGGAGAAGCTCTTGGCCTTGCCAGCGCCGATGAGGAGCAGGCGCTTGGCTTTGAGTCCGGCGGGCTTGTGGAGGAGAGTCGTCTCCATAGCCTTGCCGGTGACTTCGCCGGAGGCGATCAGGTCGGCGGCTGCGTTGGTGATCGCAGCATCATCGGTCAGCACTTGCGGTTTTGCTGTGTCGTTATCAGATGCTTCGGCGGTGTCGACAACGGCGGCCACGAGACATTCGGTTTCGAGCTGGGAGGGAGCGGAGGTGGAAAGTGTGATCTTCATGATGTTGGAATCCAGATTACCGCGAAATTGCGGAGAGAGTCGAAGGGGCAAAGCAGTCGTCAGTGGCCCATCGCCAGTTGTCAGCAAACGCATATCGCTCGGTCGCCACAGGACCTCGTGATAATCATCCCGGGTAGTGATTCGCCGGACAGGGGTCCTTCGACTTCGGCGTCGCAAAAGCGGCGACGCCTTCGCTCAGGATGACAAGACGCTGCTAAACGACTCCAGATTTTCGGTTGCGGGCGATAGCCTCGCGGGCCTCGCGATCGGCGGTTTTACGGCGCTCGGTTTCGCGCTTGTCCCACATTTGCTTACCCTTGGCGAGGGCGAGTTCAACTTTGACTCGTCCATTGCGAAAGTACATGCGCGTGGGGATAAGGGTGAGCCCTTTTTGTTGCGTTTTGCCGATGAGCTTGCTCAGCTCGCTGCGGTGGACCAGAAGTTTGCGGGTGCGCAGCGGCTCGTGGTTGAAGATGTTGCCGTGCTCGTATACGCCGATGTGGGCGTTGATGAGCCAGAGCTCGCCGTCTTTCACGAGGCCGTAGGCATCTTTGAGGTTGGCGCGGCCGCCGCGAATGGACTTCACTTCGGTGCCGCGGAGGGCGATTCCGGCTTCGAATTTCTCGAGCAGGAAGTAGTTGTGGGACGCGGCGCGGTTGACGGACGCATCGCGCTCACCGCTGGCAGTTGGATCACGCCGGGGATTCTTTTCCTTCTCGGGACGACCTGTGGATTGCGGAGGGCGTGGCATGACGACGAATTTCCCGGGGCACGAAACTCGTATGCTAACACACCGTTAAATCACACATGTGCATGTGAGCGGGATGCTATAATCGCGCCAATTCTGACGGCTGTGGTGCGCGTGACGAAGAGCGTTTCGAGTTCGAAGCGGTCGCTCACATTTGGCTCGTGCGGAAGTCAGAACTGCGTACCGGATAGTCTGGTTCAGAGTGGTTCATCTCCACCCTAACGCCAAGGGCGATAATGGTGGGGCACCCGCGATTCGGGAATACTGAAGAGGCGTCCGGAAGACCTGATCCTAAGGATTTTGATGAAACGGCTTACCCGGGCACTGGCCCTGTTCCTTATCTGCACGATCTTCTGCACGCTTCCCGCATTCTCCACCGATAAGGCTAAGGTGCTGTACAAGCAGGGTCTTGATGCCGAAGTCAGGGGGGACTACGAGGGGGCTTATAGCTTTTATCATCAGGCATACGAACTAAAACCTACCGATATTCAGTACCGGGCGTCGTTCGAGCGGGTTCGTTTTCTGGCCTCTGCTTCGCATGTCCATAAGGGGCAGTTGCTGGAGAAGTCAGGAAAGCTGCAGGAGGCGCTCACTCAGTTTGAGCAGGCGCTGGCGATTGATCCGTCGAGCTTCATTGCCCAGCAGGAAATCAACAAAATTTCGCGACAACTGAAGGAATCGTTGGAGCCGGCGCCGCAGCCGCCTCCGAACGAAGCTGCGCAATCGGCCTTGCATAGGCGAATGGAGGAGGCGGGCGGGCCCGTTGAACTGGCTCCGATTGCCAATGCACCGATCACTCTGAAGATGAGTGAGGACACCAAGACTATTTACGAGACCATCGGAAAGCTGGCCGGGATCAATGTGCTGTTTGATCCCGACTACACTTCGCGGCGCATTCGGGTAGAGCTGAACGGCGTGACGCTGGAAGAAGCGCTGGAGATTACCGCGCTGGAGTCGAAGACATTCTGGCGGCCCGTAACTCCGAACACGATTTTTGTGGCGGCGGATACTCCGGCGAAGCGGAAGGAGCTGGAGCAAAGCGTTATCCGGACGTTCTACCTGACCAATCTGTCGCAGCCGAACGAGCTGCAGGACCTGGTGAACATTTTGCGCACGCTGCTGGACACGCAGCGATTGCAGCAGTTCCCTTCCCAACAGGCGATTGTGGTGCGTGGCACGCCTGACCAGATCGCACTAGCGGAAAAGTTGATCGACGATCTGGACAAGTCGCGTCCCGAGGTCGTGGTCGACGTGGTGATTATGCAGGTGCAGCGCAACAAGCTACGCGACTTGGGCATCACTCCGCCGACCAACGTTTCGGTTGCACTGATTGATAACACCACTACGTCGACCTCAACGACGGGAAGCAATGTCGGCACCGGAAATGGCACGGCCACGACCACGACGGGGAGCACGGCGGGGGTCATCAATCTCAACAGCCTGGCGCACATCAACGCGACGAATTTTCAGGTGACGGTCCCGCCGGCCACCGCGTCGTTCCTGTACACCGACAGCACCACGAAGATCCTGCAGCAGCCGCAGATTCGCGCGCTGGATGGACAAAAGGCGTCGCTCAAGATTGGCCAGCGCGTGCCCGTGGCAACGGGTTCGTTTCAGCCGGGTATCGGCGGCGTGGGCATTAATCCCCTGGTCAATACGCAGTTCAACTACATCGACGTCGGCGTGAACATCGATGTCACGCCGCGCGTGCATGGGACGGACCAGGTGACGCTGAAGCTGGCGATGGACGTTTCGGCGGTGGATTCGTTCCAGACCATTGGCGGCATTCAGCAGCCGGTGATCGGGCAGCGCAAGATCGAGCATGAGATCCGCATGCGCGAAGGCGAAGCCAACATCATGGGCGGAATCCTGGAAGAGACGGAGAGTAAGTCGATCAACGGAATTCCGGGGCTGGCGTCGATCCCCTTCTTCAAGTATTTCTTCTCTACCGAAAACAAGCAGCGGCAGGACAACGAACTGGTGTTCATGCTGATCCCGCATATCGTGCGGGCACAGGAAGTGGACATTTCGAATACGCGGGCGATTGATGTAGGAACGGCGAACGCAATCACGCTGCATCGCACGACTCCGCCGGCACCGGACCAGCCGGTTGGGACTACACCGAACCGATCGTCTGCTCCGGCACCGGAAACCCAGCCAACCGATCAGGGGGTGGCGGCGGCGCCGGCGGGAAGCGCGCTGGTGAGCTTCGATCCGCCGTCGTTGAGCCAGGCGGTGGGAACGACGTTTACCGTAAATGTGAACCTGGCGGGTGGGCAGAATGTGTATTCCGTGCCGCTGCAGATTCTCTATAACCCGAATGTGTTGCAACTGGTGAACGTGTCCAATGGCCCGATGCTATCGCAGGATGGGCAGGCGGTAGCGCTCGTACATCGCGATGACAGCATGATGGGAATTCTGCAACTGACGGCTTCTCGTCCGCCGGGGAGCAGTGGCATCAGCGGGGACGGGCAGGTGTTTACGCTGACATTCCAGGCGAAGGCGCCCGGACAGGCGACGCTGAGTATCAATCGGGCGACCCTGAAGAACGCCAGCATGCAGAATATTCCGGCCGGCGGGTCACAGGCGATTGTGACGGTGCACTAGCGGCAGTGGATAGTTTGTAGTGGGTAGTGGATAGAAAGACCTGGACATGGGCTTTTGGCTTCGGAGGAGACTAAAATTAGGAGTGTGAAGTTCCTCCCTTCTGCCATTTGCAATCTTCGACGGGCGGCTTGGTGCGACCAACGCAGGCACGCAAGGCGAGGATTTACCGTCGTCGAACTCATCGTCGCCATGACCATCCTGATGATTTTGACGGCGGCGGCGGTACCGGTGGTCCGGATCACGATACAACGCAACAAAGAACGCGATTTGCGGCGTGCGTTGTGGGAGATGCGTGATGCGATCGACCGCTATAAGGACGCTGCCGATCGTGGAGCGTTTCAGGTGAAGGTCGATAGCCAGGGGTATCCGCCGGACCTGGACACGCTGGTGAAGGGCGTGGATTCGAACGGGAAGAAGCTACGGTTTCTGCGAAGGATTCCGGTCGATCCGATGACGGGCACGACGGAATGGGGACTGCGGTCGATGCAGGACGACCCAGACTCGGATTCGTGGGGCGGACAGAGCGTCTTCGACGTTTACACCAAATCGGAAGGCACGGGGCTCGACGGCACGAAGTATAAGACGTGGTAGGTTAGCTTTTCTCGGGATTTGGGACAATGAAGCGGCGCTCTCGTCAACGCGGATTTACGCTCATTGAGCTGATGGTGGTAATCAGCATCATCGTCATTCTCATGTCAGTGGCGATTCCGCGCTATCAAGCGTCGATTTTGCGGGCGCGGGAGACCGTGCTGCGCGACGATCTATATACCCTGCGGTCCGTGATCGATCAGTACACGTTGGACAAACAGAAGGCCCCGCAGGCGCTACAGGACCTGGTGGAGGCGGGGTACCTAAAGGAACTTCCCAAAGACCCTTTCACAAATACCCGAGACAGCTGGGTGCCGGTGACGGATGACAGCATCCTGTCGCCGGACCAGTCGCAGCCTGGGATCATCGACGTGCATAGCGGTAGCGAACAGAACTCAAGTGAAGGCACGGCGTATAGCAGCTGGTAGTTTCATACGGAACCACTTCCACATCCCAGAACAGAGGCTCCAAGTCCCCTTGCGTGACAAAAACAAACCTTTGTCGGCACGACTGAAGTCGTGCCCTGATACAAAGCGAATGCGGGTCCGACTCTATTCATCCCACTCTTTCGCCAACGGTAGGCGAAAGGGCGGGGCACCCAGCGTTATTCCTGATTCTCCTTACGAGCCTCGGCTTCGGCGAGCCAGCCGCGGCGCAACTTCTCTTCCGGAACATTCGAGAGATAGGGTTTGATGTCGAGGATCGGCGTGCCGTCGAGCATGTCGATGCCGCGAACGCGAAGTTTGTTGCCGTCGCGGGAGAGCAGCTCGACGACGGTAAGGGCGATGGGATTCGGGCGGCGCGGGGAGCGGGTGGCGAAGACACCGTGGGAACGGTCGTCGCAGGGAGGCTGCCCGACCAGGTCGAATCCTTCAGAACGATCAAAGACCCATAACACATAAAGGTGAGAGAGGCCTTCGATGTCGAGGAGGCCGGGCTCGAATTCAGGCAGGATCTCGAGAACGCCTTCGGCGTCATGTTTGACGCCAAGACCCTTGGGAATTTTGCTGGTTTCGTTGTATGGGGTACGAGCGTGGCCGATGGGGCGAGGGGTGAACATGAAAGTATCGTAACTCGAGAGCATTCGCGACCCAAGAGAACTCCGATGGGCATCGCTTCGTATCAGTACGTTATGATGCTGTCTCGGCGGATGCAAACGATAGCGTTGGTGTCGCTGGGTCTCGCATCTTGATCGTGGCTGGCGGTGTCCTGCTTGGCGAGATTGCCGCGCATCCTATGCGTATCCGTACGTGACACGCAAAGCTACCCGAGCGGCTTGCATCTGAAAGTCCCCTCGCCCGTGTGGAAGACGTACAACGAATTGCCAGCGACGGGGTGCCACTGCGAGGCACGTTCGCCGCGCCTGAAAAGCAGAATGGAAGTGCCGTCATCCTCTTGCACGGCATCAGCGACAATCGCATGGGCGTCGCAGGGTTTGCCAGATTGTTCCCGGCGGGTGGGTATCGAGTACTGCTTGTAGACTCGCGAGCTCAAGCTACGAGCGGAGGGGCATTTGCGACATACGGTGTTCTAGAACCGGACGACGTCCACCGCTGGCTGGATTGGCTCGAGAGAGATCAAACCGAAAGCTGCGTTTATGGCTTCGGAGAGTCGATGGGGGACGGCGGCGATTCTCTTGCAGTCTTTCGAGAACGAAAGCCGATTTTGCGCGGTTGCAGCTGAATCGGCGTTTTCAACGTTCCGTGAGGCGACCTAGGAAAGGATTGGCCGGATTGCCAGGACTGGAAGGTTGGCGCAATATTTGGCTCGCCCGTTCACGGAAATCGCCTGCCGAGATTTCAAATGGCGTTATGGGCCCGATCTGGATACGGCAAATCCAATCGTTACTGCGAGCCGATCACGCACTCCCATCCTGTTGATCCACGGACAGGCTGAACCGAAACGTTCTGCCGCTCAATTCAGAAGAAATTCTCGCCGCAAATCATGGGAATACGGGGATGTGGCGCGTAACGGGCGCTGGACACTGCGGCGCCTGGTCAACCGAGCCACAGGAATTCCAAAAGCGAGTGTTGGAATGGTTTGACGCCCACCGGACTCCGATACACGGCTGTGGAACAGCTACATCACGGGTGGGCAGTCGATGCCCATGACGGCCAGAAGCGCGATCAGTTCGCGGCGGACGACGGCGGCGGTGGCCAACAGGAATTTCTTTCGGCCTTCGTCGGCCTCAGTGAGAATGTGATGGCGGTGGTAGAAGTTGTTGAACTGCTGCGCCAGCTGAAATACGTGCTTGGCGGCGTAGGCAGGCTCGGCGGTCGCGATCGATTGCTCGATAATGGACGAGGTCTTCCCTGCTAGCAGCCAGAGCTCCCAGATTTCGGTGCCGGTGGAATCGGCCAAGAAGCGAGCGTAATCGAGATCGGCAATGAGTGCTTGTTCAGGTTCGGTGCCGGCTTTGCGGAAGATGTTGGTCGCGCGAACGACTGCGTACTGAGCATAGGGCCCGGTTTCGCCTTCAAACGCCAACGCTTCCTTAAAGTCGAAGGCGATGACCGACTGCTTGGTGAACTTCAGCATGAAGTAGCGCAGCGCGCCGATGGCGATCTGCTCGCTGATGTGCTTGCGCTCGAAGTCGCTGAGGTCGGGATGGCGGCTGTCGACTTCTTGCCTGGCGGCGGCGATGAGTGCATCGAGCAGGTCGTCGGCTTTAACGCCGAATCCCTTGCGCCCTGAAACCTCTATGTAGGCCTTGACGCGATCTTCTTCGTTGACCTCGTAGCCCAATTCCATGGCGCAGCGTGGTGTGAGGGCGACCATCTCGTACGAGAAATGCGTGTAATGGGCGGCCTGGTCGGGATAGCCAAGGAGGCGAATGGCTTCGATCACGGTGTTCTGGGGATCGCTTTGGCGCGAGTCGATGACGTTGTAGATGGCTTCGACGCCGCCGAAGTGGGGATGATCGGCTTCGCCGTGCTCGGCCGAGATCCAACACTCGTGGTGGTTGGGATAACGGAAGAATTTCTGGTATCCGAAGTCGCGGCCGAGGAGACCGAACTTCCAGAGATGATAGGCGATGTCTTTGCCGACGTAGCCGACGGTTCCGTTGGAGCGTACGATGACCTTGGCGTCTTCGTCGGGACCTGATTTTTCCTCAGTGGTGGGTTCGGTTTCAGCTGTGGTGCGCGCGGCGTTGGCCTTGGTCGGCTGCGCCGGCCGGGTCATGACCCAGCAGCCCTTGTTCTTGCCTTCGGTCTCGAAATATAGCACGCCCTTGTCTTTGAGCTGCTGGAAGGCAAAGTCCCAGAAGTGCAAGTGGAGGATTTCGCTTTCCCGCGGCAGGAAGTCATACTCGATGTCGAGGCGGCCCATGGTCTCGAGATGGCGGCGCAAGACGGCTGTCGAGATCAGGTCAGCGATCTCTGCCATCTCATTGCCTCCCTGCTCGATGGCATGTAACGCTTCAAGTCTAACTTTAAGGTTTTCCTTGTCCCTCTCGTACCACTGCGAGACACGCGCGTAGAGGTCCCAGCAGTAGTAGTCGAAGCGCGGGGAAGAGGCGATGAGGGCTGCGATCTGGGCTTTCGACTGCTTCTCGAGGTGCACGAATCCGACGACAACGTCAGCGACCTGAACGCCGGTGTTGTCGATGTAGTTCTGGATGTCGACGGTGTGTCCGGCGGCACGGAGGAGGCGGACAAAGGTATCGCCCAGGATGGCGTTGCGCAGATGGCCGATGTGGGCGGCCTTGTTGGGATTGATGCTGGTGTGCTCGACGAGGATCTTGCCTTTGACGTCAGCGGCACCTTCGCCGGTGTGATCGAAGATTCGAATGGCAGTCTCGGTGGCGAGCGCACGTGCGGCCTCATCACGCTTGAGGCGGGCGTTGATGTATCCGGCGCCGGCGACCTCGAATTTGTCGAAGCCATTGGGCACCGGCATCTCGGCGACGACTTCTTCGGCGATCTTGCGTGGAGCCTTGCGGAGCCGCTTGGCCAGCTCAAAGGGGAACGGCATGGCGAACTCGCCCATTTCGACCTTGGGCGGGGCATCAATGACGATGTTTGGTAGATCGACGCCGTACTTCGACTTCAGGAAGTTGCGCACGTGGCCGGCTAATTGTTTTTGGCGTTCCAGGTACACGATGGCTCCCGTGGTAAAAGCGGGTAGGGAGATAGTGTAAGCGATGCGGGAGCGTCGTTCGGCATACGTCGAGACTGCTGCGCTGCTGGCTCCGGGATTACACGTGACCGGAAAGCCCGCCAAAAGACGGCCCGATTGGGCACTCGAGTTGGTCTGCTCAATGAAACGAGAAGACTCACATCCTAATGACCCCTGATACAAGGCAGGTGCGTATGTGATGAAATAGAGACTCGGGACACTTGCGGCAAGATCCATGCGTATTGCTTATCTCTACGGATTTTCGGGCATCAGCGGCGATATGTTTCTCGGCGCGCTGGTGGATGCCGGGGTTCCGTTTGAGTTGCTGCAGAAGACGGTTGCGACGCTGGATATCGGGGCGAATCTGGAGATGTCGCGTGTTGATCGCAACGGGATATCGGCGGTCAAGATCGACGTGGTGGTTGGGGGAAAGAAGGACTTGCCGCGGGAAGAGTTCTGGGAGAGAGCGGCTCACGAGGAGCACTCGCACGATCCTGAGCATGACGAGAAACAGGCTCATTCTCATGGGCGGCATCTGAGCGAGATTCTGAAGATCATTGCGGCTGCTCCCATCAGCGAGGGCGCAAAGAGCAAGGCCAGCGCGATCTTCCAAGCGTTAGGAGAGGCCGAAGCTAAGGTCCACAACACTGGCGTCGAGAAGGTGCATTTCCACGAGGTCGGCGCGGCAGATGCGATAGTCGATATCGTGTGCGCGGCGGTTGGCGCAGAGGCATTGGGAGTTGACCGGTTCGTGGCATCGCCGCTGAATGTCGGCAGTGGAACGGTTAAGTGTGCGCATGGAGTGGTGCCGGTTCCGGCTCCGGCGACGCTGGAGCTGTTGCAGGGCGTTCCGGTGTATTCGGGCGAGATCCAGAAAGAACTAGTTACGCCGACGGGAGCAGCGATTGTGCGGAAGCTAGCGGCTGAGTTTGGCGCCATCCCGCCGATGAAGACGGAGACGATCGGGTACGGAGCCGGGACGCGAGACTTCCCTGACCACTCGAACGTGTTGCGACTGGTGGTGGGCGAGAGCCTCGAATCAGAACTGGTTCAGGCGGGACGTGGCGATGCTTTAGCGAGCGAGGAAGTCGTTGTGCTGGAAGCGAACCTCGATGATTTGAATCCGCAGATCATCGGCTATACGACGGAGCGGTTACTGGCCGAAGGCGCGCTGGACGTGTTCACGACGGCCGTGCAGATGAAGAAAGGACGGCCAGGAACACTGGTGACGGTGTTATCGAAGGTTGAGGAGGAGTCGAAGCTGCGCGATATTTTGTTTCATGAAAGCAGCACCCTAGGAGTGCGCAGCAGACGTGAGCAACGGCGGGTTTTGGCGCGCCGCCATGAGAGCGTTGCCACTCCGTGGGGCGAGGTGCGGATCAAGATTGGGAGCGTGAACGGGACGGAGTTTCAGGCGACGCCGGAATATGAAGACTGCCGGGAGATTGCGGCGGCGCGGAATGTTCCGCTGAAGATGGTGATGCAAGAGGCGATGCGGTTGTACTTGGATAAGAAGAATGGATAACGCTGGGACGTTCTACATTACGACGCCCATCTATTACGTGAATGCGCGGCCGCATATCGGCCACACCTACACCACCGTCGCGTGTGACACCGTGGCGAGGCGTCAGCGCATGATGGGTTTCGATACCTGGTTTCTGACCGGGACAGACGAGCATGGCCAGAAGATCGAACGAGCGGCTGTAGCTGCTGGATGCTCGCCGCAAGAGTTTGCTGATCGCTTGTCGGCGGAGTTTCGCCAGCTTTGGGACCGGATGAAACTGAGCTATGACGACTTCATCCGCACGACCGAGCCGCGGCATGTGCGCGGCATGCAGGCGTTGTTCAAGCGACTGATGGATCGCGGGTACATCTATAAGGGCGCGTACAGCGGGCAATATTGCGTGTTTGACGAGCTGTATGTCGAGGTGGCAGAGCCAGGTGCTCCTTGCCCTGAGTGCGGACGGCCGACGGAGACGGTGAAAGAAGAAAACTACTTCTTCAAGCTGTCGGCCATGGAAGGGCCGCTGCTGAAGTTGTACAGGGAGAATCCGGACTTCATCCGGCCGGAAGCGCGCCGCAATGAGGTGATTTCGTTCGTGCGCAGCGGTCTGCGCGATTTGTCGGTGAGCCGCACGACATTTAACTGGGGCATTCCGGTTCCCGGCGACGAGAAGCACGTCATCTATGTGTGGCTGGATGCGCTGGCGAATTACATCACCGCCATCGGGTACGGATCGGATGATCCGAAGGACAACAAGAAGTTTGAACGCTACTGGCCGGCCGACGTTCACATGATCGGCAAGGAGATCGTGCGGTTCCATTGTGTCTATTGGCCGGCGTTCCTGCTGGCTGCGGATTTACCGCTGCCCAGGTCGATCATCGCGCATGGCTGGCTGCTGTTTGAAGAGAGCAAGATGTCGAAGTCGCGCGGGAACATTGTGCGCAGCGAGACGATTCTCGACACGCTGGGAGCGGATGCCCTGCGGTACTTCCTGCTGCGCGAAATCGTGTTTGGCAGCGACGGCTCGTTCAGCTTCGATGCGCTGGTGGAACGATTCAATGCCGATCTCGCGAATGGGTTGGGCAATCTGTCGAGCCGAACGCTGAGTATGATCACTCGCTATTTTGACGGCGAGATTCCGTATCCATCGCCGAGCGCGCGGATGGAAGCCGACGACGCAGTCGCGGAGCTGGCGACGAAGACGATTGCGGAATTTAATACGCATTTTGAGCAATTCCGGTTTTCTCGGGCACTGGAGACGGCGTGGGCATTGGTCGCGGCCGTTAACAAGTACATCGTGGAGAACGAGCCCTGGGCAGTTGCGGAGAAAGAGGACCAGGACTCACGGGCACGGCTGGCCACGATTTTGCACACGTCGGCGGAGGCGTTGCGGATCGTGACGGCGCTGGTGCATCCCGTGATTCCGGAGTCAACGGCGCGGATCTGGGAGCAACTCGGGCTGGGAGACCTATCGAAGCTGGATCTGCGGGGACTCGCGTGGGGACAACTGCCCTTGCACACGAAGCTGGGAAAGGTCGAGGCAGTGTTTCCGCGGGCTGATAAGAGCACGGTCGAAAGGATGCAGCAAATGGAGCAAGAGAGAGCGGGGCAGCCTGCCAAGCGAGAGCCGCCGGCGGAGACCAAGGCAGTTGCGCCTCCTGTTGCAGCCGAGGGGGCGCTGGTTCGAGCACCCACGAACGATACGATCACGATCGATGATTTCGCCAAGGTCGAGCTGCGAGTGGCGCAGGTGAAGGTCGCCGAGAAGGTGAAGGGCGCGGACAAATTGCTGCGGCTGGAGGTCGATCTGGGCACAGAAACCCGGCAGATCGTGGCGGGCATCGCCACGGCCTATGACCCGGAGAAGCTCATCGGACGCAAAGTCGTCATCGTTGCCAATCTCGCTCCGCGCAAGCTGCGTGGGCTGGAATCGCAGGGCATGATCGTGGCGGCGTCGGTCGGAGATGACGGGGTTCCGGTACTGGCGGGATTTCTGGAGGATGTGCCGGTGGGGGCGAGGCTGAAATAAGTTGTCAGTTGTCGGAAAAAACTGCGAAAACCTGACGCTGATCGCTCATCTTATGTACACCGACTCGCATTGCCACCCCGAAACCAAACGATTTGATAGCGACCGCGAGGACGTCTTTGCGCGGGCGAAGGCGGCTGGCGTGACCACGATCCTGGCAATCGGCAATGGGGACGGCCCGGGCACGGGGACGTTCGACTGTGCGATCAAGCTGGCGGAACAGCACAACGGAGTGTATGCCACTGTAGGTATACATCCGCACGAAGCGGCACTTGCGAAGCCGGCCGACTTCGATGAGCTGGTGGCACTAGCGAAGCATCCCAAGATCATCGGATGGGGTGAGATCGGACTCGACTATTACTACGATCATTCACCGCGCGAGATGCAGCAGAAGGTATTTGTGCACCAGCTCGAGCTGGCGAAGGCGGCGAAGCTGCCGATCATCATTCACTGCCGTCCGTCGGATAACAGCGAGAACGCGTGGGATGATTTGCTGCGCCTCTTGCGGGAGAACTGGACCCCCAGCGGACTGGCCGGGGTAATGCACTGTTTCACCGGCACAGTCGATCAGGCGCGCGCGTCGCTCGACCTGGGTTTTGTCATATCGTTCGCCGGTAATGTTACCTATCCCAAGGCACAGAATATTCGTGATGCCGTGGGGATGGTTCCGTTGGATCGGATGTTCATCGAGACCGATTCGCCGTACCTGGCTCCGATTCCATATCGTGGGAAACGGAACGAACCGGCCTTCGTGATTGAGGTAGCGCGCCAGATCGGACGGTTGAGAGGCATCGCTCCCGAGGAAGTCGGACGGCTGACGACGCAAAACTTCTATAGCTTCTTTCCTCGCACGCTGTCCGACGAAGCATTACAGGCTTAGCACGCATTTCGGCAATCGCATCAGTGTTGTTACACTAATCGTTTATGGCCGAGAACTCGTTTGATATTGTCAGCAAGGTCGACTTGCAAGAGGTCTCCAATGCCTTGCAGCAGGCGTTGAAGGAAATCCACACGCGTTACGACCTGAAAGACTCGAAATCTGACATCCATCTGGAGGGCAAGGAAGCCCTCGTGTTAAGCTCCGCAGACGACTACAAGCTGAAGTCGGTGAATGATGTGCTGCAAACCAAACTGGTCAAGCGCGGGGTGTCGCTGAAGGCATTGACGTATGGCGCGATCGAGCCGGCGGCAGGGTCGACGGTGCGGCAGAAGGTGAGCTTGCAGCAGGGGATCCCGATTGAGAAGGCGCGCGAGATCGTGAAGTTAGTGAAGAATTCGAAGCTCAAAGTGCAAGCATCGATCCAGGGCGACTTCGTGCGCGTCACCGGAAAGGACCGCGACACGCTGCAGCAGGTCATCGGGATGATCAAGCAGTCGGATTTCGGCATTGACATGCAGTTCACGAATTACCGGACGAACTGATTCTTCACCACGGAGGCACGGAGGACATGGAGAAGAAGAAAAGACAAAAAGACCGTTATTCTCTCTGCGTGTAAAACACTCCACTCCAAAAAAGTTGCAATTGAAAAGAGTCAAACTAGGTTGACTGGGTTGAATACAAGCGTAACCCGCAATGCCAAGGAAGTTTTCGACTTGTTGCACAACGACCTCGCGGCCATTGAGCGCGAGTTCGGACGCGACACTGTTTCCGAGGTGCGGGCGATTACCGAGATCGGCGAGTACCTGCGCGCTGGCGGCGGCAAGCGCCTGCGCCCCGCCCTGTTGCTGCTCTCCTCGAAGCTGATGAATTACACCGGCCAGGGTGCGATCAAGCTGGGCGCGGTGGTCGAGATCATTCACACTGCGACGCTGGTCCACGACGACATCATCGATGAGGCGAAGACGCGGCGCGGCCGGCCGGCGGCCAACACACAGTGGGGAAATGCGAAGTGTGTGCTGGCCGGCGATTGGCTCTACATGCAGTCGTTCAAGATCGCGGTGGAGCAGCGGAATTTCGCGATTCTCGACACGCTCATCGAACTCACGCAGGCGATGGTCGAAGGCGAGTTGCTGCAGATTGAGCGGCTGGGCAAGGCGATCTCGATCGATGAGCATTTTGAGCTGATCTACCGCAAGACCGCGTGCCTGTTCTCGGTGTGCATGAAGCTGGGCGGAATCCTCGCCGGGGCTTCGGACTCGGACTTACAGCGGCTAGCCGATTATGGACGCAATCTTGGGATGGCATTCCAGATTGTCGATGATGTGCTGGATCTGACCGCTTCAGAGGAAGTGTTGGGCAAGCCGGTGGCGAGCGATCTGCGCGAAGGTAAGGCGACGCTCGCGGTCCTCCACGCGATGGAGCGGTGTACACCGGAAGAGCGAACGACAATCGAGTCGGTGCTGGGAGACGGCGGGTTTAATGGCATTACTCCAGCGGACATCGTTGCCATTCTGAATCGCTACGGTTCGATCGATGCCGCGTATCGAAAGGCCAACCAGTTCACAACTGCGGCGCGTGAAGTGATCTGCACCTTCCCGGACTCGGAGATCAAACGCGTGCTCCGGTGGGTGCCGGAATTTGTTGTCGAGCGGCAGAGCTGAGGAAACAAAGCGGGCAGCCATCAGCTCTTAGCTCTTTCGATCCGCGGCGGCGACCCACATTCTCCCAGCTTTGGTCAGTTAGACTCTTCCTTATGCCGGCTCCACGGGAAATTGAAATCAAGTTTGTCATTGCCGACATGCAGCTTTTGGAGCAGCAGCTAGGAAAGCTTGGATTTCACTGCGTGACGCCGCCGACACACGAAGTGAATACGCTTTACGACCTGCCGGAGCAGAAATTGCGCCGCAAGGAAGAGCTGCTGCGGCTGCGGAAGTACGGCGAAGTGTGGCGGCTGACGCACAAGGCACGGAGCGTCGCGGGCAGGCATAAATCGCGCACTGAATTGGAAACTGGTGTCGCGAACGGCGAGCAGATGGACCGGATCCTTCGCACCTTAGGCTACCGGCCCGTGTTCGTCTATGAGAAATATCGTTCTGAGTGGACGGACGGGATGGGGCACGTCGTGCTCGATCGAACTCCGATTGGGGACGTTGGGGAGGTCGAAGGACGCCCGCGGTGGATCGATCGCACGGCGAGGGCGCTGGGCGTGGCGCTATCGCATTACATTACGAAGTCGTACGCTGAACTTTTCTTCGACTGGAAGCGTAGATATAAACGGAAGGCATTGAACATGACCTTTCGCGAGTGTGGCGGCCGCGCAAAGACCGCTGGCAAACACTCGTCACTCGCAAGAGTTCCGCGGAAGCCCAAGCCGGCTCCGGAGTTTAGACCTCGCCGGGCCCTGAACCGGAGCCGGTGGCTGGAGTGGACAACTGGCAACTGGCAGCTACCAACCAGCGATCAAATCATTGATCGTACTGAGCGCATCCGGGTTTCATCAATTCAATTTCATTACGCGAAGCGTCCCAAAACCGGAGCCGACGGCAAGGTTATCCCGTCCCGGGAGAAGGCAAGAGCGCAGACCCCGGACGGAAAGTTTTTCGTTCGGGTTGGCGGAACCGGGTGGAACCTCACCCTTGGGAAGGGGCGGTGTTTCCCGGACTGGGAAACCGTTATCGAAGTATCTCTTGGCAGCGCGAAGGCAGAGTTGGCCGCTAAGGCTAAGGGCCCGCGCAGAAATAAGCTATACAACCTGAGTGCATTGAGGAAGGAGAGAGTAGTTCCAGTCGGGATGGAAGGCAGCTGGCTTGAG
>Ga0306926_10002850_pt1 | contig 17708 bp, 15 predicted proteins | sample flu12Cox44000178_FD_203759 | JGI IMG/M metagenome (GOLD analysis project Ga0306926, IMG submission 203759) | Lab enrichment of tropical soil microbial communities from Luquillo Experimental Forest, Puerto Rico - flux8day.12C.oxic.44.000.178 (v2)... | ecosystem: Environmental > Terrestrial >... | reverse complement strand
CGCCATCGGCAATCCGTTCAGCCTGGGCGGCACGGTGACGGCCGGCATCGTCTCGGCGCGCAACCGCGACATCGCCACCGGGCCTTACGACAACTTCATCCAGACCGACGCGGCGATCAACCGGGGCAATTCCGGTGGCCCGTTGTTCAATCTCGATGGCGAAGTCATCGGCGTCAACACGCTGATCATCTCGCCGACCGGCGGCTCGATCGGTATCGGCTTTGCCGTGCCTTCCAGGATCGTGGCCGGCGTGGTCGATCAGCTCCGGCAGTTCGGCGAACTGCGCCGCGGCTGGCTCGGCGTACGGATTCAGCAAGTCACCGACGAGATCGCCGAAAGCCTCAACATCAAGCCGGCTCGCGGCGCGCTGATCGCCGGCGTCGACGACAAGGGTCCGGCCAAGCCTGCCGGCATCGAGCCCGGCGACGTCGTCGTCAAGTTCGACGGCAAGGAGATCAAGGACCCGAAGGATCTGCAGCGCGTCGTCGCCGACTCCACCGTCGGCAAGGAGGTCGACGTCGTCGTCATCCGCAAGGGCGAGGAACAGACCAAGCGCGTCACGCTCGGCCGGCTGGAGGACAACGACAAGCCGGTGCAGGCGGCGGTCAAGCCGTCGGAGCCGGCGGAAAAGCCGGTGACGCAAAAGGCGCTCGGCCTCGACCTCGCCAACCTGAGCAAGGACCTGCGCAGCCGCTACAAGATCAAGGACAGCGTCAAGGGCGTCGTCATCACCAGCGTCGAAGGCAATTCCGATGCCGCCGAGAAGCGGCTTTCCGCCGGCGAGGTCATCGTCGAGGTCGCGCAGGAGGCGGTGAGCAATGCCGCCGACATCAAGAAGCGCGTCGATCAGTTGAAGAAGGACGGCAAGAAATCGGTGCTGCTGCTGGTTGCGAATTCCGAGGGTGAGCTGCGCTTCGTGGCGCTGGCGTTGCAGTAACGATCAATTCGGCCGAGTTTTCGCGGCGAATGTCGTCCCCGCGAACGCGGGGACCCATACGCCGTGCCTTCAGGTTGGCCATATCCTCAACCGCAAGATTGTGTGGTGGTTATGGGTCCCTGCTTTCGCAGCGACGACGAAAGAACTTCATCCCCCGACAAACTCCTCGCGCCGATAGCCCTGCGCATACAACAGTGCGGTGAGATCGCCGTGATCGATCCTTAACCCCGCGGCCGCGGCCACCGCCGGCTTGGCGTGATAGGCGACGCCGAGCCCTGCGTGAGCGATCATGTCGAGGTCATTGGCGCCGTCGCCGACCACGAGCGTGTCGATGTCGTCGAGATCGAAGGATTCGAGCAACTCGACCAGCGCTGTGAGTTTCGCGGCGCGGCCCAGAACCGGCTCGGCAACTTCCCCGGTCAGTTTGCCGTCCTCGACCATCAGTTCATTGGCACGATTCTCGTCAAAACCGATCATCCCCGCGACCGCCCGGGTGAAGAGCGTAAAGCCGCCCGAGATCAGGCAGGTATAGGCGCCGTGCGCGCGCATGGTCGCGACCAGCTCGCGGCCGCCCGCCGTCGGCGTGATGCGCCGCTTGAGCACCTCCTCGACCACGCCGACCGGCAAGCCCTTGAGCAGCGCCACGCGCTCGCGAAGCGCCGGCTCGAATTCGATCTCGCCGCGCATGGCCCGTTCGGTGATGGCGGCGACACGGGTTTTGACGCCGGCAAAATCCGCAAGCTCATCGACGCATTCCTGGCCGATCATGGTGGAATCCATGTCGGCGAGCAAAAGTTTCTTGCGCCTTGCGATCCGGGGCTGCACGACGATGTCGATCGGTAAATCGCCGCGCGCCTCTCGCAGCCGGCGTTCGACGGCGGCCATGTCCTCGCCTCCCTCGAAGGGGATGTCGGCCGCGACTTCGTTGAACAGCCATCGGGCAGGCCCCGGAGAGGGAAGAAGGGCGCGCGCGCCGTCGATGACCGTGCTATCGAGCGCGGGGTTGGCGGGATTGCAGATGAGTGTGACGACGAAAGACATCGCGTGAATTTTCGAACCGAAAGCCGTGACGCCGTGCTTATCGCAGGGCCGACCGCCAGCGGCAAGTCGGCGCTTGCGATTGCGTTTGCGCAAAAAACCGGCGGCACGATCATCAATGCCGATTCGATGCAGGTATATCGCGACCTCCGTATCCTCACCGCGCGGCCGACGCGCGAGGAGGAGAGAATGGTTCCGCACCACCTCTACGGTCACGTCGATGCCGCGGTGAATTTTTCGGTCGGCGCCTTCCTCGCCGATGCCGCAAAGGCGCTGGCCGAAGCGCGCCAGAGCTGCGTTCTCCCGATTTTCGTCGGCGGCACCGGGCTCTATTTCAAGGCGCTGACGCGGGGCCTGTCGGCGGTGCCGCCGATTCGGCCGGAAATTCGCGATAGCGTGCGCGCAAGGCTGGAGCGTGACGGTGTCGAAGTCTTGCATGCCGAGCTTGCAAGGCGCGATGCCGCGACCGCCGAGCGCCTGAAGCCGCGTGATCGCACGCGCATCGCCCGCGCGCTCGAAGTGGTCGAGGCCACCGGGCGTTCGCTAACCGACTGGCATCGCGAGGGCCTGCCGCCGCTGTTGCCGCAAAACACGTTCCGCGCGCTGTTTCTCGCGCCCGAGCGCGATGCTCTCTACGCGCGGATCGAGGCCCGTTTCGATGCGATGTTGAGTTCCGGCGCGATTGAAGAGGTCGCGCGGCTCGCTGCGCGAAACCTCGATCCGCTGCTACCGGCGATGAAGGCCCATGGCGTGCCGCCGTTGATCAGCCATCTTTCGGGGAACATCACTCTGGAAGAGGCGGCCGCAGCCGGGAAAGCCGACACCCGCCACTACGCCAAACGGCAGTTCACCTGGTTCCGCCATCAGCTTCCGGAATTCGAATGGGTAAAGCCGGCAACGGCGGCGGAGTGGCTCTCAGCCGTCGTTCCAAGGTCTTAGGCGTCATTGCGAGGAGCGCAAGCGACGAAGCAATCCAGCCTTACGGACCGGGCTCTCTGGATTGCTTCGCTACGCTCGCAATGATGGCAAAAGCCCGCCCCACCGGAGCAAGGCGCATATCGGAAACCCAAAATTCACCCTCGCCGAACGCAACTTGGGCCGCTAAGCTCCAAAATGAGCCTCGAACCCTCCCCAAGCCTTGACTTTCAGGTCTTGGGCAGTATGTTCGCGCAACCTTTGGGAAGTCCGAGCGGCAATATGCGTAACAAAATTACCGAATCCCTTATTCTCGTCGTACCCAGGCGCGCCGCCGGGGATGGCTAGATGCCATCCAAATTCGGGCGGTGCGCATGGGCCTCTTCGGGCCCTTTTTTATTTCCCAGACCAAAGCCTCTCCAACAAGAAACCGCGCCAGAACAGCGCATCCGGAGCCAGATATGAGTGAGAAGAGCCACGATCCGAACCAGATGACCGGCGCCGCGATGATCGTGCGCGCGCTGATCGATCATGGCGTGCAGCACATCTTCGGCTACCCCGGCGGCGCGGTGCTTCCGATCTATGACGAGATTTTCCAGCAAAGCGAGATCGAGCACATCCTGGTGCGCCACGAGCAGGGCGCAGGCCACGCCGCCGAGGGCTACGCGCGCTCGACCGGCAAGCCCGGCGTGGTGCTGGTGACGTCCGGGCCCGGCGCCACCAACATGGTGACGCCGCTCACCGACGCGCTGATGGATTCGATTCCGCTGGTCTGCATCACCGGACAGGTGCCGACCCATCTGATCGGCAACGATGCATTCCAGGAATGCGACACCGTCGGCATCACCCGTCCCTGCACCAAGCACAACTGGCTGGTGCGCAACGTCAACGATCTCGCCAAAGTGCTGCACGAGGCTTTCTATGTCGCAACCACCGGGCGTCCCGGTCCCGTCGTGGTCGACGTGCCGAAGGACGTGCAGTTCGCGACCGGCACCTATCACCCGCCGCGCAAATCCGACGTGCATGTGTCCTACGCGCCGCGCATCAAGGGTGATGCCGCACAAATTCGCAAGGCGGTGGCGTTGCTCGCTTCCGCCAGGCGGCCGGTGATCTATTCCGGCGGCGGCGTCATCAATTCCGGACGCGAGGCCTCGAAGCTCCTGCGCGAGCTCGTCGAGGTGACGGGCTTTCCGATCACCTCGACCTTGATGGGGTTGGGGGCCTATCCGGCGTCGGGCAAGAACTGGCTCGGCATGCTTGGCATGCACGGCACTTACGAAGCCAACATGGCGATGCATGATTGCGACGTCATGCTGTGCGTCGGGGCGCGTTTCGACGACCGCATCACCGGGCGCACGGACGCGTTCTCGCCGGGCTCGAAGAAGATACACATCGACATCGATCCGTCATCGATCAACAAGAACATCCGCGTCGATGTTGCGATCATCGGCGATGCCGCAAACGTGCTCGGCGATCTCCTGCAGGTGTTCAGGGCGGAAGCGAAGAAGCCGGACATCCGGCCGTGGTGGCAGCAGATTGCGAAATGGCGCGCGCGCAATTCGCTGTCCTACCGGCAGAACAACGACGTGATCCTGCCGCAATTCGCGATTCAGCGGTTGTTTGCGGCCACCCGCGGCCGCGACGTCTACATCACCACCGAAGTCGGCCAGCACCAGATGTGGGCGGCGCAGTTCTTCGGCTTCGAGGAGCCGCACCGCTGGATGACGTCGGGCGGGCTTGGCACGATGGGCTATGGCCTGCCGGCGGCGGTCGGCGTGCAGGTTGCGCATCGCGACAGCCTCGTGATCGACATCGCCGGCGATGCGTCGGTGATGATGACCATGCAGGAGATGTCGACCGCCGTTCAGTATGAACTGCCGATCAAGATCTTCATCCTGAACAACCAGTACATGGGCATGGTGCGGCAGTGGCAGCAGCTTCTGCACGGCAACCGGCTGTCGCATTCCTATTCGGAGGCGTTGCCGGATTTCGTCAAGCTTGCGCAAGCTTATGGCTGCGTCGGCATCCAGGCGACCAAACCTGGCGATCTCGACGGCGCGATCAAGGAGATGATCAGCGTCAAGCGCCCGGTGCTGTTCGATTGCCGCGTGGCGACGCTGGAGAATTGCTTCCCGATGATTCCGTCAGGCAAGGCGCACAACGAAATGCTGCTGCCGGCGGAAGCCAATGACGAAGCGACCGCCGAGGCGTTCGCGAGCGGCAAGGCGCTGGTGTGAGCATGGAAATGGTATCGCAAAACCTGAGCATGTTCGAACAGTCGGCCCGTCGTCCATCTGTTCACCTCGCCCCGCAAGCGGGGAGAGGGAGCCAACCGGCGTCTGCGGACGTCGCACGACAAGCGAGGCACTTCGATGTTAAACTCAACCAACTCGAACGCGCGCATGAAATCGTGGGCCACGCGGTGCCGCCGACGCCAGCGCATGCCTGGCCGCTTCTTGCCGAGCGTCTGGGTGCGAGCGTCATCGTCAAGCACGAGAACCATACGCCGGCGGGCGCCTTCAAGGTGCGCGGCGGGCTGGTCTATATGGAACGCCTCAAGCGCGAGCGGCCGCAAATACCGGGGATCATTTCCGCAACCACCGGCAATCACGGCCAGAGCCTCGGCTTCGCGGCCGGCCGATATCGGTTGCCGGTGACGATCTATGTGCCGCACGGCAACTCGATCGAGAAAAATCGCGCGATGAAGGCGCTCGGCGCCAAGCTCGTCGAGCATGGCGAGGACTTTGAAGCCGCGCGCAACGAGGCGAGGCGTCACGCCGAGCGCGAAGGCCTCGAAATCGTTCCGTCGTTCCATCGCGATCTGTGCCTTGGGGTCGCGACCTACGCGCTCGAGCTCTATCGTGCGGCATCCGATCTTGACGTGCTTTATGTGCCGATCGGGCAGGGGTCGGGTATTTGCGGCTGCATCCTGGTGCGCGACCTGTTGGGGCTGAAAACCGAAATCGTCGGCGTGCAGTCGACGGAGGCGCCGTCCTACGCGCTCTCGTTTGCGGCCGGCACGATCATCAGCACCAACTCCTGCAACACGCGCGCCGACGGCGTGGCGACCCGGATTCCCGATCCGGACTCATTCGAAATCATCCGCAAGGGCGCCTCGCATATCGTGCAGGTCACCGACGATGAGATTGCCTTCGCAATGCGCGCCTACTGGACCGACACTCATAATCTGTCGGAAGGGGCGGGCGCAGCCGCGCTCGCCGCGGCGTTGCAGGAAAAGCCAAGACTCCGCGGCAAGCGCGTCGGTCTCGTGCTGAGCGGCGGCAATATCGATTTCGATTTGTTTCGAAGATGGGTGACGGACGCCCATGTTTCGATGTCATCGTCCGGCTTGACCGGACGATCCAGTACGCTGCGACCTGAGAGTTCGTCACAGGCGCCGGTGGTTACCGGATGCCGGCCTTCGCGGGCATGACGAAAGAGAGGGGACCATCATGAACCAGCCCGCATCCGCCTATTTCATCGAAGAACGCCACGATCCGAACGAGTCTCACACGCTCTCGGTACTGGTGCAAAACGAACCCGGCGTGCTCGCACGCGTGATCGGGCTGTTCTCGGGCCGCGGTTACAACATCGAAAGCCTCACGGTGTCGGAGACCGAGAGCCAGAAGCATCTCTCGCGCATCACCATCGTCACCACGGGCACGCCGATGGTGATCGAGCAGATCAAGCATCAGCTCGATCGCATGGTCCCGGTCTATCGCGTCGTCGACATGACGCTCACAGGCCGCTCGATCGAACGGGAATTGGCGATGGTGAAATTGCGCGGCACCGGCGAGCAACGCGTCGAGTCGCTGCGGATGGCGGAAGCGTTTCGCGCCCGCGTGATCGATGCCTCGATCGAAAGCTTCGTGTTCGAGATTACCGGCACCTCCACCAAGATCAACCAGTTCATCGACCTGATGCGTCCGCTCGGCCTTGTCGAGGTATCGCGCACGGGCGTCGCCGCGATCAGTCGCGGAGCCGAAGGGATGTAAGGCATGCTGGCGCGCGACTGGTACTACAACGAGCGGCGGCGGATCGGACTCGATTCCGCCGTCGCCGCGATTTACGACCATCGCGACGATCGCGATTTGTGCGCCCGTGCCGCCCTCTCCATGCTCGGCGTCAAGCCCGGCTGGCGCGTCGCCGATATCGGCTGCGGCAACGGCATCCTGGCCTGCGAGGCCGCGCTGATGGGCGCCGAGGTCGACGCCATCGATATTTCACCCGCGATGCTCGCGCTCGCAGAAATCCAGGCGCGCGATCGCAAGGTGGCAATCCGCACCCAGTCCGCCGGTCTCTTGAGTTTCGACTATCAGCCCGACAGTTACGACCTGATCGTGAGCGAGTTCGCGCTGCATCATCTTCCTGATTTCTGGAAGGCGGTGGCGCTGGCGCGGATTTTTGCCGCACTCAAGCCGGGTGCGAATTTTTATTTGCGCGACATCGTGTTCGTCTCGAGCCCTGACGGCGAGGAGCGCAACGTCGAGCAGTGGGCCGATTTCAGCATCAAGAATCACGATTTCGACCGCGACAGCGTCGTCACCCACATGCGCGACGAATACTCGACGTTCGGCTGGGTGATCGAGCGCATGCTCGCCGATACCGGATTTGCGTTGCTCTCGGTCGACTATCACGCGCCGCTGCACGGCACCTATCTGTTGCGCAAACCCAAACACGGCGAGCAGGGCTGAGTTGTGTCATGGCATTTGATCGAGGGTATGCCAGCGGCTTCTCTTCTCCCTCCCCCCTTGCGGGGGAGGGTCGGGGAGGGGGGTACTCATCGAAAGATGACCCCCACCCCCAACCCCTCCCCGCAAGGGGCAGGGGAGCGCCGCTTCTTCGCGGCGCGCGGCTTGAAACCATCCAATGAAACCGGCTGACGTCTTTCTTGCCGTCCTGGTCGCGGTGATCTGGGGGCTTGCCTTTGTCGCGAGCCGGATCGCGCTCGACGAATTGTCACCCGCGCTGATGACGGCGCTGCGTTTTTCCATCGCCGCCATCCCCTGCCTGTTCGTGCCGCGGCCGAAGGTCTCCTGGCCGAACCTCATCGCGATCAGTTTCACGCTGTTTCTCGGCCAATTTCTCGCGCAAGCCTGGGGCATCGCGCTTGGCGTGCCTGTCGGGCTTACCAGCGTCATCGTGCAGAGCCAGGCGCTGTTCACGATCCTCTTTGCAGCGATCTTGTTCGGCGAACGGCCCTCGCCAATACAGACGCTTGGCATCGCGATATCGGCCATCGGCCTTCTGATGATCTGCGGCACTGTCGGTTATGACTTCAGCGTCGCGGCCTTTGCCGTGCTGATGATCTCGCCACTCTGTTTTGCGGCAGGCAATCTGCTGTTGCGGCGTGCGCAAGGCGTAGCCATGTTCGATCTGTTCGTGTGGCTCTATCTGGTCGCTGCATTGCCTTTGCTGACGCTCACGTTCGCCAGCGACGGTGTTGCACCGACCTGGCATGCGCTATCGCACATGTCGCTGTCTGTGCTTTTGTGCATGCTTGGCATCGGCGTTCTTTCCACCTGCATTGCCTATTGGCTGTGGGGGCGGCTGCTGCGGGATTATCCCGCGGCTCAAGTGGTACCGTTTGCGCTGCTGGTGCCGTTCGTGGGATCGGCCGCTTCCAGCGTCGTGTTCGGCGAGAGATTTGGGCCGCTGCGGCTGGCCGGCATGCTGATAGTAATTTTGGGCATTGCGGTGATGGTGCTCGCCAAACGTCGACGGCAATCGATGGCGGAGGTTGTCGGTGCATGATCTCCCGTGAGTTGTTGTTCGCCTTTGTCCTGTTTGCCGCGGTGATGTTCTTTACGCCGGGGCCAAACAATATCATGGTGATGTCCTCTGGCCTGACTTATGGCTTTCGCCGCACGCTGCCGCACATCGCCGGCGTCGTCATCGGCTTTGCCTTTATGGTCGGTGCGGTCGGCCTCGGCTTCGGCACCGTCTTCACGGCTTTTCCGGTGTTGCAGACGATCCTCAAATATGTCGGCGCGGCCTACCTCGTCTATCTCGCCGTCGTCATTGCGTTAGCCGGTCCGCCCAAGCCGGGCGAAGCAGCCCGCGGCCCCATGACGTTCTGGGGCGGGGCGATGTTTCAGTGGGTCAACGTCAAGGGCTGGGTCGCGATCATCGGCACCGTCACGGCCTACGCCGCGATCGCGCGTTTCCCGCTCAACATCGTCATCCAGGTTCTAACCTTCCTGGTGATGGGCACGGCCTCGATCACGACCTGGACGCTGTTCGGCAGTGCGTTGCGTCCGGTGCTGACCTCCGAGCGCGCCGTGCGGGTCTTCAATGTCGCGATGGCCGTCCTGCTGCTCGCCTCGCTCTACCCGGTCTTCATGGAGTGAGGGGGTAAAAGCCATGCGACAAGAGGGTTTCGCCTTGGCGGAAAAAGCTTTAGACAACGCCGGAAATGCACAGGCGCCCGGCCGACCGATCCACCTGAAAGCCTGATCCATCGGCCGATTCCGGCCCCCGAAAGAGGAAACCACCATGCGAGTTTATTACGATCGCGATGCCGACCTGAACCTGATCAAGGGCAAGAAGGTCCTCATCGTCGGCTATGGCAGCCAGGGCCATGCGCACGCGCTGAACCTGAAGGATTCCGGCGTCAAGGATGTTGCCATCGCGCTCCGCAAGGGATCGGCGTCGGCCAGGAAGGCGGAAAATGCCGGCTTCAAGGTGTTCGAAGTGGCCGAAGGCGGCAAATGGGCCGACCTCGTGATGATGCTCACGCCCGACGAATTGCAGGGCGACATCTACCGCGAGCACCTGCACGACAACATGAAGAAGGGCGCGGCGCTGGTGTTCGCCCACGGGCTGAACGTGCATTTCAACCTGCTCGATCCGCGTGCCGATCTCGACGTGCTGATGATCGCGCCGAAGGGTCCGGGCCATACCGTGCGCTCGGAATATCAACGTGGCGGAGGCGTGCCCTGCCTGATCGCGATCGCCAAGGACGTCTCCGGCAACGCGCACGATCTGGGCTTAAGCTATGCGTCCGCGATCGGCGGCGGCCGCGCCGGCATCATCGAGACCACGTTCAAGGAAGAATGCGAGACCGACCTGTTCGGCGAGCAGGTGGTGCTGTGCGGCGGTCTCGTCGAGCTGATCAAGGGCGGCTACGAGACGCTGGTCGAAGCCGGCTACGCGCCGGAGATGGCCTATTTCGAATGCCTGCACGAGGTGAAGCTGATCGTCGATCTGATCTATGAAGGCGGCATCGCCAACATGAATTACTCGATCTCCAACACCGCCGAATACGGCGAATACGTCACCGGTCCGCGCATCATCACCGAGGAGACGAAGAAAGAGATGCGCCGCGTGCTCGCCGACATCCAGTCCGGCCGCTTCGCCCGCGACTGGATGCTGGAGAACAGGGTGAACCAGACCTCGTTCAAGGCAACCCGCGCCAAGCTCGCCGCCCACCCGATCGAAGAGATCGGCGCCAAGCTGCGCGACATGATGCCGTGGATCAAGAAGGGTGCCTTGGTGGACAAGAGCAGGAACTAACACGCACAAAGGCCGTCGTTCCTGCCAAAGCAGGGACCCATCCCTCCGGCGCATGTTGGAGAGGACGATCGTCGACCCACATTTCGGAAGAGAAAAGCCGCAGCGTATGGGTCCCCGCGTGCGCGGGGACGACGGGCATCGTGATCGCCTCGAGTGAGAGGCCCGGGCACGATGTATTACACCGCCGCGATGCAGTCGATCTCGATATCAAAGCGTCCGAACCATTCCGGCACGCAGACAAAAATTCGCGCCGGCGGGTCCTTCGGAAAATACCGCGCGTAGATCGCGTTGACGGCGGCGAATTTATCCGCCGAGGTGCAATAGACGTTGCACTTGAGGACGTTTTCCAGCGAAGAGCTCGCAGTTTCCACGCAGAGTTTCAACTGCTCGAGCACCAGCTCCGTCTGCCGTTCGATCGGCGCTTCCGCGATCGCTCCGGTTTGCGGGTCGAACGGCGGCAGCCCCGACACGTAGATCGTATCGCCGTGCCGCGTGACGACCGAGGTCGGCGCCTTCACCCGTTCCAGGTAGGTCGAGAGCGGTTCGACGCGGATCACTTCTCTCTTCATCGGGTTTCTCCGTTGGGGAGTCTCGACTCCCTTGTCTCGCCCCTTTTTGACATACGGGCTTGAGGAGGCGCTACGGTAATGATCGAAGCGTGGCGGACGAACGACGCCCGCTTTCCGAACAAGCCGGCTGAAGAAAGAAGGGCTCAGGGCAGGGTGGTACGCAGGGCCTGAGCGAGCGTATCGGAAGGACGCTCGCCGAAAGCCTTGCGGTAATCTCGGGCGAAATGGCCGAGATTTCCAAAGCCGCAGGCGAAGGCGACCTTTGTCACCGATGTCTCGGCATCGGGCGCGGAGAGCTTCTTGTGCGCCTCCTTGAGCCGGATCATCCGGGCAAAGGCCATCGGCGAATATCCGCGGGTTTTCCGGAATGCCTTGAAGATCGCTCGCGCGCCTACGCCGGTCTCCTCCACCAGGCTTTCGATTCCGATCGGCTGATCCCAATGCGCCTCGATATATTGCTCCGCCAGCCGCACATGCGAGGGCACGGTGTCCTTTGCCTCGCGATCCAGCAGATGGCCGAAGGTGTGCGGGTTGGCGTACAGGAACGCCACCAGAATGGCCTCTTCGAGTTCGCGAAGCACTGGCATCGGCAGCGGATCGGCAGCCATGTCGAGCTGTTCGACAAAAAATCCGACCAGACGCCAGAGGTTTTGCACCTGCGGATGGTTTCGATCCACGGCGGCTTCGAATTCAAGCCTCCCGCTTGGCCGCGCACCCAGAAGACACGCAAGCTTCCGTTCCAGGGCGCAGGGGTCGATGCGGATATTCAACCAGTCGTGGCTGCCTTCCACGGCAAGGTTGGTACTCTGGCCGGGCGAGACGATGCAGGACTGGCGGCCGTCAATAGTCACCTTGTTCCTGCCGAGGGTTGCTTCGCCGTTGCCGGTCAAGGCCGTCAGCAGGCGGAAACGATCGGCTTCCGGATAGTTGACGGTCGCGCCGAAATTGCAGGCGCCGTAGACAAGTCCAAGGTCCCGAAGCTGAAACAGGTTTCCCTTCGCCCTGAGGTTCGAACGATTTATGATCTCGGCCCCGCTCGCGCCGAACCGGGTCAGCAGAACGTTCCTGAACTCTTCGGGGTCGGTGGTTCTGAAAACCGGAAACCGCCGAAGCGGATCGGACAAGAGAGGGGAGGCCATGGTTCGGTCGGTCGCTCCGGTTCCAGGGAGGAATTCGGGTATGATCGGCGTAATATACGAGCGCAATTAACGTCGTATGTCAAAAAGCGGCGTGTCTTGCCCAAAGAACAGCGCGCCCTAGGCGCGTTGCGAATTGTAGCTGCATGACTTGCCGATTGGGAGCGGAACAGACCATTGGGTTTCGGAATTTCGCTGGAGATCCATGGGGGAGCGAAATCATGCGATCTGTCGTCATCACCGGGGCATCGACGGGCATCGGCTGGGCCACCACGAAGCTGTTGCTGGACCGCGGATTTCGCGTGTTCGGCAGCGTGCGCAGGCAAGCCGATGCGGAACGCCTGCGCAGCGAATTCGGCCCAAATTTCATCCCGCTTTTGTTCGACGTCACGGATGAAGCCGCGGTGCTCGCCGCTGCGCGCGAGGTCCGCGCGGCGCTCGATGGCGAAACCCTTGCCGGGCTTGTCAACAACGCCGGCATCGCTGTCACAGGCCCGGTGCTGGGACTTGCCGCCGATGGGTTCCGTCGGCAACTGGACGTCAACGTGATCGGACCGGTGATCGCCACACAGGCGTTCGCTCCGCTGCTCGGGGCGGAGACACCGTTGAAGGGTGCGAAGGGGCGAATCGTGATGGTCAGTTCGCTCGCCGGCAAAAACGGCAACCCGCTGACCTCGGCCTATTCGGCCTCCAAGCACGCGCTCGAGGGTTTTTCGGAAAGCCTGCGGCGGGAGATGATGTTGTTCGGCATCGATGTCATCATCGTCGCGCCTGGCGCGGTGAAGACGCCGATCTGGAGCAAGGCCGAGGAAGTCGATCTTTCGGCCTACCGGAATTCGCCGTTCTTCCCGGCGATGGAGAGAATCCGAAAATTCATGCTTGAACTCGGCAACAACGGATTGCCCCCGGAACGAATCGCGGAAGTCATTATGGGCGCATTGACGTCGGCGAGCCCCAGGGCGCGCTACCAGATCGCGCCGGACCCGATGCGGCAGTTCATCGTCAATGTCCTGCCGAAGCGGATGGTTGACCGGATCATCGCCAAACGTCTTGGATTGTTGCCACCGCCCTGAGATCTGAAAAAATTCGAACAGCCGTCGTGACGAAGCGCGGAGTTTTCGATGCCGGTCCACATCTGCAATACCTGCGGCACCTCGTTTCCGGACACGCGCCAACCGCCACCGCGCTGTCTGATCTGTGAGGACGAACGGCAATTCGTGCCATCGGGCGGACAGGCCTGGATCACCCGAGAAAAGCTCGCGGCAGGGCACGCCAACGCCTGGCGACGCCTGGAGCCCGATCTGTTCGAGATTCACACCCAGCCGGGATTTGCGATCGGCCAGCGTGCGCTGCTGTTGCGCACGCCGATGGGCAACATCCTCTGGGACTGCATCGCGCTCTTCGATGATGCGACCGAATCTCTGGTTCGCAGCCTTGGCGGCATCGAGGCAATCGCGATCTCGCATCCGCATTACTACACCTGCATGCAGGATTGGGGGCGCGCTTTCGACTGCCCGGTTCATCTGCATGCAGCCGACGCCGAATGGGTCATGCGCGGCGATCCCGCGATCCGGCACTGGCAGGGCGAAACGCTCGAGATTTTTCAGGGCGTGAGGCTGTTGCGGCTCGGCGGCCACTTTCCGGGCGGCACGGTGCTGCATTGGGCTTCCGGCGCGGATGGGCGCGGCGCGCTTCTGAGCGGCGACATCGTCCAGGTCGCAGCCGACCTCAACCGGGTGTCGTTCCTCTGGAGCTATCCGAACATGATGCCGCTTGCAGGGGGGACCGTGCGCCGCATCGCCGACACGTTAAAACCGTTTCCCTTCGAGCGGATTTATGGCGCCTTTCCCGGAAGGCAGGTGATGGCTGGTGGCGCCCAAGCCGTCGAGCGATCGGCGGCGCGCTATATCGAGCTTTTGGAAAGCCGGCAGCCATGAGGGTGCTGTCGGCCGCAGCGCCATCGCAGCCATCGGGATCAAAAACAGCAAAAAAAGTGACACGGCGGGGAACGCGCCGGAATCGCCAGGCGCCCGAAGCGCCTCCGGCAGGGCTGAGGGCTACTTCCGGGATTGCTTGACGGCCGGGGGTTAACCCAAGGTTGGCCTCGACGGCCAAATTCATTGCGCGGTCATGACGGTTCCATTACATTTTTATGACACGCTGCGGGTTTCCCGGCTCCGCCGTGCGCCTCCTGGTCGTCGCCAGCCAAGGCCAAGGTGTTACCGGGCGAAGTTTGCGTCCCGCGCCATGGCAATCCCGCCGAATTCAGGCCCCTCCGCACCCACGGCCATCGCCGGACTGGCTGCCCATGGCATCTGGCGCCTGCTTGCCGTTGCTGCTCCGCACCTGGCCGCGCTGGTCGTGATGTTTGCGACCGAGATCGATTTTCCTTCGCGGCTCGGTTTCCTCTTGTCGTGGGGCATTCTGAACTTCTTCTGGATCGCCGTGTTGCGGCGTCCGGCGCTGTCGGGCGCGTTGTCGCTGACGCTGGTGGTGGTGTTGATCCTGCTGTCGCGCCTCAAGCACGACATCGTGCAAATGACCGCCAACTTCGTCGACTTGATGGTGATCGACCGCGACAGCGCGGCGTTCCTGTTTACGATCTTTCCCAACCTGCGCTGGTCGGTGATCTCGGCCGCGCTCGTCATCGTGCCGCTGATGTATGCGTTGTGGTGGCTCGATCCGTTTCGGATTCCACGCCTGCCGGCGCTCGCCGGCAAGCTCGCCTGCCTCGCAGCCCTTGTGGGATATTCCATCACCATGCCGGATGAAGCCTGGCGCGGCTATTACGATGACGGGTATCTGTCGAAATTTGCCCGCTCGGGAGTGACGGCGGTTTCCGATTTCGTCAACTACGGATTCATGGAATCGGACGCCGCCGCGACCGAACGGCTGAAAGTGCCGCTGCTCGATTCCTGCCGTCCCAAGGGACTGCGGCCGAATATCATCATGGTTCACGACGAGTCGAGTTTCGACATCCGCCAGGCTGATGGCGTCAAGGTGGGCGCGGGCTACGGCAGCCATTTCAAATCCTACGACGGGCGGATGCGCAAATTCCTCGCCGAGAGCAATGGCGGCCCGAGCTGGTTCACCGAATACAACGTGCTTGCAGGCCTCTCGTCGCGCTCGTTCGGCCGGTTCTCCTACTTCGTGACCAGGATTGCCTCCGGCCGCGTTGAGCGCGGGCTGCCGCTCGCGCTGCGTCGCTGCGGCTATGAAACGGTTTCGCTCTATCCCGCGTTCGGCGCCTTCATGAGCGCGCGCAGTTTCCAGCTCACCACCGGCATCCAGCATTTCTACGACGCCCACGATCTCGGCGCCAAAGACGTCGAACCCGACAGTTTCTTCTACGACAAGGCGCTCGGACTGATGTCGCAGCACGCGCCCAACACACCGCTGTTCATGTTCGTCTATCTCGCTGCCAATCATTTCCCCTGGGAGACGCGGTTTCGTCCCGATCTGATGCCCGCCTGGCGCAACACCGGTAACGAGCCCGTGGTCGACGAATATCTGCGCCGTCAGGCGATGAGCGCTGCCGATTACGCCGCCTTCATCGCGGGCTTGAAGAAGAAGTTTCCCTCGCAGCCGTTTCTGATCGTGCGCTACGGCGATCATCAGCCGGAATTCTCGCCGCATCTGCTCGATCCCGCTCTCGACGAGGCCGGTATCGGCAGGAAGCTCGAAAGCTACGATCCGCGTTATTTCGCGACCTACTACGCCATCGACGCCATCAATTTCGAACCCGTGAAAAGCCCCGCGGTGATGGACACGATCGACGGACCCTATCTGCCGCTCGTGATCCAGGAGGCCGCCGGCATCCCGCTCGATCCATCCTTCGAAGAGCAGAAGCAGATCATGCTGCGATGCAAGGGTCTGTTCTATGCGTGCAAGGACGGGGCCGAAGCCCGCCGGTTCAACCGGCTCCTGATCGACGCCGGTTTGATCCAGGGATTGTAGGTTCCGGAAAACATCTTCTGCATGCGATCCTGCACGTCACCGCGCGCTGACGCTGAACGTGTTCGTGTCCTTCATCTCCATGCATTTCGGCTTCGGCGCGCCGGTCACCGGATCCCACTTTGTGATCAGCGATGACAATTTCCACCGCAGGCGCTGACGCCCTTTGGCAATCTGGCTTGCGCCGCCAGGCTTGCCAGCGGGCGCGTGAGGCGCCGTCACATTGGCTCGCGACGGAGCTATTGCGCCGGGCGGTTCTCATTTTATGATTGGACAAGCCTGTCGGCGGGCCGCGCGCCGCGAAATCGGGGGAAGGAAATGAAGCAGATCAGGATCGGCGACGTCACCATCGACTCGGTGATCGAGCGCGAGGGGCCGTGGCGGCGTCCGCAGGATTTTTTCCCCTCTTATGATGAGGCGGTGTTCCGCCATCACCTGCCCTCGATGGAGCCAGAGGTGTGGGACGAGGCGCTCGGCAAGATCGTGATCACTTATCAGACCTTCGTGGTGCGGACGCCGCGCCACACCATCCTGGTCGATACCTGCACCGGCGAGGACAAGGGTCACCCGCCGCCGTTCGATTTCCCCGGCAAGGAACGCTGGCGCAACGAACTGTTTGCGCTCGGCATCGGCTACGAGACGGTCGATTACGTCTTCTGCACGCATCTTCACATCGACCACACCGGCTGGAATACCACCTTGCGCGATGGCCGCTGGGTGCCGACGTTTCCGAACGCGAAATACATCTTCCACAAGCGCGAATATGCAGCCTGGGAAGCCGAGCACGCCAAGGGCAACAATCCGCCCGGCACGGTCTTTCGCGACAATTGCCTGCCGGTCGTAGAAGCCGGCCAGGCGCTGCTCGTGGACGACGACTACGCGCTCGACGACACCATAACGCTGACGCCGACACCGGGGCATTCGCCGTGCCATTGCTGCGTCAATATCTTCTCGAAGGGAAAGCGCGCGGTGGTGGCCGGCGATCTCATGCACCACGCGATCCAGTGCCGTGAGGTCGAATGGTCGGCGAAGCCGGACTGGGATCCGAAGCAGTCGGCGGTGTCGCGGCGAAAGTTCTTTACCTCCGTCGCCGGCACCGACACGCTGATCCTGCCGGTGCATTTCCCCAACCCCACGGTCGGCCTGATCACCGCCGATGGCGACCGCTTCAACTACCGCTTCAAGCGCGAGTAATCGCATAAAGAGACGCGTCAAAAAGAGGGAGCCCCGGTTTTCAAGACGGGGCTCCATCATGGGTTCATTGCGAGAGGTCCGAGGAAGGTATGTCGCTTTTGGGTAAGGCAGCCGTCGCCATGTGGTGGAATATTCGCCCCGATCAAAGATCGGAGTTCGGCGATTGGCATTCGCATGAACATTTTCCCGAGCGAATGAGCATCGCCGGCTTCCGTAGAGGCTCACGGTGGACGAGCACTCTGGATGCGGAAGGTTTCTTCGTGCTGTATGAACTGCAACACTACAAAACCCTTACGTCCAAAGGATATATGGATCGGCTGAATGCTCCGACCTCCTGGTCGACCAGGATGATGCCTCACCACTTGAACATGATCCGCAGCCAATGTCGGATCGCAGCAAGCTTCGGCGGCGGGATTGCAACGTCACTCGCAACCGTCAGGCTGTCTTCCG
>Ga0306926_10002838_pt1 | contig 17750 bp, 17 predicted proteins | sample flu12Cox44000178_FD_203759 | JGI IMG/M metagenome (GOLD analysis project Ga0306926, IMG submission 203759) | Lab enrichment of tropical soil microbial communities from Luquillo Experimental Forest, Puerto Rico - flux8day.12C.oxic.44.000.178 (v2)... | ecosystem: Environmental > Terrestrial >... | reverse complement strand
CTCTGCATATAGACGTTGGGGCGGAACGGGCGGCGCACGAATGCCGCGAACTGTTCCGAGTAGCCAAACGTCGCCAAGGCGTGGAAATGCTCGCCGTCATAGGCCGCCAAGGTACCGACCTCTGCGCCGCAAAGGCTGTGCGCCTTTTCCAATATCGCTTCGAAGACCGGCGCGAGATCGCCGGGCGAGGAGTTGATGACCTGCAATACCTTGGCGGTGGCAGTCTGCTGCTCCAACGCCTCGCGCGTCTCGGTCAAGAGCCGCGCGTTATCCATCGCGATTACGGCTTGCGCCGCGAAGTTCTGGAGGAGGGCGATCTCTTTCTCAGAGAACGGGCGCACCTCGCGGCGATAGTACGTATGGCGCGCCGCCCAGGATCTGGGCATACGAACTCGACGATCCTGGCGCATCGCGCTGGGGCAGGTAATCGGCATAGGCGGCGGGCAAACCGTGGGTCGCGACGGGATGGAAACGTTCTCCATCATAGGTTTCGAGATAACCAAAAGCCGCGGCGCACAGACGCATCGTCTTTTCCAGCATTGCGTCGAACACCGGGGTGAGATCGCCAGACGAGGAGTTGATGACCTGCAATACCTCGGCGGTCGCGGTCTGCTGCTCAGTGCCTCGCGCGTCTCCGTCAAGAGGCGCGCGTTTTCCATCGCGATGACCGCCTGCGCCGCGAAGTTCTGCAACACCGCGATCTGCTTGTCGGAAAAAGGCCGCACCTCCTGGCGAAATGCAGTGATGACACCAAGCAATACGCCGTCTTTCCGCAGCGGTACGACCAACAAAGTGCGGACGTCGCCGGCCTCAACCATGTGCTCGCGCCGCGGGTCATTGCGGTAGCGGTAACGGTCGTCGGACCGGGCGTCGGCGATATGGACGACCTCGCCGAGCATGAGCTGTGCCGCCGTATCCTCGTCGCGCGGCCGCACCGTACCCAGCTGACGCCACGCCTCGACAAAGCGTTGTTCGCCATGGGCAGCAGCGAGGCGGAACTCCTTCCCTTCGCGGACCAGCAACACGCCGTGTGCGGCGTCGCAGAGCGTATGCGCCTTCTCCAATATTGCCTGGAACACCGGCGTGAGGTCACCGGGTGAGCTGTTGATGACCTGTAGCACCTCGGCCGTCGCGGTCTCGCGCTGCAGCGCCTCGTCACGCTCGCCTTTGCACTCGGCAAGCTGACGCTGCAGATCGGCTATGAGCTGTTCGGGATCTGTTAATGTGCGGTCAGGCGTCGGGCTCACTTGTGAACCTCTTTCAACCGTCCTTCTGCCGCGATCATACCGCGAATTGTACGGGCTACCACGTTGTTCTCGGTTAGCGTGATCGGTGCAGTATCGGCGAATGACTGCAAATGCCGACCCAATCGCTATCCCGTCACATGGCCGAAATCGGCGCTAAGGGGCCCTGGGGTGATCGGCTTCCCCCTCGCAGATATTAAACGTCAGATTTCATCCCCTGGCATGGTATGCTCGCGCCTGTGCAGAAATAGCAACCCGAGCGGAGGGTGCAGATGAGACTCGGCGTGGCTCTTCCGATTGTCGATATCGGCGGCGGGCCGGCGGCGCTCAAGGAATTTTCCCAAGCCGCGGAGGCGATCGGCTATCAAGGCATCGCTGCGCCCGACCATGTGCTCGGGGCCAATGTCGCCAGCCGCCCCGGCTGGACGCAGCCGCGCGCCCGCTCGACCGATCTCTATCACGACCCGTTTGTGTTGTTCGGCTTTCTCGCCGGCTGCACCAATATCGGCGATTTCTCGACACAGGTGTTGATCCTGGCGCAGCGGCAAACCGTGCTGGTCGCCAAGCAGGCCGCTTGTCTCGACGTCCTGTCGGGCGGGCGCTTCCGGCTCGGCATCGGCGTCGGCTGGAACGAGATCGAGTTCACCGGGCTCAACGAGAATTTTCACAACCGCGGCCGCCGCTCGGAAGAACAGGTCGAGGTGATGCGGGCGCTGTGGGCGCAGCCGCACGTCGCGTTCAAAGGGCGGTGGCACGAGATCGAGGACGCCGGCATCAACCCGCGGCCCGGCGCCGGCAAAATCCCGTTGTGGTATGGCGGGCACGCCGATGTGACGCTGCGGCGCTGCGCCAAATGGGGCGACGGCTGGATGCCCCTCGCCTATCCGCCGGGCGACGAGGCGCGAGCGGCGATCGCCACCTTGCATCGCTATGCCGAGGAAGCAGGGCGTGATCCGGCGGCGATCGGCATCGACACGCGGGTCTCGGCCGGGGCCGGCGGCGAAGCCGAATGGCGCGAGGAGGTGCGGGTGTGGAAATCGATTGGCGTCACGCACCTGACCTTGGCCAATTACTACGAGAGCGGCCACCTGCACCGGATCCAAGGGCGCTCGCTCGGCGATCACATCGCCGCGATGCACCGCTACTGGAACGCCGTCGCCGATTTGCTTTAGCGCCTGTCTCGACCGCCAATGACACCCTCTCCCTTGATGGGGGAGGGCTGAAGGCGCGTGTTGCTGGGTCGGGGCCTTCGGGCGCGCAGCTAGCCTTCGCCCGCGACGAAATCGAGCGCCTGCGCGGCGGTGCGCAGGCCGTGATGGCGCTTCATCGGGGTGTCGAGATAGCGGTTGACTGCGGCGCAGGCGGTCTCGGCCCATGCGGAATCGGGCGCGGCGCGCAATTCGTCCTCCAATGCGACGAGCACCTTCAGCCGGTGACAGGCGATGATCGGTTCGGGAATGCCGTGGTCGTAGAGCGCCTTTGTCTTATTGGCTAAAAAAGCCTCACGGTCGGCGACCTTCCATTGCGCCATATCCTCGCTGCAGTGCACATATTTCCGGTTTCGCCCAATGAACAGCGCCAATTGCAATGCCGTTCGCGGCCACAAATCGGGGCGCTCGCTGCAGATGTGGCGGCAGGCATTGGCAAAAGTCAGCGCATGCGTGAAATCGAGCCAGCCGACATTGTCGGCAATCGCATTGCCGGTGGCGCGCTCGAATGCCATGTCGAAATGCAGCAGGTTGAACATCGCGGCGCCGAGCAGCGCGTCGTAAAGCTCCCGCATCGGCCGGCCCGCGGAAGCCAAGGTCCGCCGCAATGCGCCGTCGACAGAAAGCCCGATGAAATCGGTCGCGTGCGCCGCCGCAGCGCCGTGCCCGTCCCATTCGGTCAGCGCCTTCGCGTAGCCGCGGAACTCCGGCAGGCGCTCCTCGCGCCGCGCACGCACCAGCATCCGAGCCAAGGCGAGCGATACCGGCTCGGCAACTTCCTCGCCCAGCCTTTCGATGAGCTGGCCGGCTTTCAGCGTGTAGATCGCGCAATGACCGAAAGCGGCGTAGTGGGCGAGGGCCGCTTCGCCGATCGCACCGCGCAGTGATGCATAGGGTAAGGCTTGCGCCAGCGCGCCGCGGATATGGGCAATCGCGGCAGGCTCGTCTTCGGCCTCGACCGCCGCGATGAAGCCGGCTCCATTCCATTCGGCCGCGGTTTCAGGGTAGGGGAATTCGCCCGCACCCTCGGTATCCCAGGCGATATGGCCGAGCGGTTCGAGCTGCGCGGCCAATCGCTCGGCCGGCGTTTCTGCAGACGCGGCGAGGAGCAGCCAATCTGCCGCCGCGGCATGGGCATGCGTCATGCCGTCTTCGAGCCGGCCGTTGCAGAGCCGGAAGGCATGTACGAGGGCGTCGCGCGCGTCGTATCCGGCACGGTCCAGCCGCGCCGCTTCACGCGCCATGCGCGCGGGGTCGTTGTCGAGGATCGCGGCCTCGATGCCGCGCAACGCGCGGGCGTGGCACTCTTCGGCCGGCAGGTCGCGGAAATCGATGAAGATCTCGCCGCCGCGCTCCGCGACTTCGTAAGTGCGGACCGGGTCGCGGCCGACCAGCGCCGCGCCGCTCGCGAGATCGAATTTCCAATTGTGCCAGTTGCAGGTCAGCACGCATCCCGGCCCGATCGTGCCTTCGCTCAGCGGATAGCCTTCGTGCGGGCAGCGGTTGGCGATCGCAAACAGGCGGCCCTCCTGCGCGACGACGAGCACCTGCCTGCCGTCGTGCCGCACCAGCTTGCGGCCATCGCCGCCGAGCTCACTGCGTTTCAATCCAGTCGCGGTAAACATCTCATCTTCCCATCAGGCAGCCGAAGTTATCCGGTAAGTGCAGCGGCGCGCGCCGGCGGGCACATGGTCCTGGCGCTCGATATGCCAACCGGGACCGAGGAGGTTCCGAAAGACCTGCAATTCGATACTGCAGAAGCCTTGGCAGGTCATCGCCGCGGCGCAGATCGGGCAGTGATCTTCGACGAGCAGAAAGCCTTCGCCGGGAAGCGTTTCGACCCGCGCCATATAACCTTCCGCCGAGCGCATGTCGGCCAGCGCGCTCAGCTTTTTTGCAATGTCAGGTTCGCGGGCGAGCCGCTTGCGGTAGGCGCCGGTGATTTGCTCCCGGCGGCGCTCGAGCAGGCGCGCCAGTGCCGGCTCGCCGAGTTCGCTGCGGATCGTGCCGATCAGATCCACGGTGAGTTGGGCATGCGTGTCAGGAAACAGTGACGCCGCGTCCGGTGCCAATGACCAGAACCGGCGCGGCCGTCCGCGGCCGTGGGCGCGATCGGAATATGCGACGAGTTGCTCGGCTAGGAGCCGCTCGAGCCGCGGCCGCACAGCCTGTACGGTGACCCCGAGGCGGCGCGCGAGGGTTTCGGCCTGCGCCTGACCGAGGCTCTTCAATTGGAACAAGATGGCGTCGCCCGCCGTCTTCACGCCGCTCTTCTCCTCGACTAATATAGCAAGGATATGATTGCTTAATTCTCTTTAGCGTGTCAACGACAAATTTTCACAGCGCTGGCGTCGGGCCGCCTTCAGTTCACACCGCGCGCAAGGGCGCCCTCGCGCAGCTATCACGATCCGCTTGTGCTGTTTGGATTTCTCGCCTGCTGTGTCGGCCATCGAGACGCGGCAAGCATCTCAGTTCATGTCGATTGGCGGATAGTCACGGAACACATTGGCGGCGGTGACCAGGATATGGTGCGTAACCGTGCGAGGCGGCACCGGCTCGCCGGCAAGCAGCCGCAGGGCAAGCGGCAGCACGTCATAACCCCAACGGTCCATGTAGTAGGCGACGGAGCCGAGCATCACGCTGCTCCGGTTGTTGGGGTCGAGCTCCTTTTTCTCGCTGACACCGCCGTGAATGTTCGGGTCGAGCCCCTGGCTGACGATGACGCAGTCGCTCTGCCGCCGGTTCATTTCGATGGCACGCGTGGCGTAAACCGCGGCCAAATCGTCGAGGCTCGCTATCAGTAGCCGCTGGCCGGGTTGTGTCAGCAGGAATCTCGTTAACAGCGCATCGGCGCGCACCGACTGTCCGCCGGTGTCGAGCGAGGCGAGCTGCAGCGTGGGCAGCGACTCGTGCACGCCTTCGGTGATGCCCAGCACACGGTCTTTGATGGCGGCGCTCGGAGCCGCGAGGTCGCCGATAAGTACCCCGAATACCTGCTCGCTCGGCCAGGTTTCTCGCGCGAAATCGCCGAGAGCGTGCCCGGCAATGCGGCCGGCGGCGCGGTTGTCGGGTCCGTAGAGCGGTGCGCCGGGCAGCGGATCGACAAGCGCCAGGGCCGGGACGTCGGCGTCGGCGAGGCGGCGAGCGATCTCGGCATTCGCCTCGGCGTCGGCATTGTATTCGATCAGCAGGTCGACTTTGGCGGCGATCGCGGCCTCGGCATTGGCGACGGCGCGGGCCGGGTCGCTGGCATTGTCGAAGTAGAGCATGTCGACCGGCCGGGTTCGCGCCGCCATCTCAAAGCTGCGCCGCACATCCGAACCGGTAAAGCCGAGCCCCTCCAGGGCTACCCCCGGCGTCTCGTCGAGATTGGCCAGCGCGATCTTGAAGCGCCGCGGCTCGGCCCTGGCGCTCTTTGCGGCACCGAGGCCGCAGGCGAGGGCGGGCAGTGTGGCCAGGAATGACCGGCGCCGCAGCCCCCGCCTCGACATCACTTGCTACTGGATCGCCTCGATGTTGACAAAGGTGCCGGTCAGGCCGACCGCCTTTGGCACCGTCATGCTCAGGAAGAAGGTGCCTCGCCCCGTCTGTGCGGCTTGGGCCGCGATCAGGTCGGTGCGCACGTTCTCGACGATGTGGATGCCATTGTCGGTGATCAACGTCTGGTGCACCGGGAAGGCGATGCTCTCCTCCTCGCCCGGAATCACCTCGACCGCCCAGGTGTCGGAGCCGACAAGGATCACTTTCTGCGATACGAGCCAGTCCGCCGCCGCCTTGCCGATGCCGGGTTCGCTCTTGTTGTAGGTCGCGTTCTGCGCCGGCCACTGCTGGAACAAATCTTCCCAGCCGGTGTGGATGAACACCGCATCGGCCTCGCGCAAGGTCACGTTGTACATCTTCAAGCCGGCCTGCAGATCGTCTACGGTGATCAACGTGCCGCCGTCGAGACAGGGGGTGCGGCAGGCCGGGTTCGATTTCAGCTTGCCGGCGGCCTGGAACACCTTGACCATGTCGAGGATGACGCCGCGCGTGGCGAAGGTCTTGAGGTTCTCGAGACCGAGCCGTTTGAGATTATTCTGTGTGACGTATTTCCCCATCGGCGTCTGGTTGTAATAGCAGTCCTGGACGCCGATGTGGCCCACGCCGTCGATGTGGGTCCCGACATGGCTCTGACTGAGATAGGTGTCCTCCATATAGGTCAGCTTGTTGTTGCCGAACTCGGCACCGGGCGTGATGGCGAAGCTGGTCAGGACGGTTTTGCTGAAGCGGGTGCCGAAGAGCGGTACGCCGTCGACGAGGACATTGGCCATCGGCGTGACGACGCCGGTCTGGATCTCGGCAGCGGCGGCCTTGGTGACGGCGGCAGTGACGCGGTTGGTGGCGCCGGTTTGATCGTCCGGACCAAACGGCGACGGTTTGACCAGCGCCTTGCAGTCGGCCGCCCCGGCGGGCGCCAACGGGGCCAGCACTGACAAGGCCGCGATTCCTATGAATGCGGCTAGTCCGGCAATCCTCATGGTTTGTCCTCCCATTCCCGTTCTGCGCCTTACAGGCGATGGTAAACTCGCCCCTAGAATGGCGTATTAACGGAGATTATACCACCCTCGTTTCGCCCGTGGTTTGGGGCGGATGCACGCGTCCTCGGACGTATATGGCAGGCTGGTTGGGAAGGGCATGGGTTGCTCCGGCGGACACATGGAGGCTGACAACTGCGTAGCTTTGCACAACGTAACCGTGCGCTATGGGCGGCGCGTCGCGTTGGAAGGGGTGAGCGGCGAGTTCGTCTCCGGCAGCCTGACCGCCGTCGTCGGGGCGAACGGCGCGGGCAAGAGCACGCTCCTCGCGGCGATCGCGGGCGTCGTCCCGTTGGCCAAGGGAGTGGTCGATTGTGCGGCGCGCCGGCGATTGGGCTATCTGCCGCAGCTGACAGCGATCGACCGCGACTATCCGCTCACCGTTGCAGAGCTGATCGCGCTCGGCGGATGGCGGGAGTTCGGCGCATTCCGCTCGCCGGGGACGGCGCTTCGCACTCGCGCGGCGGCAGCGGCGGAAACGGTCGGGTTGGCGGGCCGGCTGGGACAGCCGATCGCGGAGATCTCGGTCGGTGAGCTTCAGCGGGCGTTGTTTGCGCGGCTGGTGCTGCAGGATGCCGCGGTCATCCTGCTCGACGAGCCGTTTGCCGCGATCGATGCGCAGACCGTCCCGGTGCTGCTCGATCAGCTGATGCGATGGCACCGGGAGGGCCGGACCGTGATCGCCGTGATGCACGATCTCGGCCTGGTTCGGGCGCGGTTTCCGGTAACCCTGGTATTGGCGCGACACTGCGTCGCCTGGGGTGCGACAGATGTGGCATTGCCGGCGATGGTGGCGTGATGTCGGCGCACGCGCTGGTCGTGGAACCGTTCGAGACCCTCGCGTTCATGCGCTCAGCGCTGGTCGCCTGCTTGGCGTTGGCGCTGATGAACGGCGCGGTTGGAACGCTGTTGGTATTGCGGCGGATGAGCCTTGATGGCGACGTGCTGGGTCATGCGGTGATGCCCGGTGCGGCGGTCGGGTTTCTGTATGCCGGGCCATCGCCGAAGTGGCTATCGCTCGGCGGGCTGGCGAGCGGGCTTGCCGTGGCGGCACTGGCCGGGATGACCACACACGGCAGGGCGCGGCGCGACGCCGGGCTGGTGGCGTTCTACCTGGTCGCGCTCTCGCTCGGCGTGGTGCTGGTGGCATGGCGGGGCAGCAATGTCGACGTCATGAGTGTGTTGTTCGGCACTGTGCTGGCGATTGACCAGCGGGCGCTGCTGCAGATCGCTGTTGTGAGCAGCGTGATCGTACTGGTGATCGCGACATTGTATCGGCCGCTGGCGGTGAGCGCGTTCGACCCGGCGTTTCTGCGCGCAGTGGGTACGCGGGCGCCGTACGGCGCGGTGTTCCAGGCATTGGTGGTGCTGGCGCTGGTGGCGAGCTTCCGGGCGTTCGGCACATTGCTGGCGGTGGGTCCGATGTTGCTGCCGGCAGCGGCGGCACGGTGCTGGGGATTGGGAGTCGCAGCCTCGATGGCGTTGGCGACCGGCTTCGGACTGGCCGCATCGATTGTTGGTCTGCTGGTCTCCTATCACGGCAATCTGCCCTCGGGTCCAGCAATCGTATTGGCGGCGGGATTGCTGTTCGGCATCTCGCTGGCGGCCACCGGCTCCTGGCGACGGCTCACGGCGATGATCGGTTAGGAAGCTCGATGTTTCGTTTTATTGTTGTGATCGCTGTCCTGCTGCTGGCGGGCCCGACGCTAGCGGCCGATCGGATCCCTGTGGTCGCGACGTTCAGCGTCATTGGCGATATGCTGGCCAATGTCGGTGGCGATCATCTCGACATCAAAACCATCGTCGGTGCCGGCGGAGACTCTGAGCTGTACCAGCCGACCGCTGCCGATGTCGCGACACTCGCTTCGGCCCGCGCCGTTTTTATCAACGACCTCAACGAAGAATTCGAGCCATGGCTGGAGCCTCTGCTCAAGCAGAGCCTCTTCAAGGGCACGAAGGTCGTGGTTACCCGTGGGGTGCGGACCTTGACCGCCGAGGAGGAGCATCCAGTGTCCGGCAGGCAGCTTTCCGCGGCGATTGACCAGCACGCCTGGCTCGATCCACGCAACGGCATGGTTTACGTGCGCAACATCGCCGCTGCGCTGACGCGTCTTGATCCGGCTGGCGCTGCGGACTACCGGATGCGTGCAGCCGCCTACGCGGACCAGATCCGAGCGGTCGATGACTGGGCGCGTAAGGAGATCGCCACCGTGCCTGCGCCAAAGCGGCGTGTCCTGGCGTCGCACGATTCGCTGGAGTACCTCGCCAATACCTATGGCATCACGTTGTTGGCGGTGAACGGTTGGACCAACAAGAGCGAGCCCTCAGCGGCGGAGTTGGCGAAGCTCGCGCGACAGATCCGGGCCGACCACGTGAAGGCGGTGTTCCTCGACAGCATCACCGACCCTCGCGCCATGCAGCGCATCGCGGGCGAAACCGGCGCGGTGATCGGCGGCACGCTCTACGGTGACTCGCTGTCCCCCGCCAGCGGCGAGGCCGACAGCTACATCGAGATGCTGCGTCATGATGTGTCTACATTGAAGGCCGGCATGCTGGCCAACTGAGCGATGTTGCTGGTAGCGGCTTGGCGGCGCCTGCTGGTTGCAGGTGGGATAGTGGCCGGTTTATGGGCCGCTGTTCTGTGGGTCGCGCCATCGACGCCGTCGACCGCACCGGCGCAACCATCGGTGCGCATAGCGGCACAGCCGAGGGCTGCGGTGCCCGAAACTGGCGCGTTGCATGCCGTTGTCTGGTCCGGGTTGGCAGCGCCCGGCGGCGGGCGTTTCGATCGGTTCGATATCACATCGCAGGCGATTGTCGCGCCGGTCAATGCGCGCGGTCAGGTCGCCTTCTTCGCAACCGTGCTGCGTGCCCCCGCACGCGAGGGCATATTTCTCGCCGAAGCCGGGCATGTGAGGAAGGTCGTGGCATTCGGGGACAGCCTGCCGGGGGGCGGGAAGCTTGCAGAGTTCACCGAACATCCGCTGCCGTCGCTGAACGCGTCAGGACATGTAGCGTTCGCCGCGCGGATCGCCGGCGGACGAGCGACCGAGGGGGTCTTCCTCACCGGCGTGGACGGGCTACAGACGATTGCCCTCGCCGGCGACGACGCTCCGGGCGTGCCTGCCGGTGTCTTCGTTGGGTTCAATGCCCCGGTGCTGAACGATAACGACGAGCTCGCTTTCGTTGCCAATGTGCGGCGCGGACGCGACACACTGGATGTACTGTATTTCTGGAACGGTCGGCGTTTGCAGCGGCTGGTGGCGGAGGGCGACCGGCTGCTGCGCATCGGCGGTACGATGGACAAGATCGGCGAGCCGGCGCTGAGCAACACCGGCGTCATCGCGTTTCCCGCCGCGATCTTCAAGGGGCCGGCGCTCGGCGGCATTTTCGTTGCCGGTGCGCGTGATCTGCGTCTTCTGGTTGGAGCTGGCGATCGGACGCCGAATGGGGCGATGATCCTGCGCTTTTCCGAGCGAGTGGCGATCGACGAAGAGGATGGGATCGCGTTCGGCGCCTATCTCGGCAAGGACGGTATCACCTACGAGGCGGTGCTGCGGATTGCCCCGGAGGGTCTGGCCGACGTTGCCCTCGAAGGAGCGCCTGCGCCGGGTGGCGGTCGCTACGCGGGTTTCGGTCCCTGGCCTACCGCAGGACCGGGCGGGGTGATGGCGTTCATCGCGGCCCTCGATGGCGGGTCCGGACCGCTGGCCGCCTTCGCGGGGAAGGTTGGCGATATCAAGCGGGTGGCGACCGCGGGGGATACTCTGCCGCAGGGCGAGGTGATCGGTCGTTTCGCACTCAATGCGGTCGCCGCGGCAGGACCGAACGGCGCGCTGACCTTCGCGACGATTGGGCAAGAGAAAGGAGCGCGCAACGCGATCTACTGCCGCTGTCCCGAATCGCGCTGAGGGATTGTCTCAGACCCGCACCGCCTGTCGGGGAGTGTCGATGGCACCGGTGCTGAGCGTTTCGAGCCCGCGCTTCGCCGGCTCGATGCCCCATGCCCAGACAACGGCGATTTGGATGACTAGCAGCCCGATCATGAAGGACAGCACGCCGCCGACCCCGGACGCCTGAAACAGTGCCACGACGATCAGCGGCGTGACGATTGTGGCACCGCGGCCGAACATGTTGCAGATACCGTTGGCCCGCAGGCGCACCGCTGTGGGAAAGAGCTCCGAGGTATAGACCCCGTAGAGCAGCGAGGTCAGAACATAGATGCCGACGATCAGTAGGAACCCGACCCCGAGCACCACGGAGGGCGCCGCGGCGAACGGGTAGATGCTGCCGAAAACGATTGCCCAAACGGAGGCGGCGATGATCGTCTTGCGGCGGCCGAGCGAGTCGGCGGCGAGGGCGCCGATGGCGCAGCCGATCAGCGATCCTGACACGATCACCAACGTGTAGGTCAGCGACCTGGTCACGCTCAGGCCCTGCTGCACGAAGAACGTCGGCAGCCAGTTGACGAAGCCGAAGATCAGCGCGTTGATCGTGATCAGCACGACGCTGCCGACCACCATGCTTGGCAACAGACTAGGGCTCAGCAGGGCGCCGAGACCCAAGGTCGGAGCCGGCAACGGGGCCGCCGGCGGTGGCAGCGGGCCTGTCAGGGCCACCTCACGCTCGATTGTTTGCATCAGCGTCTCGGCTTCCGCGGCGCGCCCGTTCGCCTCGAGCCAGCGCGGCGATTCCGGCAGGGCTTTGCGCAGGTACCACACGATCAGCGCGCCGATGCCGGCGATGACGAAAAGCGGCCGCCAGCCAAAGCTCGGGATCAGCGCCCAGGCAAGGATGGCGGTGGCCGGCAGACCCGAGACGACGACAAAGGCCATGAACGCCATCCATTTGCCGCGCCGCTGCGGCGGAACAAACTCGGTCATCGTGCCGTAGCCGACGACGATCTCGGCACCGAGGCCGACCCCCATCACAAAGCGGAGGCCGTTCAAGACATGGATATTGGGGGCGAAGGCGGCGGCGAGCGACGCAAAGCCGAAAATCATCAGATTGAATTGATAGGTGAAGCGCCGGCCGAAGCGATCGCCGAGAAACCCGGCCAACAGCGAGCCCAGTGTCATGCCGACAAAGGTCAGCGACAAAAACCAGCCGTTCTGGGCAAGGGTGGAGAATTTGCTCTGAACCGCAGCGCCGAGAACCGGACCGGCGACGTAGAGGTCATAGCCGTCAAAGAACATCCCGGCCGCGATCAGCCAAAAAATCCGGTAGTGAAACGGGGAGATCGGAAGCCGGTCCAGCCGCGCCCCGATATTGACGGTCGTCACCATTTGGATTTCGCCTTGTCTACGCCACGGCAAGTCGACAAGGTAACTCACCGGAGATATGCAGAGCAAATGGCTTGGTTTTATGTCCTCCTCGCAGACCTCTTTGAGATCGCCTGGCCGTTCGTTTTGAAATGGTCGGCGCCGTTATCGAGATGGGCGCCGCTGTTTGTGGTCATCATTTGCGCTGTGCCGGCAAATTACCTGCTGGCAGAAGCCGTTAAACGGCTGCCCGCCGCAACCGTCTATGCGACTTTTGTCGGAATCGGCACCGCGGGAACCGCAATCGTCGGGATGGTATTCTTTGGCGAGAGCACGAACATCGGCCGCGTCTGTTCCCTGGCGCTGATCCTCCTGGGACTCGTCGGTCTGAGGCTTTTTTCGAACGCGATCGGGTGACGGGAAACGTTGCTTGGTTTTTGGGTTCGTCTGGCTATTGGTCCAAATCTGCCGGATGCCCCGTGGACCAGACGTCAACTCCAGGTGGAAAAACGGCCATCCAGTTGGTTTGAATATCAGCAACGACCCTGGACCGAAGAAGCAGGACTAATAGCCCGCCCGCAGTTACGCCTTCAGCTCGCGCTTCAGTTCGGTCAAAAACCGCCAATCGGTGCCGTCGGCGATGATCTTCTGCGGGTTGGCCTTGATCAAACCGGCCTCGTGCAGCCGCAGTGCATAGAAGTGGAGCGAGTCCTCGGGATCCAAGTCGCGCCAAACGTCGTAACGGACTTCGCTCAGCGCCTGCAACGCATAGTCGTAACGCGCCGCAATTCCTCCATCGACCATCAGCTGCGCCGCACGCCTCGGATCGGATGCACACAGGTCAGCGGCCTTGAGTATGGCGCGCAACGCGCGCTTAGTTGCAATGGGATATTTGCGAGTAAACTCCGTGCTGGTCGCCAACATGCAACAATAATACTGCGACCACGGTCGGTCGGTGATGCTGCTGGCGATAACATGTCCGATGTTCCTGGCGCGAACTTCCTGTAAAGCGGGCGGAGCGGCGAGGAAGGCATCGATCTTTCCTTCGAGGAAGAGGTCCATTGGTTGGAGTGACGGGTCTGAGACCCAATGGAGGTCCTTGTCGGGATCGAGTCCGACCAAGCTGGTCATAATCGTCAGGAGCGGCCTCTCCCCCGCATTTGCGGCAGCCATTGTGCCTACGGTCTTGCCTTTCAGGTCGGCGAGCCCGCGGATCTCATCTTTCCCGAAGACCTCGAAGCACCCGAGGTGCAACCCGGCTAAAATCGTGATTGGTGCGCCATTCATCCCCAAGACCTGAGCCGGTACAAAGTCTCTGCCAAAATCCACCTCGCCGTGCGCGATCATATCGGCAATAGGACTCGACTTTGCAGCATCGGCCCGGCGTACATATGCTTCTGTTAAGTCTACATAGCGGATATCGGTAAAACCCTCGGCGCGCAGCAATTCCTGAAGGACTAGCGGGGCGATACAGAGTACAGGATCTTTTTCGAGGCGGATCGTGGTGACTTCTGGTGGCGGCTCCGCGGCGAGCGATCTTCTTCCGCCGCCCCGGCTGGATACAAGGCCGACGGCGCCGGTGGATGCAAGATTGGTCAAGAAGCGGCGTCGGCTTTGCGCGATTGGCATGTCAGCCTCCCTTCGTACTCCGCGTGCGAGCGGTTGACGCCATCATAGACTTTGACTGCCGAGAGGGCTACGGCGATCACGGAGCCGGGAAAAGACCGCTCCCGCCCATCGCGGCCACTCGAGTGCAGCTCTTCGATCCGGGTGGGTGCCCGAGCAGTGGCCAGCTTCTTGACCTTCTTGACCGGAACGTTCCATGAACCCATATGGCGGCCTCGTTTGTCCGGAGCCTTGCCGATGACGGAAATCCTTTCCCTACCGCTGTCGCCGTCCTGTTATCGCCTGTTTCCCGATCCCGGAATCGCAGAATATCAATGGCTTGGTCTTGATCCATTTTTGCCTCGCGCGCGCCACACGCGCACGCGTGAGCAGCCTCATTCAGAGCGCGTTTAGCTCGTGTGCGACAAGAAGGAAAGCGGAAGCCAGCGAGCCTATACGCGACCCCGGGGGGCCCCGCCAATCACCATTGCAACCAATGCAAGAATTCTCGCTGCTGATTTGCTGCAGATTGCGTTGGAGGTAATATGTGGGTCAACGAAAAGTTGTGTTCCGAGGCTGGGCAATACCGTCTCTGTCGTCGTCCCGACGAAGGCCGGGACCCACTGCTCCGCTTCTCCAAATTTTCAGGCAATGGCGATGTTGTACAAATCTTCATCCGTTCGGGCCGCGGCAGCCTGGACCCCGGCCGGCCGCCGGGGTGACGAGTGGAGCGGCGGGAGCGGCGCCTACTTCGCACGATCCGGCCGACCGGCAAATCAGGTGGATCGGCTTTAGCCGCAGGCGGCTGGAGGCGGCCCGACCCGGATAGCATGGTCGTGCTGACCACACGACCAGTAGCTCTGCTACAGTAGTCCCGCTAGGGAAATCGGATGGATCGGGATGCGTCGTCTGCTCGTGGGTTTTTTCGCCGTTATCGGCTTTTTTACGGTGCTGCTGTTTGCCGGGGGTCTGCTCGCCGTCAGCGGCTTGCGGTCGCCGGTAACGCCGCTGCCCGCAAACATCATCCTGACGGCCGATCTGACGCGTGAGTTTCCGGAAGGCGCGAGCGAGGATCCGCTGCGGCGGCTGGTGTTCGGCGCCAGGCCGACATTGCGGGATGCGCTCGATGCGGTCGAGGCCGCCGGTGACGACGCGCGCGTCAAGGTGCTGCTCGCGCGCGTCGGCGAGGATGGGCTCGGCCTCGCCAACGTTCAGGAGATCCGCGATGCGGTCTCCAATTTCCGCGCCAAAGGCAAACTCGCGCTGGCCTTCGCCGACAGCTTTGGCGAGTTCGGTCCGGGAACCCGGCCGTATTATCTGGCCTCCGCGTTCGACGAGATCTGGCTGCAGCCGCTGGGAAATGTCGGCCTGACCGGGCTCTATACCGACACGCCATTCCTCAAGGGCACCTTCGACATTCTCGGTATCGTCCCCGAATTTGATCAGCGCGAAGAATACAAGACCGCGATGAACATCTTGACCGAAAGCAAGATGACGGCGGCGCATCGCGAGGAGGTCGAGGGACTGCTCGGCTCCATCGCCGGTCAGATCGTCCGCGGGATCGCTCAGGACCGCAAATTGCCGGAAGGCGACGTGCGAGCCGCGATCGATCGCGGGCCGCTCCTGGGGGAGGAGGCGGTCCAAGCGAAACTGGTCGACCGGCTCGGCTATCGTGACGAGGCGATCGCCCATGCCCGCGCCCGCGCCGGGTCTGGGGCCGAGATGGTGAGCCTCGCGAGCTATCTCGAACGTGCCCGCCGGCCCCATCGTGAGGGCGCCACGATTGCGCTGATCTACGGTTCCGGACTGGTCGTCCGCAACGGCGCCGGAGCCAGTCCGCTGACCGGGTCACATCTCATGTCGGCGGCCGAACTCACTCGCGCCTTTCGGGCCGCGGTACGCGATACTTCGGTGCGGGCGATCCTGTTCCGCATCGACAGCCCCGGGGGCTCGGCAGTCGCTTCGGAAACGATCTGGCGCGAGGTCGCGTTCGCGCGCGAGCGCGGCAAGCCGGTCATCGTTTCGATGGGCAACGTCGCTGGCTCGGGTGGCTATTACGTCGCCGCACCGGCCGACAAGATCGTCGCCGAGCCGGCGACGTTGACCGGTTCGATCGGCGTGCTCGCCGGCAAGCTGGTCGTCTCCGATTTTCTGAAGAAGATCGGCGTCTCGACGGACAGCGCGCAAATCGGTGCCAATGCGGCGATGTTCAGTCCCACCGCGGATTTTTCCGAGCGCGGGCGCGCCCGCCTCGAAGCCTTTCTCGACGAGACGTACAGAGGCTTCAAAGATCATGTCGCGACCGGCCGTCACATGACCGGGGAGGAGGTCGAGGCGGTCGCAAAGGGACGGGTGTGGTCCGGCGAGGAGGCCAAGGCGCGCGGGCTCGTCGACGAGCTCGGCGGGTATGCCGTCGCGCTGCGTCTTGCCAAACAGGCGGCCAACATTCCCGCGGAGGCGCCGGTCACGCTCACCGTGTACCCGCGAGAAAAGGGTGTCGCCGAGCTGCTCTACGACCGGCTCGCCGGCAAGGACCGCGAGAGCGAGGACGGCATTGTGAGCTCGGGCTCGATCGAGCGCTCGCTGAAGGCGATGCAACCGCTTCTGCAGCGCCTCGAGGCGATCCTCGACAGTCCCGGCGTATTGATGATGCCGCCGCTCGGGCCGATAGACTGATAAAAGGGCCGAGACTATTCTGATGCGAGGAGGACCCGATGCCCGATGCGCTGACTGTCATTCACCACGCCGAGCGACCCAGTGTGACGCTGCCCGGCGGGGCCGCATATCAGCCGATCGTCGGAGACGACACCGGCGATGGGGTGCCTATCCGCACCGGCATCCAGACCTCGCAGCCGGGCTACACGACCCCGTTGCACTCGCACCCCTACGCCGAGGTCTTGACCGTCATCGAAGGGCGAGGAGAGGCTTGGCTCGACGGCGAGGAAGGGATCGTTGTGCTGGAACCCGGCATCACGATCGTCGTGCCGGCGAAGTGTGCACGCTTTCCGGGTCGTTGGCGACCGGCCGCTCGTCACCTTTGGCATCCACACCCACGGCAAGCGGATCGTCGATTACGTATCGCTGCCACAGACTACCCGCTGAGCGCTTTTCTTCCGCGCGCAGCCGCATCACACTCCAGCCGTTCCTTCAGCTCACGGAGACCACACGATGGCCATCAGCCGCTTTGATTTGACCCAGCCGCCGGGACCGCGCATGAGCCGCTGCGTCGTTCGCGACAACACGGTCTATCTCGCCGGCCTCACCGCCAGCGACACGACCCAGGACATCAAGGGGCAGACGAAGCAAATCCTTGACAAGATCGACGCCTATCTGGCGCAGGCGGGAACCAGCAAATCGAACCTCCTCTCCGCCAATCTGTGGATCAAGGACATGGCGCTCTTTGCCGATATGAACTCGGTGTGGAACGTCTGGGTCGATCCCGAGAACCCGCCGGCGCGCGCTTGCGTCAAGGCCGATCTGGCGCGGCCGGAGCTGTTGGTCGAAATCATGGTGACCGCCGCGAAATAACCAGGCCTCAAACCACCGTCGCCCCCGCGAAAGCGGGGGCCCAGGGTTAACGGTAGGCCCGGCTGCCCTGGATTCCCGCCTTCGCGGGAATGACGAAAGCGCAGCGATTTCTGGGTTGCGCAACCCCTAAGACAGCCCGATCTCCCCGTCGACGACGTGTTCGAGTCCAAGCTCGGGAACCGACAGCGTGATGCGTGGCTTCAGCAGCGTGCCGTCGCTGAGCTTGCCCTTGGCGAGCGCGTCGCGCACCGCGGTCTCGATCTGGCGCTGCGAGGTCACCCCGACGACTTTGAGGAATTTGCGGATATCCATGTTGAGGCGGTCTTCGTT
>Ga0306926_10002837_pt1 | contig 17750 bp, 14 predicted proteins | sample flu12Cox44000178_FD_203759 | JGI IMG/M metagenome (GOLD analysis project Ga0306926, IMG submission 203759) | Lab enrichment of tropical soil microbial communities from Luquillo Experimental Forest, Puerto Rico - flux8day.12C.oxic.44.000.178 (v2)... | ecosystem: Environmental > Terrestrial >... | reverse complement strand
GCGACCACGCGCCAGGGCGGTGATGAGTTGTCGTTGATCGCCACGTTTCGCGGAGAGCCGGCGCCGGTCGTCAAGAGCCTCACCAACGACATTCTGGTGCCGGCAGACGCGGAGATGACGCTCGAAGGCTATCTCGACGAGCGCGGCTATGCGGAGCCGGAAGGCCCCTACGGCGAATACATGGGGTACTACGGGGCGATCCACATGGACCCGGTGTTTCATTGCACCGCGATCACCATGCGCCGCGACGCGCTGCATCACACGCTGCTGCATGGCTCCGCGTTCGTCCTGGACCAGACGGACAGCGCCAACATCACTGCAATGCGCACCGAAGCCGAGGCGATGAAGATCCTCAAGGCCACGGTGCGCGAGCCGGTCGCGGTCTATCTGAGGTCGGTCTCGGGTGGCTCGAACACGCTGCGCGTCTCGATCAAGCAGCGCGTCATCGGCGAAGCCCGAGTGGCCATCGCGGCGCTGTTCGGCGGGATCATGCGGCTCAAGCACGTCTACGTGTTCGACGAGGACATCGACATTCACGATGATCGGCAGGTCGAATGGGCGCTCGGGACGCGCTTCCAGGCCGATCAGGATCTCGTCATCCTGCAAGGAATGCTTGGGATGACCATGGACCCCTCGCTCAATGGCCGGCGAACCGGGGCCAAGGCGGGGTTCGACTGCACCAAGCCGTTCGGCCGGGACAGCGAAATTCCGCTGACGAGAAGCGCGGCCAAGGTCTTCAGCGGCCCCGCCCGCTTCCAGACCGTCGAGCAGGCGCTCGCGTCGGCGCCGATGTTTTACGCCGACATCGTCGACGCGATCGGCAGCGATGACGGACGTGAGATCGCCTGCGCCTTGGATGAGCTGCGGCAGGCTGGACGCCTGGGTCGCGATCGCGACGGCCGTTATCATCTGGTCCGGTCGCAACCGGGTGTGACCGCCATCGTTGGCAGCCTCTATCGTGATCCGAATGAGGGCACGTGAGCGGTCTAGGGTAGGCAAAGGCGCGCCACCGGCGTTTCGGCGCGGCCGCAGCGTTACGCGCTTTTCCCAACTCTACGCGTTGCTTCTCTGCACCTTCGCTTTGCTGCCGCTCGCGGGCAAGGCGCAGGAGCTTCCGCCGCGAGCGATCCGCATCATCGTGCCCAGTCCTCCCGGTGCAGCGGGGGACATCAGCGCGCGGCTGATTGGACAGAAATTGAGCGAAAGCCTGCGCCAGCCCGTCGTCGTCGAAAATCAAGCCGGCGCGTCGGGCGCGATCGGCATGAGCATGCTCAGGCGCGCGGCGCCCGACGGCACCACCGTCGGCGTCGTCATCGCGCTCGCGCAAACGATCGACCGCATTCAGAACAAGAAGGCCTCGTTCGACATCGTCAAGGACTTCACGCCGATCACCGCGATCGCCAACAACCCGGCGGGCTTGGTGGTCAACTCGCGCCTCACGGCGGCTTCGCTCAGCGCGTTTGTCGATCTCGTGCGCAAGCGCCCGCGCGAAATATCCTATGCCAGCGGCGGCATCGGCACCGCGCATCATCTCTACGGGCAAATCCTCAACCGCACCGCCGGCATCGAGATGCTGTACGTGCCCTACAAGGGGGTGGCGCCGGCGGTCAACGACGTCTTGGGCGGCCACGTTCCGGCGGCGATCGTCAGCCTCGCGACCGCATTGCCGCATATCCAAAGCGGGCAACTGCGCCTGTTGACCGTGTTCGACACCAAACGCTACGCGAAGCTGCCGAACGTACCGACCATCGCCGAGGAGATGCCGGGCTTCGTCCCCGGACGCACTTGGATCGGCTTGCTGGGGCCGCCGGACCTGCCGGCCGCGACCACCGCGCGCTTGCACGACGAGGTCGTGCGCATCCTCAACTCCGCGGAGGTGCAGCGCGTCCTCGGCGACAACGGGCTCGAGACCATCGCCAACACGCCCTCCGAGTTCGCCGTCATGATCGAGGAGGACGCCAGGATCTGGGACGCCGCGGCCGCGAGCGCCGGATTGCTGGGGCAGTGATGTGCTCACCGCATGCCGGCGGCGATGAACTTCTCGAGACTCATCGGATCGCCTTTGCGCGCGGGCTCGCGCGGCTCGACGCCCGCGAAGCGGCTCGCCTCGACGAACCATTGCCGGCGTGCCGGCAACTGCCAGCGGCGCTTCATGGCGTGGCTCGCGTCCCAGCGCACCGGCTCGTTCTCGATGTCCATCACTTGGTAATGGGTATTGAACAGCTCGATGCGGTGACCGTCAGGATCGCGCATGTAGACGAAGAGCGCGTGGCCCGGGCCATGGCGGCCCGGCCCGAATTCGATATTGGCGGCAAAGCCCATCTCGGCGGCGAGGTCGCAGACATAGAAGAAGTGATAGGATTCCGGGATCGAGAACGCGGCGTGATGGAGCCGCGGCCCTGCCCCGGGGGCGAAGACGATGTCGTGCGGGTTGCCCTTGCGTTGCAGGAAGACGAACAGCAGCTCCTCGGTTCCATCCGGCGAGATGTATTCCGAGAGCCTGAAGCCCATGCTCATCCAGAATTCGCATGCGTGCTGCACGTCGGGAACCAACAGCTGGAAATGATCGAGCCGCTGCGGCACCGCGCCGTGGTGGTGCTCGAACGCGACGACGAGGCGCGGCTTGACCTCCATGGTCGCGCAGAACTCGATCGGAGCCCCGCTTGCGTCGGCGACGTGCAGGGTGCGGCCCTGGTGCGGAACCTCGACCCATGTCGCCGGCAAGCCGGCTTTGTCGAAAAACGCCTTGGCCTTTTCCAGATCCTCTTCGCCGAAGACGCGCATGCCCACGCGCTCGGCCTGCGGCTCGCCGCGCGCGCGCTTGAGAACCAGGCTGTGATGACACGCCTCGGCGACGCCGCGAAGATAGAGCGTTTCCCGGTCTTCATCGCTGACGATGAAGCCGAGGAGATCCACGTAGAAGTTTCGGCTCACCGCCAGGTCCTTCACGGTGAGCACCGAGTGGCTCGCGCGCGTGACGTTGAAGGGCGGATTGTAGACGGGCTTTGGAATGCTCATGGCGCGCTCCCAGCGGGGATGTCGAATAGGAAACCGTTCTAGAGCACGTTTCTGTAAATTGGAATCAGCGCGGGCGGCGAACTCGGCGTGCTCCCTCTCCCCGTTTGCGGGGAAAGGGACGGCGCCGAGATCGTGGCCCTTTTATTAGCGTGATCAGCGAGCTTTAGCGGTGTTCGCCGGCTGCGCTGTGGCGTCGGGAGCGAGCGTTTGTTTGGCGGCCGCGGGCGGCGGGCTGGCAACGCGATCGGGATTGCGATCGGGATTTCTTGGCCGCCGTATGGCGCAAAAGCCGTCGACCGCATCGGTTACGGCCGCGCCGATGAGCGATTGGCGCTCCGGCGAGTTCATCACCAATTCTTCAGCGCGATTGATGATCGAGCCAGCCTCGAGCAAGACCGCGGGCATCTGCGTCGTCCTCAGCACGATCAGTTGATCGTATCTATACACACCCACCTTGGCGTCCACCAACAGTCTTTGCCGGTGGCCCATGAATTTTTCGATGTAGTGGGGAGTGTATTGCAAGCCGCGGGCCTTCAACTGCTCGCCCAGCAGCTGGCCGAACATAAGGCTGGCAGCGGGATCGACATTCTCGTTGGAGAAGAAGATGGAGTGGCCTTTGAACCGGTCGCTGAAGCCGTGCTCCGCGCCTTCGTACTCCCATGTTTCCAGAAACGAGTCCGGCACCGAGTCGTGATGGATCGAGAGGAAGAGGTCGGCCGACAACTTATTGGCGCGCCCGACGCGCACGAACAGGCTTTTCCTGGCCGGCCCATCGGTGACCAGCAAGACGGTCTTGGCAAAGCCGGCAGCGACCAATTTTTGCTTGATCAGCGTTGCGAGCCGGAGGTTGAATTCATACTCGTAAACGCCGCGCGCGCTGATGGCGCCGGGAGACTCGGCCGTATGCCCGACGTCCACGACGACGCGAAAGGCCGCGCTGTCGCAGGCCGAACGTGGCAATTTCTTGGGCGGGCCACCGGGGCCTTCGGCCCACGCGCAATGCCATGCGCTCTGGCCCAGCAGCAGCGCCAGGGCGACGACGGGAACCATCCGCCGGTGCAAAGTCATTCCCAATTACCCCCTCCCCGCCCCTCCCCCCACAAGCGGGAGAGGGAGCAGACCGAGCTTGTCCTGACGCCTGAACCCCTTGCGCCGCCCCCCTAGTAGGACTTCGGCAGGCCGAGAATCTTCTCTGCGATGAAATTTAGGATCATATGTGGCGTGATCGGGGCAATCCGCGGAATCATGACCTCCCGCAGATAGCGCTCGACGTGGAATTCCTTGGAATAACCCATGCCGCCGTGGGTCATGACGGCGGTCTCGCAGGCATGAAAGGCGGCCTCGGCGGCGAGATACTTGGCGGCGTTGGCCTCGGCCGCGCAATCCAAGTTGCGGTCGTACAGGCTCGCCGCCTTCATCACCATCAGGTTGGCGGCTTGGAGCTCCATCCAGCATTGCGCGAGGGGATGCGCGATTGCCTGGTTCTGGCCGATCGGCCGCCGAAAGACCACGCGCTCGCGGGCATAGCTCGCGGCTCTCCGCAACGCCGCGAGCCCGATGCCGACCGCCTCCGCGGCGATGAGGATGCGTTCCGGATTCATGCCGTGCAGGATCGAGCGAAAGCCGTCCCCCTCCGCGCCGATGCGATCGGCTTCGGGGATCACCATCCCGTCGAAGAACATCTCGTTCGAATCGACGGCATGGCGGCCCATCTTGTCGATGACGCGCACCGCGACGCGGCTGCGGTCGAGATCGGTGTAGAACAGGCTAAGCCCCTCGGTCTTGCGCTTGACGCGCTCGAGCGGCGTGGTGCGCGCGAGAATGAGGATCTTGTTGGCCACTTGCGCGGTGGAAATCCAGATCTTCTGGCCCGACAGCACGTAGTGATCGCCGCGGCGCTCGGCGCGCACCTTGATGGCCGTGGTATCGAGGCCGGCGTCGGGCTCGGTCACGGCGAAGCAGGCCTTGTCCTGGCCGGCGATCAGCGGCGGCAGCATGCGGCGCTTCTGTTCGTCGGTTCCGAACACGACGACTGGCTGCAGGCCGAAAATATTGATGTGAACCGCCGACGCTCCGCTCATGGCGGCACCGGATTCGGCGATCGCCTGCATCATGATTGCGGCTTCGGTGACGCCGAGACCGGCTCCGCCGTATTCTTCCGGCATCGCGATGCCGAGCCAGCCGGCCGCGGCCAGCGCGGCGTGCAGCTCGTGCGGAAACTCGCCGCTGCGGTCCTTTTCCAGCCAATAGGCGTCGTCGAATTGGACGCAGAGCTTGCAGACCTCGTCCCGGATCTGCTGCTGCTCCGGGCTCAATGAAAAATCCATGGTGCAACCTCACGGCTTGCGGCACCACCATTGTAGCGGATTTGCGCGCGTGAATTTGTGTTGTTGCCAGCGCCGCAGTAGCGCCGGTTTAGACTAAACGCGGCGACACGACCGTCTCGATCGCGGCCGCGATGGCCAGCAGGCGGCGGTCGGCGCCGTGCTCGCCGATCAGCATGAGGCCGACCGGCGCATCGCCGGCATGGTGACACGGGATCGAGATCGAGCATCGGTCAAGAAAGTTCGCGATGCCTGGATTGCGCAAAACCAGAAAATTGGCGTGGCGATAGGCGTCATCCGAGGCGAGATCGGCAAGCCGCGGCGCGGTCACGGGGACGGTCGGCATCACCAGGGCGTCGTAGGGCGCCGTGATGGCGGCCAGGCGACGGATGAAATCGGCGCGCGCAGCGATGAGCTCGATGTAATCGGCGGCATCCTGTTCTTGCCCGCGCAGGATGCGCACGAGCACGCGCGGATCGTACGTTTTCTCGGCTTTGGCGATCAGCGAGCGATGGATGGCGTAGGACTCGGCCGCGGCCAACCCGCCCTTGGCGTTGATCTGCGCCAGCTCGCTCAGTTCGCGCAGCGGAATATCGACGATGCGCGCGCCCGCTTTGCGCAGCGCGGCCAGCGCGGATTCGAACGCGCGCGCGACCACGGGCTCGACACCCTCGAGCACAAGGGTCTGCGGCACCGCCATGCGCAGCCCGGCAAGCGGGAAGGCAGCAAGCTCAACCGCGGGCTCGCCGGCAAGGACGGCGTCGAGCGCGGCGCAGCACGCGACGGTTGCCGCCAGCGGGCCGATGGAGTCGAGCGAGGTCGAGAGCGGGAACGCGCCCGCGGTCGGAACGCGATGCGCGGTCGGCTTGAACCCGACGGTGCCGCACAATGCCGCCGGAATGCGGCACGAGCCGCCGGTGTCGGTGCCGAGCGCGCCCAACGCCATGCCGTCGGTGACCGATACCGCGGCGCCCGAGGACGAGCCGCCGGGGATGCGTGCGGCCGGGCGGTCGTGCGGGTTGAGCGGCGTGCCGTAGTGCGGATTGATCCCGAGCCCCGAAAAGGCGAATTCGGTCATGTTGGTGCGCCCGATCGGAATGAACCCGGCCGCGCGCAGCCGCGCCACGGCGGGCGCATCGTGCTCGGCCGCCTTCGCATCCCGCAGCGCGACCGAGCCGGCGGTGGTCACGTCGCCCGCGATATCGAACAGGTCCTTGATCGAGACCGGAATGCCCGCGAACGGCGAAGCCGCCGCGCCACGCGTACGGATGCGGTCGTAAAAATCCGCCGCCGCGAGCGCGTCCGCGGCATGAACCTTGAGAAAAACGCGCCCGCCTTCTCCCGATTGATCCGCGATCCGCGCCAAGCATTGCTCGACCAGGCCGCGGCTTTTGCCGCCGCGGGCGAGTTCGGCTTTGAGTTGGGCGAGCGATGGCATTGCCTTGGAGCGACGAGGCGGCAAGTCTAGAGCGTGTTGAAATGCCTGTGTCAATGACATATCAAGCCTGGGAGAGCCGTTTCATGCGTGGCTCGCATTCTCCCGTGCTCGCCCGATCCCAATGTCTGAACCCGAATGTTGGACCTGTCGTGTCGCCGCGCATTCTCCCCGTGTTCTTGTGCGGCACGCTTGCCGTCCATGGCGGCGCCCAGGACGACGCAACGGTTGTCGGAGATGAACCATGCCGATGAACAAACCGCATCTTGAATTTACCCGCGTGGACATGAAGAGCGGCTGGGCCACGCCGCCCGGCTATCCCGCGGGGATCAAGCAAAAAATTCTTGCGAGCGACCTCGACGAGGGCGGCAAAATGGGCAGCCGCACCCGGCTGCTGCGCTTCGATCCCGGCGTCTACACCACCGCGCCGTTCGTGCACGACCATTGGGAGGAGGTCTATCTGATCTCAGGCGACCTCATCGTGGGCAACGACGCGCAAGGAAAGGGCGGCGAAGCGTTCGACGCCCCGACCTATGCCTGCCGGCCGCCGGGCGTCTCCCACGGGCCGTTCAAGTCGGATCGCGGCTGCCTGCTCTATGAGATCCACTACTACGACGAAAGCAAGAAACAAGCATAAGGCGGAGTGAAACGAGCTGCGGAGGGCATCGCCATGCTGGCGCCGGACGAGAAACTGAAACTTTCACCCAAGCCTTACCTTTCGGCGACGGCACGCTTTACCAGCGGCGCCGACACGCCGCGCGACTTCCTCGAGCGCTGCCTTGCCGATATCGCCGCGCTCGAGCCCAAGATCGGCGCCTTCGTCAATCTCAACCTCGAGGGTGCGCGCGCGGCCGCCGACCAATCGAGCGCGCGCTGGCGCGCGGGCCGGCCGCGCTCGAAGATCGATGGCATGCCCATCGGCATCAAGGACATCATCGAGACCGCGGACATGCCGACCGAAAACGGCTCGCCGCTGTTCGCCGGCTTTCGCTCCGAACGCGACGGCGCGAGCGTTGCCGCGCTGCGCGAGGCCGGCGCGGTCATCGTCGGAAAGACCGTCACCACCGAATTTGCCTCGACCGAGCCGCGCGGCACGCGCAACCCGCACGACCTGCGCCGCACCCCGGGTGGATCGAGCAGCGGCTCGGCCGCCGGCGTTGTCGCCGGCATGGTCAGCACGGCGCTCGGCACGCAGGTGATCGGCTCGACCATTCGTCCCGCCAGCTATTGCGGCTGCATCGGCTTCAAGGTCTCGGTCGGCGCGCTCAATCGCGGCGGAAGCTACGACGGCTTGAGCCAAAGCGCGACCGGCGTCCTCGCCACGACGTTGGACGACGCCTGGCAAGTCGCCTACGAGATCGCGGCTCGCGCCGGCGGCGACCCCGGCTATCCCGGACTGTTCGGGCCGGCGAGCGCGCCAGCGCCGCGAAAACCGCGCCGCCTCGCCTTTCTCGAGACCGCCGGCTGGGCGGTCGCCTCGCCCCACGCCAAAGAAGCCATCGCCGATGCGCTGGCGCGGTTCAAGGCTGCCGGCATCGACGTTCTCACGCGCCAATCCCATGCGCAGCTCGCCGCCGTTGAAGCCGCGATCGCGCCAGCGCGTCCGCTCTCGATGCGGATCAACGGCTGGGAATGGCGCTGGCCGCTCAACACCTACCGCGAACGCGACGCGAGCAAGCTCAGCCGCGCCATGCTCACTCGCCTCGCCGAGGCCGAGGCCATGAGCCTCGACGACTACAGGAACGACCTCGCGCAGCGCGACAAGGCCCGTGCGCTCTACGCCGAGCTGGCGGCACAGTGCGACGCCTGCATCAGCCTCTCCGCGCCCGCGGCCGCGCCCCTCGGTCTCGAATCGACGGGCGATCCGACGTGCACTGCGCATGCGTCCTTGCTCGGTATTCCCGCGGTCTCGCTTCCCGTGCTGCAGGATGACGGGCTGCCGCTTGGTTTGCAGGTGACCGGATTCGTCAACGCCGACGCGCAGACCATCGCCGTGGCTGCTGCGATCAACGCTTTGTTCTAGACTGGGCGTCTGCGGAATTCGCATTTGGCGGAGGCGCCGATGGACGAGCGAGCTGCGGGGCGCGCATTGCGCGCGCTCGAACGCTACCGCGACGGGCCGCCCAAGCATCCGCGCAGCTACCCCGACCTGCACGAGCACGTGCTCGCGCTTGCGCGCGCGGGGCTGCTCGTCGTCGTCGACGAGCCGATCAACAAAGACACCGAAATGCACCCCCTGGTGCGCTGGCAGTACCGCGGCTGCATTGCCGAGCCGGAACGCAAAGCCTTTCTGTTCACTCAACCGACGGATTCCAAGGGCCGTCGCTTCGACATCTCCGTGTTGGTCGCCGGCCTGGCGGCGAACCGCGACGTCTATCGCATCGGCTTCGGCAACCCGCTCGAGGAGATCGGAGAGACCTGGGTCAAGGCCATCGCCGATCCGATCGCGCCGCGCCTCATCACACATGCGCCGTGCCAGGAGCTGGTGACGACCGGCGCCGATCTTGAGCGCGACGGCGGCGGGCTCGACGGCCTGCCGGTGCCGATCTCGACGCCCGGATGGGACAACGCACCCTATCTCTCGGCCGGCCATTACATCACCAAGGACCCCGACACCGGCGTCCAGAACGTCGGCAACTATCGCGGACAGCTCAAGGCGCCGCGCCGGCTCGGGATGAATCCGTCGGTCGAGCTGCGCGCGGGGATTTTCGCCCATTGGGAGAAACGCAAGGCGCGCGGCGAGCCCCTGCCCTGCGCGGTCGTCGTCGGCTGCCCGCCGGTGGTCTCCTACGCGTCGGTGCAGAAGATGCCGGAGCATCTCGACGAGATCGCGGTTGCCGGCGCGCTCGCCGGCGGCCCCATCAACGTGGTGCGCGCCAGGACGGTCGATCTGTTGGTGCCGGCGGAGGCGGAGATCGTCATCGAGGGTCTGATCAACACCGAAATGCTGGAGCCCGAAGCGCCGTTCGGCGAATCTCACGGCTACGTGAACCTGCAGGAATACAACGCCTTCATGGAGGTGACCGCGATCACGCGCCGGCGCCATGCGATCCTCACCTCGTTCGTCAGCCAGGTTACACCGAGCGAGTCGAGCGTTATCCGCCGCGTGGCGATGGAGCCAGTCTATCTCCACCATCTGCGGTCGGTGCTGGGCATCAAGGGCGTCAAGCGGGTCGCGATGCACGAGCCGCTCACCAGCCTCTACGCCGTGATCGCGATCCAATGCGCGCGCGGCACGCCCGAGAGCGAAATCTGGCGTGCGCTCTACGGCGCCGCCGCGCTGCACCGTTTTGCCGGCAAATGGATCGTCACCATCGACGAGGACATCGAGCCCGAAAACGCCGATGCGCTGTTCTGGGCCATGGCCTACCGCTGCCAGCCCCAGCACGACCTCAAGGTGGTTCCGCACAAGGATCCCGGGCACGGGCCGCGCGGCCCGCGCGACGCCGGCGAAAGCGCGGCCGTGCTGATCAACGCCACGCTCAAAGGCACCTACGCGCCGGTCGCGCTGCCCAAGCGCGAGTTCATGGAGCAGGCCAAGGCGATCTGGGAACGGCTCGGCCTACCGCCGCTCACGCCGCAGCCGCCGTGGCACGGTTATGATCTCGGCCACTGGCCACCGGAATTGGAGCGCCAAGCCGAGATGGCGGTGAAGAGCGAGTACTTCGAACTCGGCAAGCACCTGGCAAACGAGCGACGCGGCGACGTCGCCATGAATACGCCGGTCGAGCGCGAGTAGTGCATGGCAATTCCGATGGGCGGACATACCTCGTGCCATTCGTCATTGCCGGGCATAGCGCGTTGAAGACGCGCGTAAACGCGCTTATGACCCGGCAATCCATCGACTTTGCAAAAAAGTTTTTCGCAAGAAGATGGATGCCCGGGTCAAGCCCGGGCATGACGCCGAGAAACCGGAGTTGCTGACATGAAGCTCGCTATCCCCGACATGATCTCGAACTCGTATTTCCCCGCGATCGCCGCGATCGAGCTAAGTTGCTTCAAGCAGGAAGGCCTCGATATCGTGCTCGAGCTGATCTACCCGGTCGACAAGTGCTACGCGGCGTTGCGCGATGGCACGGTCGATTTTGTCGGCGGGTCCGCTCATTCCGCGTTGTCGGCGTTTCCGCGCTGGCAGGGCGCCAAGCTTCTGTGCGCGCAGGGCCAAGGCATGTACTGGTTCCTGGTCATGCACAAGGTTCTCGGCGGCAAGCGCGGCGATCTCGGCGTGGTGAAGGGGCACAGTATCGGCGCGGCGCCGTGGGTCGACATGGGGCTGCGCCGCTTGCTGATCGAAGCCGGCATCGACCTCGTACGCGATCAAGTGAAGATCGCGCCGGTGCCTGGCGCGCAAGGCGCGGGCGTGAATTTCGGCGTCACCGCGGCGAAGGCGCTGGAGGAGCGCAAGATCGACGGCTTCTGGGCCAACGGCATGGGCACCGAGGTGGCGGTTCGCCGCGGGGTCGGAACTGTGGTGCTCGACGTGCGGCGCGGCGACGGGCCAAAGCCGTGCTTCAACTATACGATGGCCTCGATCGCCACGACCGACAGGTTGATCGAGCGCTCACCCGAGACTGCGGCTGCCGTCGTGCGCGCCATGGTAAAGACGCACGCCGCGTTGAAGGAAAACGTGGCGCGCGCGACCGAGGTCGGCCGCAAGCTTTTTCCGCCGTCCGAGGCCGAGCTGATCGCCGAGCTCATTCGCCGGGATCTTCCCTATTACGATCCCTCGATCTCGCGAAGCTTCGTCGCTGGCATGAACCAGTTCTCGCGCGACGTCGGCATCCTCTCGGGCGACGTTCCCTACGAGGGTATCGTCGCCACGCAGTTTTCGCATTTGTGGAAGAGTTGATGCCGGCGCTCGGCGCCGTTGCTTCAGTCCGACCCCAGCGGCGGCAGATTGAGCGCGGCGTCGACCAGCGCGCTCGCCCGCGTGAAATCGAAGTTGCGATAGACGTTCTGCTTCACCAGGAACGAAGCACCGCCGTAGAACTTCTCGTATTGCTGATGGCGGCTGCCGAATTCCGATCCGATGAAGTCCCATGCGAGCCGCATCAGCGCCACCTTGGTTTTCGCATCGGACGACGCCGATCGCATGTAGCGCTCGACGTCGCGCGCCGTTTCCTCGCTCTCGAAGTCGCGCAGCGATGACGGCAGCGTGATCATGGCGGCGCCGGTGAGCTCGCGGATGATTTCGAGCATGCGGCCGTTGAGCTCGGACTGCAGCGCCATTGCCGAATAGAGCGCGGTCCGCGACGGCCACAGCACGCCGTCTTTGTCGATCGGCGCGGTCGCCTCGTGCGCGAGCAACAAGTGCTCGTAGACCGACACCCAGGCGGCTAGCTCGCCCATCATGATCTGCACCGCCGGGTTCGCGGCATTTCCGGTCATCTCGTTCATGCGCTGGGCGATGCCGATCATGAAGCGCAGCTTGATGACGTAGCGCACCTGCGCCTGATGGTTGCCGTAGAGATGCGACGGCGTCTTCCACCATTGATCGCGCGACAGTTCGAGGTTGCGGTAGATGAAGACCCGCTCCCACGGCACGAACACGTTGTCGAAGACGACGTAGCTGTCGGTTTCGTCGAAGCGGCTCGAGAGCGGATAATCGAACGCGTTGGTCGCCCCGAGCGCGAACGGTCGCCGCGGATAAAGCTTGACCCCGGGCGCATTGACCGGAACCGCCAGGCAGTTGGCGTAGTTCTCGTCGCCGGGCTGCAGCGGATGGATGCAACTCAAATGTATGACGTCCGAAATCGCGCCGCCGGTGGCGAGCTGCTGCGCGCCGGAGATGACGATGCCGTCATCGCGCTCCTTGACCACGCCGGCATAGAGCGTCGGGTCGCTCTGCTTGTGCGCGGGCTTGCTGCGGTCGATCTGCGGCGGGACGATGGCGTAAGAGGCGTAGAGGTGATTGTCGCGCAGGTGCTCGTAGAAGGCGACTACGTTGTCCGCGAAATTCTGCCCGCCCGCCGCCAAAACGGCTGGCGTCGCGGCGTAACCGCAGAAGAAGCCGGCGACGTGGTCGGGGGTGCGGCCCATCAAGCCGAACGTCGCTTCCGCCCAGGTTTCGGAAAACAAACGTCGCGCCCGCAGATCGGCATGGCTGCGCGGGATTTGGTAGGCGCGCAGCACCGGCTCGCCGGTCTTGGGTGAGACGAACGTCATGCGCGCGCGCATCTCCGGCGCCGCCGCGATGTCGTAGAGCCGCGCGACCGAGCGCGCCGCCTCGCGAAAGGCGAGATGCGCGGTCACATCCTTGACGCGTTCGCCGTCGACGAACACCTGCCGTCCGTCATTGAGCGAGCGCAGATAGTCGGAGCCGGTTCGCATCGCAGGATACGCCTCGCGCGGTTGTTCGTCGTTCAGGACTTTACGCCATTGGCGATGAGCTCGACCAGCTTGTGCGGCGTGACCGGCGTTTGCGCGATGCGGACACCGAAAGGTTGCAAGGCGTCCTCGATCGCGGAGATCACCGCGGCCGCGGTCGGAATGGTGCTCACTTCGCCTGCGCCCTTGGCGCCGAGCGGATTGAGCGGCGACGGCGTCTCTTGGTAGAGCGTTTCAATCGCCGGGACTTCCATGGCGCTCGGCAACAGATAATCGGCGAAGGTCGTGGTGACGGGCTGGCCGACCTCGTCGTATCCCATCCATTCCAGCACGGCGTTGCCGATGCCGTGCGCCACGCCGCCGCGCACCTGGCCGTCGACCATCATGGGATTGATCAAGGTCCCGGAGTCTTGAAGCGCCACGTAGTTCAGTATCTTGACGCCGCCGGTATCGGGGTCGACCTCGACCTCGGCAACGTGACAGGCATTGGCGTAGGCGAGCGCATCGGTTCGCCAATTGACGCTGGCGTCGAGGCCGGGGTCGATGTCCGCCGGAAAGCCATAGCCGGGCGCGCCCTTGAGGATGCGCGCGAGTTCGCCGAGCTTGATCGAAAGCTGCGAGGCGCCGACCACGCGCACCTCGCCATCCACGAGCTCGAGATCGTGCTCGGCCGCTTCGAGCACGTGGCTCGCGAGCTTCTTGGCCTTGTCGGCCACCGCGCGAGCGGCCAGCAGCACGGATGAACCGGCGGTGACGGTCTGCCGGCTGGCAAACGCGCCCAGCCCGAGCGACACCCCGCCGGTATCACCCGGCACGACTGTGATGTCCTGCGCCCGCAGGCCAAGCTCGCCCGCGCAAATCTGCGCGAGCGCGGTGCGCAGACCCTGTCCGATCGCGGCCGCGCCGGTGAACACCGACACACGCCCCGTATTCGAGACCCGCACCAGCCCGGACTCGAACGGACCGCGCCCCGTGCCCTTGATACCGTGCGCCAGCCCGATGCCGATATAGCGGCACTCTCGTCGCGCGGCGGCTTGACGCTGGGGAAAGTCCTGCCAACCCGCCGCCTGCAAGACCTGCGCCTGCGAGGCGGGATAGTCGCCGCTGTCGTAGCAGACGCTGGCGCCGGAGCGCGCCTTGAGCGGCTTGGTGTAGGGCATCTTCTCCGCCGGGATGAGATTGCGGCGGCGCACCTCCGCGCGCTCCAGGCGCAGCTCGCGCGCCAGGCGGTCCATGAGCCGTTCCATGGCGAAGGCCGCCTGCGGATAGCCGGCCCCGCGCACCGACGACACCGGCGTCTTGTTGGTGGCGGCGACGATCACGTCCACCGACAACGCCGGCAGCAGGTAGGGCCCGCTCATCATCGACGCCGAGTTGTAGGGGATGTTGACGTCTTGCAGGGCGTAGGCGCCGAGATCGTGGATCAGCCGGCCGCGGATCGCCAGGAGCTTGGCGTCCGCGTCCACCGCGATGTCGAGCGACCAATATTGATCGCGCTCCTGGGCGGCGTTGGTGAAATGCTCGCGCCGGTCCTCGATCCATTTGATCGGCCGCTTGAGGAGCTTGGCGGCCGCCACGACCGCGATGTCTTCGGGGTAGACGCAAAGCTTGGGACCGAAGCCGCCGCCGACATCGGGAGTGGCCACGCGCAGCCGGCTCTCGTCGAAATCGAGCAGCGCGGTCAACGACTGGAACAGGTCGTGCGCTTTCTGCGTCGACGCCCACACCATCATGGTGTCGTCGCGCCATTCCGCGAGAATGCCGCGGCCTTCGATCGGATGACCGCCGCCGCGATGCTGCCAAAGCTCCTCGTGGAAAACGTGGGCGGCTTTGGCAAAGGCCGCTTCGGCATCGCCGTAGGCGACTTTGTAGCTGGCGACGATGTTCGTGTTCAGCTCGCGCCGAACCGCGGGCGCAGTCGGCTCGACCGCGCCGCGGCAGTCCGACACGCATGGGAGCAGATCGTAGTCGACCGCGACCTTTGCCGCGGCGTCCTCGGCAACATAGCGGTTGTCGGCTAGCACGATCGCGATCGCCTCGCCGACGTAAGACACTTCGCCGTCGGCGAGGGCGAACGACCAGTAGCGATCGAGCGGCGCCCCGGAATTGGAGTGGCGCAGCATCCGGCGCTTGGCGAGGACCGGCGCGAGATCGTCGAGCGTGAGCACCGCGTGAACCCCCGGAAGCGCCAGCGCGCCGCGCGCGTCGACCCGGCGGATCGCGGCGTGCGGATGCGGGCTGCGCACGAACGCCGCGTGCCACACCCCGGGACGCGCGATGTCGTCGACGAAACGGCCCTTGCCGACGAGCAGGGCGCCGTCCTCGAGGCGAGGAATGCGCGCTCCGATCAATCCACCCATGTCCTCGACCGCGCCTCACGTTTCGCAGCGCGGGCCTTTGTGATCATTTCATCCCGTGAACGTCGCTCAATCCGACATCGCCTTGGCGGCTTTGGCGATCACGTCCTTGGGCGTGGCGTAGGCCTCAGCCAGCAAGGCATCGAGCTTGTCCGCGCTGACGGGATTAACCTCGAAGTTGAGCTTTTCCGCCTCGGCGAGGAAATCCGGGTCCTTGGTCGTGCGCTCGAAGGCTGCAATCAGCGCCGCCTTGCGATCCGCGGGAATACCGGGCGGGGCCGCGAACGGGCGCGCCATGGCCTGTCCGATCAGCATCAATTGCAGGATTTGCTGGGCAGTCACCGCATGAGACCGCATGAGCATGCATGAGCTTGACAAGTACATCAAGTTATCAATCCATAATGGGCACGAGACAGCATAAGATTGTACCCGTGTTGTACCCCAGTTGTACCCAAGCCATCCAAGGCGGACCATGAAATTGACCGAGAAAATCGTCGCCACCCTGCAGCTACCCACCGGCGTCAACGAGCGACTGTTCGGTGATGACGACCTTACTGGGCTGAGCCTGCGCCTGCGCCGTGGCGCCAACAGCATCGCCAAAAGCTGGGTGTATCGGTACATGGTCGCCGGCGCACCCCGCAAGTTCACCTTCGACTTCGCCGGCCACAACCTCGCCGCCGCCCGCGCGCGCGCCGGGGATCTGCAGGCCAGGGTTCGGCTCGGTCACGATCCCGCCCAGGAGCGGGCGCAAACGCGCGCCGACGTCCAGCAGACCGTCGTGGCGACGCTGCAGACCTACCTGCCGCAGAAGAAGCTCACGCTGCGCCCGCGCAGCTACGTGGAGACCGAGCGCCACCTACTGGTCGATTTTGCCCCCTTGCATGCTACACCTCTGCGACTGGTCACCGCCCGCGATGTGAGCGCCCGCTATCTGGCAATCGCCAGCACCAAGGGGCGCACCACCGCCACCAACGCCTTGCGCGCGCTGTCGGCGTTCTTCGACCGGGCCTTGCGGCAAGGACTGATCGAGCGCAACCCCTGCCTCGGAGTCGAGCGCTTCGACGTTCGCAAGCGTGACCGGGTGCTCACCGCTGCCGAGATCAAGGCGCTATGGGACGCGACTTCGGGATCCGACGACTACTCGGCTATCGTGAGGTTACTGTTGCTCACCGGTTGCCGCGCCAACGAAATCGCCAAGCTGAGGTGGGACGAGATCAAGTCCGACCGAATCATATTGCCCGCCGAGCGAACCAAGACCGGCAAGGAACATTCGATCCCACTCACCGGGGGGATGCGCACCATCCTCGGTGGTCGGAATCGGCGCCATGACAAGGAACATATTTTCGGTCGTTCGCACGATCGCCCCTTCACCGGTTGGAGCGAGAGCAAGGCGGCACTGGACGCGCGCCTGAAGGCCGCCGGCCACAAGCTCAAGCCCTGGGTCAACCACGACCTAAGGCGAACCATAGCGACCGGCATGGGCGAACTCGAGATCGCACCGCACGTAATCGAGGCGGTGCTTAACCACGCGTCTGGCTTTCGGGCCGGTGTCGCCGGTACCTATAACCGCGCCAAGCTAGAGAAGCCGATGCGCCACGCACTCGAGGCGTGGGACGCCCACATCGGGGAGATCGTTGAGGGTCGCATCGCCGGCGATCGGGTCGTGCCGTTGCGTGCCTGAAATACATCTGGAGTAATAAGCGGGCCGGTCGACGGCCGGACTTTGGCCGGCGGGATTTTTCCGCAGCAGCGAATGCGACCTGACGGCATCCGGCGGGCGGGCGAGCGGAAGCCCGCGAAGGTCCTCGCGCTGCGGCGGCGGAAGGGCGCCTAATGTGGCCAGCCGAGGCCCCGACTAGCCTAATCCCGGCACGAGTGGTTCAAGTCCATTGCGATGGAAGGACTTCGGGCAATCATCGGGCGCGACGCTATTCCGAACCAAAGCGCTCGCCGAAGACGATGCCCGCCGTCGAATTCAGAGTCGCAATACTGTCGCTGCGACGGAATTTTTCCGCCGCTTGTGCAAGCGAGGCAGCGAATGCGGCCTGACGCCATCCCGCCCGACCAGCTTCGCGACCTGGTCGAGACCTACATCAACCTGCATCTACCGCAAGCCAAGTTGGAAGTGCTGAAAGCGGCCGAAGAATCCGAGCGCGACATCATCACGCGCCTGGTCGGGAAAATCGCACGAAAGAGGCTGCGATGACCGATCCCGAGCGACGAAGCGAGTGCCGCCGCCCTGGGGAGGGCCGGATGCTGAATCGAGCCGCCCCGCTGCCGCTTTCTGTA
>Ga0306926_10002831_pt1 | contig 17775 bp, 17 predicted proteins | sample flu12Cox44000178_FD_203759 | JGI IMG/M metagenome (GOLD analysis project Ga0306926, IMG submission 203759) | Lab enrichment of tropical soil microbial communities from Luquillo Experimental Forest, Puerto Rico - flux8day.12C.oxic.44.000.178 (v2)... | ecosystem: Environmental > Terrestrial >... | reverse complement strand
AGATAGATGATACCATTGTTCTAACCATTCTATACCAAGCTCTGCTCAATAGAGACCCAGACGTTGAAGGATTACAACATCATATCGCACGTCTACGCTCAGGAAGAACTCTACATGATATTGCGATTGACTTCGTGGTTGGCACAGAGTTCGCGACGAGTCATTCTAATCGAAAGTTGAGTATGACGTTGCTACACGTCGGGCACAGCGCTGAAGACGCTACGAAGTTTCTTGAATTCGTTCCGCCCCCCACGGAGGCGAGCAAAGCTTATTATCTAAGGCTTACGAGCGGGTTCCTCGCCCGGTATTGTCAGGGAGATTTAGTTCTCGATGTCGGCTTCACGGGCTATGCCAACCCTGAGAAGCGGACGTCGCTGCCGGGCGCGATAGGGGTCGATCTGGATTATCCTGGCTATGACGGTCTTCATCTGCCGTGGGCAGATAATTCCGTAGACTGCGTTTTCTCAAGCCATTGTCTTGAGCACATTCAGTTCTATCAAGAGACGATTCGCGATTGGCATAGAGTTCTTAAAGTCGGCGGCTACATCGTATGCATTGTGCCGAGTCGAGACCTATATGAAAAAAAAGCGTTCCCCCCGAGCCGCTATAACCCCGACCACAAAAGATTCTATACCGCGAGCCGGCTTGTGGCCGAATTTGAAGAGGCATTGGAGCCAAATACCTTTCGCGTTCGTCATGTGCATGATAACGATTATGGTTACGATTACTCAATCGGCCCGGAGTCACACGCGGAGGGCTGTTACGAAATTGAGTTAGTGTTGGAAAAGACCGCAAAGCCGTCATGGACCATCAGCTGATCAAGATCTGAGATCTGCCATTCAGCCGATGACCCTCACCAAGCCGAAAGGCTGGGAAATATATGGGTTCGCTAAGCGACTGGTGCGGCCCCGATGAGTCACTTACCGGCCTCTGTGAAGAATTCTTTACAAGAGTTCCGGACGAGCAAGGTTCCCGCGACCGAAATTTCTCGAGTCGTTCCCAAACCGCGATCATCGATCGCGCTGGTTCCGGATGCATGGATATTCTACCCGGGCGTGTCGCGGCCGGGACGATCGCTTTGAGGGACCGTTTCTCACGACGCGGTTGCCGCGCAGTGGTCGGCGCTCAGGGCTGCAGGGAATTTTGCCTTCGCGGTTACTTGACGGAAACTCGAGGGGAGCAAGGAAGCTGCGGAGGCGTGATCGTCAAGCACCGGAAAGGTCAATGTTAACTTCTGTGGTTTGTCGGTATGAGCACTTCCTCACACCATGGTATCAAGAGTGGTCGCGGCGAATGGGTTTCGCTGGTCACATTCACCGAAAAGCTTGGGAATGGTGTGCGATCGCACAGGCGCTGGGTGAACGCGATATGCTGAGGAGCGGACGCGTTGGATGCGGCTTTGCAGTAGGCAAAGAGCCGCTCCCGTCTTTATTCGCGTCAACGGGCGTGAAGATTACCGCAACGGACGCATTCCCTAGCGAGGGAGGCGGCAGTCGTTGGACGAATCAGTACGCATCCTGTCTAGAGGAGATCTACGTCCCGACCATTCTCTGTGAGGAACTTTTTCGACAAAACGTCGAGTTTCAATACGCCGATATGCGCGATCCGGGGACCTTCCCCGACCGGCAATACGACTTCCTTTGGAGTTCTTGCGCTTTCGAACACCTTGGTGCGCTCGAAACCGGACGTCACTTTGTGCTCAATTCGGCCGATCGGCTCCTCAAGTCGGGAGGAGTGGCGGTCCATACGACAGAATTCAACGTGTCGTCCGACGATGACACGGTGGAAGACGGTCCTGCCGTCCTTTATCGGCGGCAGGACCTTGATCGAATGAGCGCATCACTGCGCCGGATTGCCTGCGGAATGATTCCTGTGGATTACGATCCTGGCTTTCTCCCGGAGGACCTCAACTACGACTATCCACCTTATAACACACACGGCCGTCAGCATGTTAAATTGTTGAGCGGTGATTACGTTGTGACGTCTGTTATGATAATCGTTCAGAAGGGGTGAGACGTGCTCGCATTCCGCAGCCCCCGGCCATCACCTGCCCGGTCAGAGCGCCCTTCTGACAGAATTTTGCAGGCTCATCGAGAAAGTGCACGTGCGCTTCCCCGGTGGCATAGATTAATTGCGGGGCAGCGGTAGGAGGATCCGGAATGCCCCGATTAGTTCGTCGGTTTCTCGCTCGTGATTCGCGCTTACTTACGGAAATCGGCGTACGCGACGATGACTGGATACGCGCCGATGGATCTAGACCCGGATGGATTCTGTACGGACCCTACATCTATTTGCCGGCTGGAACTTACGAGGCCACGGTAAGGTTTGATCCCGCCATAGTCCCCATGGGTTCGGCGACCCTGGACGTGAGTGCCGATGTCGGGCAGCATATCCTAACGATCCGGAACTTCAATGCAGAGCAGTTGCTGGACCAAGGCATGAATGTCTCCCTAGCCTTTTCCTGCGCTGATCCGATGCCAAATGTCGAGGTTCGTCTTTTTTGCCTTGCCGGATTTGCAGCGGCGATTAAATCAGTTGAAATCTCTGGGACATCAACTTTCTCCGAAGGGAACGGCGGTTTCACCATCAGTGACTTTCCGCCGGTGGATGTGCGAAATGAAGTTTTTCGAGGTCGAAATCCTTACGATGGTTATCAACGCAGCCTGGGCCTAGCCAGGCCTCCAATCGCGGAAAGGCTCAAGAGAGATCTTGACTTCGAGGAGGCGCTGCAGCTCAGCCAGGGCCGTACCATTGTTGGAGAACATAATTTAGTCAACCTGTTTATGCTAATAAAGTTATTCGTTCCACGCTTGCCATTCGGTCATATCGTCGAGTTTGGGTCTTTCAGGGGTGGCTCCGCAATTTTTATGGCGTTTCTCGCGCAGAAGTTTTTGCCGAATGCGCAGGTGCTGGCCTTCGATACCTTCTCTGGAATGCCCCCGACCGACAAGGCAATTGATCTGCATAATGCCGGGGACTTTCAAGGAGTCGATTTACCGGAATTGCGCCGATATGTGGAAGAAATCGGTCTGCGAAATCTACACTTTGTAAAAGGCAAATTCGAGGATGAGGCTTCGCATGCTTTGAAGGAACTCCAGCGGGTTGCGATATGCCACATCGATTGTGACATCCGTAGTGCGATCCAGTCAGCCTACGATACGACGCGACCTTATATGGTGCCCGGCGGCTATTGGGTTTTTGATGATCCGCTTCAGCCGACTTGCCTCGGGGCAACCGAGGCCGTCGAAGACCTGCTGATCAAGCGGGATTCATTGAATGCAGAACAGGTGTGGCCGCATCTCGTCTTCCGAGAGCCTTTCGATAAGAAATGGCATAATGGAGACGGAACTCAAGTTTGGCGGAATCCTACCCTGTGAACGTCGTCACCCTGCTTTTCTTCCGCATAGGAGGAGCGTAGGTTACTATCTTGTGAAGTGATCCGCTATGCAATGTCATTGCAACTCAGGCTGCTTTTGATGAGCGACCACAAATCTATCCGCTGGTTTCACTCGATCAACCTCGGCAACGGTGTCATCACTCAAGGCATTAAATCGGTCGAGGTGTTAAAGGCTGAATTCGATGCACTAGGGTTGACGACCGAATTCCTGCAGGGCCGCCGGCTTCTAGATATAGGCTGTGGTGACGGCTACTTTTCGCTGCAATGTGCTCGATTGGGTGCGGATGTTACCGCCATCGATGGCGTGATCCGCGACTCGCTCAGATATGTCCGAGAGCACGCCGAGACGAAGTTCCGGTTCTACTGTATAGATTTCCTCAGCCCGACATTTTTTGAGCTGGGTCGTTTCGACGTGATTCTGCATCTAGGAGTGCTCTATCACACGATATACCCCTTCGAGCATTTTCTGCGTCTCGCAAGCGCGAGTAGAGCTGGAGCTACGGTGGTGGTCGAGACAGAGTTTTACAATCTGCCGGGTTTCGAGAATGCCGCGACCGTATTTTACGATTACGAGCAGAAGCTGTCGTCAGATGCGGGGTCGCCCGTCATGCCATCAACGTCGTGGATAAGCGCAACATTGGAGCGTGTTGGGTTTGGTGAAATCACGCTCCTTTTACATCCTGCGCTCGGCCAGCCGGATGTCCAACCTGTTAGTCTGAATCGGGGCCGATTATTTGCACGTGCGAAGTATGGTGAAAAGCGGCATTCACCCTTTCTGTACGCTTTTGAACAAATGGCATGATCCAAGCGGGAGCCGATTCCAGTAATACCCGGAATTCAATACATAATGGGTTTTCAGGTCGACAACTGTCGGGTATCGAGTGGGGAGGGAGATGCGGAACACGGATAGGGATTGGGAGCAATCGCGGAGATAGCGCCGTATTACGGGGTTCTGTTCCACGAAAAATTTCGGAAGCCGACCGCGGCGGCTTGACGAAGACCCGCTCTTCGCTCGCGTACCTTTGCATCGTCGATAGCGCTGGAGAGGAGCAGCGAATACCGAAAATGTCTTGTCGCTTTGTATGCAATGAACTGCGCCTGCTCATTGGAATCGGGCATCTTAGAACAGGTCGAATACGGTTAATATTCCTTGCGGACAGGCACGATGGTAAGGTTGCTGTGGTCTTTTGACACCGCGGGACTGGGGGTTTGATGGAAGCGATACCCTCGCTGGCCGAAAGAGTCGCCGAGTTCTATTGGTGGCATTCGATCGATCTCGGCCAAGGCATTGTTACACCTGGCATGAAGACGCCAGCAGTCATGTCGCTTGAGGAAGGTTTGGTATTCGGTGACGCGAATCTCGCCGGCAAGACTCTCCTTGATGTCGGCGCTTGGAACGGTGGGTTTTCTGTGGCGGCGGCACGCCGCGGTGCTCGCGTAACGGCCCTCGACCATTTCGCCGGGACGGCATCCAATTTTCGTGGCCGCGAGACCCTCGATCTAGTTATCAGAGCAACCGGTCTTGATATTGCCGTGGTTGACCGCGATGTTGATGCTGTTGCGCTCGACGATCTTGGCTCGTTCGACTGGGTCCTGTTTTTGGGCGTCTTTTACCACCTACCGGCGCCGGTCTCAGTCCTGCGCAAGGTGGCCAATTTAGCGAAAGAAACCCTTGTCGTAGAGACTTATGTCGATGACGCGCTCGGCGAAAAACCGGCGATGCGCTTTTATCCAGGGAACGAGCTAAACAACGACGAATCGAATTGGTGGGGGCCGAATACCGCGTGCATGATGGCGCTGCTTGAGATGATCGGCTTCAGCCGCATCGAAGTCGCTCCAGGCTGTGCCGGCGATCGTAGGATCTTTCGCGCACAAAGATAATAGCTACCAGACACGGAGATACGACGCAAATGATCGGTCGGATAGAACTGCTGCCAATGATTGGGATGGCTACCTCACGCGGAAGCGTTGCGTGCGCACCGTGTGTTATTCCGCAGCCGCACTATCTCCAACCTGAACGCAGACCTTACATCTGTTTGGCAAGACGCGCGCTCTTCGCTCGCGTACCTTTGCAGCTTCGATAGCGCTGGAGAGGAGCAGCGAATGTCGAAAATGTTTCGTCGTTCTCTCGCCAACGATCCTCGCTCTTCTCACGGGAATAGGCACACGGGAGCGGAACCGGATAAGCGTCGATGGGTCTAGGACAGGTACGATATTGTATGGCCCTTACATGCTGTTGTTTCCAGCCCACTACGAGGCAAGGATGAAGTTCGATCCTGCCGTAATGCCAAAGGGTTCTGCGACGCTGGATATCAGTGTTGATACGGGGCGGAAGGTGCTGGCGGCTCGGACATTAGATGCCAAGCAGCTCCAGGAAGAAGGCATGAGCGCCTCGCTCAAATTTTCTGGCGGTGATGTGATGCGGCGGACCGAGATTCGGCTCATATGCGGTTCGGAGTTCGTGGCGGCGGTTCAATCAGTCGAGATCTGAGGCGAATTTACGCCCTGTGGAGAGGATGACGGTATCACCATTGCCGATCTTCCGCCAGTGGACGTCCAGAATGAAATTTGTCGCGGTCGAAATCCTTACGACGGCTACCAACGCGGCTGGGTCTAGCCATTCCGGAAGTTGTGGATAAGCTTAAGATGGACCTCGACTTCCAGTACGCTCTGCAGCTTAGCGACGGACGCACCATTATTGACGAGAATAATTTGATCAACATTTTCATGTTGATCAAATTATTCGTTCCACGCTTGCCATTTGGTAATATCGTTGAGTTCGGGTCCTTCAGGGCGGCTCCGCGATTTTTTATGGCGCTTCTCGCGCATAAGTTTTTGCCGGATACGCAGGTCCTGGCCTTCGATACCTTCTCAGGAATGCCGACGACGGACGAGTCCATTGATTTGCATAATGCCGGCGACTTTCGCGAAGTAGACTTAGCGGAATTGCGCCAATATGCGGAATATATATTGGTTTGCGAAATCTGCACTTTGTGCAAGGTAAATTTGAAGATACTGCCTCACACGCGTTGAAGGAGCTCCAGCGGGTTGCGCTGTGTCACATCGATTGTGATATCCGGAGCGGGATACAATCTGCTTACGATACAACGCGACCACATATGGTGCCCGGCGGGTATTGGGTTTTTGATGATCCGCTTCAGCCGACTTGCCTCGGGGCAACCGAGGCAGTCGAGGACCTCCTGATCAGGCGTGACGCATTGAATGCCGAGCAGGTGTGGCCGCATCTAGTTTTCCGAGAGCCTTTTGAGAAAAAATGTCTCGATTGAGCCCCTGGCCGGTTTCCTGTAATATCCGAAGGTGGGTTGGTAATTCAATCCACAACGGGCTTGTCGGGCCGACAACTGTCCGGTGTTTTATCGAGTGAGCGGCGGGATGCGGGATACCGATAAGGATTGAGGAAATATTGCAGAATAATCTCGGTCGCATCACCCGCGGATCTATTATCGGAGGACGTGTGCTTTTCGTTCGCGCATCCTGAAATCTTCGATAGCGCCAGGAGGAGCAAAGCGGATGGGCTCTAGGGTGCATCGCCCTTTAAATTGAGGAGTTAGAAGATGCTCGTCACCCACGACGATGTTCGAAATGCCTACCGCTTCATTTTCGGACGAGAGCCAGAGAGCGACGAGGTGGTGGAGCACCACCAACGCGAAGCTGATAGCATAGAAGGCTTACGGGCTACGTTTTTATTCTCCCCAGAGTTCCGCGCCACTTTTCCGGAGCTACCGCACTTGGTGCCTCTCGCGGCACCACCACAGGCGATTGAAACGACGGCAGATCCGACGGCTCTACGAGCCATGATTGCTAAAATGGAAGTTATCTGGAAAACCACTGGCGAAATTGAACCGCACTATTCTGTGCTTTCACTTGACGAGTATAGGCCCCGTTCTTTCGCCGAGCACGAAAGCCGTTTCTTTGAAAGCGGAAAGGACGACCTCGATCTGCTGCTTGCAGTTTTGCGGCGCATTGGCCGACCGGCGAAAAGTTTTAATCGCTGCCTCGAATTTGGTTGTGGCGTTGGTCGGGTAACAGCTTACCTAGCGGCAACTTTCCCCGAGGTAGTCGCTTTGGATATCTCCTGCCCCCATCTGCAGCTTGCAACGGTATATTTAAAGAAGCTTGGGCATCCTAACGTCACCTTTCTACAGGTGACGCCGGAGAATCTGCATCCTGGTTCTGGCTATGATCTGTGGTTCTCCCGCCTCGTGCTGCAACATAATCCACCGCCTGTGACTCTGGCCATTCTGGACAGAGCGTTCGGACAGCTGGCCCTGCAGGGAGTGGCCATCGTCCATGTGCCTACATATCATGAAGGTTATAGTTTTAGTGTATCAGACTATTTGGCGGACAAGTTGCCCCCCGAACATATGCACATGCACGCGACACCGCAGAAACCTATATTGGAGCTCGCTTGGCGTCACGGCTGTTATCCGGTCGATATTCGCGAAGAAGTCATCCCTGACTGGGTAACAAACATTTTTGTTTTTCTGAAAGCCGAATAATAGCAACTAAGGTGTCTATTCGTTGATGTGACAGCGATAGCGGGCGCTTCGGTGAACCATCTGAGATCGGATCGTTCCGCTTGAATTGAGTGATCGAGAGACGAACGAAATGCGGAACACGGATAGGGATTGGGAGACAATCGCGGAGACAGCGCCGTATTACGGGGTTCTGGTCCACGAAAAATTTCTGAACCCGACCGCGGCGGCGCTTGATGAATTTTTCGCGACTGGCGAGAATGACATTCAGATGATTCTTGCCACGATTCGCACTCAATTGGGCCCATTCAGCCCGCGATCTGCGCTCGATTTTGGCTGCGGTCCGGGCCGGCAGCTGATCCCGATCGCCCGCGAAACAGGCGAAGCGCACGGCGTGGATATTAGTGATCGGATGCTGGAGCTGGCGCGGCGTCACATTGCCGCGACCGGCGTCAACGCTGTCGTGGGCAAGGATTTTCCAGATAGGCAATTTGATTGGGTGAATTCGTCGATCGTCATGCAGCATATTCCGCCGCGCCGGGGCTACAAGATTTTCCGCAGGCTCTGGCAGGCACTAAGCATCAACGGCGTGATCAGCATCCATTTTACGATTTACCACGACAGCGGCGCTACCGAGGAACTGATACGCGATCTGCTGCGGTATAGTTACGACGGCGAGCGGGCAACCAATTATACGGACACCAGTGCCGGTGCGGTTGGCAGCATGTCAATGTATGATTACGATTTAAGCCGTGTCTTCTCGGTGTTCGATTTTCCTCACGGTCAGCCGCTCTATCTTATCAAGACCATACACGGTTCAAGTCACGGCGTTATGCTTTACGCGCGAAAGACTGCGTCTACCGCGGAATAAAGCAATCTGCGCATGACAAAGCGAGAGAGGCAAATCGTGCCAACAAGTGATGCCTGGTACATTCGCTGATAGCACTCGATCGACCACTGGGGATCACAACCAATGATTACAAACGCTAGGCGATCTGCAGGCGAAATTTGCTTGACTTCCGCCGGCAGGTGATGCGCACGTGGCAAACGAATACTCAACGTAGGGTTTAACAGGCTGTTTCATTTCTTCGACACGGATATAGTCGTAATTGGTGGCATTTATCGGGCTGGCCCCCGGCGGGAGAGAAAGTTCCATTTTATGTACTTGCAGTCGGTCAAGGCCTTGGTGTGCTCGGGGTTCATATCCCTGCCGATATTCCTGATGAGTGTACCCTTTGCGGACTCTCAGACCGCGCGGAATGAGCGCGTGGGTTCAGCCGTGCCAGAGTCGGACCGGGTTGTCACAATTCCGACGAACCGTGCGCTCGCCGGCTTAAAATCCGCGGATCATCGCGCCGTCGTGCGGGAGGGGGTGAACTCGGCCGGTGATGTGCCCTCTATGACTTTCAAAATCTCTTCCGAAGCCTGCGTTGCGGCCGACGGATATCTCGAAATTGCGCTCGCCGACGGCGGGTGCGCAGAGGCGGTGATCCCGTCTTCCGGGCTCGATCCGCGAGAAGAGGGCGCCAAGTTCGACGGCGCGACCGACGACACCGCTGCCCTACAACGCGCTTTCACCTATGCCGGCAAGCATTCCGCAAGGCTTACCATGCCATCGGGCCGCGCGCTGTTTTCGTCCGCCCTGTCGATCCCCTCCGGCTACAATGACTTTGCCATCACCGGCGCTGGTCACGGCTCGGTGCTGCGATATGTCGGCAGCAGCACGACCGGCGATCTAATCGCAATCGGGACGCCGGGCGGCAGCGGCGCCACCACCGGCGTCACACTCTCGGGGTTCCGCATTACCAGCACTACCCAGATGACGGCCGGTGCGGCGCTGCATCTGTGGCATGTCGCCTGGGCCAAGGTCGATCCGGTCATCGACGGCCAGCCCGGCAACGGCAAGTTCTATGACGGGATCTGGTTCGACGAATGCGATATCGTCGATGTGCCGTATGTGCAAATGGCTGGCGCTGCGCATGACGTTGTGCTGGTCAACGGTTCGCGGCAATCGGAGCCTTGGTGGCCGAATTTCGTCGGCGAGATCCGATTTGGCCGCGGCAAGATTTCCGCGACCGACTCCCAAATCGCCGCCGACACGCTGCCGGTCAATGGCGTCCATGTCGCGGGAGGCGTCGGTGGCCTGTCCTTCGACTCGGTCGACATTATCGGCAATCAACACAATGTCACGATCGACCAGGCAGTCACCAAAACCGGCAATCAGACGGTTACCTTTGGAGCCGGTACTTACCTCGACATGTCCCAGCACGACGACGTCGTCATCGACGACAGCAGCGCGCCGACCCAGTGGCAGAGCGGCACCAAACTGATCGACTTCGGCGGTTGGATCGCGAGCGGCGGACAATGGAGCCACAAGGATCCCGCGGCCAATTGCGTCAATATCGCGTCTTTTGTCGGCGGCAGGGTGCTGTTTCACGGCAATGTCGTCGGTGCATGTATAAATAACGGCATCTATGATCAGGATCCCACGGCAATGATACAGGTATCGTCGTCAGAAAATTTTTACAACAACGGGGGATACGATATTGGAAGCTCGGTTGCGAAGCCGCAGATCGCCGTCACCAACCCCCGGCTCGCAGGGAAGGCGTTTGACGCCAATGCGCTGACCTCGACATTGCCGATGTATACTGACAAAATCGCAATGGCAACACCAGTTGCCCTCGCGGTGGGCGGTTTGAAGAATGGTATACTCTATTCCGCTCAACAAAGTTATTATCAGCTGGTCGGCCAATTGGTGGTGGTCGATTTTGTCCTAAACCTGGCGAGTAAAGGTGCAAAGATCGGGCCGCTTAAACTCGTCGATCTGCCAATCGGAGAAACGGCAAACACGGCGCTCGGCGGGGGTGGTGCCCCTCGCTATTACACCGGGTGGAGATCGCTTTACGGAAGCCTTCTCTTATCCATGGATAGTCGCGGTACACCAGCCGCCAATATCTATCAATTAACCCGAGACGGCATAGCGCAAACATTCAGCACCAACCTCACTGATAAGTCCACGCTGTGGGGCGAGTTGCAGTATTTTCGTTGACGGGGAAAGGCGGATCACGAAATCCGCTACGCAGTGCAAGGCTTATCGACTGTCTCAGACGCCAACAACGAGTGCTCCCCCCGGTCCGCCCCCAACGGCGGCCGGCTCTGCATGACTTTCGTGTCCATCTTGGGCCGCCGGACGAGCAGCATGTGCAGCCTGGTACCGCAGCTCTGACAGTTCGACCTCCGACCAGCCGAACCCACTCAATTCGTCGATTGCATCCGAGCGTGAAGCATCTAGCGCGAAGGCACGCAAGTAGGCGGCGATCGCCTCCTCTTTCCGGCCCTGCAGCTTCAGCGCATGACCGAGCTGGAGGTAGGAGTCGGCGACGCCAGGATCCAGAGACAGCGCCTGTCGGTAGGCCAGCTCTGCCCGAGCCAGCTTGTCGGGATCGCGGAGCTCGCCCGACTCCTTCAATGCATGACCATACTGCACCCAAATAGGCGGATTTCGGGGATCCCGGTCGAGCGTCTGTCGGTAAAGTCGGACAGCGAGCTCCCATTGCCGCGCATCTCGCGCACTATTCGCAAGAGCGGTGATATCCGGCTTCTCACGCCGCGAACCGAGGCGCAGCCGATCAACGACACGGTCCAATGCCATTTTCGGCCTCGACGGGACTGCTATGCTGTCAACTCTTCCGGACTCTGAAGAAGCGTGTGATGGCCGGTGGCCATCGGCGAAGCTCACGGGGGTCGCCGCTGCTGCGGTCTCGATGCGGAATGCGGCAATCGCCGCTTTTCCGACTTGCCGGGCGGCAGCCAGCGTACCGCTCAGCGTCGCGGTTTCGAACTGCAACTCCGCAACGTACGCCGTTCGCTCCTCGTTTTCGCGCTCCGTCGCCGCCAGCTTCTCGCGCAGCGCCCTAACATCGGCCTGCGCGACCTCTCGTTCCTGGCTCGCGCGCTCGGCTTGCGCCAGAGCCGCTTCGCGTGCCGCGGCCTCTGCCCGTGCCGCTTCGAGCGTGAGCGCGCCGACGACCTCACCATGCTGGCGAGAGAGCTCCGCCAACGTCGCCTCGCGTTCGGCGAGCACAGTCTTAAACCCGGCCGCCTGGTCTCGTTCGCTCACCAGCTCGGCGATTTGCCCCCGTTGTGCTTCGATTTCGGCCATTGCTTCCGCGAGACGGCCTTCGGCGGCGCCGGCTCTGGCATCGGCGGCCGCAAGGTCGGCATCGCGTTCGCCGACGACCGTCCGCAAGGACGCGGCTTCCCGCGCTATCTCGGAATATTTGACGGCGGTTTGGGCGATGTCTTCGAACTCCGCGATAAACGGCCTCTGCAGTTGCTGAAAACCAACGAACCGAGAGACGATCGAAGCGATTTCCTCGCGTACACCGCCGTGGCCGAGACGCCTGGCGAGCTCGTACAAGCTGCGGACCTGCGGCTGACTGGGCCCTGGATGATTGGGGTCATCGTGCCGGGCAGCCGGATCGATGATCCCCGATAATACGAGTGCGAGGTCGTCCTCGCTCTGCTGCCAGGGCAAATCGAGAAATTGTTGTAATTTCTCGACGTTGGCCAAAGGTTTGCTGAACCATTCTTCATATTCTATCGCGCAAAAATCATATTTATTCGTGTATCGAAAGAAATCGACCATGTGGACCAACCAGCGATATTCCCCGATTTCACGATCGAGGCGGTCGCGCGCGCTGAGCGATCGTCCGATTTGTGCGGGATTGCGCAGGCACAGCACGATCTTTGGCGTCAGCTTGAGTTCGATGAAGATCTGGTGCCAAACCGGCATCAGCCGCACCGTGCGCGGATCCTTAAAGCCGAAATACCCCTCCCCCATTCGCTTTTCGAGAAAACCGACAATCTCGCGTCTGATCTCGGCGACCCGCGGATCCGCCCACCAAGCCACCGGCAGAGCGAAATCGTGGAAGCGTCCCGAATAATCCCGGTTGAAGAGGCCCAGAATGCGATCGTGAAACTCGACAATCTCCCAGCGCTCCCAATGACCCCGCGGATTGTCGGGTGTCAGTGCCGGGTTCCCCGGGCCCGGGATCTTGTCTGCCATATCAACCCCGAGCGCGCTCAAAATATGCGAGCACAGCGAGGTGCCGCTGCGATGCATGCCGAGCACGACAACAACCGGCCGGCGCTGCACCGCACTCGAAATTGCTGTGATCCGATCGCGCCGTGCCGGTTCGACCGAGAACGACTGTGGGCTCAGCATGTCGTCATTCATTTCGGATGGTTAACATAGCCCCGAGGCGGCGAGCCCCTTCTAGCGCGCCGGCTGGCGCCGAGCAACCAGTGGTCGCGCTGTGGATCGATCTCAAACCGCGGAACGCTTGCGTCGCGATGGAGAAAGGGGGAAGAGAGGCCTGGAGCTGATCAGGAAGTCCGACCAGATGCGCTTGCCTGTTTTCGCCTGCCTCGTCCTGCTCGCCGGGTGCATCATCGACAACGACCCGGTGCGTGTCGCGAACTTCACCGCCGACACGCCGGCGACCTTTACTTATGATGCATGGACCAACACCGTGATGACGGCCAACGACGACGGCGCCGCAGAGCAGATCCGACGCGACTGGCTCGCCGAGGCGCTTGCCGCCCATGGGATGTGCGCAGCCGGCTATGTCGTCGAGACGCGGCGCTTCGTGCAACCCTGGGAGGGACCGTTCGGAAATGGCGCCGACATCGTCTACACCGGGCGTTGCCTGTAAGCCGCCGTAGAGAATATCAGCGGCCCCGAGTCAGCCGCGCGCGGTGGCGCGCCAGTGTTCGAGCAGCGGCCCCGATGTGCCGTGGACCGGATCGCCGGCGGGCAGTGGCACCGCGTCGATCCGCCGCCCGGCACGCACGCGATCGGTCGCATCCGGACGGCACATATCGGGGCTCTGCCCGCGCGGATAGGCGCCGACCACGACGAGGTCGGCGCTCGCTCCCGCGTTCTTATGGGCGACGCCGGCAGGGATCACGACGACATCGCCGGCACGCAGCTCCACGATCCGGCCGCCCTCGCCACCCAGCCTCACGCGGACCCAGCCGGTGGCGATGCCGAGCACCTCATGCGCGCTGCTGTGATAGTGATGATGGGAATACACACCGTTGTGCCAAGCGCCGGTCCAACCGTTGCGCTCAAACAGCGCCATGCAGCTCGCCGCAGCATCGGCGCCGGTCTCGAGCACGCCGCGGTAGACGATCAGCGCCAGCTGCGGATTGTTCGGCACCTCACCGTCATCGGCGAACCGATAGGTTTCGACGATCGGAACTCCGGGTGTCGCAGCCATGCCGAGGACCTCTCACCCATCAGTGTCATCCGAGCTCGGCTGATGCTCGGCTCCCACTCTAGCCGGTAAGTGCACGAGAGCAAGACCCTTTCGTTAACGACGATAACTAGGGGTCGCGCTTGCCACGACGAGATCCTTCGGGTATTGGTAGAGCGGTCGCAAATCTTGATTTGCGATATTTCGAGTTAAGTTTTGGATTACATTTAGGCCGCTGATCGATGGATTACCCGATCAAGACGGTGTGTGTCGTCGGTCTCGGCTATATCGGCTTGCCGACGGCAGCGACCTTGGAGTCGCGGCGTCGAGGTGATCGGGGTCGACATCAACCCGCAAGTGGTCGATGCCGTAAATGCGGGTCAGCCCTGTTTCTCCGAGCCCGATCTCGACATGCTGCTACGCGCCGCGACGACGTTGGGTAAGCTGCGTGCCACCTCGCAGCCGGAACCGGCCGACGCCTTCGTGATCGCAGTTCCGACGCCGTTCAACGCCGACCGCTCGCCGAACCTCGATTATATCGACGCGGCGGCGGATGCGATTGCGCCGGTCCTCTGCTCCGGCAATGTCGTGATCCTCGAATCGACATCGCCGGTGGGTGCTACCGGACGACTGGCAGCTCGTCTCGCTGGCCTGCGGCCGGACCTGTCGTTTCCGCCGGGGCGTCATGCCGAGCCGCTCGACGTGCATGTCGCACATTGTCCGGAGCGAGTGCTGCCGGGCCGCATGGTTCGCGAGCTGATCGAGAACGACCGGATCATCGGTGGCATGACCGAAGCCTGTGCCGGCCACGCCGAGGCGGTCTACCGGATCTTCCTGCAAGGACAACCGATCCGCACGGACGCGCCGACGGCTGAGCTGGTCAAGCTCGCCGAGAATGCGTTCCGTGACGTCAACATCGCCTTTGCCAACGAATTGTCGCTGATCTGCGATCAGCTCGGTCTCAATGTCTGGCAGGTTATCGACCTCGCCAATCGCCATCCCCGAGTGGGAATACTACAACCAGGAGCGGGGGTCGGCGGGCACTGCATTGCCGTCGATCCTTGGTTCATCGTCGCCTCGGCGCCGGAGCGGGCCCGGCTGATCCGCACCGCGCGCGAGGTCAACGATGCCAAGCCCCAATTCGTCGTCGCGCAGATCCGCGAACGTGCCGAACGGTTCAAACGTCCAGTTATCGCCTGCCTCGGTTTGACCTACAAACCGGATGTCGACGATCTGCGGGAGAGCCCGGCGATCGCGATCGTCGCACAATTGGCGTGCGCCGGAGAGCAGGTTCTGATCGCCGACCCCTATTTGAACACATTACCGGACGAACTGGCGGCGCTGCCAAACGCTTCGCTTTGCGAAACCCTGGACGCGGTCCGCCGCGCAGACATCGTCGCCGTACTAGTGGCGCATTCCCGATTTCGGAAAATTCCGCGCGAAGAATTGATGCGCCGTGTCGTCATCGACGTGACCGGCCTCACTCATCGATTTGCCTAGCTCCCGGGGCGCAATGAAGGTTCTGTTTGTCTTTGGGACGCGGCCGGAAGCGATCAAGCTGGCGCCGGTGATCAGGGAGCTCTCCGCTCGAGCAAATTTCCAATGCAAGATCTGCGTGACCGGCCAGCATCGTGAGCTGCTGACACAGATTCTCGACTTGTTCGGTCTGCGACCGGATTGGAATCTCGACGTCATGCGGCCAGATCAGGATTTGGAATATCTGACCGGCGCCGCATTGTCGGGGGTCGCCGGTATCCTGTCGTCCTATCGACCCGATCGCGTGATCGTGCAGGGAGACACCACGACGACCTTTGCCGGGGCTCTGGCGGCGTTCTACCACAAAGTTCCAGTGGCGCATGTGGAGGCCGGTCTGCGCACCGACAACATCTATGCGCCGTGGCCCGAGGAGGTGAACCGTAGGTTGGTCAGCCAGTTGGCCGATCTTCACTTCGCTCCGACTGCCAGGGCACGTGACAATCTCTTGAGAGAAGGGGTTGATCGCGACCGGATCGTCGTCACCGGCAATACCGGGATCGACGCCTTGTTGTGGGTGTCCACTCTGCTGGACGGCGGTGGAGAATTGCCGGCGCGCGTCGAGAAGATCGTTGACGGACGCTTCCCCGCGAACAAACGAGTGATCCTGATGACGGGTCATCGCCGCGAGAGCTTCGATGGCGGGCTTGCAAGGATTTGCCATGCGATGGCGCAAATCGCCCGCCGTAGCGATGTGGCCATCGTCTTTCCGGTCCATCCAAACCCCAATGTGCGCCGGGCGACCGCGCCGCTGCATCGGCACGACAACATCCTTCTGATTGACCCGGTTGACTATCCCGAGCTCGTCTTTCTGCTAAAGCGGTGTCATTTCGTCGTCACCGATTCCGGCGGGATTCAGGAGGAGGCGCCGTCCTTCGGAAAACCCGTTCTGGTCACTCGTGACACGACCGAGCGGCCGGAGGCCATGGAGCACGGGCTGGCCAAGCTGGTTGGAACCGACGATCGGCGACTGTTCGACGAAATGCAGACACTGCTCGACGATCCGCAGGCGTATCGGCAGATGAGCCGCGTCGAAAACCCCTATGGGGACGGTCTTGCGAGCCGCCGGATCGCCGCGCAGCTAATGGCCGATCAGACCGGAGGCATTCCGCCAGTTCGCCCGTTCGCGGCCGCGAGCCCGGTAGGAGATGGGGGGAGTGTCGAAGGGAGTGGGAGCGTTTAACGCTACCCGAATACCGCCGTCGCCAATGAGGCGAGAGCCGTCCATATTGCAGCCCACAGCCCGAGCGACAACGCGAGCACGACGGTCAGCGCTGCTCGCTTGGTCAGACCATCCGTCACGCCCTGTGGCAATGAATCCGATGATTTCGGGTCGTCCCAAAAGTCGCGCCCATCGATGGGGCGAGCGTCTCCAAAGCCTATATCGCTGTTCATCGCCCCACCTTAGCTTGTGGAGCGGGCAGCGTTCCAACGGTCGGCATGCGACCATCTGAACGCCGCTCGCGCGTCAGCACCGTTTAGCATTGCCGTCGTCAGTCCGGTGTCCGGGACCGCGTCAAAAATTGGTCTCCGACCCAACCCGACGAGATCTTGAATGCGCGGAGAGAGGCAAAGCCCGGCTATCCCGGAAAGGGGCGATATCCCCATGCCTGAATTTTCGCGATGCCCGCCTGGTAACCCTTCGGTGTCAAACTAAAGCTGAACGTTCCCTTCGCCGTAAATACGTCGATCAGGATGAGTGATCCCACCTTGAGCTGCTTGACCGCCATAAGCGCTTGCGCGCCAGGAAAGATACAATATCGCGTCTGGCATGCGCCATGACCTTGAAGCCGCGCTTGCTGTCCGTCTGCCTCGCCGCGGTACTGTCCGCCTTGACGTGCACAGTTCGCTGCTGACTCCACGCTGGAGCAAAGCGGATTCGAACCCTCGGTCCCCGATGGGGACACCATTTTTTGGAGGCCGAATAGCAGCAGCGATAGGCTGGTTCTTAGCGGTGTTAACGTCGATTCTGCTGGTTCTTAGCGGTGTTAACGGCGATTCTGCTTCCCACCTGCATAAAACAGCGGTATGCGTCGTTACTCGCTGGACCGGCCATGTGGCCAAAGCTTCTGCTTTCTTCAAGCACTAC
>Ga0306926_10002829_pt1 | contig 17781 bp, 13 predicted proteins | sample flu12Cox44000178_FD_203759 | JGI IMG/M metagenome (GOLD analysis project Ga0306926, IMG submission 203759) | Lab enrichment of tropical soil microbial communities from Luquillo Experimental Forest, Puerto Rico - flux8day.12C.oxic.44.000.178 (v2)... | ecosystem: Environmental > Terrestrial >... | reverse complement strand
AAAACCTCTCTCGCCCCTTGCGCGACACTTGCCCAGCGACAATCATGCCAATGCCGCGATGCCAGATTCCCATCCTGATTGTCGCTGGCTTCTCATCCAGATTGCCCCGCTACAAACCTGCAATTCGTCCGCCAGCCCGCGCCGCTGGAAGACGATGCGGCTTCACCCGCACGAGTTCATCAGGCGCTTCCTGATGCACGTGCTACCCAAGGGCTTCCACCGCATCCGCCACTATGGGCTCTTTGCCAACGCCAACCGCGCTGAGAACATCGCGACAGCACGCGCACTGCTCCATATCGCCCCGCCTGCTGACCTACAAAAGCAGCCGGAGATCACGCCGGACGCCCTACGTGTGCTGCCTTGCCCGTGCTCACGCTGCGGCGCCCGCATGATCGTGATCGAGGTGTTCGCGCGCGCCTGTGAGCCAAGCTGGCGCCCGATGCCGAGCACCGTCGACACGTCATGACTCAGGCCTACTGTGAACCTCGCGACTTTCCCGTTCCGACGCGCCGGCTCTATGCCGGCAGCGATCTCTCTCGACCCGATCACCGCGATCAATGCGCCGCGCGCCCGCTGATGCGCTCCGAGCGCTTGCCGAGATGCCCATTGCAGGCTCCCCACCTCGCCTGTCCACCCATCCCGATCGCTTCCTGGCAGCGTTGCACCCATCATCAACGTCGGCGCTGACATCAAATCCCCATAGCACTCGCTGCCCAGCCGGGGCCCAACTTCCCGCGACTTCGTGCCTTCGCGCTTTTTGGACGCCGGTCAGCTGAGCGTGCCTCGACCCTCGTTATTGCCGATGTCCAAAAACCTGCACACTTCCGGACCTTCACCGCCCGAGGTTGTGAGGGCCAAAAGCCTAGTCGGCTATGCCTCGAGTGCTTCGAGTAGCGCCTTTGGTTCTTTCAGGTCTTGTGTGTCGAAGCCTTGGGTGAACCAGCCATAGACATGTGGTGAACTCCGACAACAAGAAACAAGCCCGGCTCAATTGCACGTTGTCGTGAATGTGGCAACCCATTTACCCATTGTGTTGCAAGCCTTCACGCCGAACTCACAACTCTGCTGAACGAATGCGACGTTTCCCATTTTGTTTGCTCCACCAGAGCCGTAATGATGAGAACGACGGGAGCACTCGGTAAGCCTGCGGCCAGACTACCTACGGCCCACCAGACGCCTCAATCCCGCGTATCACGTTGTGAAGAACGCTCTCGTATGACGGATCGGTGGCGTAGCCGGCGTGCGCCACTTCAGTAGCGAAGGCGTACGCGTCGTGCGGCACCGTGAAGGCTTTCGCATACCGCTTGTTGCGGGCGAGAAATTCCCCATGAGCGTTGAAGGCCGTGGCGGCGTCAGGATAGGCACGGAACCAGTCGCGCACGACGTAGTCGTACTTGCCGTCGGCGCGCGGCGTGATTGAGATTATCTCGGGGAACTTCCGGTTGGGATCGGGAAAGACCTCCCGCGTGCGCAGGAGCTGGCGCGTCGATTCGGGATCACTGGCCTTGGCCTTGATCCCGAAGAAGTTGAAGCGCGGTGCATGCTGGCCCCAACTCGATTCGAGCGCAGCTTGCCCTAGGGTGACGAGCGCGGGCACACCGTTCGCCGCCTGGGATGCCCGCGCTGAGGCCGCGAACGACGCGACGAACTGGGTGGGCGTGAGACGCTTGCCGCTGGGCGCCGACACAGTCGGTACCGATGGCGTCGGCCCAGATGGAATGGGCGTTCGCGGCTGCGGTGTCTGGCCAGCCAGTGCGCCGCGGCAGCTCACGACGGCGAAGAAGCGGGCTTCCGCGCCGTCGAGCGCAAGGCGGCCGTCGGGCAGCGTGCGGATCGTCTTGGCGTCGACGTTCTGGTTGACGTTGCCGCCGATGACCCTGAGCGAGCCTGCCCGAGCCTCGGTGACGATGTCGCAGTGTGTCGCACGACTCTGGGGGTCGGCGATGTTGTCATACGCGGCGCCGCTGTTAGCACGCGAGGCGCAGACGAGGTCGCCGACCTGCGGCGCGACCTCGGTCACCCGGTAGGCCCAGAACGGGTTGCCGGTCACCTTGTCCAGCCGATTGCGCCGAGCGGCCCGGATGTAGTTCTGGTGCGCCGCCGAGTAGGCGAATGTCGTGCCCGCGCCGGCCGTGCGCATCACCCACGAGATGAACACCGCGCTCCACGGGTGCGCCTGCTGCCAGGCATTGTTCTGGAGGTCGGACGCGCTGATGTTCCGGTTCACGCCTTCGCGGTAGTACCGCTGCAGGATCGGCGCTGCGGCGCTGTCGGTCTCGCGCAGATTGCCGCTTGCCGGATGCCAGCGGCGATATTCCTGTTCGGCAATCCGCACGATCGCATCGCGCAGCGCGCCGCCCGACGGCGCAGGCGGCAGAGGAGCCGGCGGCATTGGCGCGGGACGCGGCGGCGCGGAGGGGGCCGACACTGTATAAGGAACATCCGCACGCGGTCTCAGGTCGGCAAGCTCCTTCGCGCGCGGGTGCTCGCCGGTCACGAACCAGCGCTTGCGCGTCCGGGCCTTGTGCGCCCAACGCGGGGCAGACGTCGTGCCCAGCACGTCGGCGATCGCGAGAAGGGTCTCACTCTCGGGCACTTTGCCCTCGCCATACCGGGTGGCGAGCGCCTTCAGGCGCTGATCGACGAGCGCACGTCGGTTCTTCTTGTTTGGCCACCACTGGCCGTGGCTCGACACGGCATCGAACATGAAGGCGAAGGCCTGCTCGCTCCGCAGCTTGTACTCGTGGCAAAAGTAGTCGGCGCGGGCCAGGAGCTTGCGGACATAGCGGATCTGGATGGCCTGGAATGCCAAATCCTCGGAAAGCCGATTGAAGTAGCCGAACCAGGGTTCGCGAATCGCCCATACAGGCTTGCCTTTCCGCATCGTGCAGGAGTTCATCTCCTTCACGGCGAAGGTGTGCTGGTCCTTGATCGCGGTCTTGTCCTTCCGCGAGATGAGCTGACGGAAGCGAGCGGCGTCCGGTCCGAACACCGTACTCCACCGGTCCGGGCTCTCGGTGGCAAAGTCGCGCAGCAGGGGCTGCAGGCTGCCAGTCCCGATCGTCCAGTTGACCAGCCCGAACGACAGGCCCTGGCCGTCGAAGTTGCTGCTCAATCCGAAGAAGCCGCCGCGCTTTCCCGTCTCGAAGGTGCTGGTGATCTCGACGGCCTTCCGTTCGGCCGGTGTGAGGCCGCTGGCTGCCAGGTGGGCCTCGCCTTCCAACTCGACCTCGTAGGCGGTCGTCTCATAGCTTTCCTCGTCCTCGGACTCTTGCTCCTCCCATTCGGTGTCGCGTTCGTCGCCGAATTCACCGAAGCGCTCGGCCTCGCCGGCTTCCCGGTCTTCGCCCTCCTCCTCTTGCTCCTGTTCTCTCTCGTCTTCGTGCCATTCCGCTTCTCCCTGCCATTCCGCGCCGATCGCCGGGTCGAAGCCTTCGCCCTCGTCGAAGCTCTCGCTCTCCTCGCCTTCTGCAAACGAGTCCAGTTCCTCGCCGTCCGGGCCCTCGCCCGTCTCGGACTTCGACCATTCGGCTTCCAGGGATTCGGGCTCGAAGCCTTCCTCTTCGCTCATTGGCTGTTTGAACTCTTCCACCTCCGTGTACGGCGACTCGACGTCAAGCCAGGCGAGCGCCTCCTGCTGTGACTCCTCGCGGTCGTTGGCGGCGCTCTCCCAGAGGGCCGATGCTTCCGGCTCCTCGCCGACCTCGCCCGATGCGCCGGCCGCACAGGCGTATGTCGTGACGCCAGGAAGGTCGGCCGCGGCGTTCGCGAGCAGGAGCCAGCCGAACCGGCGCGGGATGTCGTTGTGCTCGACCGGCGTGCGGTCGACCCGGAAGAACGGCCGCAGCCGCGCTGCGGCCGCTGCAGCAAGCGGGCGGCACAGGCTGCGCGCAACGGCCTCGCTGTTGGGCTGCGTGCCCGGGTACTTCTTCGAGCCCTGGCGGTAGAAAATGCGTAGGGCCGGCGGCAAGGCAGCCGGAGTAGCAAGCTCGCGGGCAATGCGCCTCTCGGCCCACGCCACGTAGTTGGCGCCCGAACCGTACATACCGTCGAAGATATGGACTTCGTCGGGATCGGTGTGGGCCAGGATCGCCGACACCGGCGCACCACCGCCGGAATGTCCGGTGAGGATGAGCCGGTCCATGCTGAACGTCCCGCCGGTCTCGCGCCCCAGCCGCGCCAGGGCATCCTGCACGAGCGCCTGGATCGCGCCCTGCCGGATCAGCGCCGGAAAGTTGTAACCGTTGCCGCTGTCGCCGCCAAAATAGTTGCCGCGCGGCAGGATCCCCAGGGTCGGCCGATTGCGGCCCGGCGCACTGGGCGCCGCCGGGGCGGTGAAGTCGAGACCGCTGTCGCGTTCCTTGTCGCGGTCTATCCGCATGCCGAGCTGGCGGCCGGAATAGCTGTGGAAGTGGACGACGACGTCGATGGCACCCGATCCACCGATGCGGCTCCAGCGCAGGATGAGATCCGGGCTGGTGCCGCGATGGCTCTTCATCATCGGATGCTTGTCGACGACGAGACGCCCCGAACCGGCACCGGATGGCGCGGGCGATGGCGCCGGACGTGGTGGCACTGGCGCCGGCGGTCTCGGCGATGGTGGCACGGGAGCCGGCGCACCGCCGCGCAGCACGCGATTGCGATGCGCCTGGACTTCCGCCTTCACCACCTTGTCGCGCTCACCCTTGAAGTAGGTCCAGAGCACCCACTGGCCGCGGACATCGACGTGGATGTAGTCCCCGCCGACACCGATGGCGAGGTTGGTGCCGGCCGCGTCGATCGCGAGCTTGGCGAGCTCGGTGCCGGTCATGCCAGCGACCTTGATGTCGGCCGCCTGCCCCGCGCAGTGACGGCTGTCCGTGGGCTTCTGTCCGCGCTTCGCATACACCGCCTTGTTGCGCGCCCATGAGCGGTAGCCCGAGGTGATCCGCACCGATTTGCCCGCCCGCATGCGGATCTGCTCCAGCACGCGCACGAGCGCGGGCGACATGCGCGCGACCGGGGACACCTGGCCGCCGCTGGAGACCAGCTCCTTCACCGTGAAATGCGGCGACACGCGCTGGCCCTGCACCGCAGGGCCGGTCGCGAGCAGCGGCAGGCCGGAATTGGTCGGATCCCAGTGCTCCTGGTCGCGGCCGGTCGCGCCCGTCGTCGTCTGCAGGACGAGGCCCGATGGGAAGCTCTCGTCCTCGAAGGCGACCAGCGCCTCGGCGAAAGCCTCGAAGCCGCTCTCCGCGAATGGCGACTCTTCAAGCTCGCCGAACAAAAGTCCGGCATCGATCGGCCGCTCTGCCTCGCGGCCGTCCGCGAACGGGACCTCCAGTCCGAGCTCGTCGACCGCTCCAGGGTAGATCCGCGTCAGGTTCGACATCGCAGCACCGTCCGGTTCACATGCCTCGATCGCCGATCACCGCGCGGTAACGAGCTGCCGCCGGTTCGTCTCCACAGGCTTGGCACGCGCCTTGAGGTCCTTGCCGGTGGCCGCCGCCCATTCAGTGATGACGCGCCGGCTTTCGACGCCGATCGGGTTCGGCGAACCCGGAGGGGCACCTGGCGGCTGCTGCTCGAGGTAGAACACCCACGACAGGTTGGGCGCCGTCACCAGGCCCGCTTCGATGGTGCGGAGGAAAGTCGACAGGTCCGAGCTCATCGAGAACAGCGCCGCGGACTTGCTGTGTGCGGGCAAGCCGACCCGCTCTCCGATGAGCCGCAGACGGTCCGACGCACTCGTGCCCTGCGCCTTGAGGTCGACGACGATCGGCGTGTTCGCGCTCACCGTCAGCTCCGCCCAGCCGAGGGCGAGCGCCGCGGCCAGCTCCTCGCGGGCCAGCATCTGGAGCTGGCGCCGTGAGTTGAGGATGAACCGGAGTTCCTCGGCGATGCGGTAGATGCGGTCATCGTCGGAGGCGTTCACGCCAGAAAAGTTGCGCACGTTGGTGATGGCCTGCCACACCTCGAACAGCAGCTCCTCGAACATACCGACGAAGCTCGTGTTGGCGGCGGTTGCCTTGTCGTAGGCAGGCGGCCGGTTGTCGTCTGTGCCAAAGGCGAGGTCAAGGCCGAGAAGACGCCAGTAAGCATTGCGCCGCACGGCTTCGGGATCCTGGCGGATCGGGCTGGTGGAGAGCCACGGCGCGATCGGGTTCGGCGCCTGGAACAGCACCGCCTCGGTGGCATCGATCCACCTCTGGCTCGGCACGGACGGGATTCCCAGGCCCTCACCCGAGCGGTATTCGCGGACCACGCGGCGTAGGATCTGGACAACCCTGGTGTTCTCCAGCACGTAGCTGTAGCCCAGGTGATCCCATGCAGGCGGGCCCGCGGGCGGAATGAGGGCCGTGAACGCGCCGGTGTTCATGAGGGCCTGACGCCCCGGTCCTGGTCCGGGAGGCGCACTGAAGGCCGCCCAGACCTCTTCCATGTGGAGCGTGAGGTCGAACGGGTCGGAGCCCAGGACCCTTTCCGCGGCCGCTTGCGGTGTGACGCCGGTCGCCACGATGATGCGCTGGACGAGTTGCTGGATCATAGCGCGTCCCCCTTCTCTTCGATGGGCGCATCGGGCGATAGCGCGTCGAGGTCATCGTCCGTGAATGCCCTTCCATTGCTCCAGTCCGGCCGGTCCAGCGACTTGCGCAGGTCTCCGAGCAGCTTGAGCGCCTCATAGCTCAGGAGCGTTCGTCTCGGGGTCAGGTCGCGCAACGGCTCGAGCTGGGCAGACAGCGACTTGAACCCCTTACTCAGGACCTCCTCGACGGAACTCGCGCCTGCTACGCGCATGACGAACTGGTTGAGCATGTCCGCCCGTTCGGACGAGGCAGCATATTGCTGCCTGAGCTCTGTTATGATCGAGTTCTGCTCGGTGAGTTGCTGGAGAAGCTTGGCGATGTCATTGTCTTCACCGTCGGTCATGTATTGATCCTCCATCATGCAGCCCGGGCTTCGGCGGTCAGCCACGTTCGCGCCCGGTCGATCCACATCGGCGCCGTCTCGGGACGCTCAGCCTCGCGCAGGCCGGCCAGCGCCACGATGCGGATGCCTTCGGTCTGCCGCCAATGCGGCGACGTCCAGAGTGCGGGACCGGCGACGCGTTCGAGCTCCGCCAGTGCGGCCGGCGATACGCGGCCCGGATCGAGCACGTCGGTCATCGGCCGGCCGTTCAGGCCCGGCACGCCCGCCGACAGGCACGCCTCGGCGATGCGCGGCATCGCGGCCTTCGAGCGGGCGAGCAGCGGCTGCAGGGTCGCGTCCGCAGCCGCGATCGGAAAGCGCGTTTCCATCGCGCGCTGCAGCGAGACCCACGGCCCATCGTTGCCGAAGCAGCGCCGGGCGAAGGCACAGCCCAGCACCGTGCGCAGCCATCCGACGGGATGCGGGTCACCTATCGGCCATTGCAGGATCGTCTCGGCGTCGCCCACCACGTCGTAGAGAGCGGCGACCGAGGCGTAGCCCGTGTGCAGGAAGGCATAGACATCGGCCGCGATCTCGCTGGCCCAGGCCGACCACATCCCCCGCAGCTCGGTATCGTCGCCCAACGCTCGCGCAAGTGCCGCCTGCAGTGCCCGGTTCCATCCGGTCTGGTGCGCGATTTGATGGCCCGTTTCATGAAATAGTGAGGTCGGCCGATATAGATTGTGGCGAACTATTTTCACGGCTGCGCAGGGCATCACCGCGCCGGGCGCCCAGAGCCGCACGCCCGCGCGCAGGATCGAGGCGCCGGTTCCCTTGTCCTGGTACGTGAGGACACGCGGCACGGGCTGCCTCGCCGCCTGGAGGACGGGGACCATGCTGGCGACGGCCAGCCGGTCGAGCGTCGAGAGCGCGGCCCGCAGCACCGGGCTCGTGCGTGAGTTCACCGCGTCGCCGACGAAGTCGAGCGTGACGTCAACCTGGATGTAGCGGCGGCGGAAGCGCTGGACGGAGGCGGCGGCCTCGCTCAGCACCGCGGGGTGGTGCCGAGCCGTCGCAACCAGCCTCGCCGTCGCTTCGCCGAGCGCGATCAGTTCCTCGGCGACGGCATTCAGTTGCTGGCGAAGCGGTGCGCCGGTCTCGCGCTCGACCGACCGCCAGGCCTCGAGCGAAGCGAATTCCTCGGCATCGCGGAAGGCGCGGGCAGCGGCCAGCCAATGCGCGACCTGCCGCTCGAGATCCGCCGCCATGAGGCGCTCGCCGAGGTCCGCCACGTTCGTCATGGCCGGCCCTTTTGCTTTTGCCGCCCGCGGCCCGGCGTCACGGAGATGCTGATGGAAGGCGTGCCGCGCAACGCGCTCAGCGCGCCCGCCGCCCCGCCGCCCGGCAGGGCCTTCATCGCCGGTCCCAGAAGGTTCAGCCCGGGGACCCCTGTCAGGCGAACGCGGATGGTGACGCCGGGGTCGGGATGCCCCGCGGCACGTGCGAAGGCTTCGAGGTTGGTCTTCACCCAATTCGCGAGCGCCGGCAGCGCCCAGGCGCGCAGCCGGCGGCGCAGGAGCGCGGTGACGGACGGCGGCAGCAACCCTCCCACCAGTTTCCCCAGCGGGGCCGCGACTTCCTCGAAATCCTCACCGTCCTCGCGCAAGATCCGCATATGACCGTGCGGGCTCCTGGACTTGTCCATCGCGCGGTAGGCAGCAGTCAGCGCCTGCAGCAAGGCAGCGCCGCCACTGCCCTGGCGGATGGCCACGATGATGCGCTGTGCCTCCGCTTCGGACAGGTAGAACCCGACGGTGATCCGCGACTGTCGCAGGTTGACGACGATCCAGGCCCGGCTCGGCATCAGCCGCTGGGCAACCTCCCGCGAAGCGGCGCTGACCGGCAGAGCGAGCGCTCCGGCCGCGCCGATCGGCTCCAGCACATAGAAGCGCTGCCCGACGGCAATGCGATTCCGCGAGCGGAGGTAGGCCGCGGGAACCGCCACGCCGAGCTGCGGCTCGCGTAGGAGCAGGCCGGCGGCCCCGGGCGTCAGGGGATGGACGTTCGCCGCAGTGACATAGCCGCGCCCGCCGCCGGCGCTGGCGCGGTCGACGCGCATCATGCGCGGCAACGTCGTGCCGGGTGCTGCCTGGTAGATGTGCATGCGCGCGCGGACGGGGAACGTCGCGCCGGCGGCGCGCAGGGCCGCGCCGACATTCGCTCCGCCGAACGTTGGAAGCGCGTCGGCGATCTGCGGCGTGACCTCGATCTCTGGGATGCGGGTGTACTTACGATAGGTCCGCAGGCTGCGCGGCCGGCGTGCGATGAACGTCCCGCCGAGCGACGGCGCCTGCTGCAGCGCGGGTCGCACGAACTGCGGCGGGAAATAAGTCGCCACCGCCTGGCTGAACGCCTCCGCGGTCGCGAGCTGCATGAGGTCCTCGTTCTCGTAGATGTAGTCCTCGTTCTCGGCGAGACGGCGGACCGTATCCTCGACCACGCTGGCTAGGGCGACCGGGCCCGCTTCATCGCCGCGGCCACCAGCGGCCTCCCCCGCCTCGGCGAGCGTGATCAGCCGCAGACCAGTGTCGACGATGGCATTCGACAGCGGCCCGGAGAGTTGCGGCCCGACCCAGCGGCTGATGAGCTGCCCGACATAGCGGGCTAGGAAGCCCACCACCTTCGGCCGGCCGACGAGGTTGATCCCGAGACGCAGGGCGCCCAGCAGCGCCGGGACGAACTGCTCGATGGCGGGAGCGAGATCCTCTTCGTCTTCTGCGGTACGCAGCCGGTCGATCAGCTCGCCGCGCGCCAGGGCCAGCGTCTCGAGCTCGCGGCCTTCCATGCCGTACGAGCCATCGCGCGCCTCGAAGGACTCGCCCTCGAGCTCGCCGGCCGTCCCGCCGATTGCGCCGCCGACCATCGCCTCGGCAAGCGCGGCGTCGAACGACTCGGCCAGGGCTTCGACGTCGGTAAGGTTGGCGGGCGACATCGGCGCCTCGCCGAGCCCCTCCTCTTCCTCGGTCTCGCCGGCCTCGGAGGTGAAGCGCGCCGCCAGCGTCCGCGCGGCGGGCTGCAACGGCGCCGGCAGCCGGCCGATGGCGAAGGACAGGACGCGCCGCAGCAGCGGATTGACCAGGCCCTTCAGCTTCTCGAGGATCGGCCCCAGGGCGGCACCGGCCACCTTGCCGACCACCGCGCCGACGCCCTTGGCGGCGTTGGCGACGAACTTCACCGCGCTCTTGGCCTTGCGCACCAGGCTGCCGATGAACTCCTCGCTGGCCGGCGTGAGCTCGCCAGTCTCAGGGTCGAAGCGGTCGAGCACCTCGCCGAGCTGGTCCTCGCTCAGCGATTCGACATCCATGCCGGCAAGACCGCTCTGCAGGTTGTCCAGATATTGCATGGCTTCGAAGCGGACCGGCGCGAGCTGGGCGTCGGCATAGCGCTCACGCTCGGGGGCGGATGACGGCGACTCACCCATGAACCGATCCGCGACGACCTGCTCCGTCTCCTCCGCCAGGAACGCCAGCGCCTCGTCGAAGGCCTCGTCGCGCAGCTCGGCGAAGGCTTCGGCGAGCATGCGGTCCTGCTCCCGCTCGGTGGCAAGCCCGCCCGGCACCTCGGCGAAAGGCGTCATGCTCTCGGTCCACGGCGCGAACCCGACGCTCCTCGCCGGCGTATCCTCCGCCGTCGACGGTGCTGCTTCGGCGAACGGGTTGTACTGCTCGATCATTGTCATGACGCGGCTCCCTGGCGAAGGAACGCGGCTATTGCACCACGGCGCCCGTCCAGGGCCGTACCCGCCCGCGCCTCCGCCGCGTCGTGCGGCCGTTACGTCTCCCGTCGTGTCTGCCGTCGGCGTTGTGTCGCGAATACGTCCTCGCACCGTCCCCAGGGCGACAGGAGCACGCAGGCAGGATCTAGAGGATGACGAGGCCGATGCTGACGAGGCGCTTCTTGAGCAGAGGATTTGGCCCGACGCCGAGCTCGTCGTGCAACCGTTGCGCCAGGGTGCGGAAGCACTGCGCCGCTTCGTGGCGATTGCGCTGCGCGAGGTGCGCGTCGATCAACGCCTCTGCCGCCGACTCCTGCAACGGCTCGGCCGCAAGGGCAGCGGCGCCGGCCTGGATCGCGAGCGCCAGGTTGCCCGACGCTGCCATCGTCCGACAGGCTGCCTCGAGTGCCTGAACGCGAAGAAGACGGAACGCTTCGTGGGCCGGCAAGACCCAGTCCTCGTGCCAGCCAGGCAGGATGTCGTTGGAGAGCAATGTGATTTCGTCGAACGTCAGCGGACTACCCTCGAGCGCGTGTGCGGCGATGCGATGCGCCTCTGCGAGATCGCTCTCGGCCTCGAGCACAAGCTCGTCCCCCACAGCGCTCACCCAGCCTCGCGGCACATGCCATAGCGCTCGACGAAGATTGGCTCGCCCAACATCGTCCGGTACTTCGGGCCAAAGCTCGGCTGACGCTACCCCACGCGCTATAGGCCATCCGCGGAGCGCCATGTACGCCAGGACGCGCCGAGCAGGGAGCGACAACCGGACCATCGGGTAGACCCCCAGACGACCGACGATCGCAATTTTGCGCTTCGCATCGACCATGGCCCCGGCCCCCTTGCCTTCACAAAGAAGGCTGAAGAAAGACCCACAATCAAAGCTAGCAGTCAGCAGCAAGAGGGTGTTCTGATGGCCACCTTCTCTCCTACACGCAGAGTGAATCTTAACTAATGCCTTTTGCAAGATTGCAAGTCACAGCTAATCACCCGCGAATCTGGGTGCTACGTCTAGCCGATATCGGTCTCATTCAATCGGAATTCGCCCGATGCTTGCCCGGATAGCGGCACCAGGACAATACGTGTGACCACGTATACGGCGATATTCGCCAGATTTGCGATTTGTACCCGCGATCGTCCGTTGCTGTTGCCGCAGCGGTGTTCTGCTGGCCTTCCGAAACGATCGGTGGCCGCTTTGTGGTGTCGGAACTTGCTTTTGCGCGTCTGCCGAGACGGATCCTGCACCGTCGGCCGTCGCATCTGACCACAGCCTTCGTCATGCTGGCGCAGGCAGCGCCCGCAGCCGGGCGATCAGCGACGGGATTTCGTTGAACATCTGACGAGACACCGCGACCTCGGCCATCTGGAACGTGACGTAGCGCCCCATGGCTGACAACCTTGGCGCCCATCTTGATCAGCTTTTCCCTCAAGCTAGTCAGCGACCACGGCTCCGACGCTTTGGGCATCGCCAGCATGCGCATGAAGTTGCGGAGGTTGGAGGCCAAAGGGTGGAGCTGGAGGCGCACGGCGTTGGCAGCGAACGTCCGGCGCGACAGCCGCGTCCACTTGATCGCACTTGCCCTCCTTAATCCATTGCTCCCCTGTGCCGCGCTGGTTGTAGAAGGCGACAACGCTCGGCCGGCCGCGCCAGGTTGGTGACGATAAAGCCGACGCGCGGGTACAGCTCGCCCGGATGCCACTCGACCTTGGCCACGACGCGGCGCGGCTTACTCCAACTCTGTGCCCGATAGCTGAAAGTGGCCAAGTAGCGTCGCACCTCGTGCCGTGGCCGACCGACTGGGCGTTTCAACAAATAGCCGATCCTGTTCTGCAAGACGCTGTTGGCCGGAAGCCGGATCGTGTGACCGATCCCCTCGGCTTCAAGGAACTCGTAGATCTCGGGGTTGGCGATGGCCGCATCGCCTCGGAAGTACAGCCGCTTCGCGATGCCGCGGTAGCGGGTGATCACTGGCTCCAACACTACACGCCAACCATCAGCGCTATGGACGTCACCGGGTCGCAAAGCGCACCGCTCAACGTTGCCGAGCTGGCTGAACACGAACAGTGGGTGATAGCACGTGCAGCCGAAATGGCCGTTGTAGGCGCTGCCTTCCTGGTCGCCGTAGGTCGGGCTCTCACTCGAATCCATGTCGAGCACGATCACCTTTGGCGGTCGCTGTTAGTGCACCTTGTCGATCCACCGGCCGGGCAGATCGGCGAGTGCAGCGAGGTTCCCTGGCCGGCTCAGCCACTTCGTCTCGAACCGGCCATCTGGCTGGCCGAGGCGGCAGAGCTTGCAATCGCCTGGTGGCCGACCACCCAACGCATCGCCGGATCCCGGCATAGCCGTTCGGCGTCGTTCACGTCCTCATAGCCAGCCAACGCCCGAACACCGATTGTCGCAAAAGGCCCGTCAGCCGATGGCGACCGTTCTTGCCCGTGCGTACATCAGCCAGCGTATCGGCCTCCGTGTCAGTCAGGCGCAGCGTGTCATCGAGCTCACGGTAATCTAGCAGTCCGGCGTCAGAGGTAATTGAGGAGCCGCGAAAGTGCAGCAATAGGCGACGGTCAAAGTCGAGCTTCAAAGCGCCTTTATCCGCTTCACCCGTCGGGTCCGCCATTGCTGCTCCGGTTTGCTCTCAATAAGAGCTGAATCTTATGACAAAACCGATCCCAATGGATTCAAAATCGCCACGTCATACGGCGAATGCGGGTTTAAAACTGTTTCACCGAGGGGCTCGACACGCCCGCCTGAAAGAGACAAGGGCGCCGCTCGACGAACTGGCGTGAGCCGGTCGGCTCATTGCCGCGGCCACGCGTCGCTCAGGCGGCCTTGCCGCGAGCGCACAAGCAGGACACCGACACAGGCATATCGGCGCGGACGGCGGCGAAGTCCACTCGCTGGCAGATTAGCGCGGCCTCCGCGGTTTCGCCGCGCCGCTGGAGGCATTCCAGCAGCCCGCGCAGGGCCCACAGGTTGTCCGGGTGGATTTGGGCGCGGGGCAATGCCCCGCCGAGGCCGAGATCCTCGCGATAGACCGCCTCGGCTTCCGCCGTGTGGTCCTGCTCAAGCAGCAGCGCACCGAGCGCGTGGCGGACCGGCTGCATCCAACCCCAAGGCTCGTCGTACGGCAGGTCGTCCTCAAGCGCGATGGCAGCGCGGAGACGAGCGAAGGCGGCGTCGTTTTCGCCGCCGCGATAGGCGATCTCACCCGCCAGCATCTCCTCGGCCACCGCCAGCAACTGCAGGCAGGGCACATTGTGCAGGTACCGGGACTTGGGCACCCGTTTTACGGCGTCCGCGAACAGCGCCTGTTCGGCCTGCGCCGCCGGCACGTGCCCCAACGCCGCATGGGCGGTGCCCTTGGCGTAGTGCATCATCGCCACGGTGTTGCAATAGAGGTCGCGGTCGGCTGGCAGATGCTGCGCGATGATCTCGCGCCATTTTTTTCTATGGCTTTCTGACCACCTGTTAGTCCTACACTTTTAGCGAGATATCGTAAGTCCAGATGGGCACTAGGGAGCGACAATCCCGTAAACGTTTTTTCGAGGAAACCCAAATCGAAGAGCGTCCCGTTGAAGGTAACCAGGGCGGACGCGCTTCTGAGAGCGGACAATAAAGACCAGGGATCGTCGCCCGCTATATACACCTGATAAACACCATCGAGTAGCCAGCCAACGAGCGTCACATCGTCGTAGTATCGGCTTAACCCAGTGGTCTCTACGTCAAGGAAAATAACGCTATTGGACTTTTCCAAAGCGGGCAAAAACGCGCGACCGATCTAGCCGTTTTGCGCCTCTTAAGAAGTGGGCTACTGGCACGGGGCTGGACCGATGTGACGAAGTGCTCGCCCCTGAACGGTAACATCATGTACTCGGTTTAGGCGGGAGCCTCTAGTTGAGGAGCTGAAGTGACAAAGCAGCTACCCCATGGCCAACGGGTCGCTCGGTCGCCGCCAACTTCATCCAGCCGGTGCCGAGGCCCCAATTAGAGCACTTTTTCCGAAGATTGCCGCCCTTTCGAGCGGCGCGATGTGCCGCAAGCGCCGCCATATGCTCCCCCTTAGCTGATAGGCGTCACCCTCGACCCAGGACGACTGCTCCCACGCGCCCTAGCCCCGGTCGCTCGTCCCTGCGTCCAGCACAACATCAACAGAGCTCCCTTCTTGTGTCAAATTACTTAGCAGTCCTACCATATTTAGTACGGCTGGTTCATGTCGAAACCGGTCCCCAAAACCCATCGAGAGGCGAATCGCTCGATGCGTTCTTCGCCTGGGCGCTGGTCGCCGAGCGAAAGCTCTCGGCACTATCGAAACTCGCCGAGGCGTTTGTGCCATATCATCAAACGCCGCACCGCGCCGACCCGCTTTGCCACCGACCCCCGGCTCGAAGCCGATAACAACATCGCTGAAAACGCGATCCGTGGCAGACGCAGACGCAATTGGCTCTTCGCCGCCAGTCATTCCGGCGGCGAGCGCGCCACCGCGATGTATTCGCTTCTCGCTTCTGCAGAAGGCGAAAACTGAACGGCGTCAACCCCGATTCTCCGAACTGATCCCCTGGATCTACCGTTCCCCAAACGCCGAGACCGCCCCCTGATCAGGGTCAATGCCGGACGCTTACGTCGACCGCGGCGAACACCGGAGAGCGCCCTGCGACCCAGGGAACATGAGCCCGTCAGGTCAACGTGCCGCCGCGAGGTATTGAGCTTGGCTATCCTGCCAAAGATTGCACGCGATTTGGCTGCCCGCAACACATCCAACACGGTCGCAAAAACTGCGGATTGCGAAGGGGTTATATGGAGCAATTGCCTATGTGTTATCTGAGGTAAACCAACGCCACAAGGAATCCGTGCAAATTACCGCCGATAGGCTGCGATCGCCGTGTCACTCCGCTGCGCCCTTCCGGCCATCCCTTTGATTTTGTGCCGCCTCGAGCCTCGCATCGCTCTCACGCAGCGGAAGCGGCTCGAGCGGGAAGTCCGGCAGCGGCATAAACTCCAACTCCGGCAGCGGCATAAACTCCAACTCCGGCAGCAGGATCAACCGCAATTCCGGTAGCGGGGTAAGGTCAAAATCGAAAAAATCGAGAGCGAAGTCCATTCTGAATCCGCCCTCCTCGCAAAACGCGTCGAAATGTCGAGACTTCTGGCGTCCAATCGACGGCGAAATACCGCGCCGAGCAGACGATCGGAGGAACTTGCGCCATCAGTGCCAACGAACATCGCACTGTGCTTGACGTTATCGCGCAGCTTCATCGGGACTATGCCGGGCAGAAATGAGCGAGTCGGGCTTGGGTTGATGCAGTGCTGGATCGTCGGCGAGCGGGTCACCATCAATTCCGAACGCAACGACCCGATGCAAGTTTCCCCAGCGGTCTTGCCAGTGCCGTCGGTGCCAGCCCCACCCGCAGCCCCCGGCAACCGGCTGGACCGACGATGCGGCGCCCACCTCGACCGCGGCCGGATTGTGTGAGAGAGCTGCCTGTGCCGATGAAGCCAAAGCTAGGCCGCTCACAAACGCAGGGTCAACGCGCGCATTTCTGTCTCCCCAAAGAGAACTAGCGCGGCACTGCTGCTGATGATGGCTAACAATTCGTGAAGCGCTGAGGGGGGCGGGTCGACGGCGCCTATCCGCCGCCAATTGAGGCTCACTTGATCAGCAGCAGCGCGACGGCGCCGATTGCCGCCAAGGCACTGAACATGAGCGTAAGCGCAATAGCAGAGACCTCGCCGCGACCGCGCGCTGCGGTTTTCATAAAGTCCAGCTCGCCAGGCAGCCTTTCAAATGAAGCGGTTCGATTTTCGAGGCTTCATTCGAAGCTTTGATGTTGGGGGTGGGGCGCGGGATCACTCCGTAACGGAAATCCTCTCCTATACGGGTTTTTCGTTACGCTCACCGATGCCGATCACGCCAGCGCTGCTGGCGTTGCGCATTAGTGAGCGCGTTGGGCTTTTTCGGCCTGCCGGGACGGCCCTTGCGCGCGACGATGTCGGCGTCGATACCCGCGACCTCGACCTGTGCCGATGGCGCGAACCATTGCGGCAGCCACTCAGCCACGTCCCGGTCCATCACGACCAAGGTCGCGTCTCGCCTGGCGCTCGGATCGCGCAGGCTCAACCGCATCAGCGACTGATATACCGCGCCCCCGGTGCGGGCGATGCGCTGGTCGCGCGCGTCGATGCCCAGCACTTCCTCCAGAAACCGGATGTCCGGCGTGTAGGCGTTCAATGCCGCGCAGTGGATCAATTGATCGCAGTGACGGAACCGGTTCTGCCCCTCGACACGGTGCGGCATAATCTGCGCTGATGGAAAGAACTTGCGCACCGCCTCCGGGTTGTCCTCGCTGCCGTTGTCCTTGTTGACGACGACGCAAAGCGGCGCGCTTGGATTGATCACTGCGGCCTTGGCCACCGCATCGAGGATCGCCGCGATGCCGCCGCTTCTGTCGCGCAGCCGCTTTGACCAGCTTTCTTCGGTAAGCCAGAAGATCCGCAGCCGTCGCGGCCCTATCAGGGTGGTGGTCTGGTTGAGCTTGATCAGTGGCGATGGCACGAACCGGACCCCGAGCGATTCCCAGACCGCCACGCACAGGCTGTGCTGGAGCAAAGCCCCCAGCATCGTCACCCGCCGGAAGCGCCGCAATGCGTCCGGACGGCGGAAGCCGCAGATGCTGATCTGGCCGCGCTGCGGGCCGCCGCTCTTGCCCGACAGCAGCCGCACCCAGGCCTCCCATTCGGTGAAGATCGGACAGCCCTGCAACACCCAACTGGCCACCGGGTCTAAGACCCGGTAGATGTCATCAACCGGGACCAGCTCGACCCGACGCTGCACCCGCTTGAGTGCAACCGGTGTCAACTCGCAGTAGGGCTTCAGCACCCTGTCATCAGCCGCTTGTGCGGCTGCTTTCGCCGCCTCGCGCGCCTTGGCGCGCAATGGCTCGACGCGCTGTTGCACCTGGCGGTACTCGCCGGGCGACGATTGTTCCGGACCATTGGCGATGATCAGCTCGAAGGTCTGCCAGAGCTTCAGCTCGCGCTCGCTGAGGATCGTCGCGGCAGCGACGTAGCTAGCCGCATCGCCGCGGCGGCGGGCCCGCCGCAGGCCGGGCGAATCGGCGAC
>Ga0306926_10002826_pt1 | contig 17784 bp, 18 predicted proteins | sample flu12Cox44000178_FD_203759 | JGI IMG/M metagenome (GOLD analysis project Ga0306926, IMG submission 203759) | Lab enrichment of tropical soil microbial communities from Luquillo Experimental Forest, Puerto Rico - flux8day.12C.oxic.44.000.178 (v2)... | ecosystem: Environmental > Terrestrial >... | reverse complement strand
GAACGGCGTGATCCAGCTCGAGCAGCCGGCCGGTCGCGGCACGGGCCAGGTGGACATCGTGAAGGCAATCCTCTGGGATCTCGCGCAATCCGAGTTCCAGGTGGAGTCCTCGCGCCTGGCCGAGGTGGTCCACGACTCGATGACGCAGACCTTGAGGATCTCGAACCGCGGCGTCAAGCAGGCCGGGTTCTACGTGCTCGGCGGCGCGGCGATGCCGGCGATCCTCCTCGAGATCGGCTTCGTCACGAATCCGAGGGAGGAGCGCAAGCTCAAGGACACGAAGTACCGCGACGAGATCGCGCGCGCCATCGCCGCCGGCCTCGCCGAGTACAAGAGCAACTGGGACCAGCGCGCGCGGGCGGCGGCCGAGACGCCGGCGGTCACCCGGAGTCGGTAGGCGCGATGCCTCGCCCGGACGGCCGCGTCCCCGACCAGCTTCGTCCCGTCACGCTCACGCGCGACTTCCTCCTGCATCCCGAGGGCTCGGTGCTGCTGGAGTTCGGCGCCACGAAGGTGATCTGCACCGCCTCGGTCGAGGACAAGGTGCCGCCGTTCCTGAAGGGGCAGGGCCAGGGCTGGGTCACGGCCGAGTACGCGATGCTCCCGCGATCCACCAACACGCGCACCCCGCGCGAGAACCGCGGGCCGAGCGGGCGCTCGCAGGAGATCCAGCGGCTCGTCGGCCGCGCGCTCCGGGCCGTGATCGACCGCAGCAAGCTCGGCGAGCGCACCGTGTGGGTGGACTGCGACGTCATCCAGGCCGACGGCGGCACGCGCACCGCGGCCATCACCGGCGGCTTCGTCGCCGTGGCCGACGCCATCTCGCGCGTGCCCAGCCTGCAGCCGACCGCCGCGATCCGCGACTGCGTCGCCGCGATCAGCGTCGGCATCGTGCAGGGCCAGGCGGTGCTCGACCTGAACTACGTCGAGGACTCGAGCGCCGAGGTGGACATGAACATCGTCATGACCGGCGCCGGCGAGTTCGTCGAGGTGCAGGGGACCGCCGAGCAGGTGCCCTTCGGCCGCGCCCGGCTCGATTCGCTCCTGGCGATCGCCGAGAGCGGCATCCGCCGCCTCGTCGCGCTCCAGCGCCGCGCCCTCGAATCGCGTGCCGAGCGCGTCTTCAAGCTCTAGACCGGTCCTCGTCCTCGCCACGCTCAATCCCGCCAAGGGTCGCGAGCTCCTGGCGCTCCTGGGCGCCGTGCCGTACGAGATCCGGCTGCTGGCCGACATCCCCGACGCCCGGCTTCCCGACGAGACGGGCGTGACCTACGCCGACAACGCGCTCATGAAGGCGCGCACCGCCGCGGAGCTGACCGGCGCGCTCTCGCTCGGCGACGACTCCGGGCTCGAGGTGGACGCGCTCGGCGGCGAGCCCGGGCTCTACACCGCGCGGTTCGGCGGCCCGGGGCTCGACGACCGCGGCCGGTGGCAGCTCCTGCTCGAGCGCTTGCGCGGCGTGCCGCCGGCGCGGCGCACCGCGCGCTTTCGCTGCGTGATCGCGCTGGCGGGCGGAGCGCTCGGCGAGAAAGTCGTGGAGGCTGTGGCGGAGGGCGTGATCGCGCAGGCGCCGCGCGGCGAGCGCGGCTTCGGCTACGACCCGGTGTTCTTCTATCCGCCGCTCGGCCAGACCTTCGGCGAGCTCTCGGACGAGGAGAAGGCCAGAGTGAGCCACCGCGGTCTGGCGCTGGCGGCCGCGAGGCGGCTTCTCACCGGATGATATAGTCGGACGGACATCGGGGTGTGGCGCAGCCTGGTAGCGCACCTGCTTTGGGAGCAGGGGGCCGGAGGTTCAAATCCTCTCACCCCGACCATACTCCGGCTGCTCATCGAGCTGCTGTTGTCCGGGTTTTGTGCGGGAACAGCCTTCGCAGCCAGGCCCGGCAGGGGCCGGAGGTCAAATCCTCTGACCAGCGTGCCCAAGCAGGCCGTGATGCTGAGATCAGGCGACGCGGTTCACTCGCGAACGAGGGAGCAAGCGCGTGAGCATCTATAACTTCCGACTTTCCGATCAGGTGCGTGGGAGCAATCCGGGCGTATGGGGCGAAGGGACGGCGTATGTCGTCGGGAACTATCTCAAGGAGTTCTTCGACGAGGTGTGCGCGAGCCCCCTCACACCGTATAGCGGTTCCGATTTCTGGTGGGATAGCTCGGCGAGTGATGTTCGCGCGAACGAGGTCCTGATCTATTTCCTCGATTCCAAAGCGGACAGTCTGGTGCAACAGGTTTCACCTAGCGTAACGCTGGGACCAGGGGGGACAACGGTGATTCGCTCGGCCGGAAATCTTTCCGAGGTGTACGTGCGCGAATCGCTCGCCGCGATGGGCGGGGGCGCGGACCTCGCACGTGGCCTGGCAGTGCTGGCCTTTCACGAGGCGATGCACAACAAGCTCAAGCTCGGCGGGAGCCTCCACTCCACCGGCGGCGGGGGAATCGCTGCGGCCACTGTGTTCGCGAACACGAATCTGAACGCCCGGAACATCGCCAAAATGGCGCCAGCTTTGAGCCTTTCGGTGCAGCAGAACGTGAGCTTCCTGTAGTGCGCTCTTGAACCTACTCTCGAATGCCATCAAGTTCACGCCGGAAGGCGGACGGATTGAGGTCGGAGCGGTGCCAAAGGATGGGTTCGTGGAGGTCTCAGTCAGCGATACGGGTATTGGCATCGCCAGCGAGAGTTGGGCTGACGAAATCATCCAGTGAGCGAAGAGTGATGGACCGGCGGGCGCGATGTTCGAACCTGGAGCCTTGCGGCAGTGCATGCAGGTCGTCGCGGTCTATCGCGAGCAAGAGAACGGAGACAAGTTCCTGACCCGACTCGCTCCGGGTCGGTGACCGCCGGGCAAGCGCTTCGAGTAGCGCGCGGCCGGGCGTTGCCCGTCAGCGCGGGGGCCGGCCCGGGCGGTCGACACGTGGCCGGACGGGCACATATCGTGCGCCATTTCTGTCAGACGCCAGAAGAAGCCCCGGCGCAACTTATTGATTGTCAGGGTTGTTTCGGCGTGGCCGCCTTCTTGCTCATCGATCTACGGCAGGAGGGATCTCGCCATCGAACGCCTTGCACGATCGTTTGCCGGCGCGATGTCCGGCGTCGCGGTCGCGGTCACTGTCCTGAGCCCGGCCGCGGCCGCCGAGAAGGGCGCGAGCTGGCTCCTGGTGACGCCGCCGCCGATCCCCGAGAAGCGGACGCTGATGAAGGTCTACGTCGCCGACTCGGAGGCCGAGGTGAAGGCGGCGGTCGCCAGCCTGCCGGGCGAGGAGCAGGTCCGACTGGTCACGAAGGTCTACGAGATCCTCACGATCCCGGCGCTCACGGCGCGCACCGAAGCCCTGCTCGACGTCCTTCAAGATCAGTCGGCGCCGGTCGTGCGATGGCGCCGCATCGAGCGGTTCGACTCGGCGGCGTCGTGCGAGCAGGAACGCCGGCGCGCCTTGCAGAAGTTCGAGCGCGCCGCCGCGAACGTCCGCGCGTCGTCTGCCGACGGCGACGAGCTCACGGTCGAGGACTGGACGATCTTCGAGGGCTTGACCGCCTGCCGGCTCAGCCGCTGCGTGCCCGAGTCGACGCTGCTCTCGCGCTGAACGAAGCGCTCGGCCCACTCGACTCGCGCGGCCGGTCGCCGCCGCCCCCCCGGAAAAAATTCAACTCAGCGGCTCAAGCTGCGCCGGATCAGGCTAGAATGCCGGTGCATGAGGTCGATCGTCGCGTCGATCCTCTCTGCTGCTCTCCTTCTCGTAGCCTCCGTTTCTCTCGCGTATAACTGCCCGGTCGTGATCAAGCAGGCCGAGGACATCATCAAGAAGGCGGAAGCCAGCAACGTGAGCCCGGAGACGCGGCAGCTCATCGAGGAAGCCAAGAAGCTCCTGGCCGAGGCCAAGGCTCACCACGAGAACGCCAAGACAAAGCGCGATCACGGCGATGCGGTCCGCAAGGCCAAGACCGCCGTCGCCTACGCCGAAGAGGCCATCATTCTCCAGAACCCATAGCCAATCATTGGGGGGACGTCGCCAGCGCTTTGCGGGCAACGCGGTCTTCATCACGGGCGCCTCGTCGGGCATCGGGGCCGCCCTCGCCCGAGAATTCGCCCGCGAGGGCGCCGACGTGGCCCTGGCGGCGCGCCGCACCGATCGCCTGGAGGCGCTGGCGGCCGAGATCGGGAAATCCGGGCGCCGGGCCGTGGTGACCCCCTGCGACGTCACCCGCGACGGCGACCTCGAGCGCGCCGCCGAGCAGGCGCGGGCCGCCCTGGGCAAGCTCGACGTCGTCGTGGCGAACGCGGGCTTCGGGGTCACCGGCAAGCTCGAAACCCTCTCGATCGACGACTACCGCCGCCAGTTCGAGACCAACGTCTTCGGCGTCCTCAGAACCGTCTACGCGACCCTCGACGACCTCAAGACGACCCGCGGCCGACTCGTCCTGATCGGCAGCGTCAGCGGTCACGTCGCCGTGCCCGGCTCGTCGGCCTACTCGATGAGCAAGTTCGCTGTGCACGGGCTGGCCGCCGCGCTCGGCCACGAGCTGGCGCCATACGGCGTCGCGGTGACGTTGATCAGCCCGGGCTTGGTCGAGTCGGAGATCGGTCAGGTCGACAACAGCGGTGTCTGGCGCGCGCAGGCGCCGCGGCGCCCGATTCCGGCCTCGATCGTCATGGCGACGCCGACCGCCGCGCGAAAGATCGTGCGCGCGGTGGCGCGGCGGCGTCGAGAAGCGGTGATCACGGGCCTCGGCAAGGCCGCGGTCGCGCTCCAGCGGCATCTGCCGTGGCTGCTCGCGGCGATAATTCGCCGTTTCGGTATTAAAGGACGACGAGAACCGCGCTAATATGGCCGCAGCGGCGCTGAAGCGCCGGGAGGAGGCGAATGCTCCACTTCACGATTGACGGGTTTCGGGGGTTCCGCGCTCGGTTCGACGACGCGCAACTGATCCAGGAAGTCCTCGAGGACGCACCGGCGCAGCTCGGCCTCAAGCGGGCGATGCCCGCGTTCGTCCTTCCGTACTACAACGGAGTCGTGCCCGAGGATTGCGGGATCAGCGCGTTCGTGTTCCTGGCGGGCGGCCACTTCACCTTGCACACCTTCTCGTTCCGCGAGACGTACTTCGCCGATCTGGTGGCGCCGGACGAGTTCGACCCGGCCAAGCTGCGGTCGCTGCTCGAGGCGGTCTTCCCGTGCGCGCTCACCAGTGTCCGGACCGTCCAGCGGCAGGACCTGAAGGACTCCGAACCCGACGTCGAGAATGACTTCGGGCCGCACCTGTTCCTCAACATCGATGCCTACCAGGGCCCGAAGGACCTCGACTCGCTCTTCCAGCTGTTCGACCGGCTCCCGGCCGAGATCGGGATGACGCCGATCATGCGGCCCTACGTCATCCGCGACACCACCGCCGACGGCCAGCCCGTGCTGAGCGCCTTGACGATGATCGCGGAGAGCCACGTGAGCCTGCACGTGTTCCCCCGCGAGGAGCGTGCGTACTTCGACATCTTCTCGTGCCGGTTCTTCGACCGGTCGTTCGTCGTGCCCCGACTCCTCGCCCAGTTCCCGGGCGGGAGCGTCCAGGAGGCGCTGATCGCCCGGGGTAGCCGCTACCGCTATCTCCGGACCGAGCGGGCCGACGAATACGCCAAGACGCGCACCTGGCTTCCTCAGCGATAGGAGCGAACATGACTGGCGAGCCGCGATTCGACGACCCGAACCTCGTCCGCGAACCGATGACCGTCGCCGCCGACGCCGGGCGCGGGAGCGTGGTGTCCCTGCTCGGCCGGATGAGCAAGTCCGCTTTCCAGGGCAGGAAGCTCGGCGAGGCCTTCGAGGCCTGGAAGGGCATGATCGAGGGTGAGAGCCTCATCTGCCTGGGCTACGCCGCCTCGATGTCGAGCGCCGGGATGTGGCCGCTCATCACCTGGCTGATCGAGCGCGGCTACGTCGACGTGCTCGCGTCGACCTCCGCCAACATCACCGAGGACCTGCTCGACATGATGGACGGCACCCGGGTCTACCGGGTCGACCCCGAGCACGTCGACGACGTGGCCCTGGCCGAGAAGGGCTACTACCGGTTCTACGACCATATCGTCTCGTCCAAGAAGTACGACCAGATGGAGACGGTCGTGACCGGGCGGTTCTTCGACGAGCTGGCCGACACCTGGCGCAAGCCCACGATCCCGACCGTCCGCCTGCTGTTCGAGCTCGGGAACTGGCTCAACGCCAAGGGCTTCGAGAGGTCGATCCTGGCAACGGCGGCGCGCAACCAGGTGCCCGTCTTCTGCTGCGGGCTGCCCGACGGCCCCATCGGCGAGGGGTACAGCACCTCGCCCAAGGCCGAGCAGGCGCCGGTGGTCGACTTCTTCAAGGACTACCGGATCGCGACCGATATCATGGACAACGCCATGATGTCGCCGCGGGGCACCTCGGTCATCTTCCTGGGCGGCGGCGTACCCAAAGATTTCCTGCAGATCACCGCGACCAGCGTGCGGACGCGCCACGGCAACGTGGACCCGACGCCGCACAAGGCCTCCATCCAGATCACGACGGACAACACGGTCTACGGCGGTCTCGGCGGCGCGACCCTCGCCACCGAGTGCATCTCGTGGGGCAAGGAGGCGCACGGCAGCGCCAACGTCATGTGCTTCGCCGACGTCACGATCGCGCTGCCGATCATCTGCCAGGGCCTCGCCGAGCACTTCGGGCGCGGCCACCGGCGCGAGCGCCCCAAGCCGCTGAAGCTGTCCGAAGTGTTCTAGAGCCGTGATGCGGCGATGTGTCCTGCTGCTCGCGGTGACGGCGCTGGTCGTCGTCGCCGCGAGCGCGCAGGCCCAGTCGCCGCGGCCGACCGCCGAGTCCTTCCGGATCGAGTGGACCCGCCGCCCGCCGTCCATGCGCCCGGGCGTCGACGGCTACATCTACAACGAGTCACGCTGGCGGGTGACCAACATCCGCGTCCGCGCCGTGGTGGTCGACGCCGCCGGCAACCCCGTGCGCGAGAGTGTCGTGTCGGTGTGGGGCAACGCGGTGCCGGGGACCCGCACCTTCTTCACCCTGCCGTCGATCGGCGAGGGTGAGATCTACCAGCTCACAGTCGTCACGTTCGACCTGATCTCGGAGCAGACTCCCTAGCGAGGCCGGAAGCGCACGACGGTGTAGCCGAGCGATGAGGCCTGGCCGAGCCTCAGCCGGCGACGGAGGCGGCGCCGGTCCGGCGCTCGCTGCCGGAGATCGCGCCGGCGGTCGCCCCCGCGCCGCTCGAGGATCACCTTCACCCCGCGTACCTCTGCGAGCCGGTGCTGGAGATACTCGAACAGCGGGACGTCGGGACGACGGACCACGATGAGGAGCTCGACGTCGGGAAACGACAGGGACGGAAGCGACGCCAGGAGCAGCGCCGCATGCCGTGGGCAGTAGCCGTGAGTCTCGCTGGGATCGTCGAGGGGCGCCTTTTGGCCCAGATCGCCCGACCGCCCCTCGACACGGCACGATGCGCAGACAACTTTCATTCCGTCAGAACCTTTGCCCCCGCCGGGACCGAGATGACCGCCTATAATTCCGGAAAAATCCGGCGCGGCCGCCGATCGGGCACGACACTCTAGCATCTTCTGGGCGCGCATTCGAGTGCGGCCGCGTAAACGCACCAGGCCGCCGGCTCGTCTGGGGAGGTGTACCATCATCGGGAGAAGTCTGGAGGCCAACGTGACCAGAAGCGGACGAATCCCCGGGGCCGTGTTGCTGTTGGTGGCGGCCGGGTTCTCGCGGGCAGGCGCCGAGGACGTCGAGCACTTCGCGATGAGCCACGTCCGCCTGTCGACCGATCCCGCCATTGCGTCGGGTTGCGCGCGCGTCTCCCGCGTCACCGACGATTCGCTCCGAGACCTGCGTCGCAAGGTCGTGCGCTCCGGCGGCAATACCGCCGTGCTCTCATTCTCGACGGACGACCTGGGGATGATTCTCGCGGACGTCTACCGGTGCACGCCCCCGGCGGCTCGCCGGCCGTCGAACATGCCGCCGCCTCCAGCGGGAGCGCCGCCACCGCCTCCGCCTTCGTCGAGCTCGCCGCCGCCGCCCCCGGCCGGGAGCCCGCCGCCGCCCCCGCCGAGCGGCTCCCCGCCACCACCACCGCCGCCGGCCGGGAACCCGCCGCCGCCCCCGCCGCCGTCGCGGTAGTACGCGGCGCAGGTCGTCGCGGGGCTGGGGCCCCGCCGACCGAGGCGCTTACAAGAGAGTAGACGGCCGCGCCGGGCAGCCGTCCCGACGTGCGCTCCGGGCTGATCCGGTTCAGCGGGCGGCGCCGACCAGGGCGGCGAGCGCCCAGTCGACGGACGGAGCCAGCGCGTCGGCCACGCTCACCGCCCACAGCGCGGTCACGATCGCCGTGAAGACGTCCATCGTGTAGTGCGCGCGCAGCACGAGCACCGCGCCCGCCTCGACGATCGCGATCAGGACGCCGAGGGCCGGCAGGATCGGCCCGCCCATCCGCGCGAGCTCGACGCATCCGAAGACGGCGATCGCGGTGTGGCCCGAGAAGAACAGGTCCGTCGCGGTGCCGTAGGTGACGAGCAGGGAGGGAACGCCCGGCCGGCGCCAGATCATGCCTTCGGGCGGCGGGAGCGCGCAGAGGCCCTGGCAGATCTGTCTGAGCGTGTAGAGAATCAGGAGCCCGAGGAACGGGCGGACGCTCGGGCCAAAGATCGATCGCGCGAGGATGAAGAGCCCGAGCAGATCGATGATCGCCGAGGTCGTGACCAGCAGCGCGTTCGCGGCGCGCGGGTGATCGTGGAGATACCGGTTCAGCGGCGCGGTCAGCTGATGAACGCCGTCGCCGATGCTGGCGTCCGGCCATGCCCGCTGACCGATGAGCCGCTGCGTCCAGAACCAGCCGGTCAGCCCGGCGATGACCAGGCCCAGTCGCACCGCCCAGAGCTCCAGCATGGCTCCGCTCATCGCGTCTGCCTCGCCGGCGCCGCCACCGTCGCGCGCGCGGCACCGAGATCGGTGACGAGGGTGGACCGGCCCGCGAGGAGTACCGCCCCCGCCGCTCCCAGCAGGCATCCGGTGACGAGGACCGGCACGCGCAGGCCGATCAAGTCCGAGAAGACTCCGATGAGCCAGGGCGACACAGCGTCGCCCAGCAGATGAATCAAGAGGCCGGTCACAGCGAATCCGCGCCCGCGCAGCTCCGCCGGCAAGATGTTCGACATGGCCGCGTTCATCGGCCCGATGTTCACGAAGACCAGGAGCAAGGTGACGAACATGGCCGGCCAGAACACGACCGGCTGCGGCGCCAGCACCGCCAGGAGAGTGAACGGTATCGAGGCCACCAGCGACCAGCCCGACACGATGAAATCGGCGCCGGGGTGCCGTCGCGCCACCACCGAGGAGATGCGTCCGCCGAGCAAGGTGCCGGCGAAGCCGGCGACGACGAGCAAGAGGCCGAAGGTGGTCGAGGCGCTGGCCAACGGGATCTCGCGCTCGCGCACGAAGTAGGTCGGCATCCACGCGGCCAGCCCGCCCATGCTGAACGTGTAGATGATCTGCGCCACGGTGTTGACGGCGTAGCTCCGGCGGCTCACGAGCGCGCGGAGCGAGGCGCGCAAGCCGAGCGGTGTCGCGTCGTGCACGGCGTCGAGGGCGCCGCGCGCCGGCTCGGTGAGCAGCAGCAGCAGGAAGGCGAGCACGGCGCCCGGCGCGCCCGCCACGAAGAAGGCGGCGCGCCAGCCGTGGGCCGCGCCGACCAGGCCGCCCACGATGTAGCCGAGGGCCGAGCCGATCGGGATCGCCGCATAGAAGGCACCGAGCACGCGCGCCCGCCGCTCGGCCGGGTAGCAGTCGGAGAGAATTGACGGAGTGACGATCGCATAGCTCGCCTCGCCGATGCCGATGACGGCGCGAGCGAGCAGGAGCCAGCCGTACGTCGGCGCCAGGCCCGACGCGACCGTGGCGGCGCTCCAGACGAACACGCCGGTCGCGACCAGGCGCAGGCGCCGGCCGGCGTCGCCGAGCCAGCCGGCCGGACCGCAGGCCAGCGCGTACGCGACGATGAAGAGCGACTGGAGAAGACCGCCCTGCGCGTCCGAGATCGCGAGATCGGCGAGGATGAGCGGCAGGGTGGCCGCCGAGACGTAGCGGTCCAGATAGTTCAGTAAATTGAGCGCGGTGAGCGAGCCGAGGATGACGCGCGGCGACGACGACCAGTCTCTAGCGGGCATCGCTCGCGCGATCCGACTCGAGCACCTCGGCGGGCACGCGGTCCGCGAGGTCGCGCAGCTCGGCCACCAGCGCGCGGCGCTCGTCGAGCAGCCCCCGGTGCAGGCCGCGATCGGTGACGAACCAGACGAAGGCGCGCGCCTGGCGCACGAATCGGCCGAGCCGCTCGCGCCACATCAGCGCCGAGAGCCCGGACGGCACGATCAGGACGACGAACAGCAGCAGCGCGCCGCGCCCGGCGAGCGACCGGACGAGCCAGACTTCGATCACCCACAGGAGGGGATAGATCACGAGACCGACCGCCATCTTGTCCGTCGCTTCCTCCTCCGCGGTCCGGCCGAGCTGCTTCACGATCTGCCCGGTCAGCCAGTAGGGCACCGCGTGACTCACGATTCCCCAGCAGGCGAGCGGCAGGCCGAGCGCCAGCCACAGCACGTTGGTCGCGACGTAGGAGACGACGAGCCGCGCCGTGTACGGCCGGCCGAGCTGCTCGCTCGTGATCCCGACCTCGTCGAGATGGCTGCGGTAGACCTCGATCTTGCGGCGCAGCGCGGCCACGCGGTGTGGCTCGCGCGCGGCGAGGTAACGCCCGGCGCGCATCACCCGCTGCTTCCAGGCCAGCGCCTGCTCGCGGGCCTGGCCCGGCGCGGGCTCGGGCTCGCCGCGACGGACGGCTTCTTCCCACCAGGCGCGCTCGAGCACCGCGAGCAGCTCGAGCGAGTACTGGTCCTGGGCCTCCACGATCCGGGCTCCGATCGACTCCGTGAGCCGGGCGGTGATCGCCCGCACCGCCTCCTCGGGGCGCTCGGGGTGGGCCGCGACGAGATCTGCCGTCTCGACCGGGCTGCCGATCGTGATCTGGACCGACGCGGACCGAAACGTCCCCGGGTCGTGGAAGACCATGCCGACGGGCAGCACGGTGACGCGGCCGATGCTACCCATGGCGCGCTCGGCGCCGAGCGCCAGCCGGGCGGCGCCCGTCCGCAGCGGTAGCAAGATCGGCTGCGGCTGGGTGCGGCCCTCGGGAAAGATCAGGATGACGCCGCCGCCGTGCAGTGCCGCGATCGCCGCCGCAAACATCTCCTCGTTCTTGCTCGGATCGTCCCCGGCCTCCGCCCGCCGGTGGACGGGCACCGCGCCCATCATGCGGAGCGGGGGGCCGATCAGCGGATGGCGAAAGAGCGGCGCGTTGGCGAGCACGGTGACCGTGCGGGGCACGGTCGCGATGATCAGCATCGCGTCGACGACGGAGTTGTGGTGGTTCGCGGCGATGATCACGCCGCCGCGCTCGGGAATGCGCTCCCGCCCGACCACGTCGATCCGCCGGTAGAAGAGCCACAGGAGCAGGCGGACCAGGCCGCGAATGACCCGATAGGCCACGCAATCCAACCTATCCGAAACCCCGCTGCCTCGAGCTAGACATTCGGCGCGGCACCTTGACCCCCACCGATCGGTGGCGCTACCCTGCCGGTCATGAGCTACCGGATCATCTCCGCCGACTGTCACATCGACATGACCTGGATGCCCGGCGATCTCTGGCTCAAGAACGCGCCCGCCAAGCTCCGCGATCGGGTGCCACAGGTGCGGGAGACCGGGGAGGGCCCGCGCTGGTTCGCCGAGGAGAAGGAGCTCGGCGTGTACGGCGGTCTGGGCTTCGGGTTCGACCGCGTCCAGCGCGGCTTCTCGAAGCACGTCGAGCGGATGTTCGACGTCGGCTTCTACGAGGGCGGCCCCCACCCGACGACCCCCGACTTACGGCTGAAGGATCAGGACCTCGACGGGATCGACGCCGAGGTGATGTACGGCATCCTCGGGATCGGGATGCGCATGCAGGATCGCGAGCTCATCCAGGCGGTCTACGAGGTCTACAACAGCTGGGCCGCCGACTTCTGCAAGACCAACCCGCGGCGCTTCGTCGGGCTCGCGTGCATTCCCAACCACGATCCGGGCATCGCGGCGAAAGAACTCCGGCGCGCGGCGGCGCTCGGCCTCAGGGGCGCCGACTTCGCCGTGTCCACCGCCGCGTTCCCCATCTGGCACGGCGCGTGGGATCCGCTGTGGGAGGCCGCGCAGGAGTGCCGCATGTCGATCTCGTTTCACACCACGGGCTATCCGGTCCGCGAGCCGTCCGACGAGGCCATGAAGCAGGAGTACGATCTGCGCTATCGCGCCACGCGCACGACGATGTTCCAGATGTGCGCCGCCGAGTTCCTCGCGAGCATCGTGTTCTCGGGCGCCCTCGATCGGTTCCCGGGCTTCAAGTTCGTGCTCGGCGAGGCCGGCGTGAGCTGGTTGCCTTACATCCTCGACCGGATGGACGAGGAGTACGAGGACCGCTACTACCAGCTCAACCTGTCGATGAAGCCGAGCGAGCTCTGGCGCCGCCAGGGCTACTCGACGTATCAGCACGAGCCGTCGGTCGGGGTCATGATCCCGCTCATCGGCGAGGACAACATCATGTGGGGTTCGGACTATCCGCATCCCGACGGCATCTGGCCCGACTCGCAGAAGTGGATCGCCGAGGATCTCCGCGGAGTCAGCGCGGCGGTCCAGCGCAAGATCCTCTGCGAGAATGCCGGCAAGCTGTACGGGCTCCTCTGAGAGAACGCATCGAGCCACGACCGACCACAGGAGGCGAGCATGGCCAGGATCAAGCACATCGCCATCCGGACGCCGGATCCCGAGAAGACCGCGGCCTTCTACAAGGACGTGTTCGGGCTCAAGGAAGTCGGCCAGGCCCGCACGGGCTGCTATCTGTCCGACGGCTACATCAACCTGGCCATCCTGAAATCGAAGGACGAGGACACGGGCGAGAGCCCGCGCGACGAGGCCGCCTACGCCGGCGTGCACCACTTCGGGTTCATGGTGGATGACGTCGACGAGACCTGCCGCAAGCTCCAAGCGGCGGGTGCCAGGCCCATGACCAACCGGACCGACCCGAAGCACGCGCCGGCGACGGGCGCGCGCTCGTACTACGAGATCAAGTTCCGCGGTCCCGACAACCAGGAGTTCGACGTCACCGAGAGCGGCTGGATCACCGGCTAGGCCAGGCTGCGGCGAGAGCGCGCGACGTCTCTCGCCACCCTGACGAGCGCCTGGACCAACGGCAGCTCGCTGTCTCGACGCCAGGCGATGACGGTCTCCAGCGCCGGACCGGGAGGCGACAGCGGCCGGTAGGCGATCCCGGCACGCCTGGCCAGCTGCAGCGAGGCCGGCACCAGCGAGATGCCGAGGCCGGCCTCGACGATCGCCAGGATCGTCTGTGGGTGCTCCACCTCGTACTTGACCCTCAAGCTCACTCCCGCGTCGTGACAGGCGCGGGCGACCAGGGCGTCGAACGCCGGCGCTCGGCGGCGCGAGAAGAGGACGTAGGGCTCGTCGACGAGCGCGCTCCAGACGACGCGCCCGTAGCTCTTGAATCGATGTCCGCGCGGGAACGCGACGACGAGGGTCTCCGACAGCAAACGCTCGCTGATCAAGGCCTTGCTCTGGACGGGGGGCCGAAGAATCCCGACGTGGATCCGCCCGCCCTCCAGCGCCGCGATCTGCTCCATCGCCGTGAGATCGCGCAGCTCGACTTCCACCTCCGGATGCCGCCGGGCGAACGACCGGATGATGCTCGCCCCGTTCAGGAAGTCGGCCCAGAGATCGCAGGCCACCAGTAGCTGACCGATCTCGCCGCGGCTCGCGCGCTGCGCCTTGCCGGCCGCCTGCTCCGCCTGCGCCACGAGCGCTCTGGCGTCGCCGAGGAACACGCGACCGGCGTTCGTCAGCTCGACGTGGCGCTTCGTGCGGTGGAAGAGCGGCGCCTGCAGCTCCTTCTCGAGGCGCCGGATCTGCTGGCTCAGGGGCGGCTGTGAGATGTGCAGGCGCGCGGCAGCCCGCCCGAAGTGCAGCTCCTCGGCGACCGCCAGGAAGTAGCGCAGATGGCGCAGCTCCATGCGCGGACTCATATCACCAACGTCTCAACATTGCCGGGAAAATGTATTGGACACCCGATCCCGCCGGTTGGATCGTGGCCACGACACCGCAGGACCGACGCTCGAGTCTGGAAAGGGGAGGTGCATGCCCCTGTTCCGGGTCACGCGACAACACTTCCCAGTCCCCCCGTCGAAGGAGGAGCTCTATGCAGACCGCTTTGGGGCTTGCTCTTCTCGTCGCGATCGTGATCGCGGTCGTCGTCGGAGCCAGATATGCCTCCAGGCGACGCAAGCGGATCGAGGAGGCGGTGATCCTACAGTCGCAGCTTTCCGACGTCGTCGCGCGCGAGCCTCAGCTGCATGGCCTGGTCATCACGCCGCGCGCGCGGGTGTCCGGGTGGCGCAAGTCGCAAGTGACGGTCGAGGTGTCTGGCGAAGTTCCGACCCCGGAGCTTCGCGAGACCGTGATGCGGATCGTCGGCGCGGAAGCGTGGCAACGCCGGCCGGACGTCATCACGCTCGATCATCTGTTCATCGTTCCGCCGGTACGCCGGCCCTCGGACTCGGTCGCTTCACGCGGGTGAGACGTCCGGCCGAACGGTAGCCACGCCCGCGAACGGCGCGGCGCGTCAGCGGCTCAGCGTGCGCGCCGCGCCGAGGATCGATTCCTCCGGCGGCAGTTTCCCGATTCCGGCGAAGCCCTCGCTGGCGCACTCGACGTTCGCCCAGCGCACGATGCCGTCACGGTCGATGAGGAACTGTCCCTTGAGCTGGGGCCACTGACGCTCCATGTCGGCCTGGTCGGTCTTCGTCTCGGTATAGCCGTCCAGGCGTGCCACGGCCGCTGCGGCTTCGGGGATGGGCAACGGCTCGGGAAGCGCGCCGTAGGGATTGACCTTCGTCGTGGTGAGCGCCTCCATGAACTCGGGGCTCACAGCCGGCCTCGGGATGCCGTAGGCCCGGTGCGTGGACAGCTCGGGATCGGACGCGAGGCGAACGCGGGTCGGGCGGAACTTGAAGTAGAGCCGCGCGTTCTCGGGCGGCGTCGCGACGACCACGAGGCTCTCGACGCCGAGCGCTTTCAGCTTGCCCTCGAGCGTTCCGATCTGCGCGATCTGCCGCCGGCAGAACGGGCACCACAGCCCGACCAGTAACGCCAGGAACACGGGACTCCGGCCCCGGTAGTCGGCGAGCGACACGTTCTCGTTCCGGTCGACGGCGGGCAAGGTGAAATTGGGCGCCGACTCTCCGGGCGCGACCGGGGGCCGCATCTCGGGCATCGTCATCTCGGGCTCCTTCGTGAGGGGACTTTCGGCTTGGGAACGTTCAGCATAGGAACGGAAGCACCATCAGACTGTCGGGCTCGAGCCCAGCCAGCTCGCACACCTCCTGCGCCTTCGCCAGGTATTTCTCGGCGAGCGCCTGATTGCCGGCGTCGAGATGCAGGGTGGCCAGACCGTCGTAGCACGGGAACAGGAGCTGGGGCTCGCCGACCTGCTCGGCCAGGCCGAGCGCCTCCTGATACGAGGCGAACGCCTCGGCGTGCTCGCCGTGGCACTGGTGAATCTGGCCGAGCACGATCAGCGGCACCGCGAGATGATCGATCAATCCGAGCCGCCGATCGAGGTCGATCGCCGCGCGCGCCGCCTCGACCCCCTCGGCCTCGCACCGATCCGTCAGCGCGCAATACGCCACCGCGAGATTCGCGTAGAGCCGCGACTGAAAGCCGAGGTCGCCCACCTTCTTCGCCGTCGCGAGCCCTTTGAGACACGTCTCGATGCTGCGCTGCGGATCGAGCGAGCTGTAGAGCACTCCAAGATTCGTATACCCGCGACAGGCGTCCTGCAACAGATTCCGCGACTCGGCCAGCCCGATGCTCTGCTCGATCTGGGCGACCGCTTCGCCGAGGCGCCCTGTCCGCGCGAGCGCCACCCCCAGGGTGTTGTAGGCCTGAGCGCGCATGGCCGCGGCCTCGCGCGCGCGTGCGGAGCGATCGGCCGGGTCTTTTTCGTTCGCGGCTTCGGCGAGGGCGCGCTCGGCCCACGCGATGGCGCCCGCGTTGTCGCCGGCGCGAAACGCGAGCCGCCCCATCTCCTGGTAGAGGTGCGCGCGCTCGAGCGAGTCGCCGTCGTCACCGAGGCGCTCGAGGCCGGCGGCGAAGCAGGCGCCGGCGCGCTCGCGGTCGCCCGCTTCCCAGTGCAGTCCGCCGATCTTCCGATGCAGGCGCGCGCCGGCGGCGCGATCGTCGCAGCTCTCGATCTCCTGCCGCACGGATTCGTAGTGCGCCAGCGCCTCGGCGCGCCGCCCGATGAGCCCGAGCAGATCGCCCAGGCGCTCGCGCGCGGCGCGCGTCTCGGCCTCGCACAGCTCGCAGTCGGCCAGGGTACGGAGCGCGCGCTCGTAGTGGCCAATCGCGTCGTCGTTGGCGTAGACCGCGCGCGCCCAGTCGCCAGCGGCCAGCAGGTACCGCGCCCCGCGCGGCTTGTCGGCGCTGAGGCTCCAGTGGCGACCGAGCGCTTCGAGATCGCTGAGCCGCTCCGGGTGCGGGCCGGCGCTACGCTCGAGCGCGCGCCCGGCCGTCTCGTGCAGCTCGGTGCGGCGCTTGAGCAGAAGATTCTGATAGACCACCTCGTGCCCGAGCGCGTGCGTGAAGCGGTAGCGCGCGCCGTCGCGCCCGGACCCGGCCGGCTGGATCAGATCGGTCTCGACCAGGCGGTCGAGCGCGCCGGCGAGGGCGGCGCCGTCCGTCGCGATGCCGCGCAGGAGCGCCTCGTCGAACTCCGCGCCGAGGACGGCTGCCTCCTGGAGCACCCGGCGGGCGTCGGCGTCGAGCCGATCGACGCGCGAGAGCAAGAGACCGTGCAAGGTCGGCGGGACGTCGACGGCGTCGTAGGCGGCGGTGCTCGCCCAGCGGTCGGCCTTGCGGACGAGGACGCCCTTGCCCACCAGGCTCCGTACGATCTCCTCGACGAACAGCGGATTGCCGCTGGCACGCGTCGCGATGAAGTCCTGAAGATCACCGAGCTGGTCGCCGGGCGCGGCGCCGAAGAGGCCGCCCACGAGGGTACGCGTCTCGTCGCGCGAGAGCGCATGGACGCGGATGACCGTCTGGGCGGCTCGGGTGACCTGAAGCGGCCGCGCTTCAGGTCGGTGCGAGACGAGCACCATCAGTGGGCGGTCGGCCAGGTGATCGACGACGTTGCGAAGAAGATCGACCGAGGCGGTGTCCGCCCAGTGCAGATCGTCGACCACGATCATGACCGGCTCGTGCTCGACGCGCCGCTCGACCAGAGTGCGGGCCGCCAGCACGATCTGGCGCTGCAGCTGCTCGGGCTCGACGTCGCGGGGCTTGGCGTCTTCAACGCCGAGCACGTAGCTGAGCACCGGCGCGATCGCCTCGGCCTCGTCGGCCCGGGCGCCGAGCGCCCGGAGGCCGTCGGTCAGCTTCTGCCGAGCGATGTCGAGCGAATCGCCGGGGTCGACCTTGTACGCCTCACGGAAGAGGGCGCCGAAGATGCCGTAGGTCGGCTCGCCCAGCGACGAGCACGTCGCCCGCCGGACGACCGTGCGAGCGAGCCGGCCCTCGCCTTCGAGTCGCGAGAAGAGCTCGGCGATGAGCCGCGACTTGCCCGTTCCCGCCTCGCCCACGAGGCTGACGACCTGGGCGCGGCCACGC
>Ga0306926_10002823_pt1 | contig 17787 bp, 13 predicted proteins | sample flu12Cox44000178_FD_203759 | JGI IMG/M metagenome (GOLD analysis project Ga0306926, IMG submission 203759) | Lab enrichment of tropical soil microbial communities from Luquillo Experimental Forest, Puerto Rico - flux8day.12C.oxic.44.000.178 (v2)... | ecosystem: Environmental > Terrestrial >... | reverse complement strand
GTGCTCGCGGTGCTCGCCAACGATGACGGCCAGCGTCAGATCGACGTTGCCGCCAGGACCAGCATCGACGTCTCGACCTTGTCGCGCGTGGTCACCCGCCTGGTGAAGATGGGCCTCGTGACCCGCACCCGATCCACGACCAACAATCGGGAAGTGGTCGTCCGCCTGACGCCGAAAGGAGCGACGATCCTGGCGCGGGTGATCCCGCACGCGATCGCCTTGGAACGAACGGCGATCGCGGGCGTGCCGGCAAAAGATCTGGCGGTGGTCAGGCGCAGCCTGCGGCGCATGTATCAGAATTTGGCTTCATCGGCCGGTATCAGCGCGCGGGCCGCGGCGCACGCCTTGGGCGGGAGCGCGGCCTCGGTCGCGTCCTTACGCCGTCGGCGATAAGGCGGGCGAATTCGGCGCTGATGCGGTCGATCGCCACCTCCTCGCTGCGGTACCAGTTCGCCACCGCGTTGACCATGCCGAGGATGCCGAGAACCGCCAGGCGGGTATCGAGGTCGGCGCGAAACTCGCCACGCCGCACCCCTTCCTTGATGACGTCTTCGAACACCCGCTCCAGTCCGCGCGACCATTTTCCGATTCGCCGGCGGCTTTCGGCCGGCAGGTGCTGGCGCTCGTTCAAGAACACTCGGACAAAGTCGCTGCGGTCCGTGAGCGGGGAAAGGTGTGATTTGATGAGGCGAGTGAGCTTGTCGGCGGCAGTTCCGGGTCCCGACGCAATCGCCTTGGCGACCTCGAAGAAACCGGCCACGCCCTGCAGGCAAACGAGTTCGAGCGCTCCTTCCTTGGAGGGGAAATAGTAGTAGAGACTCGCCTGTCGGATGCCGAGCACGTCGGCGATGTCCTGGGTCGTCGCACCGTGGAAGCCGCGCTCGGCGAAGACGCGCGCGGCGGCCTCGATGATCTCGGGCGCACGGCGGCGCGGGCTCGGTCGCAGACGCCGGGAGGAGGGAAGGGGTACGACGGTCATGGCCCACATGTTCTGCGCAAGCGCGCAAAGGCTTCCTGGAGCATTGCCTTGTGCCACGGCGGCGGGTTAAATTCTACCTATTGACCTATAGACAAACGCCCAAGCGGCTCGGAGGAACAGCATGAGCGTCCGGCCGGATGGTCGCCCGCCGTTTCGCGCCGATCACGTGGGCAGCCTGTTGCGGCCACAGGCGCTACGCCGGGCATTCCGGCGCCACGCCGGCAACGAGATCGTGGACGACGAGTTCGCACGCATTCAGGACGACTGCATCCGCGCCGCGGTCCGCATGCAAGAAGAGATCGGGCTCGAAGTCGCGACCGACGGCGAGTTTCGCCGCGGCTCCTATTGGGGCCGGTTCGTGGAACGCACCGAGGGTTTGGAGGCCCGCCCTGCGCTGCTCAAATTCCGCGACGACCACGGCCGCGAGGTCGACTTCACCGCGCCCTACGCCACGGCGCCGATTCGACGCACGCACCCACTCGCGCTCGACGAATTCGTTTTTTTGCGCGCTACCACCAGCGTCACCGCGAAGATCACGCTACCGGCGCCATCGACCATGCACTTCTTGCGCTTTTCCGACTTCGCCGATCGCGCCGCCTATGCCGAGGTCGATCGCTTCTTCGCCGATCTCGTCGGCGTGTTCCAGCAAGAGATCGCGGACTTGGCGGGGGCGGGCTGTCGCTACTTGCAGATCGACGAGATCGCCATTGCGCTGCTGTGCGATCGGTCGATCCGCGACAAGGTTGCGAGCTCCGGCGGCGATCCCGATGCGCTGATCGAGTGCTATATCGATGCCATCAATGGCGCGATCGCGGCTTGTCCGGGCGATGTCGTCGTCGGCATCCATATGTGCCGGGGCAACTTCCGGGGCCGCTATCTCGCCGATGGCGGATACGAGTCGGTCGCGGAGCGCTTCTTCGCGCGCGCCGACGCGAACCACTTCCTGCTCGAATACGACACGCCGCGGGCGGGGGACTTTGCGCCGCTGCGCTTCGTGCCCAAGGGGAAGGGCGTCGTGCTCGGGCTCATCAGCAGCAAGACGCCCGTGCTTGAAAGCATGGATAGCTTGCGGCGCCGCGCCGACGAAGCGGCGAAGTACATCGGCCTCGAGCGGCTGGCGATCAGCCCGCAATGCGGCTTCGCGAGCAGCGCGGCTGGCAATCCACTGAGCGAGGCGGACGAGCGCGCGAAGCTGCGGTTGGTGGTGGACGCCGCGCGCGCGATTTGGCGATAGCGGCTGAGGCAGAACGATCGTCGTCGTCGGCGGAACCTCCCGCCGCCGGCGCGCAGTTCCGACAACTTCGTGGCGCAATCTTAACCGGCGTGAACAGCGGATGAACGCGTCGTCCATGCGCCGTTCGAGATCGCTCTGCTATGCGTGCGTGGTCAGTCGGATGATGGCATGTCCGCAAGGCCTGCCGACGATCCGGGACTGATACGTATAAACGCCCGCTCGGCTTGCGCGCAGGGTCAGCCTTTGCGTTCAAGTCATGAGGGATCACCAAGAGGACCTACCGCAATGTTCACCCGTCGCGTTCTCGTCACCTCGGCGATGCTCGCGCTGCTGTCCGTCCCGGCCTTCGCGCAGGGGACGCAACCGGCACAGCCTGCAAAACCCGCCCCCGCCGTCACCACTCCCGCGCCCGCGAAGCCCGCGACCACCGGCGCCGCAACGGCTCCGCAGGTTGCCAAGACCAATCTCAACACCGCAACGGCAGCGGAACTCGACAAGCTGCCGCAGATCGGTCCGGCCCGCTCCAAGGCGATCATCGAAGCCCGCGCCAAGGCGAAGTTCAAGAACTGGGATGATTTCGTGGCGCGCAAGCTCGTCCCCGCGGACGCGGCCGCCGCGATCAAGGACGTGGTCAGCTTCTGAACCGCTCGCGGTTGCGCAGGATACCTGCCGCGCGGTCGTCATCAGGCTGCGAGACTCAAGGCGCCCTCGCGCGCCTTGAGTTTCCACGGCGTGAACGGCAAGCGCGGCATGGCCGCTCCGAGCCTTCACACCGATGGATTGCGGACGGGTTTCTTTTCCGGGCCGGCCACGTCGGGCGGCTCGGGCTCCCTGAACGCGGCCTCCTGGTATCGCCGGCCGGGGCGCAGGCGCAGTCCCTTGGGAAAATTTTCGAACAGCCGCAACTGCTGTGCGTTGCGGCGTCGTTGACGCTCGTCGTTGTCGTTCTTCGGCTGGGATGCTGAACGGGCAACGACATTGCCGACGAGTTCACCGATGCGCAGCGCCAGCGCGTTACCGTGATCGGACGGCGCGGCAAAGGTGATGACGCGCCCGCCGTGCCCGCGTTCCACAAACGGGTAATCATCCAACGTGTAATACACCCGCCCGGGCCACGCGCTCTTGATGTCGCGTTCGCCGAGGGAGCGCAGCGCAGGAAATATCCGCTTGCCTTCTTCGAGCGTTCGGCGGGCGACATCCCGCAAGATGTCGGGCGAAGTCTCCGCCGTTTCCTCGTAACCCATATAAAGGCGTCGGCCGTGGCGGCGCGCGTAGAAGCAAGGGTCGCGCGTATCGGAAAGGACGGGGCCGGCCACGAGCGTCTTCACCCCTTCCGGCAGTTCCACCTCCACGACGTAATTGTACTCGAAGATCGCGCGCTCGAGCGCGTCGCCGTTGATGTGCCGGGCATAGGCGTTGGCCATGAACAGCGTGGTGGCCACGATGGTGGCGCCGTTTCCACAAAAGACGGTCATCTGGTGGTCGGAGAAATCGAGCGCCTGCGCCTCGGTGTGCTGGAAGAAGCGCACGCCGCGCTTGCGCAGCGCCCGCGCCCATCCAATGAGAAACTTGCGTGGACGAAAGCTGCCGCCGAAGCGATCGATCACGCCGCCGGCGTAAAATCCCTCGGCGGTGCCATAGCGCCGCTGCAGTTGCTTTGCGGAAAGGACCTCGAAGAACGCCGGCCGGCGCTTGTCCGCGAGCGGCATCAGCGCCCGCAGATTGCTCTTCTCCATGAACCGGTAAGCGACCTCGAGGCTCGCCATGTTGGCCTCGGTGATCGCTGCCGTGCACGCGCCGTGCTGCACCGAAGCGCGCAGGTTGTAGTCGCGATCAAGCGCTCCAAGCCGCTGGCATCCCTCCACGGTGCGGCGCAGGAATGCCCGCACCCTGCGCTCCGCCTGCCGATGCGCCTGAACTCCAAGAGCGCCTTTTTCCATGTCCTGTTGGGCGAGCTCGGCGATCATGACGTCGACGGACTTGGCCCATCCGGTCAGGAATTGTCCCGCGCTGAGGCCGGATGCCGCTTCTTTGCCGTAGACGCCTTTTTCGATCACGACGACGTTGAGCCCGCGTCGGATCGCCGCGTCCGCCGCGCTCAGCCCGGAAAGCCCGCCGCCCGCGACCAGGAGATCACAGGTCAGATTTTCATTCGCGGCGGACGGGGGTGAAAAATCCCCAACCTCCTCGTCGTAAGCCGAGACCTGCCGCATGTGTCGCAGCGTAGTTCACTCCGCGACACGCGTTCAATGCGCGGCGACAGAGAATTGATCAAGAGTGCGCGCGCCTTCGTCACGCGGAATGCGGTCAGCCCGCAAAGCCGCCGGCGTCGAGGAAGGCCTGCTCCTGCGGCCTGGTGGCGCGGCCCAAGATCGAGTTGCGGTGCGGGAACCGCCCGAAGCGGCGGATGATGTCGGCATGTCGCTCGGCGTATCTCGTGAACTCATCGTCGCCATAGCCGCGCGCGAGCGCCATGCAGCGTTCCTGATCGGCGAGATTTTCCGAGTGCTGGAACGGCAGATAGAAGAATTGGCGCTCGGGATGCGGGACCCGCCGGTCGAACCCGCGTCCGATGGCGCGATCGGCGACGGAGCGCGCGACCCCATCGCTCGCGTAGGCGCGCCGGTCGCCGCGGAACATGTTGCGCGGGAATTGGTCGAGCACGATGACGAGCGCCAGCGCGCCCTCCGGCGTCTCCTCCCAGGGCGCGAGCTTGCCGTCGCGGCCGGCCTGCCAGAGGCAAGAAAAGCGCAGCGCGATCTTGGCGTCGAAAGCCGCGTCCTTCTCGAACCACTTGTCGGGCCCGGCCGCGCGCCAGAATGCGAGCACCTCCATCGGCCCGATCGCCTCGGTGGTGCCGGCGCCCGCGCTGGCGATCATAGCCGCACCTCGCCGGTATTGATCCGGTCATAGAGTGCGGGGTCGACGCGCACGAAGGCTTTGCGCTGCGGGTCGTTGAAGTAGATCGGATCGACGGTGTGGCTTGGATCGAAGCCTTCCTTCAGCAGGTTGATCTTCTTCTGCTTGAAGGTCGTGGTGACGTCGTTGTCCTTGCGGATGCGCAGGAATACCGGCCGCGCATATTCGGGCAGCTGCTGCGCGAGATGGTCGCGCAGCGCCGTCAAGTTGAGGTTGTCTTTGGCGACGATCGCCGCCATGCCGGCGCGGCCGTCACGGCCCGGAATTCGAACGCCGTAGACGTTGGTCTCCAGAATGCCGTCGAATTGCCCAACCACCTCCTCGACCTCAGTGGTCGAGACGTTCTCGCCTTTCCAGCGGAAAGTGTCGCCGATGCGATCGACGAAATAGAAGTAGCCGTTCTTGTCCTTGCGCATCAAATCGCCGGTGCGGAACCAGACGTCGCCTTTCTTGAACACGTCGTGCAGGATCTTCCTGTCGGTCTCGGCCTCGCTGGCATAGCCCTCGAACCGTTGGCCGGGCTTAGACGCATCCTTCATGATCTTGCCGATGACCTCGCCAGGTTCGTCGACGTCGCACTCGATGCAGAAGCCGCGTTCGTCGCGGACCGGCTGTTGGCGCTCCGCGTCGAAGCGGACGATCTTGGTCGGAAAGCGCGCGGCGACCCACCACGGAAGCCGGCCGACCGCGCCCTCCTTGCCGTCGAAATTGAACAACGAGACGTTGCCCTCGGTCGCGGCATAGAACTCGATGATTTGCGGAATTTGGAAGCGCCGCTTGAATTGCGGCCACACGTCCGGCCGCAAGCCGTTGCCGCAGGCCAAGCGCAGATGGTGCGCGCGCTCATTCGGGTCCGGCGGCGAGTTGACGAGGTAACGGCAGAGCTCGCCGATATACTGGAAGCAGGTGCAGTCCCAGCGCACGATGTCGTTCCAGAACTCGCGCACGGAAAATTTATCGCGGATCACCACCGATCCGCCTTTGACCAGAAGCGCACCGGTCGCGACCACGCCGCCGGCGGTGTGATAGAGCGGCAGGCAATCGTACATGCGATCGCTGGCGCGTGTGTCCATGACGCCGGCGAAGGCGTAGCTCGCGAGCATCACGCGATAGTGGTTCATGTTGGCGGCCTTCGGCAGGCCGGTCGTGCCCGAGGTGTAAATGTACAGCGCGCGATCCTCGATGGTGAGCGTGGGGCGCTCCGCCGCCGCGAGCTCATCGCCGGGGAGGCCGTCAACCTCGCGATCGATGCGCGGGAAGTTGGCGTTGGCGTCACCATGAAGCCACACCTTGGCATCGCCGGTGATGTGCGCGCGCGCGCCCTGCAATGATTCGAACAATTCGGCGGCCACGATGATGTGCTTTGGGCTCACCACATTGATGCAATAGGCGAGCGCCATTCCAGTGAGGTGGGTGTTGACGAGCGCAACCACGCCGCCGACTCGCGTGATGCCGATCCACGCTGCCAAGAACTCAGGTCGACCCGGCATCATCAGACAGACCGTGTCGCCCTTGCGAACGCCTTGCGTCAGCGCCCAGCGGGCGTAGCGGTTGGAGCGCTCGGCAAGTTGCCGATAGGTGAAGCGTTCGCGGTCGGACAGGAGCGCGGGCGCGTCGCCGTATTTGTCGGCGAGCTCGAGGACGACCTGCGGAAACACCCGGGTCGGATTTTTGGCGATCGGCGTCGTCATCCGCAGGGTGCGCAAGGCGCCCTTGAGGGTCGTCACGTCCGCCGTCAACCGCTCGATCAACCCCATCACTGGTCCCGTGCTGGCGCGCCGCGATTCGCCGTTCGCGCCGCGCCGAGCATCGGGCACCGCTTTGGAGGTGGCAAGGGCGGCAAAAGCGCGCTCAAACGGCCGCTAACGATCACGCCCCCCGAAGGGCACGAGCGGGTTGTCAACGAGCGCCGCGCGGTCGGGCTGGTCGGGCGCGGCAGCGTCGAGGAAGGCGTCGAACAGCGCGCGCACGGCGGTCGGATCGAGATCGCGGGTGATCACGACGATACGGGTGCGCGCATCGCCATCGGGCCAGCTCGGCAGCTGCACCACCGGATGGAGGATGTGTTGCACGCCGTGAACGACGATGGGGCTCGCCGGCGTCTCTGCAAGCTTCACGATGCCCTTGAGGCGCAGCAGGTTCGGGCCGTGCAGCGAGCGCAGCAAGTCGAGGAACATGTCGAACATGGCGGCGGGGATCGCGGCTTCGCTCACGAGAGAGAACGCGCGTACGCGGTCGTCGTGGCGGTTCACGTCGTGGTGGTGGCGATGATCCGCGTCGGCGTAGGCCTCGGCAGCGAGCCAGCGCTTGACGTCGGGATGCTTGCGTCTGGGATCGAACAAGCCGCAGGCGAGGAGGCGCTCCGGCGTTGCCTCGTTCGCCGCCGCATCGAGGACGGGCGCGGCCGGATTGAGCATGCGCAGACGAGAGGCAAGGGCCTCGCGGTCGCGACGGCCTTGCGCCGTGGTGAGGAGATCGGTCTTGGTGAGCACGATCCGATCGGCGACCGCGACCTGCTTCACTGACTCCACGTGTTCGTCGAGCGTCGCCGCGGCGTTCACGGCGTCAACCACGGTGATCACTCCGTCGAGGCGGTAGCGCATCACGAGATAGGGATGCGCCACCACGGTCTGCAGCACGGGCGCGGGGTCGGCGAGACCTGTGGTCTCCAGGATGACGCGGCGAAAGACTGCGCGGCCGTTGTCGAGGTCGCGCAGCACCTCTTCCAGCGCGTCGACGAGGTCGCCGCGCAAGGTGCAGCACAAGCAGCCGCTCTGCAGCAGCACGACGCCGTCGCGGATCGGCTTGACCAGCAGATGGTCGAGGCCGATCTCGCCGAACTCGTTGATGATCACGGCGGTTTCGGCGAGCGCGGGGTCGCTCACGAGGCGGTTGAGCAGCGAGGTCTTGCCGGCGCCGAGGAAGCCGGTGAGCACCGTCAGGGGGATGGGTTCGGCCGGGCCTAGCGAGCGCGGCGCGTCGGTCATTTCACCTGCGAGCTCTGGTCGGCCGCTGGCGTGACGACCATCGGCGGAGGCGTCGGCGCCGGCTTCTTGGGTTTTGGCTTCGGCGCGCTGGCGTCATCGGATGCGGCGGCCGACGCGGCCGCACCATCCTTGGCAGCGTCCTTGCGCACCTTGGGCTTTGGCTTCGGCGCGGCCACATCGCCGGACGATGCGGCGGCTGTCGACGCGCCGTCCTTGCCGGCATCTTTGGCACCATCCTTGGCACCATCCTTGGCCGCCGTTGCCTTGGGCTTTGGCTTCGGCGCGGCATGGGAGGTGGCAGCGCTCGTCGCCGATGCGCCATCCTTATCCTTATCCTTGTCCTTGGCCGCCGCCGGCTTGATCACGGCGGTCTTCTTCTTTTCCGGCTTCGACTCGGTCGACGCCTGCGCGCCAGGCGCCGGCGGCTTGGTGCCGGTATAGACGAGCACCGGCTCGCCCATCTCTTGCAGCGGCGCGGCGCCCTTCGCCTTCGCCGGGCGCAGGCTGGCGAGGAAGACCGCGTAGGGCGACTCCGGATTGTTATTGGCGACGAGGTCGTCCTCGTCCTCGGTTGCCGGCCGTTTGCGATGGCCCCCGCACATTTCGTCGCGTAGATTGGGCGGTGCGGCGGCGATCGGTTGCACCGATTCGACGGTGCTGAAGGGCTGCATCAGCCAGGACATCCCGGGATTGGTGTTGAATCCGCGCTCGAGCAGCTGCGCCGCCTTCAACGCGCGCGCCGCGGAGGAGGGAGCGCCCAGCACCACGGCGACGAGCCGCCGGCCGTTGCGCGTCGCGGAGGCGACGAGATTGAAGCCGGAGGCACAGATGAAGCCGGTCTTCATGCCATCGGCGCCGGGATAGCGGCCGATCAGCGTATTGTAATTCCACCGCACCATCTTCCCCATGCGGATGCCGGGAAGGTGCCAGTAGTAATCGTATTCCGGCAGTTCGCGGATGAGGGCGCGCGCCAGGATGGCGAGGTCGCGCGCGGAGGAAATCTGGTCGTCGGCGGGCAGGCCATTCGGATTGACGAAGCTCGATTGGATCATGCCGAGGCGGCGCGCATTGGCGTTCATCTCGTCGGCGAAGTTCTCGATCGAGCCGGCGACGCCCTCCGCGAGCACGACCGCCATGTCGTTTGCCGATTTCACCATCAGCATCTTGAGCGCGTTGTCGACGGTGACCACGGTGCCGACGCCGAATCCCATCTTTACGGGCGATTGCGCCACCGCGTTCGGTGAAACCGTGAGCGGCGTATCGAGGGCAAGGCGGCCCTCCTTGACTGCGCGCAGCGTCACATAGGCGGTCATGAGCTTGGTGACGGAGGCGGGATACCACGGCTGGCCGGCGTTCTGGGCGTAGAGAACCCTGCCGTTCTCGGCTTCGATCACGAGCAGTGCTTCGGCCCCCACGCGGGTCGTCGCGAGCGAGGTTGCGGCGCAGGCGATGCCCACCCACATCAGCGTGCGCGCTACTGAGGATCGCGTCGAAGACATCACGGTTCGGGGTCCGAATCCTTTGGCTGCCCTCGGGGAACGCTCCACAGGCGGAAAAGGTCTGTCTAAGCCGACGGCGGATGAAAGGCAAAAGCGAAAAGCCCACGGTGACGCTCATGCCCGCGACGACCGTTCATGGTAAGAGAAAACGTCCAAAATTCGGCAGCTTAGGGCGCAGCCACGCAACTGTTGCGTTTCCAACACAATGACCGCAAATCACCTATTTGGTCGGAATAAGTCGGAATAAGAGGAGGCCGCCGTGACCGCTTGCATCGTTGGCTGGGCCCACACCCCCTTCGGCCGTCTCGAGGGCGAGACGGTCGAGAGCCTGATCGTGCGGGTGGCGACGCAGGCGCTCGCCGATGCCGGGATCGACGCCGGCGACGTCGACGAAATCGTGCTCGGCCATTTCAACGCAGGCTTCTCGGCCCAGGATTTTACCGCCGCGCTGGTCCTCCAGGCCTCGCCGGATCTGCGCTTCAAACGCGCCAGCCGGGTCGAGAACGCCTGCGCCACCGGTTCGGCCGCCGTGCATCAGGGCCTCAAGGCGATCGCCGCCAAGGCTGCCCGCATCGTGCTCGTGGTCGGCGCCGAGCAGATGACGACGACGCCCGCCGCCGAGATCGGGCGCAACCTGCTCAAGGCATCTTATGTGCGTGAAGAAGCCGATATCGACGGCGGGTTCGCCGGTATTTTCGGCCAGATCGCGGCGCGCTATTTCCAGCGTTGGGGCGACCAATCCGACGCGCTTGCCCGCATCGCCGCCAAGAACCACAAGAACGGCGTGGGCAATCCCTATGCCCAGATTCGCAAGGACCTGGGCTACGAGTTCTGCCGCACCGAGAGCGAAAAGAATCCGCGCGTGGCGGGTCCGCTCAAGCGCACGGACTGCTCGCTCGTTTCCGACGGCGCCGCCGCCGTCGTCTTGGCCGACGTCGCAACGGCGCTCAAGCTCGGCAAGGCGGTTGCCTTCCGCGCGGCCGAGCACGTGCAGGACTTCTTGCCCATGTCGAAGCGCGACGTGCTCAAGCTCGAAGGCTGCGCCCAGGCCTGGACGCGCGCGCTGGCGAGCGCAGGCATCGCGCTCTCCAACCTCTCCTTCGTCGAGACCCACGACTGCTTCACCATCGCCGAACTGATCGAATACGAGGCGATGGGCCTGGTCCCGGAAGGGCAGGGCGCGCGCGCCGTGGCGGAGGGCCTCACCGAGAAGAACGGGCCGCTGCCGGTCAATCCCTCGGGCGGGCTCAAGGCCAAGGGCCACCCGATCGGTGCGACCGGCGTGTCCATGCACGCGCTCACGGCCATGCAGCTCATGGGGGCCGCCGGCGACATTCAAGTCAGGAATGCGAGCCTCGGCGGCATCTTCAATATGGGCGGCACGGCGGTTGCGAACTACGTGAGCATCCTCGAACGCATCAAGTAGCGATCCCGCTGTTTTGCGCCGCGCCGACCTATGGTCGATTCGCGGCGCCGATTCGTCGGCGCCGTTGCGCCACCCACGCCAGGGGAATCGCGGCGAGCACGATCAGCACCGGCTCCATCGGCAAGCGATATTTTGGCGTCGCCACCGGCCCGCTGAGGAGGAGGAAATAGGCGAGCACGCCGCCGGCGAAGACCGCCGCCCACGGCATCGTCCGCGCCAGCATGACGAAGCCGATGGTCTCAAGCGCAAGGAACGGCAGCATGGAGATGAGGCCGAGGACGAGCAGGAGCTGGTAGCGTCCCGGATCCTCGAACAGGTAGGCCCGCGCCTTCTGCCACAGGCTGGCCCCGGGCGTGTTGTAGAAGCTGGGCTTCGGCAGCGCGCGCACCCGCGGGTCCGCGAGCAGCGCCGGTGCAGCGAGGTTCACCACTGCGCCCTCGAGCCAAGCCTTGGCAAGCGCCGACGGCGGCAAGCGCGCCATCTCCTGCCACGCCAGGCCGGAGGCGATGGCCGAGCGGCGGAACGGATTGAGCTCTGCGCCAGCCTCGCGTCGGTAGCGGGCATCCATGCGATCGAAGGTCGTTTGGTAAGGCGTGCCGTTGGCGCGCTCGGTCACCAGCGGGACGATCCACAAGGCCAAATAGTCGCCGGTTTGCGAGGTCACGCTGAGGCTGTCGTAACGGATCGCGTTGCGCGCGAGCACGGGGGCGAGCGGCGCCGCGGCGGCGATGGCGAAGAGGAGCGCGGCGGCCAGCGCCGGGCCAACGCTCCATCGCCGCACCAACGCAATGACGAAGACGAGCGGCACGGCTGCCGCCAGCAGCATGGCGACGGAAGGCCGCGTGGCAAGGGCGAGCCCGCCGCCGAGGCCGGCCCACAGCGCGAGCCCCAGCATCGGGCGAAGCAGGAAACGCGCGCCGGCAAGCAGCATCAGCGTGAAGAAGAAGACAAAGAGCGAATCGGTCAGGATCTGGGTGCTGAATACCACGAGCGTCACCGACAGGGCGGCGAGAATGCCGGCGATCAATCCGGTGAGCGGGGAGATCAGCGCGCCCAGCGCAGCGATGAGCGCGCAGGTCCCGGCATCGATCACGGCCTGAATGAGCGCAACCGCCCGGGGAACGTCGCCGAAGGCGTGCTGGACGCCCGCGAGCAGCAGCGGATAAAGCGGCATGCGGTCGGTCAGCGACGACAGCGTGGGCCAAAAGGCGTCGGGCTTCGCCAACGCGGCGCCGAGCGCCCAGTAAGCGAACGCATCCTGCTCCGCGAAGAAGGCGTCGCGACCCGTCAGCAGCGCGAGGTTGATCAGGCGGACACAGAGCGCCAGGACGAAAGCCGTCGCGAGCGGATGATCGCCGGCGCGGCCCCACACTCCGCTCGATTTCGAAGACGCCACGGACCGCGCCCGCTAGGTTTCCACCGGCTGACTGCTCGCGTGCTCGTGCCGCTTCTTCGCCGTCTCACCCGCCATGAATTGGCTGCGGGCGAGCTCGGCGAAGTGGCCGCCGAGCCGCATGAGCTCGTCGAAGGTGCCGGTCTCGATGATGCGGCCAGCCTGGAACACGAGGATGCGGTCGGCGTTGCGGACGGTGGCGAGCCGGTGCGCGATCACGAAGGTGGTACGGCCTTTCATCACCTCGGCGAGCGCGGCCTGGACCCTGGCTTCGGTGAGCGCGTCGAGCGCGCTCGTGGCCTCGTCGAGGATGAGGATCGGAGGATCCTTGAGCAGCGCCCGCGCGATCGACAGGCGCTGGCGCTCGCCGCCGGAGAACAATCGCCCACGCTCGCCGGCGTTGGTGTCGAAGCCTTGCGGCAGGCGCTCGATGACGTCGAGAACCTGCGCGCGCTCGCACGCCGCGCGCAGTTCGTCGTCGCTCGCATCGGGCTTGCCGACGCGCAGGTTCTCCGCGATCGAGCGGTTGAACAGCAGGACCTCCTGGAACACGACGCCGATGCTGTGCCGCAGGCCCGCGAGCTTGAGGGCGCGGATGTCCATGCCGTCGATCCTCACGGTGCCCGATTGCGGGTCGAAGGCGCGATGAAGCAACGCGAGCGCGGTCGATTTGCCGGCGCCGGTCGCCCCGACGAGCGCGACCGTTTCGCCGGGCAGCGCGGTGAAGGTGAGATCGGCGACCGCGGAGCGCTTGCCGTCGTAGGAAAATGAGACGTCCTTGAATTCCACCAGGCCGTGCATGCGGCCGGGATCCACGGCATCGGGTCGGTCGCGCACCGCCGGCTCGGTGTCGAGTACCTCGAAGAATTCCGCGATCCGCGGCGCGTCCATCACCATCTCGTTGGCGAAATGGACGGCCTGCTCGAGCCTGCTGATCAGCAGGGTGGCGAAGCTCATGAACATGACGATTTCGCCGACGGTGGTCAGATCATGGAGATAGAACCAGACCCCGAGCACGAGAATCGACAACATGGTCAGCGTAGTCGACGTGCGCGTGATCACCGTCGTCACCGCCCACCAGGACAGCACCGGGATCTGGGCTCTGAGCACCTCTTCGCCCATCTTCCTCATTCCCGAAACTTCCATCTCGATGCGGGAGAAGCTCTGCACCAGGGCAATGTTTCCGAGCGTATCGGTCGTGCGCTCGGCCACGTCGGTATAGTAGCCCTCGACCTTGCTTTGCAGTCTTTCGCTCTTACCGACCACGAGCGCGATCACCGCGGAAAACACGGCGCACAGCAGGATCAGCATCAGCCCGTAGCGCCAATTGATGAACAGAGTCAGCGGCAGCAGCACGATGAGCGAAACGAAGCTGGCGAAGTGCTCGCGGAAGAAGGAGAGCCACAGCCCCCACAGCGTATTGGTGCCGGTCATCATCACCTTCACCAGCCGTCCGGAATGCGCGCCGGTGTAGTAGCTCAGCGGCAGCTGCAGCACGTGCTCGAAGAACATCGTGCGCACCACCTGGTATTGGCGGTGCGCCAGGCGGTCGGCGTGGAGCGCCACCAGCGTGCTGCAGACGATGATGAAGAGGCCGAAGCCGACCCAGGCGCCGACCAGCATCATCAAGTCGCGCCAGGCGAGTTGCGAGATGCGCCCCTGGGCATTGGCGAGGGTGTCGACGATGCGGCCGAACAGGATCGGTTCCACGAACATCGCCGAGGCGAGCGCCAGATTGGCAACCGCGAGCGCCCAGCCCAAACGGGCCTCGCGCCCGAGCAGCTCGAGCACGCGGATGTACAGTCGAATGAATTTCATGCGGCCGACATCGGCAAAGGTGGGACTCTACCTCTCCGGGAACTCTGCGCGAGGCTTACTCTAACGCAATGCCCCCTGCTCGCAACGCGCCCACGCGCGGTCATGGCCGCTGCGATCGGATCGCACGCCCTCCCGCCGGGAACTCTCGCAAGCCGATGAAACGGCTTGTGCGCAATGATTGTATCGCACCGTGCATGTCTACGATCGATTGATGACACAATATTTGCCGATTTAGAACGTGCTGACAACGTTTATTGCTGCGCTTGACTCGACCGCAATTGCGCACACATTCCCACCCAGTGCGACTATGAGGTCGGCCGCCGGCCCGAATGGGGTCGGCGGCGGTCGGCCGTGGCGGGCAACGCGGCGCCCGAACGCGCAAGAACGGCGAGGGGGCATGGTCAATATCCCGACTGAACTTCTGCGGACACTCGTGTTCGTCGTCGATCAGCGCAGCTTTACCAAAGCGGCGCAGTCGCTCGGCATCACCCAGCCGGCGGTCAGCGCGCAGATCAAGCGGCTGCAATTTCTGCTCGGCTACGAGCTCCTCGACAAGAGCGCCCCGGGCGTGAGCCTGACACCGCGCGGGGAGATGGTTGTCGCTCACGCGCGGCGCATGCTGTCGGTCAACGATCAGATCGCGCAGCTCGGCGGCGGGCAGCCGACGGCGCAGACCGTGCGCGTCGCCATGCCCGGCGACTTCGCCGGAACCAGGATTCCCGCGACCTTGGCGCGGTTCCGCAAGCGCTGGCCGGGCATTCGTTTCGCGGCAAGCGCGACGAGCTTTGAAAACACGTTGCGCGGATTGCGCCAAGGCGACATCGATCTTGCGGTCGCGATTGCAAGCTCGAAGCCCGTTATCGAAGCGCAGCATTTGTGGATCGACCAGGCGGTGTGGGTGCGCAGCGACGCGACCCAGCTCGACCCGGTCGGGCCGGTGCCGCTCGTGTCCTTCGGCGAAGATTGCGCCTGTCGCTACACGGCGGTGACCGCGCTTCATCGGATCGGGCGCGAGTGCGACTTCGTGTTCACCTCGCGCAGCATCGCGAGCCTGGAGGCCGCGGTCCTCGCCGGGCTCGGCATCATGGTGCTGCCGCGCAGCCGCGTGCAGCAGACGTCGCTCACGATCTGGGAGGACGCGCCGCTTCCCGAGCTACCCCAGCTCTATTGCGGGATTTATTTGCGCCAAGGCGGCAACCGGGCGGCGCTCGAGGAACTCGCCGACGACATCGCGGCGGTGTTGCGTCCGCAGCTGCAGGTGAGAACGGGCGGGGCTGCGAGCGATATCGCTCCCGCGCGGGCAAGCGGATCGGGGCAGTAACGCACGTCGCAACGAGCTCAATGCACCCTGCGCTCGTCGGCGGGCGGCAGGAACGAGGCGTCGAAAATGTCCGCCGCCTTGGGCTTGGCCTTGAAGGTGTAGACCAACCCGATCTGATCGATCGATTCCCCGAGCCGCGCGAGGTCGACGGCGCCGAAGCCGTCGGCCTTCACCTCGGGCGTGACGATGTTGTCGTGGATGGCCATGCGCAGCCGCTCGAGCTCGACCTCCTTTTTCAGGGTCTCGTCGCGCCGCACGACCGCATCGACCGCATCGACCGGTCGTCGGACGATGTCTTTCAGGCCCTTGAGAAAGGCGTGCAGAAACGCTCGCACCGCCTCCGGCTTGTCGGCCGCGAACTTGGGGTTGATGATGATGGCGTTGCCATAGAGCTTGAGCCCGTAATCCGCCATCGGCATCAGGACGATATCGTCGACCGGCACGCCGCGGTCCTTGAGATCGACATAGAGCCGGAACGAGTAGCCGAGCGCGGCGTCGATCTGGCCGGCGGCGAGCATGGGCGCGCGCACCGGTATGCCGATGGTTTCGATCGTCACCTTCGCCACATCGATGTTGTTGAGCTTGGCGAATAGCGGCCACTCGCCAAAGGTGATGCCGGCGGGTGGGGCGCCGAGTTTCTTGTTCTCGAGCTGCTTGGGCTCGGTGATGCCGCGGCTCCTGCGCGCCACGATCGCGAACGGCGGCTTGTTGTAGACCATGAAAACCGCTCGCACTGGTGGCGACGGATGCTGGTCGCGATATTTGATGAGGGTGTTGATATCGGCGAGGCCCATGTCATAGGCGCCCGATGCAACGCGGGTGATTGGCTCGAGCACGGTCGCCGCCTCGTCGAGCACCACGTCGAGGCCCTCGCTCCTGAAGTAGCCCTTGTCCTGGGGGAGGAAAAAAGTTGCAGCCAGTCCCTCAAGGCGCCCGTCGAGCGAGAACTTGATGCTGGTCTGCGCCGCGGCCGGCCATGCGGCCATCAATGCGATCGCCGCCGCGAAGACATGGGCGGGCCGAACGATCCGCCTGAGGTTGAGGAGGCCCATGGCTGCTCCCTCTACGTCGGCCCCCGCGCTGCACCGCCGTGCACCGCGGCTGAGGCAGCCAGATAAAGAACATGAGCGTGCAAAGCGCAAGGCGAGATCACGGTTCGAGCCCGCCCTTCACAAATTTCAAACACCGCCCCCTGCCATTTTGTGCCCGCATGCGAGTTATTCTTCAGCCCGATGGCATGAACGGCTGTTAAGATTAACGCCGCAGGCCCGAGCCGGAGCCAGTCGAGTGCGGACCGGTCATGATCCCAGATACGGCGATATCCTTGGCCGCGGATGCAGACACAGCACCCCTCTTCAGCGCTGCCTATGCGCCGCCCGACGAGGCGATCGCGCCCGGACTGCTCCGTGAGGCCTCCCGCGCCAGCGACGCCGAACGGCGAATCGACGCGTATGCACGGCGTCTCATCGAGGGGATCCGGGCCAGGGCCGGGGGACTCGGCGGCATCGAGGATTTCCTGCACGCCTATTCGCTGTCCACCAAGGAGGGCCTCGCCCTCATGGTGTTGGCGGAGGCGCTGCTGCGCGTGCCCGATGCCGCGACCGCCGACCGGTTGATCGAAGACAAGCTCGCCACCGGCGAGTGGTCGTCGCACCACGTCAAATCGAGCGCGCTGCTGGTATCGGCCTCGGCCTGGACGCTCGGCGTCACCGCCCGCATCATCCATCCCGGCGAGACCCCGGATACGATTCTCGAAAGTCTCATCAAACGCCTCGGCATTCCCGCCGTGCGCGCCGCCACGCGGCAGGCGATGCGGCTCCTGGGCTCGCATTTTGTGCTCGGACAGACGATCGAGGAGGCGCTCGAGCGCGCCCGCACGCAGCGGGCGCGGCGCTATTCCTTCGACATGCTGGGGGAGGGCGCGCGCACGGGAGCCGACGCCGAACGCTATTTCGCCTCCTATGCCCATGCCATCGATGCCATCGCCGCAAGCGCCGGCGATAGCGCGAACCGTCCCGGCATTTCGGTCAAGCTCTCCGCCCTGCATCCGCGGTTCGAGGCGGTATCGCGCCATCGGGTGTTGACCGAATTGGTGCCGCGGGTGCTCGAGCTTGCGCGCAAGGCGCGCGACCTCGACCTCAATTTCACCGTGGATGCCGAGGAGGCCGACCGGCTCGAGCTCACGCTCGACGTGATCGCGGCGGTGCTCGC
>Ga0306926_10002819_pt1 | contig 17793 bp, 14 predicted proteins | sample flu12Cox44000178_FD_203759 | JGI IMG/M metagenome (GOLD analysis project Ga0306926, IMG submission 203759) | Lab enrichment of tropical soil microbial communities from Luquillo Experimental Forest, Puerto Rico - flux8day.12C.oxic.44.000.178 (v2)... | ecosystem: Environmental > Terrestrial >... | reverse complement strand
CTCGCGATGGCATTGCCCGCTAGCCGCTCATTGCAACAAATTGCCGTGGGCGACATCGGTGCGTTCGTGACAGCGGTGATTGAGCGCGGCGACTCCGTCTTCGGCCGTCGCTTTGATATCGCCGGTGACGAGCTCACGGGCAATCTGGCCGCGGCCATCCTGTCCAAGGCCACGGGCCGCGAAATCCGCTATGAAGGGTTTCCGCCAGACGTCTTACGTGCCCAGAGCGAAGACACCGCTCGGATGTTCGAGTGGTTCGATACCAAGGGGTATGAGGCCGACATCAAAAGCCTGCGCCTCGATTTCCCAGAGGTGACGTGGCATACTTTCGAGCAGTGGGCAGGTGAGCAGGACTGGAGGGTTCTCGATCAAACCTAGATCGGAGCTGCAGCCTAACCAACGGCCGAAGCTGACCGGGGGCCGCCAACGTAAGCCATACTCGATGCCGACCAGGAGACAAGCCATGTCCTATAGCATATCGACATTACTGACCCGCAACCTTCAAGACGTCTTCGGTGAAATCGACCCTGCGCGTCGGCGCGCGGCCATCGACGAGCTCTGGGCCGAAGATGGCGTATTCTACGACCCCAAAACGGGCCCCCACCGTGGCCGCGACGAGATTGACCGCGTCGCGGGCGCGATCAGGGCTCCTCATCCCGACTTTCAATATCAGCCAATTGCCGAACCCGAGGAATTGGGCGATGCCGGGCGGGTCGAATGGGTATCGGGTCGCCCTGGCGAAGCGCCAGCTTACGCCGGGACTGATTTCATTATTGCCCGGGAGGGCCGAATTGCCGCCCTTTATCTCTTTTTCGATAAGCTACCTTGAACTCTGAGTGATCTCTTTCTCGTTAGGCGTATGACTCGCCTTCTCAAGAGCGAAAACCGAAACTAAAAATCAAAATATCCAACCATGAAAATTCTTGTCGTTTATTACTCCATGTATGGGCACGTGCTTCAGTTAGCCCGTGCCGTCGAAGAAGGCGCGAAGTCCGTGGCGGGCGCGGAGGTGATTCTCCGCCGCGTAGCGGAGTTTGAGGAGGTCATCCAGAAGACCGCGGATAACGAATTCATTGTGAAGGTCCGTGAGCAGCAGGCCGATATTCCGGTCTGCACGATCGACGATCTCCGGGAGGCAGACGGAGTCATCTTCGGCTCACCAACGCGATACGGCAACATGACAGCGCAGATGAAGCAACTGATTGACTCCACAGCCAGCTTATGGCTCAATGGCGAGCTGGAGGGCAAGCCGGCCGGGGTCTTCACTTCCACCGGTTCCACGCACGGCGGCCAGGAGACCACCCTGCTGACGATGATGGTTCCCCTCATTCATCTTGGCATGGTTATTGTCGGCGTTCCGTATTCCACAGACGGCATGCTTCACACCGAAGCGCGCGGCGGCACGCCGTATGGCGCAACCACCATCGCGGGCCCACGTGGCGAATTGCGGCCGACGAAGGAAGATCTTGCCATCGCGAGTGCTCTTGGGCAGCGCGTTGCCACGATATCCAAGAAGCTTCGCGCGTAGAGTTAATTCTTAACCTTTGCTCTCAATTGCTGCCCAACGCCAAGCTCGCGCTGGACGTGACCCGGACTAATACGCAATCATCGTTCCTCCCATGAAGGCTAGTCGCTGCACGACATGCGAATCGCTTGAAGTGCTAAGGCCGTTTGCTGACGGCAGCGGACGGACCCCGCCAAATCAAGAACACGCGCCAAAGAAATTTGGAGTTCCGGTGGCAACGTTGCGCACCTGGCTTTCGCGTTTGCGTCAGCGTTTATCGCGAAGCGCTAAGGACGGAAGTGGCGAGCCCAGTTCCTGATCCGGACGATGTCGATGAAGAGCTTCATTATCTCTACCAGATTCTCACCACATGAGCGTCGATCAAAAATTGGGGGCCGCGAACGTCTGCTCTCACACGAAAGAGGTAGAACAGACCTCCTCTTCCGTGGTAGATTAAAATCTAACCAAGGTGCAGCGGCGATTGCACTTGCTCTAAGCGACAATGGCTGGGTGTAAGCACCTTCGGGCGAGCACTCGAACGATACCGGTTTGATTGAGTTCGGCATCAATCCTCCCGGGATCACCTGTTGAAAATGGCCCTTTTAACATCAGTCGTTGTGCAGCGATGTTACCCACTCATCATTTGTTGCTGGAGTCGGAAAATTCAAAACTGAGAACGGAATGATTATTGTGGAAACACAAACAGAAAGCAGGCACGCCTAAACGAACTAGCGCAGAAAGATTTTAAATTTCTGAGATGTCGTACGCCGAAAGCTTGAGAACGAAGTAGCCGATGAATCACTAATGCAAAGGTAATGCGCTTGAAAATTAACGAAATCGTCACATGACTAGTGGTACGAGAAGTCGTCGTTTGAATGGTGGCAAGGAAGGGGGGCGAGTGAACGTGTGAACCAAGTGCTTTCGATAGTTTACATTGCCAGGCATGGGGAGACCGCCTGGACTATCTCTGGCCAACACACAGGACTTACGGACCTGCCGCTCACGGAACGTGGCGAGCGCAATGCGCGCCGACTGGAGGAACGACTACACGGGTTGAATTTTGCCAAAGTGTTTACGAGCCCGTTGCAACGTGCCAAGCGCACCTGTGAGTTGGCTGGCTTTGGGGCCGTGGCGAATATCGACCAGGATTTGGTCGAATGGAACTATGGCGATTATGAAGGGCGGCGAACCGCCGAGATCCGGGCGGAGCGTCCCGACTGGGAACTGTTCCGCGATGGTTGCCCAGGAGGGGAATCGCCAGCCGACGCTGCGGCGCGGGCCGATCGCGTAGTGAATCGCGTGCGCGCGGTGCCGGGGGATGTACTGCTTTTTTCCAGCGGGCATTTCATTCGAGTACTGGCGACGCGCTGGATTGGGCTTGAAGTGACGGCCAATGCCAAACGGTTTATGCTGAGCACTGCGAGCCTGAGTGCATTGGGGTACGAGAAGGAGCTTTCCCGGCCCGTAATCCGACTATGGAATGACACACATCATGTTGGCGACTAAACACTCACCGAAGACGCGCCGCCAACCAAGAACCCGTGCAATAAATCGTAAATTTTTTGAAATATTGATCTTAGGAAGCTGAGAAAGGGAAGCGTGAGAAAGTAATAACCAAAGCAACATGAAGGTTGCCGAAGATTGCACATCCAAAGCGAGCCAAAGGGAATTGGCGGCCGGAATGCCAGAAACAAAAACCAAGATTCTAGTTTGTAACGCCGGTTCCAGCAGTCTCAAATTCAGCCTCTTCGATGCAGAAGACGAGCGATTGCTCGCCGACGGAGGCGTCGATTGGCTCAGAAAACCTGCCCAACTAGTTTTTCGCGGAGCAAACCAGCCGGAAATCCGCAAAGCGTTGAAGCTGGAGAAACACGCTGATGCCGTTGGTCGAATACTGAACGATTTGCAGGCTGGCTCATCGGCCCCTCTGCAAAGCCCCGAAGACCTTCGAGCTGTAGGACATCGCGTTGTCCATGGCGGAGACCGTTACACCTCTGCCGTGCAGATCACCGCGGAAGTTAAGCGGACAATCGAAGAACTGACAGAGCTGGCCCCGCTTCACAACCCAGCCAGTCTGGATGGCATTAACGCGGCCGAGCAAGTCCTGCCGAAGGTTCCACAGGTGGCAGCATTCGACACTGCTTTTCACGCGACGTTGTCTGATGTTGCCCGAACCTATCCAGTGCCGCAAAAGTGGACACGCGAATGGGGCATCCGGCGTTACGGCTTCCATGGCCTGAGCCATTCTTACTGCAGCAGTGAGGCGGCGAAGAGAATCGGTCGGCGAGACTTGCGGCTTGTTATTGCCCACTTAGGCAACGGCGCGTCAGTCTCGGCCGTCCATGACGGTGTGTGTGTTGATACTTCGATGGGTTTTACGCCGTTGGAAGGCCTGATGATGGCGACGCGTAGCGGCACGATCGACCCGGGTGTACTGATCTACCTTTTGCGGCAGAAGGGGCTGAACGCGGAAGAGCTCGACAACGCTTTGAACCACGAATCCGGTTTACTCGGTATCTCCGGCATATCTTCCGACCTGCGCCAGATTTTATCGGAACTTCCGCACAATCCGGACGCGAGACTCGCGGTTGACCTTTATGTCTATCGCCTCGTGCAGACAATCGGGGCGATGGTGGCAACCCTGGGCGGGATCGATGCTTTGGTCTTTACTGCGGGTGTAGGCGAAGGTTCGCCCGAAATCCGCAGACGGGTATGCGAAAAGCTTAACTATTTAGGTCTGGAGCTCGACCCAGCCGCTAACGAAATTTGCAAGCCAGACGCTGACATCGCCAGGCCAGCTTCAACTGCGCGTATCCTTGTCATCGCCACGCGTGAGGATTTGACCATCCTGCGCGAGACGCGGCGGTTGGTCGGCTCGTCGATAAGCCGACGCGGTGGAAACGAACCTGCCCCGCTCCTCTTTAATAGATAGATGAAAAAAATAGAAAAACCGCCCTGTGGGCAAAGCGGGCATTGCCCGTGAAAGGAGCATCAGAATCATGGTAGCTACAATTAAGAAACGAATCCGTAATGGAGCGCGCTCTGCTTACCGCGCCTCCAGATCGAAAATCGAAAGTATCCCACGCAGTCGCAGGAAGAAAATCAGCGATGGTGGAGCAATCTCCCGGCACAGTGCCACTGCCTCCAAGATTAAAAGTACGCCGCTTAGTCGCGACGAGCTAAACAAGATCGATGCGTACTGGCGGGCCGCAAACTACTTGTCGGTCGGACAGATCTATCTTTATGACAATCCGCTCCTAAAGAAGCCGTTGTCCAAAGAGCATGTTAAGCCGCGACTCTTGGGACACTGGGGAACCACTCCAGGCTTGAACTTCATCTACGTTCACCTGAACCGGCTAATCAAGCAGCGCGACCTTGACATGATCTACATCACCGGCCCCGGACATGGCGGGCCGGGCCTGGTCGCCAACGCGTACCTCGAGGGTACTTATACCGAAGTCTATCCAAACATCTCCCAAGACGAGGGGGGAATGAAGCGCCTCTTCACCCAGTTCTCATTCCCCGGCGGCATTCCGAGCCATGTGGCTCCGGAGACGCCAGGCTCGATACACGAGGGCGGTGAGCTAGGGTACGCTCTCTCGCACTCTTATGGCGCTGCCTACGACAACCCCAACGTGATTGTTGCTTGCGTCGTCGGCGACGGCGAGGCGGAGACCGGTCCGCTCGCCACGAGCTGGCATTCCAACAAATTCCTCGACCCCGTGACAGACGGCGTGGTCCTCCCAATCCTGCATTTGAACGGCTACAAGATCGCCAACCCATGCGTGCTCGCCAGGATCAGTCACGAGGAACTCGAGAGCCTCTTACGCGGTTACGGGTACACGCCGCACTTCGTCGAGGGGAACGAGCCCGAGAAGATGCACCAACTAATGGCGGCCACTCTCGACAGTGTTATCGACGACATCCAGCGCATAAAGGCTGACGCGAGCCGGAACGGCTTTAACGGCCGGCCTCGCTGGCCCATGATCGTGCTTCGTTCGCCCAAGGGCTGGACGTGCCCGAAGGAGATCGACGGCAAACGCACCGAGGACTACTGGCGCGCACACCAAGTGCCGATGGGCGAGATGCATGAGAAGCCGGGCCATGTGCGCATACTGGAGAAGTGGATGAAAAGCTACAAGCCCGGGGAGCTGTTCGACAAGGACGGCAAGCTCATACCAGAGCTGGCCGACCTTCCTCCGCATGGCACGCGCCGGATGAGCGCCAACCCGCACACCAACGGCGGCCTCCTCCTCCGGGATCTCCGCATGCCCGACTTTCGTGACTACGCAGTCAAGGTGCCGTCACCGGGGGCTGTCACTGCTGAGGCCACACGCGTGATGGGCCGGTTCCTCCGCGACGTGATGAAGCTCAACATGGAGAGCCGGAACTTCCGTCTCTTCAGCCCGGACGAGAACAACTCGAATCGGTGGCAGGACGCACTCGAAGTCACGAACCGCGCCTGGGTCGCTGAGACCTATCCGTGGGATGATCACCTTGCCCCGGATGGTCGAGTGATGGAGATGTTGAGCGAGCATCAGTGCCAGGGATGGCTTGAGGGTTATCTCCTAACTGGCCGGCACGGCTTCTTCTCCTGTTACGAGGCATTCATCCACATCATCGACTCGATGTTCAACCAGCACGCCAAGTGGTTGAAGGTGTGCAACGAAATTCCCTGGCGGCGCCCAATCGCTTCGCTTAATTATCTCCTATCGTCACACGTCTGGAGACAAGACCACAACGGCTTTAGCCATCAGGACCCCGGCTTTATCGATCACGTGGTAAACAAGAAGGCAGAGGTGGTTCGTGCGTACCTCCCACCAGACGCCAACTGTCTGCTCTCAGTCACGGACCACTCTTTGCGCAGTCGAAACTACGTCAATGTCGTCGTCGCCGGCAAACAACCGGCCCCACAGTGGTTGACGATGGACGAGGCGATCAAGCACTGCACTGCCGGGCTTGGAATCTGGGAGTGGGCCAGTAACGACCGTAGCCAGGAACCCGACGTCGTTATGGCTTGCTGCGGCGACGTGCCGACACTGGAGACTCTGGCTGCCGTCGACCTCCTCCGCCATTACGCACCCGACTTGAAGGTGCGTGTTATCAACGTCGTGAATCTCATGAAACTGCAACCTTCGAGTGAGCATCCGCATGGCCTCTCGGATCACGATTTCGACGCGCTGTTCACTACTGACAAGCCAATCATTTTCGCCTTCCACGGCTACCCATGGCTCATTCACCGGCTTACCTACCGGCGAGCGGGCCACCGGAACCTTCACGTGCGGGGCTACAAAGAAGAGGGTACAACGAGCACACCGTTCGACATGTGCGTATTGAACCAACTCGATCGTTTCCACCTGGTAAGCGACGTGATCAACCGCGTGCCGAAGCTCGGAGCGCGAGCCGCATACGCCAAGCAGGCGATTCGCGACAAGCTGATTGAGCACAAGGAGTTCATTTGCCGGCACGGCGATGACATGCCCGAAATCAAGGGCTGGAAATGGAGACATGGCATTGCCTCTGGAGCCACTGGGTCAACGGAGGCCGACAACGTCTAAGCTGTGACGAGACTACGTGAACGTCTCCGCGACCAAACAGGGAGGATACCATCATGAACCAAGTCAGCACATTAATCGGAACGACGACGGCAAATTCGCCAGAGCTTGACGAGCTTATAGAGAGATACGGGTGTGGGCCGGTCCAGTTCACTGGGACGGAAGATGCGTTATACGAACGCCACCTCGTATTTGACAACGTCTTGGAAGCAGCCGCGATCGGTGCTCGCGAGCGCTTCGAGGCTGTCGCCCACTCAGTGCGTGATGTCCTTTCGCAACGATGGATTGGTACCGAGAAGACGTATGAGCGCAAGGATCCCAAGCGTGTTTATTACCTTTCGATGGAATTCCTCATCGGTCGTTCGCTGGCTAACAATGTGACGAACCTTCTTCTTGATGACATTACCAAAAAGGTCCTTGAGGAAAAGAAGCTCGATTGGTACGAGTTACTGGAACAAGAGCCCGACGCCGGCTTGGGCAACGGGGGGCTTGGGCGCCTGGCGGCCTGCTTCCTCGACTCCATGGCTACAATGGAAATTCCAGCCATGGGTTATGGCCTGCGCTATCAATACGGTATGTTCAAGCAAACCATCCAGGACGGCTGGCAACATGAAATTCCAGACAACTGGCTGCGTCGTCCTGACCCATGGGAAGTCCCTCGTCCACACGAGACGGTGGAGGTGCCACTCAATTGCTCGTTCAAGCTAAGCGGCGGAAGTTTACAAGCTGTCCTCGGCCAGGCATCCAGTCTGATCGGTGTCCCGTTCGATCGGCCGGTGGTGGGTTATGGTGGCAAGACTATCAATACTCTTCGACTTTGGGAAGCAGCGGCATCCGATTACTTTGATTTTCAAGAATTCAGCAGCGGGGATTTCGTCGGAGCGCTAGCCGAAACACTCCAGGCCGAATCGCTGACTCGGGTGTTATACCCGGACGACCACACGGCCAAGGGACAAGGACTGCGCTTTGTGCAGGAGTATTTTCTCGTGGCCAGTTCACTGGCGGACCTTGTTCGTCGCTTCCGCAAGACTAACACAGACTGGCGCACACTACCCGACAAAGTTGCAATTCAGCTCAACGATACACACCCGACGATGGCCGTTCCAGAGTTGATGCGTATTCTACTCGACGAAGTACATCTCGGTTGGGACGAGGCCTGGGACCTTACCCAAAGGACCTTGGCCTATACCAATCACACGCTACTGCCCGAAGCTCTTGAGAAATGGCCCGTCGTCTGGTTTGAGCGAATGCTCCCGCGTCACCTGGAAATCATCTACGAAATTAATCGGCGCCTGATTGATGAGGTCCGCCGCCGCTTTCCCGGAGATGAGGGACGGGTTAAGCGCGTCAGTCTGGTCGAGGAGGGTGCCGAGCGCAAAATTCGCATGGCCAACCTTGCTATCGTCGGTTCGCATAGCACGAACGGTGTTGCGGCGATCCATTCTCAGCTGCTGCGCATAATGACGGTTAAGGATCTGGCTGAAATGTTTCCTCAGCGTTTCAACAACAAAACAAACGGCGTCACGCCGCGCCGCTGGTTATTGATGTCAAATCCTGCGCTTTCGCACACGATTACCGCCGCGATCGGCGATGGCTGGGTGACCGATCTCAGTCAGTTGAAAAACCTCAAACCACTAGCCGGTGATCAGGGATTACAGCAGGCTTTTCGCAAGGCTAAGCGCGGAGCCAAAGTGCAATTCATCGATTGGCTCAACCGGATTAGCGGTCAAGCGGCAGACCCCGACAGCATCTTTGATTGCCAGATCAAGCGTATCCATGAATACAAACGCCAACTACTCAACGCGCTTCGGATCGTGGTCCTTTACAATCGGCTGCGTGAGAACCCCAATTTCGAGATGGCGCCGCGAACTTTCTTCTTCGCCGGCAAGGCAGCTCCCGCCTACAAGCTGGCCAAGGTAATTATCAAGTTCATCAATAATCTCGCAGAGACGATCGACAATGATCCGATAAACCGCGGACGGCTCAAGGTTCTGTTTCTGCCCGACTACTCTGTTTCAATGGCAGAACGGCTGATCCCGGCCGCTGATGTGTCCAATCAGATCTCCACCGCCGGTTATGAAGCCAGCGGCACCAGCAACATGAAGTTTATGATGAACGGTGCGTTGACCCTCGGCACTCGTGATGGCGCGACTATTGAGATGGCGCAAGAAGCGGGCGAAGAAAATTTCTTTCTCTTCGGCCTGACGGCCGACCAAGTTGCGGGCAGTCGAGGCTGGTACAACCCGCATTGGCATTATGATCATGACCCGGAGGCACGCGCGTCATTGGACCTGATCTTCTCCGATTATTTCAGCCGCAACGAGCCTGGCATCTTTGCTCCACTGCGAGACGCTCTTCTTACCAATGGCGACTACTACATGCATCTTGCGGATCTCAAGTCTTATTTAGAGGCAGATCAGCGGCTATGCGACCTGTATGCCGACCCGGCGGGATGGTCTAGCAAGGCGATCTTAAATGTCGCCAGTTCCGGAAAATTTTCCAGCGATCGAACGATTGCCGAATATGCAGCCGACATCTGGAATGCAAAGGCGTGCCCCGTTTCCTAGAGAGGAATGGCAGAGAGAGGACTGAGACACATGCCAATATCCCCACTTGCAGGCAAGCCGGCCCCAAAACAGCTGCTAGTGGATCTGACTCGGCTGGAGAAGGAATATTATGAGCGCCACCCTAACTTAGGAGACCCCAACCAACTTGTAAGCTTCGGCACGAGCGGACATCGAGGTTCGCCGCTAAACGGATCATTTACCGAAGCGCATATTCTGGCCATTACACAGGCCATCTGCGATTACCGGCGCAGCCGCGGATACAATGGCCCACTTTACATGGGTAAGGACACGCATGCGGTGTCCGGACCCGCTCAGCGTACCGCTCTAGAGGTGCTGGCGGCCAACCAAGTGGAGACCGTTATCCAGAGAGACGACGGCTTCACACCAACGCCAGTCATCTCCCGAGCTATCCTTGTTTATAACCGAGATCGTAAACAGAACTTCGCCGACGGCATTGTCATCACGCCTTCGCACAACCCGCCAGCGGACGGCGGCTTCAAGTACAATCCGCCAAATGGCGGACCAGCTGACACCGACGTAACACAATGGGTTGAGCGCCGCGCCAATGAGCTGTTGCGCGATGGGACCGGCATCAAGCGCGTTCCGTTTGATTCGGCAATCAAGGCTGACACAACACATCAGGAAGATTTCGTGCTGCCTTACGTCGAGGATTTAAAAAACATCATCGATATGGACGCGATCCGCAGCGCTGGCCTAAAGCTGGCCGTAGATCCTCTTGGCGGTGCAGCAGAACCTTATTGGGAGCCAATCAACTCCGTCTATCACTTGGACATCCACGTTGCGAACCCAACAATCGACCCGACGTTCTCGTTCATGACAGTCGATCACGACGGGCAAATACGCATGGACCCATCGAGTCCGTATGCGATGGCGCGTCTCGTGGACCTCAAAAACCGGTATGACATTGCCTTCGCGAATGATCCAGACTCCGATCGGCACGGCATCGTTACGCCTTCCGCCGGATTGATGAATCCCAATCACTACCTTGCTGTAGCCATACGCTATCTGCAAACTCATCGGCCTGACTGGCCAACTAATGTCGCGGTAGGCAAGACGCTGGTTAGTAGTAGCATGATTGACCGTGTGGTGCACAAGCTCGGGCGCTCGCTTTGTGAGGTGCCAGTGGGCTTCAAGTGGTTCGTGCCAGGTTTATTCAGTGGCTCGCTCTGCTTTGGCGGAGAGGAAAGCGCAGGAGCAAGCTTTCTTAGACAAGACGGCACCGTCTGGACGACTGACAAGGACGGTCCAATCATGGATCTACTCGCCGCTGAGATCACCGCATGCATAGGCAAGGACCCGGGCGAATTATATCAAGAACTAACAAATCAGTTCGGCACCCCATACTACACGCGGATCGATGCGCCAGCGACCCCGGATCAGAAAGCGCGCCTGCAAAAATTGTCGCCGGCAGCAGTTACCATTGGTTCTCTCGCGGGCGAGCCGATCACAGCTAAACTGACCTCCGCCCCAGGTAACGGCGCCTCCATTGGCGGGCTGAAGGTCGTGACCGACCATGGCTGGTTCGCGGCCCGGCCCTCCGGCACCGAGGACATCTATAAGATTTATGCGGAGAGCTTCAAGGATGAAAGTCATTTGGCCGCGATCGTGCAGGAAGCTCAACAAATTGTGACCGATGCGCTAAGGTCGCCTGATTCGGTTCTTCACGAACAGGAGGTGCACTGATGAGTGACGACAGCCGTCCGAGTCTTCCTCCATTTCCATCGTCCTATCGAGCCTGTGGATTGCTTCTGCATGTTACATCGTTGCCCTCGCCCTACGGAATTGGCGACGTGGGACCAAGAGCGATCGCGTGGATCGATCAACTTTCCGATGCAGGACAAAGCTGGTGGCAGGCGTTGCCTTTGGGTCCGACGGGTTACGGTAACTCACCATATCAATCGCTGTCGTCCTTTGCCGGCAACGTCCTTCTGATCAGCCCAGACTGGCTTATCGAGGATGGTTTGTTACGTCCCGGTGATTGTTCGGTACCCTTGTTCTCTCAATCTGCTGTTGATTACAACAATATTATTCCATTCAAATACCGGTTGCTCGAGAAAGCTTGGAACAATTTTTCCAGCGCGGGTTCGGCTGAGTTACGGCTCGCCTTCGAACAGTTTTGCCACGAGCAGGCGAATTGGTTGGAAGATTATGCGCTCTTTCGAGCGCTCAAGATTCGCTACAATGGCGCTTACTATCTCGAGTGGCCAACGGAGTTGGTCCAGCGTTTACCGAAAGCTTTGGCCCAGGCTCGGCGCGATCTCGCGAACCAAGTCGAGCAAGTTTGTTTTGCTCAATTCCTATTGTTTCGCCAAGGGGAATGGCTTCAGAAACACGCCAGAGCTAAAGGTGTGCGCCTGATTGGCGATTTGCCCTTTTTCGTTTCACCGGACTCGAGCGACGTTTGGGCCAACCCGGAGCTATTCCTATTGGACGATCAACGAAGGCCCCGCTTCTTGGCGGGCGTGCCTCCGGATTATTTCAGTGTGCAGGGTCAACTGTGGGGTAATCCGGTCTACAACTGGGACATGCTGCAGCAAACTGGCTATCGTTGGTGCATCGATCGTTTGCGTGCTCTGCTCGCACACGTAGACGTGATTCGCCTGGATCACTTCCGCGCGTTCGCAGCCGCGTGGCATGTTCCGGCCGGCGCACCCACCGCTCAGTCAGGCCAGTGGATACCCGGTCCGGGCGCGGATTTCTTCAATGCGGTCAAGAAAAACCTAGGCGGACTACCATTCATTGCCGAGGATTTGGGGTTGATCACAGCAGACGTTCACGCGCTCCGCGAGCAGTTTCGGGTGCCCGGTACCCGTGTCCTGCAATTTGCCTTCGACGGCAATTCGGATAACCCCTACCTCCCGCGCAACTACGTCTCAAATACGGTTGTGTATACCGGGACGCATGACAATCCCACAAGCCGTGGCTGGTACGAAAAGTTGCCACCGTATCAGCGACAGAACTTGTGGCATTACGTCAACTCACCGCAGAGTGATAGTCGCGAGGTCGCATGGCAGTTGATGCGTCTGGCATGGTCTTCTCCGGCTGCGCTAGCGATCGCTCCTCTCCAAGATCTTCTCAATCTCGGGGCAGAGGCTCGAATGAACGTTCCCGGTCGTGCGGAAGGCAACTGGAGCTGGCGTTGTAACGAAGAGTTGTTGTCGGCTGCCGATTTTCACTGGCTGCGCGACCTGACAAGAAGCTCAAACCGCGTGCGCATTCTTCCAACTCCAGCGATCGAAATGGCGGAGGCTGCATTATGACACCGCACCCGGTTGTTTTTCTAGCCGATGCCAACAACACATCACTCCGTTTGGCTAGTCAACGATGGACTCAATTCGTTAGGAGATAACAAAATGAAAGCAACACAACTACTTCACAACTTGGGCCAGAGTCTGTGGCTCGACAACATTACGCGAGACCTGCTTAACAGCGGCACACTTAAGCGCTATATCGACGAGCTTTCCGTGACGGGGCTAACCTCGAATCCCACTATCTTCGACCACGCGATCAAAAACAGCAGCTCGTACGATGCTGCGATCGGCAAAAAACTTGATGAGGGTGTATCTGGAGAGAACCTGTTTTTCGAGCTGGCACTCGAGGATTTGACGCGTGCTGCCGATCTGTTTCGACCCACCTTTGACCGGACTAACGGCGTCGATGGATGGGTGTCATTGGAGGTATCGCCTCTGCTGGCTCACGACACAGCCAGCACTCTCGCCGCAGCTAAGAGTTTACACGCCCGGGCGGGGCGCCCAAACCTGTTAATCAAGATTCCTGGAACCAAAGAGGGTCTGCCCGCAATTGAAGAGTCGATCTTCGCAGGCGTGCCTGTCAACGTCACGTTACTGTTTTCACGCGAGCATTACATCGCAGCGGCTGAGGCTTTTTTGCGCGGGATCGAGCGACGCATCGAGGCCGAACTACAACCCAACATTGGTTCCGTAGCCTCGGTTTTCGTGAGCCGTTGGGACGCGGCAGTTGCAGGTAAAGTACCCCCCGCGTTGAACAACAGGCTCGGTATTGCAGTGGCAAAACGAACTTACAAGGCTTACCGCGATCTGCTTAGTTCCCCTCGTTGGGAACGGATCTACAATGCCGGAGCTCGTCCCCAAGGCTTGTTATGGGCGAGCACAGGAACCAAGGATCCCAAGGCATCTGATGTGTTATATATCAAGGCGCTGGCTGCCCCTTTTACGGTAAACACCATGCCCGAAGCAACTTTGAACGCGCTCGCCGATCATGGAGATCTCAGCGAGATTATGTCCGCCGACGGCGGGGATTGCGAAGCAGTGCTCGAGCAATTCGCGGCGGCGGGCATCGACAGTGATGACTTGGGCGCAAAGCTCCAGGACGACGGCGCCAAATCGTTCGTCAGTTCCTGGAACGATCTGATGGAAGTTATCGCTTCCAAGAGCGCAAGCTTGGCGAGCGTTGGTTGAATACATGAAGCGGCCACTAAATGTGCTGGTCGTCGATGTGGGTGGAACTCATGTTAAGATTCTCGCTACAGGACAAAAAGAATCGCGGAAATTTCCATCGGGACCCAAGTTGACCCCTAAACAGATGGTTGCAGGCGTCAAGAAGCTTGCCAAGGATTGGAAGTATAACGCGATATCGATTGGCTATCCGGGGGTAGTCATCAGGAATCGGCCCGTTGCGGATCCGTATAACCTTGGACGAGGGTGGGCCGGCTTCGACTTTGAAGCTGCATTCAAGTGTCCGGTAAAGGTAATCAACGATGCCGCCATGCAAGCTTTGGGAAGCTACAAGCATGGCAAGATGCTCTTCCTGGGACTAGGCACCGGTCTAGGTTCTGCGATGGTCGTGGATGGTATCGTCGAACCCATGGAGCTCGGACATCTTCCGTACCGGAAGCACACCTTTGAAGACTACGTCGGCGTCGCTGGGCGCAAGCGTCTAGGACAGAAGAAATGGGAACATGTGGTCAAAGACGTGATAGCCCGTCTGATTGCCGCGCTCGAACCCCAGGATGTGGTTTTAGGAGGCGGAAACGTCAAAAACCTGAAAAAGTTGCCTCCAGGTTGCAGGACAGGCGACAATGCCAACGCATTCGTAGGAGGATTTCGCCTTTGGCAGAAAACGAAGCGACGCCATCGCTCGACGTCCCGAAGGAACAGTCTCGATAGCCGCAAGCAAACGTAGAGTAACCCTCGTGCACACAGGCTCCCAGACGGCGCGGCGCAGGTGCCGGCGCGACCACGCCGATGTGACGCGGGTCTTCGAGATGCTGAGCGCGCTTTCTGAAATTTCCTTCTTGGAATGCTTGAGAAAGAGGAAGAGGATCAAACTCAAATGGTGAAAACCATTGGCCGCATTCTGATCACAATTGTCATATTTTGCTGCTGGGGGGCTCAGACGCGCGCTGAGGATAACACGGAACCGTCCGCCGGCACGCGCTCGCTGGCACCGCTGCCCTTTCAATTAGTCTTGCCTCGGGACCACCTGCTCGGGGACTGGTACGGCACGCGCACATGGCTCGAGGACCAAGGCATCACTCCGACCCTGACGTTCGTTACCGACTCTCTCGGTAACCCGAGTGGGGGAAACCGACAGGGTTTCACAACGGCAAACAATCTGGGACTCGATCTGAATTTCGATTTGGAAAAACTGTGCGGCTTCGAGGGCGCCTCGTTTCTGCTCTCGATGTCGTATCGCTTCGGCGGCAGCTTGTCAGCAAACTATATCCACAACGTCTTCACAGTTCAGCAAGTCTTTGGCGGCGAAACTTTCCACCTGATCAACGTGACCTACCTCCAGAAGCTCTTTGATGATCGCGTTGAGTTCCGACTCGGTCGCGTTGGTACCGGCGACGACTTCCTAGTCTCCCCCTACAACTATGTTTTCGTACAAAATGGATTCGATGGCAATCCGGTGGGTATTTTTTTTAACTCACCCGGTATGACCGCCTATCCCAATGACACCTGGGGAGCTCTTGTCAAAGTAAGACCGACCGCGAGGACCTACATCATGGGCGGCGTCTATAACGGTGACCCATCCATTCGCACCAATGATCGCCACGGCGCGGATTTCTCGATGGATGGACCGGTGTTCGCAATCGGCGAGATTGCGTATCAACCCAACAGCTTGCCGGGCGACCGCGGCCTGATCGGCAATTACAAGGCAGGTTTTTGGTACGACAACAGTCTCTACTCCGACTTTAACACCGGCGCAGTGAACCGCGGCAACTGGGGCTTCTATACATTGTTCGATCAGGTTCTCGTTAGGTTCGGGGAACCGGCTAGCCACCGAGGTTTCGGAGTCGCCGGCTCTTTCTTAGCGTCGCCCGACCAGTCCATCAGCCGGATGCCCTATTTCTTTACGGCCGCCCTTGTTACGCGCGGCATCTTCCCACCGCGTCCGATAGACGTAATCGGGTTGGGCGTTGTCTACGGTCATTTTAGCAATGACCTGCAGAATTTTCAGCGGCGGGCGCAACAACTGGATCCAAGTGTTGGAGTGCAGTCGCACGAGACGGTGGTGGAGTTGACGTACCGCCTAGCTTTGCTCAACAGCGCGCTCTACTTCCAGCCCGACCTGCAATATGTCTTCCGGCCGGGCGGTACCGGCCGGATTTCTGACGCCCTCGTGCTCGGTGCGCAAGTCGCCGTTAATTTCTGAACCATTGATGGCCGCCATGATTCAGTCTTTTTCACATCTACCAAGATTCTGTGAAATTCAGACGCTGGAAAGCCTGAAAACCATAGAAAGGAGAAGAATTCGGAATGGATGATGCCGTTTCTTCCGCAACGCTCGCCGCCGGACGACGTAGTTCTGCTTATGTAATCGCGCTTAGCTGCATAGCGGCGATCGGTGGCTTTCTTTTTGGTTTCGACAGCGGCGTCATTAACGGGGCCGTCGATGCCCTGGCGAAGGCGTTCGGTACCCAAGCGGCAGGAACCGGCTTTGCTGTGGCTTCGGTGTTGCTTGGGTGTTCTGTAGGTGCCTTTGGCGCAGGCACGCTTGCCGACTCTCTCGGCCGACGCCCGACCATGCTCTTGAACGCGATCCTTTTCCTGGCGAGCGCTGTGGCGACTGGAGCCGCTAAGTCGGCTGGGGTTTTCATTGCGGCGCGGGTTGCCGGCGGCATAGCGATCGGTGCCGCCAGCGTGTTGGCCCCGATGTACATCGCGGAAGTGGCTCCTCCGGACATACGCGGTCGCCTGGCCTCACTGCAGCAGATGGCCATTGTGACTGGACTGTTCTGCGCCTTTTTGAGTAACGATATCCTGGCCAGGCTTGCCGGTGGAGCTAGCGCGATATTCTTGGGTGGGGCGCCGACCTGGCGCTGGATGTTCTGGATGGAAGCGGTGCCAGCAGCCGCGTTTCTGTTAGGTATCATGCTGATCCCTGAGTCGCCGCGCTATCTTATTTTCCGTGGCAGACACGAGCGAGCACGTGAAATCTTCGCGCGCATTGGTGTTGATGCTGAGAAACTGGTGCGGGAGGTCGAGGAAAGCCTGAAAGGGGAACATCGCCCACGTTTGTCGGATCTCATCATCCCAGGCACGAAGCGTATCGCTCCAGTGCTCTGGGTGGGCATGGGTTTGGCGGCTTTTCAGCAATTTGTCGGTATCAATATTATCTTTTATTACGGCGAGATCCTGTGGAAAGCAGCAGGGGCGACGGAACAGTGGGCGCTGCGCATTAACGTGCTCACCGGCTTGGTAAACATACTCGCCACGATCCCGGCGATAATGCTCGTTGACCGTATCGGTCGCAAACCGTTGCTGTTGGTCGGATCGGTTGGCATGGCTTTGACCCTGGGCGCCATGGCAATTGTATTTAACACTGCCAGCGTAGGTCCCGACGGGAAACCGTTGCTCAGTCATACGGCAGCGGTGTGGGGACTGACCGCCGCGAACCTCTACATTGTAGCGTTCGCTATGTCGTGGGGGCCAGTGATGTGGGTGCTGCTGGGCGAGATGTTTCCCAACCAAATGCGGGGCGCGGCTCTCGCGGTTGCCGGTGCCACTAATTGGGTGACTAACTTTGCCGTTACCGTAACTTTCCTGCCCCTGTTGAGCGCAGTCGGTCTCGCGGGGCTTACGGGTTGTATGCCATAGCCGCAGCGATCTCACTCCCATTTGTATGGGCTGCTGTGCGTGAAACAAAAGGTAAGACGCTG
>Ga0306926_10002807_pt1 | contig 17818 bp, 16 predicted proteins | sample flu12Cox44000178_FD_203759 | JGI IMG/M metagenome (GOLD analysis project Ga0306926, IMG submission 203759) | Lab enrichment of tropical soil microbial communities from Luquillo Experimental Forest, Puerto Rico - flux8day.12C.oxic.44.000.178 (v2)... | ecosystem: Environmental > Terrestrial >... | reverse complement strand
TGAGCGCCATACAGACGAGAACAAAAACAAAGCCATATTCCGGATGCTTGCGATCAGCTCTTTCGTTCCAGGTTTGATAGACGTCCGTTTTGTCGAGCAATGACATGGTCGTCTCCTGATTCCTGATTGGAAGTTTGATGCGCCTCGGAGTTCCCGTCGGGGTTTCGACTTTTGGGGCGCAACCAATCTGTTATGCTGGACGGTAAGGCTCGACCCCCTTTAAGGTCTTTGTTTAAGAGTCTTAAAAATTCCGGATTCCAGGCGACGAATCCGATGGATAGCGACGAGATCACCTTCGGCCACTTTCGGCTTGACCTGCGTCGGCGCGAATTGTCGCGCGATGGCGAAACGATTCGGCTCCACGTCCATGCCATCGGCATTCTGTGCGAGTTAGCTGCCGCAAAGGGAGAAGTCGTCAGAAAAGATGAACTGATCAGCCGACTATGGCCCGGCCGTATTGTCGAAGAAGGCAACCTCCACGTTCACATCTCGGCCCTGCGCAAGGCACTGGGCGGACATGGCGAAGGCCACAGCTATATTGTGACCGTTCCGGGCCGCGGTTATCGGCTGGCGACCGGCCCGCCATCGGCGCCCTTGGCCGAACCATCTTTCCCACCATCTCTACCACTGCCCGACAAGCCCTCGATTGCGGTGATGCCGTTTGCGAATCTAAGCGGTGACCCCGAGCAGGAATACTTCGCTGATGGCATGGTTGAGGAAATCATCACCGCGCTCTCGCGGTTCAAATGGTTGTTCGTGATCGCTCGCAATTCGAGCTTTACGTTCAAAGGCAAAGGCGTCGATATCAAGGAGGTCGGACGCAGGCTTGGCGTGCGCTACGTCCTTGAGGGGTCTGTGCGCAAGGCGGCCGGAAAGATTCGCATCACAGGCCAGTTGATTGATGCGGCAACGGGCGCGCACATCTGGGCGGACAGGTTCGAGCGTGACCTCACAGACGTTTTCGCTCTTCAAGACGAAGTCACGGTCGCCGTTGTCTCTGCCATTCAGCCCAAGCTGCTTCAAACGGAAATTGCTATTTCGACGCGGCGGCGACCGGAGAACCTCACTGCCTATGATTTTTATCTACAGGCTGTGCCGCAGTTCTACCTAACGACCCGCGAAGGGATGGCCGAGGCGATCAGGCTGGCTCATCGCGCTTTGGAGCTGGACCCTCGGTTCGGCCTTGTCGCCGCCTTGGCGAGTCGCTGCCACTTGCGGAACGTTCTTTTTGGCTATGCGAACAATCCTGAATTCGAGCGCAAGGAAGCACTGCGGCTTGTTCGTCTGGCCTTGAGTGCCGACGATGGTGATCCGGAGACGCTCGCGACGGCTTGCGCGGTCTCGGCGTACATGGTCGGCGATAGTGAAAGTGAGATCGAAATGGCCGACCGGGCGGTCGCGCTCAACCCAAATTCATTTCAGGCATGGCACTGCAGAGGCTGGGCCTACAGGGTTGCGGGGCTGCCGGAGGACGCGATCGGGAGCTTTGAACGCGCCATTCGCATGAGCCCAGTGGACCCGATGCTACACCAGACGCTTGTTGGGATGGGATATGCCTTTATTGAGCTTGGTCGCTTTGACGAGGCTATCGCTGCTGGAAAGAAGGCCCAACGTCAGAACCCGTCCTTTTCGACAGCTTACCGCTGTCTCGCGTCCGCTTTCGCCCTTCTTGGACGTGACGCGGAGGCCCGCGCGGCAGCGGCTCGTCTGCTTGAGGTCGATCCCGCCTTTACGATATCGGCATGGATCGCTCGGGGCGGACAATCAAACGCGAAGCTGTTGATTGAGGGGTTTCGGAAGGCGGGGTTGCCCGAATGAGGGCCGCGCGTGCTCGCGGCAAGAGTTGATGGGACGGGACGCAATTTGCCGCGATTAGTTGCAGACTTCAATTTGGGCAGCCGAATTCCGCCCCCCCGACCATCGTGGGCCACTATCAACATCGCATCCTTGCCGAACGGGACGGCAGCCTTGGTTGTTGCAAATCATTTGTCCGGAAGCTTGGGGCTTGGACGGCGCAGACTCTTGATACTTGCGCTCGCCAGGTCGCAAAAATTAGCAAAACACAAAGCCGAAACGCGCTCATAACAGCCCCCGAACGCAATGGCGTCAGACTATTCGGAGGGCGGCCAAATGCAACATGCTTGCTGTGAGCTCCCCGGATGGGTAGCGAGCGTTAGACTCGGACCACTGGAAGCGTGCCCTGTCCCGGGCCATGGCAATTTTGGGGCAATTAGCCCCCGCATTTCAGGCCTGACCTGTGTCGTCCCTGCCCTAGACGTTAACGCGTTTTAACGATAACGCGGACCCAAATGAGGGACGCGTCAATCAACCTGCCCCGGACACGCCGGGCGGCGCTGCATGCCGGCCTCGCCGTGCTGTTGCTGGGTGTTGCCTGCGCGCTTGGTGGGTGCGCCGGCAATGGTGGCCCAAGCGGGGCTTTTGCGCTTGCCAACGAGGGACCCACCGTCGCCTTTGAATCGATCGATGGTCCGCCGCAGCAGATCTTCGATCGCATGGTGAGCGCACTCGACAGTGAATCCAAGCTGCGCAATCTCACCATCGTCTCCCGCGACAGCACCGCCGCCTACCGCGTGCGCAGCTATCTCTCGGCTCAGGTCGTCCACGGCAAGACCATGATCGCCTGGGTGTGGGACGTCTACGACCGTGACCAGGAAAGGGCGCTGCGGCTATCCGGCCAGGAGGCGGCCGGCAAGGCCGGACGAGAGGCCTCGCGTGATCCCTGGGCCGCTGCGGACGACCTCATCCTGCGCAAGATTGCGCAAGCCGGGCTGAGCGGCCTGTCCGCGATGATCAACGGCACGCCGGACACCGCACCAACGGCGCCTTCGCCGGCTAGGCAGGGACCGGCGGTAGCCAATGCCGAGACGGCGCCTTCCCGCGGCGCCAGCTTGGCCGCGCTCGGCTATACCGACCATTAGGCAAATCTCGGCTGGATGAAGCCGTTTTTCCCAGGAAATCCACCCTTGCGGGTTGCCAGTGGCGCTCTGTCCCTGATAATCCCTCGCTCGGAACACTAGCTAGTAGCCGGTTTCGCAGGAAAAGCCGATATGCTGAACAAGGTCTCCAGCAATGTGCGGGGAGCGACCGCGATGTCGGCCAAGAACGGCTCGATCAGGCTCGTTGCGGGCAATTCGAATCCCGCCCTGGCCCAGGCCATCGCCGACGGGCTCGGCCAACCGCTCACCAAGGCCGTGGTGCGGCGTTTCGCCGACAACGAGATTTTTGTCGAAATACAGGAGAACGTGCGCGGCACGGACGCTTATATCCTGCAGTCGACATCCTATCCGGCCAATGACCATTTGATGGAGCTGTTGATCATCACCGATGCGTTGCGCCGCTCCTCGGCCCGCCGCATCACCGCGGTGATACCCTATTTCGGCTATGCCCGGCAGGACCGGAAGTCCGGCTCCCGCACGCCAATTTCGGCCAAGCTCGTCGCCAACCTGATTACTAATGCAGGCGTAGACCGGGTCATGACGCTGGACCTGCATGCCATGCAGATCCAGGGCTTCTTCGACATTCCGACCGACAACCTGTTTGCCTCGCCGGTCATGGTACGCGACATCAAGGAGCGCTTCGATCTTTCCAACGTCATGGTGGTGTCGCCCGACGTCGGTGGCGTGGTGCGCGCGCGAGGCTTTGCCAAGCGCATGAACACACCGCTTGCAATCATCGACAAACGCCGCGAGCGGCCGGGTGAATCCGAAGTCATGAACGTCATCGGCGACGCCGCCGGCTACACCTGCATCCTGATCGACGATATCGTCGATTCCGGCGGTACGCTGGTGAACGCGGCAGACGCACTGCTCGCCAACGGCGCCAAGGACGTCTACGGCTACATCTCCCACGGCGTGCTGTCGGGCGGCGCGGTGACGCGCATCGCTTCCTCCCGGCTGAAGGAATTGGTCATAACCGACTCGATCCAGCCGACCGAGGCGGTCCGCAAGGCCGCCAACATTCGCACGCTTTCGGTGGCTTCCCTCATCGCCGAAGCGATCAGTCGCACCGCGGCCGAGGAATCGGTGTCGAGCCTGTTCGACTGATCGCCGTCAACCGAGCGCGATCGCCACTTTGCCAAAATGCGCCCCGCTCGCCATGTGCGAAAACGCCTCTTTCGCCTGCTCGAACGGGAAGACCCCGTCGATGACGGGCTTCATGCGATTGACGGTGATGGCATCGACCATCGATTGAAGATCTTCGGCCGATCCCACGGTTACGCCCTGCAGGCGTTGCTGCTGCATGACCATCAGCGAAATCCGAAGCTCAGGCGGTGGCGGTCCGGCAAGCACGCCTATGAATGCGATCGTGCCGCCGATCCTGGTCGCGCGGATCGACTCGTTGAGGGTCCCCACCCCGCCGACCTCCACGACAAGATCGACCCCGTGACCGGTGATTTCCCGCGCCTTCTTTCCCCAATCGGGCGTGTTCTTGTAGTTGATCGTAACATCGGCACCGAGCTTGCCCAGACGCTCGATCTTCGCCTCGCTCGAGGAGGTCGCAATCACGCGCGCGCCGCACATTTTGGCAAATTGCAGCGCGAAGATCGAAACCCCTCCCGTTCCCTGCGTCAGAACGGTCTGCCCCGGTTTCACACCGCCGAGCTTGACCACCGCGCTCCAGGCCGTGAGGCCGGCGCAGGGGAGCGCGGCAGCCTCGATGTCGCTAAGGTGTTCCGGCGTTCTGACCAGGGCTGACGCAGGAAAGACGCGATACTCGGCCAGCACGCCATCCACCGCGCCGCCTAGCGCAGAACGCATTTTCGCCTCGCTCGGCTCGCCACCAATCCAGCCTTCGAAAAAACTACCGATGACGCGGTCGCCCGGCGCAAATCCGCGCACGTTCGATCCAATCCCTTCGACCACACCGGCGCCATCCGAAACAGGAATCAGCGGAAACTTCTGGCGCGAGCCGTAGCCACCCTTGACGGTGATCAGATCGCGATAATTCAGCGTCGCGGCCTTCAGCCGAACCAACACCTCTCCCGCATCAGGCTTCGGCGTATCCCTTTCGACCAATTTGAGCCCGTCAATTCCTTGAGGCCCCTGGAGCTCATAGCACTTCAAGGCCAGTCTCCTTCTTCGCATGATCGGCCGCGGCGCGACCGCGCCTGCCGTGCGCTGCAGCCGGGCCCGAAAAACCAATCCGGAAGTTTATGGGAGCCGCAGCGATCTGGTGCAAGCACTGATGAAAAAGCCGAAGACAACCGGCCGGGGTCCGGGCTGATCCGCCCCCGCAATTCAAACACCGCGCTGCGAAGAACCTAGCTCAACTCGAACCAGGCGGTCGCAGCGATCAGTAGCAGGCTCGCCGCCGCGGCGGCGACAAAGCATCGCTCCACGATATCCATATGGGAAGTCCCCTGACGCCCAACGTCACGATACGCCCATCGTGCGACGCTGTCTTTATCAAAGTTGCTTTTGACCTTGATTTTCGGACGGCCGTCGGCGGGCGGGATTGCGATGCGGCGCAATCGCAAGTGTGGTGTCGGCGCCTATTCAACCTCGCCGGTCGTTTCCACGCGATCCCGAAGTAATCAGTAGCACCGAATGATATTGACGGTCTTCTCAGTGCCGTAATACCCGCCGGGAAACGTAAGGGTCTCCTCGGGGCAGCTCGGCGTGTAGGGTCGTTCGGAAGGGTTGACCGCCGGCGGACACCGATGCGCCCAATCCCAGGGGATATCATAGGTACAGGTGCCGCGGACCTCGCCCGACACCGGCTGCCCTCCACTGATAACGGGTTCGGCGTACGGAGCGAAGGAGTAGTCGCCATAACCGGGCCAGAAGGCTCCGAGATTGTTTCCGAGATTGTTTCTGCGGTGATGCCGGAAGAAATGGCCAGACGACGGATGAGAGATGGAATGCCCTGGTCCGGCCTTGGCGAAGGTTTCGCTCGGGGCAAACACGAGCGCCATCGTGCCGAGACACCCGATCAACGCTCCATACATTTTATATGTCATGACACGCACTAATTCGTTGGTTGCTGGGCAGCTTGCGGCGGACGCTATGTCCCGCCTTTGGTGCCCGCAAACGCATAATTAATTTTTGGTTAAAATGTAATGTTAACAAGGGCGCCAATCGGTCCGAAACAGCGGAACGGCGGCCATCAAAGGGCGTTCACTACCGATGCTTCCCCATCCCGCTGACCCCGCCGCCGCTCCATCGTGATTTCGGCCAGAATCGACATCGCGATCTCCTCCGGCGTGATGGCACCGAGGTCGAGGCCGGCCGGCGCCTTGACGCGATCGATCGCGCTGGCTTCGACGCCCTCTGCGATCAGCTTCGCACGCAGGGCCTCCATCTTGCGACGGCTGCCGACAAAGGCGAGATATGAGGTCTGCACCGCCAGCGCGGCGCGCAGCGCGGCCTCATCGCCCTTGCCCTGGGTCGAGACAACGATGAAGCGCTTTGCCTCGTGCAGCTCGCCCAGCCGAAAACTGTCGACCAGCATGTCGACCCCGGGCGTCTCGAGGAGATCGGCGGCGGGCGCCGCAAGCGTGACGTGATAGCCGAGCTGCCGCGCCTGGGTCGCGAGCGATAACGCCACCGGGCTCGCGCCGAGGATCACGAGCGAAGGATGCGGCAACATCGGCTCGACGAAAATATCCATCGTGCCCTTGCTTGGACACATGTTGGCGGCGAAACGGACGCCGTCTTTGGCCTCGCCGGGCTTGACGCCGAGTTCGGCGAGCAGATTCTCCGGCTGCACCGACACCATGCGCGGCTCGCCGTCGGCCAGCGCATCGCGCGCCGCCTTGAGCACCGCACCCTTGGCGCAGCCGCCGCCGATCCAGCCCGCCACTATGGTTCCGTCCGGACGGATGATGGCCTTTGCGCCGGCCTTCGCCGCAGTCACCGAGACCGTGCGAACGACCGTTGCCAGCACGAACGGCTGTTCAGCCGCCTTCATCTGCGCGGCCAGGTCCATCACCTCGACATGAACGGTTTTATGGGCGGTCATGGACGCCCTCCTCTACAATTTCGCCAGATAGGGCTCGAGCGCGGCCAGGCTCTTCAGCGTATTGGCCGGCGCGTAGAGATCGACATGAGGCAGCGCGGCCTTGATGCCTCGCGCCTCGGGCGCATAGCCTTCCCAGGCCATCATCGGGTTGAGCCAGACGATGCGGCGGCAGCGTCTGCCAAGTGTCGCCATCTCGCGGCCGAGCAGCTTCGCATCACCTGTCTCGTAGCCGTCGGACACGATCATCACACAGCTGCGCGAGTGGATCACCCGCGGCGCATGCCAGCGATTGAAGGTCCTTAAGCTCTCGCCGATTTTCGTGCCGCCGCCCGCGCCCTGCGCCAGCAGCGACAGGCGGTCGAGCGCGCGGCCAGCGTCCTTTTCCTTCATCGCATCGGACACATGGGCAAGGCGGGTGTGGAACAGGAACGCCTCGGCCTCGCGGAATTCGTCGAGCACGCCGTGGATGAAGCGCAGGAACACCGCGGTGTACATGCTCATCGAGCCGGAAGCGTCGAGCAGCACGATCAGCCGTAGCGGCTTGTCCTTGCGGCGGCGCTTCACCAGCGAAATCGGCACGCCGCCGTGGCTGATGTTGCGGTGGATAGTGCGGCGAAGATCGAGCCGGTAGCCGCGCCGCCGCAACAGATCGCGCCGCGTCAGCCGCGTTCGCATCGCTTTTGCGAGCCGCGCTGCCGCCTCATGGGCCTGCTCGACCTGATCGGGATCGGCCAGCTTGCGGAAATCGACCTCAGCCAGATTTTCGGCAGCCGAGGCGCCTTCCATTCGCCCTTCGCCGCCGCCAGCGGGTGCATCGTTACCAGATGGAATCTGGTCGGTTGCGGACTGGCCGCCCTTAGCCATGTCCTTGTCCTGCAGGTTTTTCAGCGACGGATTGTTTGCAGCTTTTGCCGAGCCGATCGTCAGCGAACGCGAGCGCACCCGCTTGCCCAGCCAGAAAGCGTCGAAAATTCCATCGAATTTGTCCCAATCGGACCGCCGCGCCGAGAACAGATGCTTGAAGGCCGAACGCAACAGGGGAGGTCTCGCCGCAAAGCCCTGTGCCATCAACGCCGCCGCGTCGCGCCCTTCGGCAAGACCCACCGCAAAACCGTTGTCGCGGAGCGTGCGCAGGAACGCCGCAAGCTTCGTCGAAACCAGGCGGGAGACCTCGTCCAGTTCGTCATGGGAGGGAGTGGTGCCGCAGCAGCTCATGCGACCTTCCCCAACAGCCGTTCGGCCGCCTCACGGTTGAGGCGCGTGCGGTCCTCGTGCGTCTTGAGCAGGCACATCAGGGTTTCATGCACCAGTTCGGGAACGTCGTGCAGATCGTGCACGTCGAGGCCGACCAGGGCTGCGGCCCAATCCAGCGTCTCGGCCACGCCCGGCACCTTGCGCAGCTCTTCTTTGCGGATGCTTTCGACCATGCGTGCGATCTGCAGCGACAGCGAGGCGCTGGCGCCATCGATCCGCGCCATGATGATGCGCGCCTCGCGATCGACATCGGGATAGTCGACATAGTGATAGAGACAGCGGCGGCGCAGCGCGTCCGACAATTCGCGGGTGGCGTTCGACGTCAGCACGACGTGCGGAATGCTGGTCGCCTTGATGGTGCCAAGCTCGGGGATCGACACCTGGAAGTCCGACAGCAACTCGAGCAGGAACGCCTCGAATTCGTCGTCGGCGCGGTCGATTTCGTCGATCAGGAGCACCGGCGGCTTGTCGCGCCGGATCGCCGCCAGCAACGGGCGCTCCAACAGGTATTTTTCCGAAAAAATCCGATCCTCGATCGCATCGGCGTCGCCGCCGTGATGCGCCTGGATGGCGAGCAGCTGCCGCTGATAATTCCATTCATAGAGCGCCGACGACTGATCGAGCCCCTCGTAACATTGCAGGCGGATCAGTTCGGTCCCATGGAGAAAGGCGAGCGCCTTCGCCACCTCGGTCTTGCCGACACCCGCCTCGCCTTCCAGCAGAAGCGGGCGTCGCAGCCGTTGCATGAGTGAGATCGCGGTCGCAAGCTCTGCGTCTGCGATGTAGCCGCAAGTCGCAAGCCGCTCCGCGATCTCCTCGCGATCCTTCATGTTTACGCGAGTACTCCCAAACTCTTCGCCGCCTTCCAGTTGCGCCAGTAGTCATGCGGCATCTGGATATGCGTCGATCCCAGGAACGAGAAAGCGTCGTTTACGGCGTTGGAGAACGCCGGCACGCCGCCGACGTTCGGGCTTTCGCCGACACCCTTGGCGCCGATCGGATGATGTGGCGACGGCGTCACGGTGAAGTCGGTCTCCCAATGCGGCGTCTCCACCGCGGTCGGCATGAAGTAATCCATGAACGAGCCGGTCACCACGTTGCCACCCTCATCATAGCGGATTTCCTGGCCCATCGCGATCGCGAATGCCTCGGTCAGGCCTCCATGCACCTGGCCCTCGATGATCATCGGGTTGATGCGGGTGCCGCAATCATCCAGCGCATAGAAGCGCCTGACCTTGTACACGCCGGTATCGACGTCGATGTCCATCACGCAGAGATAGGCGCCGAACGGATAGGTCATGTTGGGCGGATCGTAATAGCTGACAGCCTCCAGCCCCGGCTCCATGCCGGGCGGCACCGAATTGTAGGCTGCCCAGCAGATGTCCTTCATCGACATGGACTTCTCCGGCAGGCCCTTGACGCGGAAGCCGTCGATGTCCCATTCGAGGTCGTCCTCATGGACCTCGAGCTTGTAGGCCGCGATCATCTGCGCCTTCGCCTTGATCTTGCGCGCCGCCATGGCGATTGCGGCGCCTGCGACCGGCGTCGAGCGCGAGCCGTAGGTGCCGAGCCCGTAAGGTGCGGTATCGGTATTGCCCTCCTCGACCATGATGTTGTCGGCGGGGATGCCGATTTCGCTGGCGATGATTTGGGCCCAGGTCGTCTCATGACCCTGGCCCTGGCTCTTGGTGCCCATGCGCGCCACGCCGGCCCCGGTCGGATGCATGCGGATCTCGCAGGAATCGAACATCGCAATCCCCAGGATGTCGCAATTCTTCGACGGCCCGGCACCGACGATCTCGGTGAAGAACGAGACGCCGATACCCATGATCTCGCGCGTCTCGCCGCGCTTGAAGGCCGCGCGCCTTTCCGCCTGCTCCTTGCGAAGCGCGGCATAATTGGTCGCTTCCATCATCTTGCGCATGGCCGTGTGGTAGTTGCCGGAGTCGTATTCCCACCCGAGCGCGGAGTGGTAGGGAAACTGCTCCGGCTTGACGAAGTTCTTCAGCCGAAGCTCGGCTGCGTCCATGCCGAGTTTTTGCGCCAGGATATCCATGGCGCGCTCGATGCAATAGGCCGCCTCGGTGACGCGGAACGAACACCGATAGGCGACGCCGCCCGGCGCCTTGTTCGAGTAGATGCCGTCGACGGTGACGTGCGCCACCGGGAAATCGTAGGAGCCGGTGACGATGTTGAAAAAGCCCGCCGGCCATTTCGACGGATCGGCGCAGGCGTCGAACGCGCCATGGTTGGCGAGCACGTGGACGCGCAGACCCGTGACCTTGCCGTCCTTTGTCGCCGCGATCTCCGCCGTCATATGGTAGTCGCGGGCAAACGAGGTCGCGGTGAGGTTCTCGATGCGGTCCTCGACCCATTTCACCGGCTTGCCGGTGACGATCGAGGCTACCGCCGCGCAGATATAGCCGGGATAGGCGCCGACCTTGTTGCCGAAACCGCCGCCGATGTCGGGCGAGATCACGTGGATCTTCTGCTCCGGCAGCTTGGCGATCAGCGACACCACGGTGCGGATGACATGCGGCGCCTGGAACGTGCCCCAGATCGTCAGCTCGCCCTTGACCTTGTCGAACGAGCAGACGCACTGGCAGGTCTCCAGCGGACAGGGATGGGTGCGCTGGTAGGAGATCAGCTCCTTGATCGTGACGTCCGCCTTCTTGAAGGCGGCGTCTGTCAGCTCCCTGTCGCCGACCGACCACTCGAAGACGTGATTGTGGTGCTTGCGCGGGCCATGCGCGCCCGATGTCTTGCCGGCCAGGTCCTCGCGCAGCACGGGCGCATCCGGTGCCATCGCCTTGAAGGGGTCGATAACGACGGGCAGTGCCTCATATTCGACCTGAACCTTGGCAACGCCATCGTCGGCGGCGTAGCGGTCGGTTGCGACCACGAACGCCACCTCCTGGTTCTGGAACAGCACCTTGCCGTCGGCCAGCACCATCTGCACGTCGCCCGCAAGCGTCGGCATCCAGGCGAGGTTGACGGTCTTCAGCGTCTCGGCGGTGATGACCGCGAGCACGCCGGGCACCTTCAACGCTTCCTCGCTGTTGATCGACTTGACGCGCGCATGCGCATGCGGAGAGCGCACGAAATCGCCGTGCAGCATGCCCGGCAGCTTGAGGTCGTCGACGTAGTTGCCCTTGCCTTGCGTGAAGCGGACGTCTTCGACGCGCTTGCGCTTGCAGCCCAGGCCTTCGAGAGCGGCGGTGCGTTGTTCCCGCGTGGGAGTCATGTCGTTCATTCCGCAGCCTCCTTGAATTCGACGCCATTGAGCTTGGCAGCGGCGTACTGGATCGCCTTGACGATGTTCTGGTAGCCGGTGCAGCGGCAGATGTTGCCGGAAATGCCCATGCGGATTTCCTCTTCGCTGGGCGAGGGGTTCTCCTTGAGCAGCCGGTGCGCGCGCAAGATCATGCCGGGCGTGCAATAGCCGCATTGCAGGCCGTGCATCATGCGAAAGCCTTCCTGCAGCGGCGACAACGAGCCGTCGGCGTTGGCCATGCCCTCGATGGTGGTGATGTCGCTTCCGTCGGCCTGCACGGCGAACATCGTGCAGGACTTCACCGACATGCCGTCGATATCGACAGTGCAGGCGCCGCAATGGGTGGTCTCGCAGCCGATATGGGTACCTGTCAGCTGCAGGTTCTCGCGGATGAAATGCACGAGCAGGGTGCGCGGCTCGACCAGGCCTTCGACCTCGGCGCCGTTTACCTTCATTTTCACATGGGTTTTTGCCATTTTGTCCTCCCCCTCATTTCGCGCGAGAAGCGGCGCGTTGCAACGCGCGCGTTACCATGATGCCGCCGACATGCTTGCGGTATTCGACCGGCCCCCGCGCGTCCGCAGCCGGCGACATGATCGCTTCGGCAGCGGTGGCGGCCTTTTTCAACGAGGCCGCATCAAGGCTTGTTCCGACCACGGCCTTTGCCGCGTCGGCGGCGAGCAGCGGCGTCTCGTGCAGATTGGTCAGACCGATCGAGCAGGTCGCAACCTTGCCGCCCACGATCGTCAGCACCACGGCTGCAGCAGCCGTCGCATAGTCGCCGACCTTGCGCTTCAGCTTCTCATAGGCATAGCCGTGACCGGCTGGCGGAACGGGAATTGAGACCGATGTCAGCAGTTCGCCCGGCTCGAGCGCGGTGAAATAGGCGCCCTGGTAGAACTCGCCTGCTGCGACCTCGCGGGCACCGGAGGTTCCCTCGAGCCGGTAGGTTGCGCCAAGCGTCATCATCAGCGCCGGCATATCGTTGCCGGGGTCGCCATTGGCGACATTGCCGCCGACGGTGCCGCGATAGCGCACCTGCGGGTCGGCGACCAGCAGCGCCGCCTCGTGCAGGATCGGCAGCGATTTCTTGATTTCGTCGGAGCCGAGCAGTTCGTGCTGCGTGGTCATCGCCCCGATCACGACCTTGTTGCCGTCGCGGCGGATCCCCTTCAAACCCGCAACCCCATGCAAATCGATCAGGTGAGTGGGAGTCGCCAGCCGAAGCTTCATCATCGGGACCAGGCTGTGGCCACCCGCCAGCGGCCGAGCTTCGTCGCCAAGCGTCGACAGCAGTTTGACCGCATCGGCCACAGTCGCGGGCCGATGATAGCTGAATGAGGCAGGAATCATCGTCTCCTCCATCCGTCCTGTGATTTGGTCTGCGCCCTTTCCCTTGCGGAGCAGCGCCGGACGTTGGGAAGCACGCTCTGCCGGTAAAATTACCGGCGCAAGGCAGCGCGCCCCTCCGGCTCACAGGACGAGGAAATTCGCACGAATTGCTGATACCCGCGCACCAAATGCGTCAGGCCTTGCGACCTAATCGGCCTGCGCGGTGCGCCCCAGTTAGTGCGTTGTACTGATCTGTGGAGGTCCCGCGAGATGCTCGAAACGGCAGCCACGCGCTTCCAGAACGGGCTTCATTTCACGAAAAGCGGCAGCATTTTTCGTTAGCGGGATTGCGGGGTAGAGATGGTGAATGCCGTGATGTTCCATGCCGAGGACCAGAATATTCCCTAAGGGGCTCGTGAAGAAGCGCGTGTTCCGATAGCGGCCTTTTTCCTCCGCCGGGTGGTGCGGCGCCCAGCTCAAAAACAGCGAAATGTAGCTGATGCCAATTTGACGCGGCAACCACCAGATCAAAGCAGCTTCCAACCCATGGCCAGTCCAGGCGAGCACGGCAAGGATGACCCAGTAAGACAGGTTCTGCAGCGCACCCTCCAGCGCGGCGCGATTGACGAGTGGATTGTCGCCGAGTCGCTTGATCGCGATTGCGTAGCTGTTGGGTTGACCCGGTTGCCGTCGTTTGATGCCGGTCACGATCGCCTGCCACCACGTCGCGGCATGGGCACCAAAATCAGGGTCGAGGTCAGGATCGTTGGTGTGACGGTGATGTTCGAGGTGAGTGAGCCGTGCGATCTTGAACGGCAGCACAAGGGGAATGGTCGAGACATACCCGATCAGCTCATTGAGCCACCAGAAGCGGTCCCCGGGCCTTCCGAAGTTCGAATGTTGGGCTTCGTGCGAGGGCAGGTAACAAAGAATAACGTTCACGGTTGCAATCGGGAATGCCGCCCACAAGGGCAGGATGCCGGTGAAGACAAGCGGCCAGAGCGCGAGCCAGCAAACGAGATTGCCAAGACCCCAGATTGCCAAGGCGAGCGGAAACTTGCCGATGTATTTGCGGGCAATTGCCCTCTCGTGACGAATGAGCTCTTTCTGCTTCTGGTCTCCGCTGTCGACCATGGGCGCCGTGATGGCTTCCATTGTCATCGTCATATCCAACTCCCTCGAAATTTTGCGTAAAGGCCCCAGGCGCTGCCGACTGCAACCCCAAGCCAGATCGGAGGCAATCCGACTGACGCTTCAAGACCGCCTCGGGTCATAAGTGTTGCAATCAGCGGAGCGATAAAGCCGAGGCCGAAGAACAACGGCCCCCAGGGATTTAGGCGTTGCAGCACAGATCGGATCATGTGCGTCTATTCCTCTTGCGAGTGTTTCTTGCGGTTTGCGGATTGGCCGGATCGATAATGAGCCGAACCATGCGGTCGATCAGGGCCTCGCGATCAAGGCTGCCCATACTTTTTAGGTAGAGCGGATCGCTCAGCAGCGCCGCGACGCCTCGCACAGCCGCGAGGCTGAAAGTCACGGCGTCCTCGACGCTTTCGCCTTTTAGCCAGCCAGCCGCTTGAGCCTCTCGCGCCGCCTCCACTGTCATTTCCATCCGGCGCCGAGAGGCAGCCCTCAGCTCCTGATCCGCGTGGGCGGCCACTTCCGGATGACGCGTTGCTTGGTAGTAGGCAGGGTACTCAAGGCTGAACCGCACAAAGGCGCGGCCGAGCGCGGCATAGCGCTCAAGCGGATCGGGACCTGCCGCTTCAGCTGCGGCAAACACGTAGTCTGCCAGCTTGTTGTGACCCTCGGTCGCCAGTGCGCGTAATAGGTCCAGCTTGTCCTTGAAATGACGTGCCGGTGCTCCGTGCGACACACCCAGGTCCTGCGCCAAGCCGCGCAAACTCAGATTTTCGATGCCCTGCTTGGCGATGATTTGGGCTGCACGATCAAGCAGTTCTCTGCGCAAATTGCCATGGTGGTAGTTCATTCCCGAACCCCAATGTTGTCGTTGTCTACATATGCTCTTAGCAAGATGCGCAAATGTTGTCAACGTCTACATTGGGCCATTACGAACGTTTCACGATCGCTTGCCTGTAAGGCGGTTCAGCAAGGACCGGCGCTTTTACCGGCATATCAGCGGCATTGGCTGCGATGCTTACGCTGATTGCAATGAGTGCAGCGCCTCGGAGAATCAGGTTTCTCATAACTCGATACCGACGAGCGAAAAGCCAAACATTTCGGTTGCTGCGGCAATAGACACAATTGTGTACTTCCTACAGTCACGATGTGCTCTTTTGGTAACACCTAATGACATTCAGCGGGGCGGTTTCCATTCGACAGAATCGCACTCGGAGCGTCCGTTTATAATTGCGTCGGCTCATGAGGCGGATAGATCATGACGATGCATGGCAGCAGCGGCGCCGTCGCCACGGAGTCGGTTGGTCATTGCGGGTCGCCCTTTCCGTCAAGGGCAGTCTTCACTGCGATCGCACTGGCTTTCCTCACTGCGGTACCCGGGATTGCTCGAGCCGACGAAGGCGGCGTCAGCTTTTGGGCGCCCGGAACCTATGGCAGCCTGGCGGCCGTACCCCAGCAAGAGCCAGGGTGGTCGGCGACTACGATTTTTTATCATTACGCGCTTTCCGCCGGCGCTGATGTAGCGCGCGCCCGCGAGTTCGACATCGGTGGCATTCCCGCGAATGTGACCGCCAACGTGAACGCCAACCTCAATGTCAATCTCAATCTCGAGTGGCTCAGCGTGGGCTATGCTTTTGCGACACCGGTGTTCGGCGGTCAGGCCTCTTTCAGCCTTCTTGACCTCGTCGGCAACAACACCACGTCGCTGGCGGGATTGCTCACGGGAACAGTGACAGGCCCGGGCGGTACCACTTCCTTCTCGCGCTTCGATGCCATCGATAGCTCGCTCACGGGTTTTAGCGATTTGATTCCGACTTTCGCAATTCGCTGGAATGCCGGTGTCAACAACTTCATGACCTACATTACCGGCGGCATCCCGATCGGGTCCTATCAGTCAAACCGTCTTGCAAACTTAGGCACCGGGTTCTGGTCGGTCGACGTCGGCGGCGGCTACACCTATTTCGACCAAAAGGCCGGGCACGAATTTTCGGCGGTGCTCGGATTCACCTACAACGCCATCAACCCTGCCAGGCAATATCAGAGCGGCGTTGACATGCACCTTGACTGGGGCGCGTCGCAATTCCTGACCAAGCAGTGGCAGGTCGGAATTGTGGGTTACGTCTATCAGGAGATCGGTTGCGACAGCGGCTCCGGCGATCGCGTCGGCTGCTTCCAGTCACGGGTGCTCGGAGTAGGTCCGCAGGTCGGCTACATCTTTCCGATCAACGACAAATGGCAGGGTTACCTCAATCTGAAAGGCTACGGCGAATTTGACAACGCGAATCGCCCAGCGGGCTGGAACGTCTGGCTGACGTTCAATCTTTCGCCCACGGCAACGCCGCCCACGTCCTCGAGGCCGATGTTCACGAAGTAGAGCATCTACCCGCGCAATTTGTACCAGGGATGCGGATTGCCTGGCACCTTGACGCGCAGCGCGTAAACCGACGTGGCAGCGCAGCACAACAACGTGCGCAGATCGGGTCCGCCGAAAGCGAAATTCGTCGCCTGCTCGGGCCAGCGGATGATGCCGAGCCGCTTGCCCTCGGGTGAAAACACCCAGATGCCGCCCGCTCCGCTGCAAAAGACGCGGCCGAGGCTGTCGACCTTCAGGCCGTCGGGGATGCCGGGCTCGGTGCCCTCGTTCATGTCGGCGAAGATGCTGCGCCCGACCATGCGCCCCGCCGTATCGAGCCTGATCGCATGGATGTATTTGGACGTGCGGGTGTTGCACACATACATGGTGCGCTCGTCGGGCGACAGCGCGGGCCCGTTGGGATGTTCGCAAAACGCCAGCACGCTCATGTCGCCGTCGGGTGTCACCCGATACACGCGCCCGCCACCCCACATTTTCGGATGGGCCTCATATTCTGTATCGCCTTCCGGACCGGGAATCTCGCGCTCACTAAAGGGGCGCAGGTAGTCCGGATCGGTGAAATAGAGACAGCCGTTGGAGTGACAGATCACATCGTCGGGAAAATTGAGGCGCCCGCCCTTGTACTTGTCGACCAGCGTCTCGACCTTGCCGCTGGCATCTATGCGAGAGACGCGCCGGCCGGTCGCTTCGCACAGAATGAGGCGGCCCTGCAGATCGAAGGTCGTGCCGATTCCGCCGTCGGTCATCCTCACCGGCTCGACCTTCGGCGGCTTGCCGGGAGTCAAGCGAAGCAGCTTGTTCTCGAGGGGGGCGACGAAATACCAGTAGTCATCAGGATGCCAGGTCGGGCCTTCGAGGAATTTGAACCCGGTCGCCAGGCGCTCGGCCTCAGTGGTTTCCGGCACGTCAGGAAAATAATTGGTTTGAGTCATAATGCGTTCCTTGGGAGGACGCCTACTTCGTCACCGGTGGGAAGTCGTAAAGCCGCGCAGGATTCGTGACCAAAATCTTCTCGCGGATCGCCGCGTCGGGCGCCCACTTCGGCAACTGGTTGAGCATATCCCCGTCGTCGATCGGGTAGTCCTCATTGACGTCGGAAAATTTTTTCCCGGGCAGCGGACTCGGGCTCGGATGCGGCCAGTCGGTGCCCCAGACGATACGGTCCGGATTGGCGGCAATGAACGCTTTGGCGAGTGGCACGATGGCGGCGTAGTTCGGCTTGGCCCTGGGGCCAGGCTCGGGATAGGCCCAGGCCCGATCCGGGCCGATTTTTACGTAGGCTTTGCCAGAGCGCACGAGCTCGAGCACGTCGGCCAAGCCCGGCTGCTCCAGGCCGAGCTCCGCCGTCGTCCCGGCAAAGTGATCGAACACGAACGTCACAGGCGCGGCTGCGAACGTCTCCTTGAGCGCGCCGAGCAGTTTCGGATTCGCATAAAGCTGAATGTGCCAGCCGTAGGTCTTGG
>Ga0306926_10002806_pt1 | contig 17820 bp, 18 predicted proteins | sample flu12Cox44000178_FD_203759 | JGI IMG/M metagenome (GOLD analysis project Ga0306926, IMG submission 203759) | Lab enrichment of tropical soil microbial communities from Luquillo Experimental Forest, Puerto Rico - flux8day.12C.oxic.44.000.178 (v2)... | ecosystem: Environmental > Terrestrial >... | reverse complement strand
GCACGATTACCGGAAGCGCAAGCGAAACTCGCAACGTACGTCGCCGTTCGCGATATCGAAAGTGCAAAACTCCCATCGGGGACTTCTCCTCAGGTTCTTCGTTCCACTGCGAACCGCCGAGTCTTCTGGCTTTGAAATCGACGCTGGGCGACGCGATTCCCTCACGACCCGGCACGTTCTCCGGTACGACCGCGTGTCATCTTAATTGTCTTCTCGACCTGGCTTCGCGCCAATAGCAGAGGCGTACCAATTTACAGCCTTGTGCTCCGGTACGCTAGTACTTCTATTCGCTTGTAAGGGTCTTGTAAAGGGTTAATCACGTCTCCCAGGCACTAAGCCGCATAAACAGTGCTTAATCCTGCGCCGCCGGAAAAGGGATCATGTGCCAGAACCATGCCACCAGAATCCCGTAGCACACCGCCACGATCCCAAGGCTGACCGCGAACGTGGACAGCGATTGGCCCAAGCCCCCATACTCCTTAAACCATCGCCGCCCGCAGACCGCGATCATCAGCACACTGAACACCGCTGAAACCGCTGCCAGGAAACTCACCGGGTTTGTCAGTCCCCGTCCTTGCTCAAGGTACCAGACTTGCCGCCATGCTCCCCCGAGTAGCCCCGTCGCGAAGGTCATGGCCAGCCACATCGCGGTGCGATGATCATGTACGCCGAACGGTCTTCCATGTAGAACAACAGGATTAAAATGGCTAGGTACATGACCGTTTGGTAGAAATGGAGCAAAAAGAAGCTCGGCTCTAGGTGGCTTAAGAATAGAAAACACGGCACTTGCAGCCCCGCAAGCGCAGCGATATCTCGGTAGGGCCTCATGGTTTCCCCCTTTCCGCGGCGCGGTCCTTCGGGAAAGGGACGCTGCCAAGTCCGCTCTCGAAAGGTCTTGCCGCGCGCTCCCTCGACTCTCTGCACAAGACACGAGCCAACCCCGCCTTGCGAACCGACCTTCTTTTATCATGCAGTTACCGGCCGGGCTGAAAATCCCTCTTCGGCCTCCGGCGTCAAATACCACTCTGCTTGCGCTTAAGACCTCACTTCCGACGCCGCCAGCCCAGTGCGCTCAATTCCAAAATCTGTGCCTTCCAGGGCTTCTTCACCAGATCCAACATCGCCAAGGTAATCGGCAGGTCAAACCGCCTCGGACCGGCACTCCCTGGGTTGAGATACATTACCCCTTGCCGCTCCGACTGTTCTGCCTTGTGCGTATGTCCGCTCACGACAACATGAAATCCCGCCACTTCGGGCTTCAGGTCCAATTCCTGCAAGTTATGCAGCACATAAAAACTCGTGCCCTCCAGCTCCACCACCGCCGTCAGCGGTAACTCGTGCGCCCATTCGGCGGTGTCTACATTTCCTCGCACCGCGAACACCGGCGCGATTTCCTTCAGCCTGCTCAGCACATCACGCCGCCCGACATCCCCGGCATGCACAATGGCATCGACTCCCCGGAGCACCTGCTCCGCCTCCGGGCGCAACAATCCATGCGTATCCGAGAGTATCCCCACTCTCATTTTCACCGTTCCTCGAAATCGCTAGTCTTTCTCTCGGTACTCGTCCGGCACATCATCCTCGGGTACTTCGTGCGTCCGCACTTCTCCCTCGTCGGCGTCCGATGCCCGTTCGATTCCGTTCAGCACTTCCGCCTCGAACGATTGCCCTTCCTCGAGCAACTGTTCCACACTCTCCGCATCCGCGTCCGGAGCGGCGCGAAGCCCTTGCGTGTCTCCCGCTTGTCCGCCGGAGCGGGCCCCCAACCCACGCTGTCCGTACGCCACCAACTCTCCGGGGCCTTCTTTCCCGCGCACCACGCCCTTCGCCTTCTTCGCCTTCAGCCCTTTGACTTTCTTTGCGGTTTTCTTTGCGGTTTTCCTTGCGCTCTTCTTTTTCCCCGCTTTCTTTGCTGCTGGCCGCGAACTTCTGCCCGTTTTTCCCTTTTTCGCCTTTGCTGCTTTTCTTGCCATAGCAACGCTCCGTGCTCCAAATTTTACTACTCGAACCACCCGTAGGCCTTGAACCTCTGGAATTTACGCTCACCCGCACTATAATGCACCCAGCGTCGTCTGCTCCCCGGTGTCCGGGCTACCGCGCCTTCAGGAGGGCCTGTCGTCCATGTCCAAACTATCTCTTCGCTCCCGTGTCGAGGAGGTCGGACTCGTCCCGGTCATCCGTACTTCCTCGGGCGCAGATGCTCGTTTCGCAGTCGAGGAAGTCGCTCACGGTGGCATTCCCATCATCGAAGTCACCATGACGGTTCCGGGCGCCATCGATGTGATCCGCGAAATTGTCCGCAGCGTCCCCAGCGTCATCCTCGGCGCCGGCACCGTCACGGACGTGCAAACGGCGCAGGCTTGCATCGACGCCGGAGCCCAGTTCATCAGCAGTCCCGCTCTCGACATCCCCACCGTCGAAATGGTCGCCAAGAATCCCAACATTATCATGATGGCCGGCGCACTCACGCCCACCGAAATTCTCAACGCCTGGAAAGCCGGCTCCGATTTCGTCAAGGTTTTCCCCTGCTCGCTCGTTGGCGGTGACAATTACATCCGCGCCCTCCGCCGCCCCTTTCCCGATATTCCCCTGATCGCCGGTGGCGGCGTCACGCAGCAAACCGCCGCTCATTATCTTCTCGCCGGGGCCTCCGCTCTCAGCATTGGCAAGGAGCTCATTCCCCGCGAATCCATGCTCCTGCACCGCCCCGACCGTATTCGCGAATTGACCCGCCGCTTCGCCGGCATCGTCAAAAGCACCCGCGCCCGCATCGCCGAAGCCGAAGCCGCCCAGCTCGCCAGCTCGCACTGACCTCCACGGCGCAGCCAGCGAATGCCTGTGGCCGTCTTGGCATTTCGTCAAAACTCAATATGCAAGCGCAAACCCGCCACAAACACCGGCCCGCGGTCACGGTTGTACCCGGGATTCGAGGCATACTGCACATCCAACGCCGGATAAATTCCCCGCCACAAATGCAGCGTGTAATAACTTTCCAGAATATTTTCCCGCCCGTAATTCAACTTTCCGTCTCCCAAAATGAAGCCCAACCCTCCATACCCCAAATACCGCGCATGATCCTTGCTGATTCCATTGCTCACAAACGCCAATCCCACGCGGTCCAGTCGTCGGTGCCATTTCCCGCCGTTCCCCCCTACTCCGACCAGCCAGGTCTGGTCCACTTCCGTGTACGCGTACGACTCGTGCTGCCCTTCGTTCCAACCCCATCTTGCAAACACCCCCAGCCAGTCGTTGAGCGGCTGCTCCAGGTTCACCCCGAATCCGTACTTCACCGTCGTCTGCAGCGGGTGATTCGTAATCTCCGGCACCGGCGTCGTCGGGTTCGCCAGCCACGCGTTCACCTGTTGTTGGTAATCCCCCATGTTCGCATGGTTCACAAAATTCAGCACCCGCACGATTCCCTCTTGCTTCTTTAACAGGTGCTCGTGAAATTCCACCTCCACGTTTTCCGCTCGCGCTTGCGACAAATTCGCGTCCAGGTTGATTCCGTTCGCCACTTTCGGCATCAGCGCTTCCGCAAATCGCACCACGTAGTTCCGGTCGTGGAACTCCAGCATCGCAGCGTACGTGAATCCGCGCGTATCCGCCGCATAATCCCACGCCCCGTTGTTATCGACCGTCCAGTTCATGAATTGAAAGTTGCTGTCGCTTCCATAATTGTTGACGTCAAAAAAGTCCGCCAGGCTGAACTTCCCGAACCGCAACTCCAGACGCCGCTCCGGCAATTCCCGAAACAACGAATACGGGTTCCTCTCCGACGCCACCATCTTGCTTCCCAACGGAATGATCTGGTGCCACATCAGACGCGCGATATACGGCGCATGGCTCAGTTCTGGATTGCGCACCACATCCAGATTGAAAAAACCCCCGAGCCCCAGAGCCTCTCCCACTCCGTGCCCCCCACTTTCCTGCACGTCACACAAAAACTCCGTCGTCTTCGTCGCTCGAAATCCCGTGTACAACGTCAGCACGCGGGACGTCGCATCCTGCGCTTGCGGTGGAAAACTGTGCGGTCCTTGATACGGGGAATAAAAACTCGGATGCCACTGCGAAATGAAATTCGCCTGCCCCGACAGCCACCAGCGGTCCCACTCCGAATGCGGAAACATCGTGCTCACCGACTCATCCGCCGGTTCCGACACCGGATCGGCGTCCGGCAACGCGGCCTTCCCCTGCGCCGACGCCTCCCGGCTCCCCACCGCCATCGCCAGGGACCCCACACACCACCACCACAAGCCCAGCCACCCTACCGGCCAGCGACCTCGAACGGCCCGCCCCTGCTTTAGCTTTCCCATGGTGTAGTCGGAACTCTCCGGGCGCGAAGCGAGCCCCTTCCCGATGCCGGTTCTTTCGATTGAGGAACCTCCTCCCCAGCCCTCTTTTTCCCCGTCTGTGACCGCGCTCACTCTCCCGCACCCCTGCGCACCGCTCTCCATCGCTACCCGCCGCGCACCCGCGGCGCGCCGCACACAAATCCACCGGCAGTACAGCGAGCATGCCTGACTCGCCCTCGCCTTGGTGTGAAAGGCTTGTAACATCACGCTTCTTCTTCCCGGTTCGGCTTGGAACCACTGCGGCGCCCGCCGGTTCGCGCCGCAACCGGTCGGAACCGCGTTCCTTAGTGCGGCGGATTGTGGCGGGCAAGCCCGTTCCCGCATCTCCGCGGGTCGGGCTCTTGTGCGTGCCATTCCACTTGCTATACCTTGTGTTCTCGGGCGCCGTGCCGCTGGGCTTGCGCCCCTCGTTTTTGATACCATACCCCCATAGGGTAGTCAAGCCAATGTCACACCTAAGTCGCGAACGTCTCGATCTCGTCACCCGCACCAAAAAAATTGTGGGCCAGCTGGAATCCGTGCTCCACGCTCTCGAGGAAGATGCCCACTGCGCCGATGTCCTGCAGCGCCTCGCCGCTGCCCGTGGAGCCATCAACAGCCTCATGGGCGAACTCATGGAGGACCACATCCTCCATCACATGCCGCGCAAAACGAAAGCCTCCGCCGAAGCCGCCCAGGACATGATCGAAATCGTCCGCACCTACCTCAAGTAACGCCACGGTGCGTTTTGAGGGGGCGTCGGCGCGCAGCTAGGATCACCCTCTCGGCAGGACCTGCCCCGACCGCTTGCCGTTTCCTAGCTTCCTTACTCTTCGTTTCTCGCGCCCGGATCGTCACCGCGCTTACGGCTCCCGCGACACAATCTGCATCCCGTTCACCCGCGCGCGTTGAATCGTCAGTCCCCAATGCAAATGCGGCCCGGTCACGCGTCCCGTTGCTCCCACTTTCCCGATCTCTGCGCCCGCTTCGGTCTTCTCCCCCACTTCTACCCCGATCTTCGACAAATGGCAGTACATCGTAAAAATCCCGTATCCATGGTCGATGATTACCGTGTTCCCCGAATAATAAAGCTCTTCCGCCAGCATCACCTTCCCGCTCTGTGAGGCCAACACCGGGGTACCCGCGGCGGCCGGAAAATCCACTCCCGCGTGCGGCGATCGCGCCTCCCCATTCAACACGCGCCGTCGCCCGAAATTCCCACCCGTGGTGACATCCTTTAACGGCAACCGGAATTTCCCATCCCACAAACGCTCCGGCGTGACCGCGTCGTACACCGCGCGTAATTTCTTCTGGTCCGTTTCCGCCCGTTTCTGTTGCTCCGGGTCCGGCTGCACGTACTGTTTCTCGATTTTCAAATGTTCGGTCGGAAATTTCCCCGTTCGCACCGTGATCGGCACGCTGCAGCTCAAGGCCTTCCCGTCCGCTCCGGTCCACGAAATCTTCCACTCAAACTGTCCCGGCGCTTGTTCCAAATCGATGCCGATCAGCCCGTGCAGTGCCGGGGTCTTCTGCCCTTCCTTCCACAGCGGCTCGGCTTTGCCATCCCACTCGCTGCGGAGGTCCGGAAACCCCTGCGCCCGCGTGACCTCGGTCAGCAACAGCGACCCCTGGCTCACAACCCCGGAGCTTCCCTTCATCACCACCCCGTCCTCACAGGTCTTCCGCACCGCTACAGGCGTGCGCGTCTGCCCCGCCGCGCTCACAGCCGATAGCGCAAAAACCAAACTCACTTGAAGGATTGTCCCGCCTGGATAACAAAAACGGTTGAGCCCCATGCTGCCAGCATACCCGCTCCCGGCGCCGCATCAAAAGCGCTTACTTTGACCGACCACGTGTGACGGTCATCACCGCGCTCAGAACCTTCTCGCGCACACTATCGTCGCAATGGCTAGACGATCGCTTGGAGTGGTCTCGATCGTCAGACTCGTGAGCTGCGGCGCATTTTGGGGTGTGAAAGCCAGCACTCTCGGGCAGCAGATGTGGCGCAGGCAGGAGCTTCACCTGCCTACCAACCTGAACCCTTCCCTTCGCGCCACACCTGCTGTCCTCAGGTGGAATCCCAACCGGCCTCGCACTGCTAGCATTCTCTCTCCCCGATTGCGCTCCTTCCATCCGGTTGGGACAGGGAACGCCAGCGTCTGAAACTCCCGCGCCAAAACCTGCTGTGCCAACCAGGACGGCCACCGCAGCCCCCGCAAATCCCGCGCCTAACACCTGCTGACATAAAAAGGGCTCCGGCCTCACCGGAGCCCTCCCCTTTTTCGAATTTCCAGCTTCTAAATCTTCAGCCCTAACACCCGCACCAACTTCTCTTCCAGTCTCTTGATCTCCATCTCTCGCGCATGCTCTTCCCGCGTCCGGTCACTCAACGCTTCCTTCAGCATCTGCAGATTCTTGCGCAACTCCATCTGCCGCAGCGCCAGCCGGCTCAGGGACTGCAGCGCCGCTTTCTGCTCTTCATCCAACTCCCGTGGCTCCCGGTCCACGACGCACAACGTCCCCAGCGCAAATCCATCCTCGTTCACCAGCGGTGCGCCAGCGTAAAACCGTATGTGTGGCTCTCCCACCACCAGCGGATTCTCCCGGAACCGCGCGTCCTCCCGCATGTCCGGTACGATAAACAGGTCCTGCTGTTGGATCGCGTGCGCGCACACCGAAATCTCCTTCGGCGTTTCGCTGGCCTCCACTCCCACCTTGGACTTGAACCACTGCCGGTGATCGTCCACCAGACTCAACAACGCCATCGGCGTCTTGCACACATGCGCCGCCAGGACCACCAGGTCATCAAACGACTCTTCCGGTTCGCTGTCCAAAATGGCGTATCGATTCAACGCGGCGATTCGCGCTGCTTCGACTGCAGGCGTGGACGCTGCCATGACGACCCTCCAGGGACCCGTGGGCGGGCGGTTGACCGCCCGGCATAATACTCCAGTCCGCCGTATATGAACAGCGATTCATCTCCTCCCCCTCGGTCCGTGGATTCGCTCGCCGCACGGTGGCATCATTTCTTGCGCCATCGCGCATTTGCCGTTCTGTCAGGAGGGAGACACTCTCATGTCCAGCTCACGCCGCCTCTTTTCCACTCTTTGGCTAACTCTTTGGCTCCTCGCGCTTTTTCCCCTTCGTTCCCAAGCCCAAGGGCAAAAGACCGCCCCCGGCATCCCGGATCGCGAACGCGAGCGTCGCTCCCTTGCCGTCAACATCGTTCGTGCCATCAACACCGCCGAAGCCAACTACAAAAAGAGCAACGGCGTCTATGCCACTTGGGACGCGCTCCTCGGCCATGGCGATTTTTCCGAGTCCGGCACCAAGTGGGCCCCCGAGTCCTTCCCCACCGTCGCCCACGCCATGTACGGCCCCGGGCCCGAAATCGTCCCCGGCTGGAAATTGCGTCTGCATCTTTCGAAAGACGGCGCCTCCTACGATCTTATGCTCGAAGACGTCACCGATCCCAAGTGCGGCTACGCTGTCGTCAGTGATGATCGTGGCGTGGTCCGGCAGGGCAAATCCGTTGATTGCCCACTCTAGCCGGGGCTCCGCACCGCAGGTGTCCTGGCGCAACTGCTCTACGAACCTCGCCGCTTTGTCATCCTGGAAACTCACGGTCCGACATCACTTCTGGCTGCCCCATCCCCACGCTACGATGACAAGGATCCCCTCGCCACGGAGGACGCATGATTCCCGCCCGTACCATCACCCTTTGCCTCACTCTCGCTGTTCTCGCACCGCTTGCCTCGGCGCAATCCCCCATCGCCCCCGCGCAACTTCCCGCGCGCACCGGCTTTTATCTCAACTGGCACGGCTCTCCTTCCGGCGATGTTCGCGCGAAAAATTCCTTCTACGCTCTTTGGGATGACCCCGACTTCGCCCCTGCGCGCGCTGCCTTTCTGGCATCCCTTGTGACTCAGGATAAAACCCATAACGCCAAGCAACCCTCCCTCACCCCCGCGGAGATCGCCCAGTACGCCGCTCTTCTCGATAATCCCTTTCTCCTCGGCTACCTCCTGCGACCGGAATCCGCCGCTCCCGCGAAACCCCTGACTTCCGACGCCATAACCAAAGAAACCACTCCGTCCTGGAACGGAAACTTCCTCATCTACGACCGCACTGGAAAAGAAGAACTCCTCACCAAAGCAGTTCTAAAGCTTCGCGGCGCCGAAACCGACGTCCCCAAGCTCACCAGTCTGACGGTCGCGGGTATTCCCGCGCTCAAAGTCGAACGCAAATCCGGGACCACCTACTGGGCCGAGTTCGACAAATACGCCGTCAGCGCCAGCGAGCCATCCGTTTTCGAAGAAATTCTCCATCTTCTCAACGGCAAGCCAATCCCCGCCACGCTCTCCCAATCGCCCGCCTTCCTCGAAGCCAAGCCGCTTCTCACCGACGGTCTCGCTGAATTCTTCCTCAATATCTCCCATCTCAAAGAACTCGCGCTCGATTCCTCCAGCCGCAATCCCTCCTCCGCGCAAATCAAGCCCTTCCTCAACGCTTTCAAACTCGACGCCCTCCATGCCATTGCGGGTCACATCGTTCTCGAAGGCGCTCGCACGCGGGTGCAGGCCGCGATCCTCGGTGATACGGCTCCCGGCAGCGTCTTTGACGTTTTCTCCGCTGGTCAGGCCACCCCTCCCTCGACGGCTTTTCTCTCTCCGGACACCCTCTACTACAGCGAATCTCAAGTCGATCTCCTTGCCCTCTACAAATCCCTCAAGCGCGCCTTCGCCCAGGCTGGGGGCAATGCCAACACCATGGTCAATCTCCTCGATTCCATGGCCGCCACGCGTCTCGGCATGCCTTTGGATGACGCTCTGGCCCTGACTACCGGCGAAGTCGCCTCTTTCCAATCCAGCCCGGCTTTCGATAACAACCAAAAAGTGTATTTCCTCGGCATTCAGAACAAGCCGGAGGTCTTGAAATTGACTCGCTCTGTTATGGGCGACCGTATCACCTCCGAGCGCAACGAAGCCGACACCACCTTCCTCAAAATTTCTCTCCAGGGTGGACAAAGCAAAGCCGGCGTGGCGCAGTGGAATTTCTACTACCTGGCCGTGACTCCCAACGCATTGTTAGGCGCTCCCAAATCCGAAACCCTTCACAAATACCTGGAACTGGCCGCGCGTCACGCCGACGCTCCGGCCAAAAATTTCCAATCCGTTCGCGCTCAGTTCCCCGAAAAGCTCAGCGGCATGAGCTACCTCGACTTCCAGCGCATCGACTGGCCGGCCCTCAAAGCCTCGTGGATCGCCGAAGCAGGCAAAGCGGCGCAAAACGCAAAATCCACCGACAAATCCACCCCTCCGGCCGCCTGGATAAACGACGTCGATCCGGCGGTCTTCCCGCGCCACCTCCACACCCTTGCCGGGGGCTCCTGGAAAGACGCTAAGGGAGTTCATTTTGACCAGTGGCTCGATTAAACCGTCTTTATGTCTGAATCGGCGCCGTTTCCTCGCGGCAATGCCCATTCTTTTCGGAATTCTGCGCGGGGTCACGGCCGCCCAGGAACCGCCTCCCGTTCCCTCACAAACCATCCGCCTCAACGTCGATCGCGTCAACGTGGGCGTCGTAATCACCGACGCCAAAGGCAAGTTCATCGACGGCCTGGTGCGCGAGAATTTTCAAGTTCTCGACAACGGAGCCCCGCAACCCATTACCGAATTTGCCTCCATCGATGCGCCGGCGCAAATCCTTCTCCTCGTCGAGGCCGGCCCCGCCGTTTATCTCCTGCAGGACGTGCACCTCTTCGTCGCCGATTCCCTGCTCCAGAATCTGGCCGCTGCCGACAACGTTGCCATCGCTCGCTACAACGACGCGCCTCGACCGGTCCTCGATTTCACGACCGATAAACGCGCCGCCGAGGCCGCCCTCGACGGGATCCAATTCAACCTCGGTTATGGCGACTTGAATCTGGCTTCCAGCCTCAACGCCGTTCTCGGCTGGCTGGCACCCGTCCCCGGCAAGAAAACCATCCTGCTCATCTCCTCCGGCGTCGACACTTCGCCGCAATCCGCAATGCAGTCGGCTCGCGCGCGCTTAGAATCCGGCGACGTTCAGGTTCTCGCCATTTCCATCGCCGGCCCGCTGCGTGCCGGCAAAGACGCGAACAAGCGCAACTTCCAGAAAACCCGTGAGACCTTCGAACAAGCCGATGCATGGCTCACCGCTCTCTCCGAAGCCACCGGCGGCCGCGCCTTCTTCCCTGAAAATGGCAAAGCCCTCGAGGAAATCTACAAACAAATCGCCGCCATCGTGCGCCACGAATACAGTTTGGCCTTTGCGCCCCCCGTTCGGGACGGCGCCCTGCACACCCTCGATGTAAAACTGCTTCCCGGTGCGAAAGCCCCGAACGACAAAAGTCCCGACTATCACATCTCCCACCGCAAGGCCTACACCGCCCCCAAACCCCAGTAGTCCCAGGCAGGGTTCCGAGCCGAATCGGCCGTGTGTCTCGGCAGCGATTCAGGGACACTCCCGGGGCGCTTTGCGGCCGCCTATTTCGAATCTCCACCGTCCGGTCTGGCGCCCGCCAAACACACGTCCTTCCGAGCCACGCGGGGAATCTCTGTGCTGTTTTCTGGTTGTACTTCCGGCAAGGCCTACTCAAAACTCTTCAGGGTCCGTGCCATTTCACTTAGCCGGTCATCGATCCGTGCGAACACCGTGCCCTCGTCAAACTTATTCGAGCCGTTCCGGCTTCCCGCTGGCATGCCCGTCAATATCTCAATCCCCTGTTCAATCCGCACCACCGGCCACAAATGGAATTTCCCCGCCGCCACAGCGTCCAGAAGATCTTCTCGCAACATCAAATCCTCTACATTTGACGCCGGAATCAGTACCCCCTGCGATCCCGTCAACCCGTGTATCCGGCAAACATCAAAATACCCCTCGATCTTTTCATTCACTCCGCCGATCGCCTGCACATCCCCGCGCTGGTTCATCGATCCCGTCACCGCCACATCCTGCCGCAAGGGTAACTCCGAGAGCGCCGACAGCAACGCGTACACTTCCGTGGAACTCGCGCTGTCTCCATCCACTCCCGAATACGATTGCTCGAAGCAAATGCTGGCCGAAAGCGACAGCGGCTTGTCTTTGGCAAACATCGAACGCACATATCCGGAAATGATATGTACGCCCTTGTCGTGAAACCGTCCGCTCAGGTTCGCTTCTCGCTCGATGTTGATCAGACCGGCCTTGCCTAGGCCCACGCTCGCCGTGATGCGCACCGGTTTGCCGAACGAATATCCGCCTATCTCCAGCACGCTCAAGCCGTTGACTTGGCCGATGCGCGCCCCTTGGAGATCCACCAGCAGGGTGTTCTCTTCAATCATTTCGCGGATCCGCGTCTCCACCAGGTTGTGCCGCTCGATCTTCGATGCAATCGCCGCGCGCACATGCGCCGCGCGCACTACATTCTCTCCGGCGGCCGCCGCGGCATAATTCGCTTCGCGTGCCAGGTCCGCGATATCCACGAATCGCGCCGTCACTTTATTCCGCCGTCCGGCCCGTCGCACGCCGTGCTCCAGAATCGCCGCAAACGCTCCACGGTCAAACGGAAACAAATTCTCTTTCTCGCTCAAGGTCCGCAGACGGCCGGCATACTCTTCGATCACCCGGTCGTTCATCGGCATTTCTTCGTCGAACTCCACCCGGACCTTGAAAATCTTCCGGAAATCCTCCTCGTACTCGTACAACAGTTCGTACAAGTCCCGGTCCCCAATCAAAATCACCTTCACGTTGATTTCGATGGGTTCCGGCTTCAGCGCTGTCGACGTAAACGGATAAAACGACTCGAACGGCTGAATTTCCAAGCGCGTGTGATTCATCGTCCGCTTCAGTGCGCGCCACACTCCCGGCTCCGACAGCGCTTCCACGGAGTACATGATCAGGAATCCGCCGTCGGCCCGCAGCAGCGAGCCACCCCGCAGATCCATGAAGTCGCTGGTCCACCCCCCGCGCGAATCGTACGCGCGCTGAATCGTGCCGAACAGATTCGTGTACGACGGCGTGGTCTCGAAAATCACTGGAGAGGAATCCTCATGGTTGTGCGCCAAAATCACGTTCACACCGTACACGCGGAACGGATCGCGTTCGGGCCCCGGCAGCTTTTGCGCCGCTTCGGGGGCTTCGTTCGGCTGCTCCTCCTCGCCCTCGCGCTCTTTGAACGGCCCCAAATTGTCCAGCACGTGATGACGCACTTCCTCGAGATAATCCGTTACGCCCTCGCCCGGATACTTTTCCTTTAACTCCTCGATTACGCCGTCGACCAGCACGGACGCCGCTTCCTGCTCGAGGTAACTCAATTCACTCGCCAGTTCTCGCGATAAGGTCAGCGTCTTCCGGTAGACCACCGTGAATTCCTGCCGGAACTGCTCGTACTTCCGCTCGATCTCCTCCGCCACCACGTTTTCCAGCTTGCCTTCGTGCACCATTTTCGAAATGTCCTCAATCGGCACCATCTGTCCTTCGAGCACCGGAAAAATCTCCGGCAACGCCACCGCTCCCACCTGCATGTGCCCCAACGCGAACTGGTCCCGCGCGATCCGCCGCGTGAAATCGTCCATCAAATCCTTTTCTCGCGACGAAAACCGCTCCACGATCCTTCCCTTCTGCCTCTGGAACGGTTCGCCTTCAAACACCTGCGGTATCCGCCGCCGCAGAAAATCGATCCCCGCCTGCATATCCTTCTTGAAATTGTTGGCGGACCCGCGCGGCAACGTCAGCAGCCTCGGGCGGTCCGGCAATTTGAAATTGTTCACATAGCAGCGGTCGAGCGATGGTTTCGTGACCGGGTGCAACTCTTCGATCATTTGCGCGATGGTCCCGCCGCGGCTGGTGCCCGCCAATCCGCACACAAAAACGTTGTATCCCGGCGCCGACAGCTCCACGCCCATCTTCAACGCTCGCAGCGCCCGGTCCTGGCCCACGAATCCTTCCCGTTTCTGCGCCTGCGCCGTCGTCTCAAACGGAATTCGCGACAGCTCACACCGCCAGCGCAGTTTCTCCGGGCCCAATTCCCGCGTCAGCACTTCCGTTCTGTCGCTGTTGCTCTTCATTCGAGCGCGTACTCTAGCACAGTGCACGTCCAGCAGGCTGTGAATTTACCCCACCTTTGGTCAAGCAGTTACGCAACTTGGTTTTCCACCACGGCTTGCTGCTCGCGGCGCTCCATGTAAACTCGAAACACGCCCAGCGCTGCCGCGACCACCGTAGGTCCTACCACCAAGCCCAAAAGTCCGAACGCATCCAACCCGCCGAGAATACTGATGAACAACAACAAATCATTCAAGCGCGTGCGATTCCTCAGCAGCAGCGGCCGCACGATATTGTCCGCCAAGGAGGCCACTCCCCCGCTGATAGCAAACACGATCAGTGCCCTGCCCCAATGCCCCTGCAGGATCAGCCAAATGGCTGCGGGAAACCAGACCAACGCCGATCCCACCACCGGCACGATAGAGAAAAACGCGATCAGCACCCCCATAAACACCGGCGCGCCTAATCCCGCCAGCTCGAACGCCACCCCTCCCAAAAATCCCTGGATTGCCGCGATCAACAACGCCACCGCCACGCTCGCGAAGATCAGGTCGCGCGACTCACTCAACATCTCGTCCTGAATTTTCCGCTCAAACGGAATCAGGTGCCGCGTCGCGCGCAGGATTTGCTGCCCATCCCGAAACACAAAAAACAGCGCGAACAGCAAAATGAACAGATTCACGAAAAACGCGAAAAGATTTTTCAGCAGGTTGCCCACTCGCGAGGCCACGTACGTCGCAATCGTTTCCACTCCCTGCCGCAGCGCTCCCGCGATATCCATATCCTGCATCGGCCCCGGCAGATGGTTGCGCACGAAATCCGCCGCCTTCTGTGGCAAAAGCGTGGTTCCCGAGCTTAGCGTCTCGCGAATTACCGACGACGCCTGCAACGCCTCCCGCGCCGCATACGCCAATGCCAGCAATACCGGCGCAATCAGCAACACCGTCACGCCTATCGTGCACAACAAAGCCGCCCCCGTCGCTGAACTTCGCTGCTCCAGCCGCTGGTAAACCGGGTAAAAGAAAATCGCCAACACCGCGGACCACGCCAGCGGTATCGCGAATGGCCCCACCACCAGAAATACCAGGTACCCCAACAGCAACAGCGCTCCGTAGGAAAGTACCGTAGTTAATCTGTCACTGGTTGTCGCGTTTCGGTTGGCTAACATCTTCGGCGGTATATAATCCATTTAGTTTCGGTGGCACGGGGTCTTTGTGGACCCACTAGGGTCACGCCTCCGCCCAGGGGAAGCCGCGACACGATGGTCTCATCGAAGATCCCTTTCAACTACCAGCAGGCGCGTCTTCTTGCTGTACTTGCTTTAATCAATTTTGTCAACTTTGCCGACCGCCAAGTGCTCAATCCCTTGGTTCCTCTTCTCCGCCAACACTTTAACGTCAGCGACGTGCAACTTGGCTCCCTGCAAATGGTCCTTCTGGTCGTCCTCGCGCTCGCCAGCATCCCCTTCGGCTACCTTGCGGACCGGTTCAACGAGCCCAAAATCATCTGCATTGGCGTGATGCTCTGGAGCCTCGCCGCCATCGGCAGCGGCCTGGCACCCACTTTCGCCATCCTGTTCTTCGCCCGCGGTATGGTCGGCATCGGCGAAGCCGCCTACGCGCCCGCCGCGCAATCCCTGATCTCCGATTCCTTCTCCGTCGAGCACCGCGCCCTCGCGCAATCCATCTTCGCTTCCGGCATGATTCTGGGGGGCATTTTCGGCCTGGCCCTCGGCGGCATTATGGGCGCGCGGCATGGCTGGCAACACGCCTTCCTCATCGTCGGGGCTCTCGGCATCATCCCCGGCCTTTCCGCGCTCAAACTCGAGGAACCGGCCCGCCGTCCGCGCTCGGAAGTGGTGGCCCTCAAAGAACTCCTGCGCGTCCCCGCCTTCGTCGCCATGATTGTCGCCGGCGTCTGCATCACCTTTTCGAGCGTTTCCTTCGTCACCTGGGGCATCGACTACGCCACCAACTACAAAAACTTCAGCATCCGCGAAGCGGCCCTCTCCCTCGCCGTCATCGCGCTTCTCTCCTCCGTCTTCGGCGCCCTTTGCGGCGGCTATTTCGCCGACCTGGCCCAGAAGCGTTTCGTCTATGGCCGCATCCTGGTCATCGCCCTGGCATTTTTGGCGGCCGCGCCGTTTCTCCTGCTGGCGATTCAGTCCGACGAGAAACTCATGGTCCTCGCCGGCTTCTTCGTAGCCATGTTCTTCATGTCGTGGTACCACGGCCCCACCACCGCGGTCCTGCACGACCTCACGCCACAACGCGCGCACGCTACCGCCATCGGCTTGTACATGTTCGCGACACAATTGCTGGGCGCGCTCGGGCCGTTGCTCATCGGCAAAGTTTCCGACATGAGCGATCTTCAGATCGGCTTGCAGGCCGCCACCGCCGTTATGGTCTTTGGCGCGCTCCTGCTCCTGCTGGTCATCTACTTCGTGCGGCGCGACGGCCTGCATCACCCGCGCCTCGCGTCCTTCCGTGCGGAAAACGGCATCGTTGCCACCAAAGCAACGATCTAGTTCGCTGGGCCGTCGCCGGTTGCCTCTGGTTGCGCGCGTCTTACTGCTTCTTCGCCGGGGCCTGCGCCTGGGGCGGTTGCTCGCTGCTCGGCGGCACCATCCCCTTGATGCGCATATACGTTGCCAGGTTCCCGTAATGCTCCAAATTGTGCATGTTGTTCACTTCCAACGCGCTAAACCGTGGCGCGTCGTTTCCGAACAACTTGATCATCTGCGCGCCCGTCGCATCCGTCATTGTGTCGTAGGCCTTATCGCAGTACGCAAACGCGGTGGTCAACGACGCGATCAGATCCGCCTTAGTCGTCTTGCTATGTTCAATGTCCAGCCCCGGATTCTTCTCACCGAGCGCGATCGAACAGAACAGGTACTGGGCATCGGCCAAATGCCCCACGATCTGCCCGTAACTCCGCACGGTATCCACCGGCTTGAATCCGTAATTCTCTTCCGGCATCTTCTGCGCCGACCGCATTAAAATGTCCTTCACCCTGGCGTAAGCCAGTTTGTTCCAGCTGGTGAGCGGATTCTCCGCGCTGACCGCCGGAGGCTGCGCCGTCTGGGGCCCCTTGTCCGGCGCTGCCTGACCCAACACCGCCGCTGCCGGCGCCAACACACACACCATTCCGAGCCGCACCAATGTTTTCATGGGCTTCCTCCTCCTGCCCTACACATACGCTCGGCCGCCCCAAATGTTTCAACGGTAATGAACCGATCGCGCCGCCACTTGCTATCCGGCCTCAAATCGCCGGTCGTTTCGGATTATCGATTACTGATAACGTAGAACGAATGACTTGCGTTGACATCCGCCCCGTCACCCCCGCCGACGCCGCGACCTGGGAACGTCTCCGCGCCGCACACTGGCCCGACGGCGCCGCCGACCACGGCCCGGAGATCGCCGCCTTCTTTGCCGGAACCGCCCACGAACCTGAAGCCGTCTTCCTCGCCGAACACAACGGTCACGCCGTCGCCGTGATGGAGCTCGCCATCCGCACCGATCTCCCGCCTCTGCCGAACGTAAAGGTCGGCTACGTGGAAGGCTTCTACATCGTCCCCGGATTTCGCGGACAGGGCCTCGCCCGCCAGCTTCTCCGCTTCGCGCAAGACTGGGCCCGCGCGCAGCATTGTCCCGCCTTCGCCTCCGACCGCGCCGGCCGCCTGATCCGCGATCCCCAATATCGCCTCGATTAATCTCTCGCGGCACAGCCGCGCTTGGCGGTGCTCGGTTTCTCCGGACGTTTCGTCTTACCACCGCTCGCGAATAGGTAGCGCCGTGTGCCGCGCCGGTATTTCGTGCTTCCTTATTCTTGCTTGGAATTCCTCGCGTACCATTTCCCGCCAACCCACGACTGCGGCAGCGCCAGCAGCACCAACGCCAGCGGATACCAGTGCGGCCCCAAATTCCGGTTCCACGTGGCGACCGCACCCAGGGTAGCCAGCACCATCCCAATGCCTCCGCCGATCAGCGCGTGCTTCATCGGACGGTACGGCGCCAGCCTCGCGGTCAGGTAGCTGCCCAGGATGCCGAAGACCACCCGGTACGCTGTGGCCAGCAGCAGCGGTTTGTCCGGCGTGTATTCGCCGAGCGGCGGAAACACTCCTCGCTTGTGCAGCCACGCATCGGTCACCAGCGTGAGCCCGACCACCAACACGAACCCTGCGAAAATCGCCCACACGCTTTGACCGAGCCGGCGAGGTTGCGCGGTTGTACCTGGCAGCGAAGACATTCGGTGGCTCCCGACCTGCGAGCGTGGGAAACGAGGTCCTGCCATCCTACTACTTTTTACTTTTCGTTTTGCACCTCTATTGTTGGCTCTTGAGAACCAAAACTTCCCCGAACCCATGACCGGCCCAACACAAATGCGTACGATGGACTTGCACTACCAGGACCCGCGCCTAGTTTCGCGAGACTCTTTCAAA
>Ga0306926_10002798_pt1 | contig 17850 bp, 19 predicted proteins | sample flu12Cox44000178_FD_203759 | JGI IMG/M metagenome (GOLD analysis project Ga0306926, IMG submission 203759) | Lab enrichment of tropical soil microbial communities from Luquillo Experimental Forest, Puerto Rico - flux8day.12C.oxic.44.000.178 (v2)... | ecosystem: Environmental > Terrestrial >... | reverse complement strand
CCGCAACGGAAAGACGAATGTCAGAACCGGGACACCAGTGCGGCGGATTTGCCATTCGCGTCAACCTCGCCCCGAGTCCTCATGGCGAATGTCAAATCCGGACCGCACTGGAATCCTGTTTTTGCTGGCGTCCTTTTGGTTCTGAGATTCGTAAAGCGCTCGCCGCAACGGAGGGACGAATGTCAGATTTGCGGGTCTCGCACCGGTAACGTTCTCTTAAGACTAAAAAGCGCCCCGCGAGAGGCCTTAACAACCCCTTAACTTAAAAGTCTCGATAAATCCTGTCGACAAAGGATGGAATTCCGTAACCACGCCGGTCGTCACGACGCGCCTTTTTCGCGACTGAAATGTTCGATCGCGGCGATTGTGTTGGGGAGAGTGAGGGATGAGCAGGATCGCTTTGGGCGCGGCGGCGCTGATTGCCGCGATCTGGACGACATCGGTTGAAGCAGCCGATCTCTATTATGGATCGCGCGGCCCGTACACCGTCAACCAGCCGCTCAACATGTACAGCTGGGCAGGGCCCTATCTCGGCGGAAATCTTGGTTGGGCCTGGGGCTCCGTCGACAATAACGTGACCAGGCCGTCGGGTTTCGTGGGTGGCGTGCAGGCCGGCTATAACTTCCAGACCGGGCCCTGGGTGTTTGGCGTCGAAGGCGACCTCCAGGCGAGCGGCGCCTCCGATACCTTCGCTCCGTGGAAATTCTCCAATCCATGGTTCGGCACGGTACGCGGCCGCGCCGGCTATGCGTTCAACAACATCCTGTTCTATGGCACCGCGGGTCTTGCTTTCGGCGAATTACGCGGCGAGACGTTCGGCCTCTCGGAGACCCACACCAACGCTGGCTGGACCGCAGGCCTTGGCGCCGAGTTCGGTCTCACGCCGAACTGGAGTACAAGGCTCGAGTTCCTCTTTGTCGATCTCAACGACAACAACTTCACCGTCACCGGCGTTCAAAACGGCTATCGCTTCGGGCTGCTTCGCGCCGGGGTGAACTATCGGTTCTGAGAGCAACAAGAAAATCAGCCGCAAATTTCCCGGCCGCGCCACGGCCGGGATTTTTTTGTTAAAGCGTTTTCGAGCGAAGTGGGAACGTCCTTCGCGTGAAAAATACGCGTCGAGCTTTCAATCGTTTTCGGGACGCCGTGACGACCCGCTCGCCTCAACAGGACGCGCTGAAAAAGAAATTGGTTCTCTGAGACGCCTGAAAATCGAAACGGCTCAGGAAGAAATCACAAGATTGACCGCCTTGGGGCCTTTGCCCTTCTTGTCCGGTTCGACATCAAATGTAATACGTTGTCCTTCGGTCAGATCCTTCAACCCGGCACGCTCCACAGCCGTGATGTGGACGAAAACATCGCGTCCGCCGTCATCGGGCTTGATGAAGCCATAGCCGCGTTCTCCGTTGAAGAACTTGACCGTACCAGTCATGGCCATAGGGAAACCTCCCCGCATTGCTCCGCCGCTACGCCAACGCGTATCGGTGGGTCGGATATTCGCTGTCGGAAGTCTGGCCACCCGGCGGTTCGGCGATGAACCTCGATCCGCCACAAAATAATAAAAGAGGCCTTCACTCCGCCGCTACCATTCGCGGAAGCGGAACGTAAAGCCGATCCCAATGGCTTGAGCATAATACGGTTCCCGGCAAATTGCCTATCGGACTTTTAGGGCCACCCCGCGCCGAGCTGGCCAAGGTTTAGGCGCCGCCACGTCCCGGTTCGGACATTCGTCTTGCGGCGAGGGTTTTTGCGACTGTCCGAACCAAGGGACACTCGCAAATATAAGATTCCAGTGCGGTTTTGGATCATTCGCGATGAGGGCTCGCAGCGATACTGCAGCCAATGTCAGATCGACCCCACCAGCCTCCACCGGCCGGCGCCGCCCTGGCCGAGCGGCTTTTCAAGTTCGGGGAGGATGGCCTTGAGTTCTCCCATCAGCGTCCACGGCGGATTCACCGCCAGAAGACCTGCCGAGGTCAGAGCGCTCCCTGGCCTGTCAGGCGCGACGCTGAACTCGAGGCGCAGGCATTTTCCGGGAGGCCTCGCGCCTCCTACCACTTGGGCGACTTGCCGTGCCAATTCTTCTGCGACCCGGCGGCTTTTGACCGGGTACCACAGCAGGTAGCTGCCGGTCGGCCATTTCACGAAGGCTTCCGCAAAGCCTGTCGCGAGCCGTTCAAATTCGTCCTTCTGCTCGTACGGCGGGTCGATCAGGACGAGACCGCGCCGCTCTTTCGGCGGTACGAAGGCCGGCAATGCGATCCAGCCGTCGAGTTCGACCACGCGGGCCTGGCGGTCGCGGCGCAGCGCCTCAATCAGCCTCTTGTGCGCTTTCGGCTCGAGCTCGCATGCAGTCAGCCGGTCCTGCGGCCGCAGCAGGGCCCGCGCGATCAGTGGCGAACCGGGATAGGCCTGGAGCTCGGCGCCAGGCGGATTGAACGCCCTGACGATGTCGAGATAGGGTTTCATGAGCGCCGCAGTGGTTTGCGAGAAGCGCGCCTGCATGATGCGGGCAATGCCGGTGAGCCATTCGCCCCCGCGTTGGGCCTCTTCACCGGTCAAATCATAGACCCCGGCGCCGGCATGGGTATCGATTGCGCGAAACGCGGCCTGCTTCTCCTGCAAATAAAGGAGAATGCGCGTCAGCACGATGTGCTTGAGGACGTCGGCAAAGCCACCGGCGTGAAAGGCGTGGCGGTAGTTCATGGACGAGGGGTTAGCACGCCATCGCCAGTCAGGCGAAGCAATCCACGGCTGGCTACTGGAGTGGATTTGGCATTCGCTACCCAACCAGCCGCGGGTTCGAGCGCGAATGTCAAATCCTAAACTCCACTAGAATCGTATGTTTGCGAGCGGTCCTTTGATTCCATCATTCGCATGGATTGCCTGAGCGGCTTTCGCTGGCTCGGAAATGACGCCAGGCTGCGGTTTGCGAACGCGCTCAACCGCCGCGAACCGGTGGCATCAGGACCTGGTCGCGCCGGCAGGCGCGGCGATCGATCTCATCGCAGGCGCGGAACTGCAAATCCTTGCTCATGCAGATGCGCACCTCGCTCAAGCGCGACCTGTTGCAGGTGACGGCGATCGCGGCGTTGGAGAGGCCGGGATTGACCTTGACGAAAGCATCTTCGATTTCTGCCGGCGAAACGGTCTTCGGATCGGATAATTCGATGAATTCAGGGGGAATCTTCACTGCCGCGCGCGCCTTGCGGACGGTCTCGAAATAGGCGCGTGGTGAAAGCCCCGAACAGGTACCGTGCTTGTCCCACTCGTTGAAGATCAGCCCGGGGGCCGGCATCAGATCAAGCATGGACGTCATGATGTTGCGGTCGAGCCGCCGCGCCGGTCGTTCGCAATAATTCGGAAAGCCGTGCTCGTATTGCGGCCACAGGCCGTGGACCACGAAGGAAAACGGTCGCCCGCCGCACTGGGCCTGTTGTGAACGTCCGCTATGGCCACGTTCGGCTGCCTCTTCGCAGAACGATGGCGACCACGACAGCGACAGTACGTAGAAATCAAATTCACCCGGGGCGTTCTGCCGGCGATCCTGCGCCCAGGCTGTATCCGCCGCGGCGGTCCCGATGACCGCCGCACCAAGCAGGACGGCGGCAGCCAAAATTCGTCTCATCCAACCCGATCGAAACCCAGACATGGTGATGCCCTCACTCCACAACCTGTACTTGAAGCTTAGCATTCAGGAGGAACATTTCAAGAACAAAATGCGCGCGTGTCAACGACAGACGGCGCGCTGCTGGGTGGAAAAGCGAAAAATCGTCGTCGAATCAGGGCCCGGCTGCCTTGCAGGCAGGGTTATAGGCCCAGTTGCGGTCGAGCCCGGTGACACACCATTCAACGCCCTGGTTGTAGCCGGCGAAGCCGCCATCCTCGATGATCGAGTAATGTACGCGGCGCACCCTGCCGTCGTTCAGCATCACGTCACCGCTGCAATAGCGGCGTGGGATGTTATCCGATTGCCAAGGCCGGAACGCGGTCTCGTGGATCCGGCCGTAGGCCGTGATCCGCAAGGAGGAATTCCAGAATGCGCTCTCCTTCTCCTGGAATTGCGAGGTGATGGTACCGAGCGCGGATTCGCAAGGTGCGACCCGGCCATCGTATTTCGGGCCCGACAGCCAGAAATTCAGCTCCAGCGGATTGGCCGCCTCGGCCGCCTGGCCGAACACAAACAGGCCGAACAGTGCGCCAAGCGCCACGTTCAGGCTGGTCTTTCTGGCAATGGAGAGGAGGTCGCGCATGGTCGGTCGCCGCTTGTGTGCAGGGCTTCGGACTGGTGATCGAACATCGCAAACCGTGCCGCGAAGCCCCGTCGAGGTCAAGTGCAACGCGGCAACACCTGCCAATTACTCAATGTCCGGCCCTCCGCTGTTCTTTTCACGGCAAACGATGCGCTTTAAGGTAGCTCGCGAGCAAATTGGAGCAAGCGATGCGAATCACCGGGGCCCTGAGTCTGATCGCCATTTGCGGCATGTTGGCGGGCACGCCGGTGCGCGCCGATATTTTCAATTACGTACCGCCGTTCAAGGGCAACGATACCGGCGGCATCATCGCCTATGAACTGGCCCAGCGGGTCGATGCCCGGCAACTCGCCGTCGATCATTGTGCGTCGTACGGCAAGGTGGTGAAATTTCTCGCTGTCGACCCGCACTATGGCGGTTATGTCTCGTTTTCCTGTCGCTGGGTGCCGTATGGCGCCAATGAACGTCCACTGTACACCAAGTACTGAGCCGGGCTCTGTACCGGTCACGCCTTCTCGCAAAGCCGAATTGACCAGCGCGGAGCGCGGAGCATGAGGCGGCCGCTCGTTCTATTCTGTCTGGCAGCCTCTCTCATGATGGTGGGGTTCGAGGCGTGCGCGGCGGATTTACCGCTCCGCAAGCCGGGCCTCTGGGAGATGAAGGTCGTGCGGACCGGCTCGCCGGTACCGGAGATGGCGATGCAGCAATGCACCGATGCCACCACCGACAAGGACATGGCGACCGCGTTCTCGCCGATGGGAAAGGAAATCTGTTCCAGGCGCGACATCCAAAAGACCGCAACCGGCTATGTCAGCGACTCCGTCTGCAGCGTGGCGGGAATATCGATGACGTCGCATTCGGAGATCACCGGCGATTTCAATTCCGCCTACACCGTCAAGACGATCACGCATTCAGAACGCGTCATCGCCGGCCTGCCGGCGGATACCACGGCAACGGTGGAGGCGAAATGGCTCGGAGCCTGCAAGGCTGATCAGAAGCCCGGCGACATCGTGATGCCCGGCGGCTTCAAGCTCAACATCAAGGACGCGGAAAAGCTCAAGGGCCTGTTGCCGAAATAGAAGGCTGGAGCGTTTTCAAGCGAAGTGGATACCGATTCGCGTAAAGAAAACGCGTCAAACAAAAAGCTAGAGCTTCGGTTCTGATTCAATCAGAACCGATTATGCTCTAAACCGGTACCCGCACCGCGGCGCGCAGTCCGCCCATCGGACTGTCGCCAAGCGTGATGTCGCCGCCATGAGAACGCGCGATATCGCGCGCGATCGCCAACCCAAGACCGGTGCCGCCTTCGTCCTGGTTGCGGGCATCGTCAAGCCTGAGGAACGGCTTGAACACTTCCTCGCGCATCGTAGGCGGAATACCCGGCCCGTCGTCGTCGACCGTCACGGTCAGATAACGGTGATCGCGATGGCCGGTAATCGAAATCGCGTTGCCGTGCCGTGCGGCATTCGACACCAGGTTGGCGAGGCAGCGCTTGAACGAGGCCGGCTTCACCGTCACGACCGGGAGTCCGTGGAAGGCCACGGTCGCAGCATGGCCGTGGCGCTCGGCGTCGCTGCGCAGTTCCTCCAGCGCCTGGGCCATGTCGGTCGGCTGCGCCTGCTCGCCGGTATCGCCGCGCGCGAACGCAAGATAAGCCTCCAGCATGCCCGACATCTCGTCGACATCCTTGCGCATGGCGTCGACTTCCGGACTGTCCCCGATCAGCGCCAATTCGAGCTTGAAGCGGGTCAGGATGGTACGCAGGTCGTGTGACACGCCTGCCAGCATCGCGGTGCGCTGTTCGATCGAACGCTCGATGCGCGATTTCATCTCGATGAAGGCTTGCGCGGCGCGACGCACTTCTCGCGCCCCGCGGGGACGGAAGTTCGGCGCCTCGCGGCCCTTGCCGAAACTCTCGGCCGCATCGGCCAGGCGCAGGATCGGCCGGATCTGGTTGCGCAGGAACAGCACCGCGACGATCAGCAGGATCGACGAGGTTCCGACCATCCAGAACAGGAAGATTTCCGAATTCGAGGCATAGGCTGCGCTGCGCTGGGCGAAGATTCGCATCACCGCGTCATCGAGTTGGATGCGGATTTCGACCAGGTTCGAGCGACCGACGGTGTCGATCCAGAACGGCCTGGCGATCTGCCGTCCGAGCTGGCGCGACAGCGTCTGGTCGAGCAGCGAGAAGAACGGCTTTGGGCCGGGCGGCGGCATGTCGTCGACGGGCAGGAAATCGACCAGCAGTCCCAGCCGTTGCTGGGCGATGCGCCGCAGTTGCGCGCGGTCCCTGTCCTGCGGATAGATTTTGTAGACGTCGATCAGTGCCGCGATGTCCTGCACCACCGCGGCGGAAAGATGCCGCGTCACCGTGTTCCAGTGCCGCTCCATGAACACGAACGCCACCACCGATTGCAGCACCACCATCGGCACGATCATGATCAGGAGCGCGCGGGCGTAGAGCCCGGTCGGCATCCAGCTCTTGAACGCATTCCCCATCCAGCCGTTGGCCGCCGAAACGCGTCCTGCGGCGGTGCGGATCAGCGTGAGGCCGGTATCGAGTGGAGCGGATTTGACGTTCGCCACCCACTTGCCGCGATTTCCGGATGCGAACGTCAAATCCAAAGCTCCACTCGAATTAAAGGTTTGCTAGTGCCCATAACTTTCCGAAGTTCGCGAAAGCTGGATGCCGCGAGGGAGCGCGAACTTCGGAAAGTGGGCACCAGCGGGCTCATGGGCTCAATTTATCCGACAGGATCAGGCCAGGCTCAAGGCGAAGCGACCAGACGATAGCCGATGCCGCGGACCGCCTGCAGGAACAGCGGGTTCGCCGGGTCGCGTTCGATCTTGCGGCGAAGGCGATTGATCTGCACGTCGACCGCGCGCTCGTTGACCGTGCCGCCACCGGTCAGACCGCTGCGCGGCACAGTCTCGCCGCGCGCAAGCGCAAGAATGCGCAGCATGTCGCGCTCGCGGTCGGTGAGGTGCACGGTCTCCTCGCCCTGGCGCAGCTCGCCGCGTTCCAGATGATAGACGTAGGGTCCAAACGCGATTTGCTCGAGCGTCTCCACGGGAGGGGGTGCGGAGCGCTTGAGGATGTTGCCGATCCGCAGGACCAGCTCGCGCGGCTCGAACGGCTTGGCGACATAGTCGTCGGCACCGATCTGCAGGCCCTCGATCCGGCTCTCGGCCTCATGGCGCGCCGTCAGCATCACGATCGGCACCGATGACGAGCTTCGGATGAATCTCACCAGATCGAAACCGGTTTCGCCGGGCATCATCACGTCAAGGATCAACAGGTCGAAATTCAGGCCGTTGAGCTTGGCACGGGCGTCCTTTGCGCTCATCGCCGTGGTGACGCGGTAGCCTTCGCCAGAGAGAAAGCGCGACAGCAGATCGCGGATGCGGCGGTCGTCGTCGACCAGCAACAGATGCGGGGCATCGTCGGCCGGCTTCAGGCGCGTTCGTGCGACGGTTGCAGCCTCGGCCACCATTATGATTCCTTTGCCTTCGCGGTCGTGTTGCCGGTTCCAAAAATGGCCTCCAGCACCTTGTCGGGATCGTCGCGATCGATCATCGCGCGCAGGAACTGGCGGATCGCCTCCGCACCCGCCGGTCCGACGTCGCGCAGCGCGCGGTTCAGCCTTGCGGTTTGCAGGCCAGCCAGCCTTGCGACCAGCGCCTCGCCCTTGGCGGTGGCAAAAAGAAGCCGTTGCCGACGGTCGTTATTGCCGGCCTTCTGCACGATATATCCTTCGTCGAGGAGCTGCTTGAGTACCCGTCCGAGCGATTGCTTGGTGATACGCAACACGTCGAGGAGATCGGCCACTTTCAGCCCGGGATAGCGATAGACGAAATGCAGCACGCGGTGGTGTGCCCGGCCGAAGCCGAAGGCTTCGAGTTCGTGATCGGCATCGCCGACGAAATCGCGATAGGCAAAGAACAGCAGCTCAATGATGTCCCAGCGCAGGTCAGCCAGCGGCCCACGTCCTTCGTTGCCCCTCGAATCGACGGCGGTGGAGGATGCGGGCCTTGAGAAATTTATGTCAGCCATATTGACATATATTGGGTTCAATGTTACAAAACAGCCAGCCACGACGAAATATTAAGTCGCTTCGATCGTGCCGAGGTTCCGGGCAGTCAAGGAAAGCCAAAAGGAGCTGCGGAGCCGCGAATCTGTTGACCATATGATTGTCGAGCGGCATCTCGGCAAACATACTGGACTTCCGCATTCCACAAAAGCGTGTCCTGAGGGCGTGCGGCTGTGGTAACCGGCCGAAAGGCGGGCGAGGCTGAAGTCCAACGAACCAGGCAGTGCCGCGGCGTGGTGTGCATCGCGCCTAATCCGGGAGAGAGGCCATGGCGGTTTCGTTAGATAGATCTGCCCGAAATCGGGACAGTGGGCCCGGAGAAGTCGGGCCGGGTGCAGAGATCGCGCCGGTTTCGACAGCGGGAAGCAAGACAATGAGCGTGAAATTCGAAATCCAGCCGGCGGCGAATCCGACATCCGAAAAGGAGCGCGCGGCAAAGCTCGCGGACCCGGGCTTCGGACGGATTTTCACCGATCACATGGCTTTGGTCCGCTACAATCAGACACAGGGGTGGCATAGCGCACGCGTCGAGTCCCGCGCGAACTTCCCGCTCGATCCCGCCACAGCCGTCCTGCACTACGCGCAGGAGATTTTCGAAGGCCTCAAGGCCTATAAGCGCGATGACGGCGGGGTGAACCTGTTCCGCCCCGACGCCAATGCCCGGCGCTTCCGGAGTTCGGCTGAGCGCATGGCCATGGCGCCGCTGCCCGAGCCTGTCTTCATCGAAGCGGTCGAGCAGCTCGTGCGCATCGACCGCGCCTGGATGCCGGGCGGCGAGGGCAGTCTGTATTTGCGGCCCTTCATGATCGCAAGCGAGGTCTTCCTCGGTGTGAAGCCTTCCGCGGAATACATCTTCGCGGTCATCGCTTCACCGGTCGGCTCATATTTCAAGGGCGGACCTGCGCCAGTGTCGATCTGGGTATCGGAGAATTACACGCGCGCCGCGATCGGCGGCACCGGCGCTGTCAAATGCGGCGGCAATTACGCTGCGAGCCTGCGCGCGCAGGCCGAGGCCATCGATCACGGCTGCGATCAAGTCGTGTTCCTCGATGCGGTCGAGCGCCGCTACGTCGAGGAACTCGGGGGCATGAACGTCTTCTTCGTGTTTGACGACGGTTCGCTCTCGACGCCGCCGCTCGGCACCATCCTGCCGGGCATCACCCGCGATTCGATCATCGCACTCATGAAGGATTCGGGCACGCGAGTGCGCGAGGAGGCCTACACGATCGACCAGTGGCGCGCGGATGCCGCCAGCGGAAAACTGAAAGAAGCCTTCGCCTGCGGCACGGCGGCCGTCATCTCCCCGATCGGCAAAGTGTGTTCGGCGAGCGGCGATTTTCTCATCAGCGGAGGCCAGGCCGGCCCCGTCGCCATGGGGCTGCGCAAGAAGCTGATCGGCATCCAGTACGGCCGCGCTGCCGACCCGCACAACTGGATCAGAAAGGTGCTGTGAGCGGCTCCGGAACGGCAACTAACGTTGTCATGGCCGGGCTTGACCCGGCCATCCACGTCTTCGCTTCCACTATTTCATAAGACGTGGATGCCCGGGACAAGCCCGGGCATGACCAAGCCATTTTGATCCTTCGGTCCGGGTTGCCGCCATGCTTCTCGGCTGATACCAACGCGCCCCAAGCCTTTGCAAACCCAGATGGCCGAGAAACCGAAAAAGCCGCAAAAGCTCAAAGCCCGTCTGCCGCGCGGGCTCGCCGATCGGGGTCCCGCCGAGATCGCGGCGGCGCGCGCGATGCTGGAGAAGATCCGCAGCGTCTACGAGCGTTACGGCTTCGAGCCGGTGGAGACGCCGGCGTTCGAATATACCGACGTGCTCGGCAAATTCCTGCCCGACCAGGACCGACCCAACGAGGGCGTGTTCTCGCTCCAGGACGACGACGAGCAGTGGATTTCGCTGCGCTACGATTTGACCGCGCCGCTGGCGCGTTACGTCGCGGAAAATTTCGATTCCCTGCCGAAACCCTATCGCAGCTATCGCGTCGGCTACGTCTACCGCAACGAAAAGCCGGGTCCGGGACGTTTCCGCCAGTTCATGCAGTTCGACGCCGACACCGTCGGCTCGGCGTCTCCGGCTGCCGATGCCGAGATGTGCATGATGGCGGCCGACACGATGGAGGCGCTCGGCATCCCGCGCGGTTCGTATGTGGTGAAGGTCAATAACCGCAAGGTGCTGGATGGCGTGATGGAGAGTATCGGCATCGGCGGCGATCAAAATACCGGCAAGCGGCTCACAGTGCTGCGTGCGATCGACAAGCTCGATCGCCTCGGCGAGCATGGTGTGCGTGAATTGCTGGGTGCGGGGCGCAAGGATGAAAGCGGCGACTTCACCAAGGGTGCGGAATTAGCCACCGAGCAGATTGACATAGTCAGCGACTTCCTCGCTGCAACCAACCAGAGCCATTTTGAGCCAACTGCGCAGCTCCGTCATTTGGCGTTTCAAGACGAGCATGTCGATGAGCAGGGCTGGGCATACTCCAATCTCCACACAATTACTGGCTTATCGACATTTGTTGGCGACTCGAAAACTGGCCAGCAAGCAATCCGTGAATTGGAGGAGATTTTCGAGTTTTTGCCGGATGTCGGCTATGGCTCAAAACGCATTCGGTTCGATCCTTCCGTCGTGCGCGGCCTCGAATATTACACGGGTCCCGTCTACGAAGTAGAACTTCTGCTCGACACCAAGGACGAGAAAGGCCGCCCCGTGCGTTTCGGCTCGGTCGGCGGTGGCGGGCGTTATGACGGCCTCGTCTCCCGTTTTCGTGGCGAGGTCGTTCCGGCGACCGGGTTTTCCATCGGCGTCTCGCGGCTGCAGGCCGCGCTCATGCTGCTGGGCCAGCTCGACACCCGTCCCGAATTCGGTCCCGTGGTCGTGACCGTGTTCGACCGCGATCGCATCGGCGACTACCAGACGATGGTCGCGAACTTGCGAAATGCTCCTCTTGATCCGGCAAAGCCGGATGGTCCTCGCATCCGCGCCGAACTCTATCTCGGCAACCCGAAGAACATGGGCAATCAGCTCAAATATGCCGACCGCCGCAACTCGCCTTGCGTGATCATCCAGGGTTCGGATGAAAAATTGCGCGGCGAGGTGCAGATCAAGGACCTGATCGAGGGCGCCCGGGCCGCTGCAGCGATTGCGTCCAATCAGGAGTGGCGCGAAACCCGGCCTGCGCAATTTTCGTGCAAGCAAGACGAACTTGTCGCCAAAGTGCGGGACGTACTGGCGCGACACGATGTGAAATGGACGTAGTCAATCCTAATCGTCACGGCCGGCATGCAGGACGGGCGTCACCAGACGTGCGCAGATGTCTTATTGTGCGCTGGTCCTTGTCTGACAGGAAAATCACGGATGGCCCGAGCAAGCGCGGCCATTTCGAACACAGGAAGTAAAGAGGGAGTCCAAAAATGCCTGAAATCACGATCAGCATGGCCGCCGGCCGCACCGAGGAGCAGAAGGTCGGCATGATGCGCGACATCACCCAGGCGCTGGTGAAGAATCTCGGCGTCGATGCCGACAATGTCGTGATCCAGATCAACGAGGCGCCGCTGATCCACAAGATGAAGGGCGGCAAGACCTTCGTCGAGCGCGCGGCTGCGGCGAAGAAATAGGACCCGCTTCCTTCTTGTGGTCGTCCCCGCGCGCGCGGGGACCCATACCCGCCGGCGCCAGGTTTTACGCTGGCTGGCACCTGCAGCTCATATGATCAATTGTGGTTATGGGTCCCGGCTCGCGCGGAGCCTGTCTTCGGGCGGCGCCTGGCGCCGACCCGTTGGCTTGGCCGGGACGACGGTGAGAGAGCATACGCCTCGGAGCCTTCATGGACGCACGCGATGTCGTCAAAATTGGCATGAACGCCGAACGAAACCTGATCGTGCCGGTCGAGCGGACGGTCGGGCATTTCGTCAAGGGCATGCCGATGGTCTACGCGACGCCGATGATGATTTTGGAGATGGAGCTTGCTTCCGCCGACGCCATCAAGCCCTGCCTTGAACCGGGCTGGGTCACGGTCGGCACCGAGGTCGATGTCCGCCATCTTGCCGCAACGCCGATCGGTGCGCCGGTGCGCACTACCGCGCGGGTGATCGCGGTGGAACGACGCTTGATCCGCTTCGAGGTCGAAGCGTTTGATGACAAGCGCCGCATCGGCGAAGGCCGCCACACCCGCAGCCTCGTCAATGTCGAGAGCTTTACCAGGCGCTTCGGCGGGGGTTAGGTCGTCATTGCGAGGAGCGAAGCGACGAAGCAATCCAGATTGCATATGCGGAGCGGCTGGATTGCTTCGCTTGCGCTCGCAATGACGTGCTACTTCGCCAGTTCCTTCGAGCGTCGTGTTGCGGCAGCGACCGCGCGCGTCAACAGCGATTGCAGGCCTCCAGCTCCCATCAGCACTTCGAGTGCCGCCGTCGTTGTGCCGCCGGGCGAGGTGACATTTTGACGCAAGCTCGCCGCCGAAAGATCGGAGCGGCGCAACAATTCGCCTGCGCCTGCCAGCGTTTCGCGCGCAAGCCTGGTTGCAAGTTCCTCGGGTAGTCCGGCTGCGACGCCCGCACGGGCCAGTTCCTCGGCCAACAGGAAAACATAGGCGGGACCGGAACCGGAAACCGCGGTCACCGCGTCCATCAAACCCTCATCCTCGACCCACTCGACCGCGCCGGTGGCGCGCAGCAAGGCGTCCGCGATCGGGCGCTGCGCGTCGCCGACGTTTTTGGCCGCCACGGCAACGGTGATACCGCGGCCGATCGCGGCCGGCGTATTCGGCATCGCGCGCACGACATTGCCGCCGATCGCGTCCACGACCGAAGCAATGGTCATTCCGGCCATGATCGACACGACCAGCGTGGCTGGACCGACGAAGGGTTTTAGACCCGGGCCGGCCTCGCGAAACGCCTGCGGCTTGAGCGCAACTACCAGCACTGCGACATCGCCGATGTCTGTCGGGGAAGGATTGAGGCGCACGCCCTTGGCCGTCAGTGCGCGGATGTCGTCGGAAGGCTGCGGCTCGACCACCGCGAGGCGCCTGGCATCCAGTCCCTGCGCCAGCCATCCCGACAGCATGGCGCCGCCCATCTTGCCCGCGCCCGCGAGCACGACGGTACCCGAGATATCCGGTAGGGCACTAGCGGAGTTCAAGGCCATCACCACGAATGCTTCGGTCGTCGCTGCGAAAGCAGAGACCTTTAACCACGGCCGTTTCTATTGAAACGGTGAACAGGTCACAAGCGCTTTGCTTAAGCCTCGGCTGCACAGCATATGGGTCCCTGCTTTCGCAGCGACGACATCGAATACGAAGCGTAGGCCGTTTACCTACGCCTGGCCCTCGGTATCGAACATCGCCGCGGTCATCGCCTCGGGTGCGGATTTGCCAGCCCAGACCACGAACTGGAACGACGGGTAATAGCGTTCGCAGGCATGGACCGCACTCACCAGCATGGTCTCGCACTGGGCGCTCGATGCCGCCATGCCGCCCGGCAGCACCAGCGCCTGGCGGTACATGATCATGCCGGTGTGGGTCCAGATGTCGAAGTGCCCGACCCACAATTGCTCGTTGATCGAGGCGATCAGCCGTTGCACTTCGGCCCTGCGCGGTTCCGGAATCTTCATGTCGAAGGCGCAGGCCAGATGGAGTGCCTCGATCTCGCCCATCCAGGTGAAAGAGAGCTGGTAATCGGTCCAGTCGCCCTTGGAGACGATCGTGACCTCGTCTTCGCCAGAGCGTTCGAACGGCAGATTATTGTTCGCGGCGAGATCCTCGACCACCGCGAGCGGATTATTCGGGGAATCGATGATGCCTTCGAGGAGGGACATGCCGTCTCGACCTTGCCTTTACGGATACGAGGTTGATACGCACGCGGCACGCCAACACGCGCTCGCGTCGCTGCCGATTGCAGTTCCCTGATGGTCCAACCTGCGTCAGGATCGGGGCTTGCCGGGATGAAGTGATGTGATTTGCGGAATCCGCGCAACCGCACGCGGAGTCCATCCACAGGCAAAGCTCCGATCTTTCCACAGTCTGTTCGAGGTCGTTAACTTTTGCTTAACTCCTGCGGCTAGAACAAACCGGAATCGGATTCGTTCGACGCCCAAATCGTTAATTTTTCTCGGCCCGGATCAGGGCTAAGCGTGATCCGGAACCAAAGCGCCGACGCTCGTGCGCGACCGCAAACCGCCTTTTGCGCGCGAGGAGAGGATCGCGTGTACGATGGGGCCACGCGCATGCCCAATTCGCGCAAAGCTGGATCGATTGCGGCGCGCTGGCCTCGGATCGTTTCTGGTGCGCCATGCTGACATTCGCAAAAATTGCCGCCGAAACCTGGAGCGAATGTTAGAATTGGACCATGAGAAGAGGGACGCCATGAATCAGACCTCGCAGGAGCCTGACGCAAAAGACCCGTCCGATGTCCAGGCCACGTCCGAAGCGGTCGGGCAGGCTGCCGAGCACCCGCGCTTTGCAAGGCCGCAGCGCATCGCCTTTGTGCAGTCGGCCTGGCACCGGGAAGTGGTCGCGGAGTGCCGCCTCGCTTTCCTCGCCGAGATCGAAGTGCGCCATATTCCGCGCGCGCAAGTCGACGTGTTCGAGGTGCCGGGCTCGTTCGAGATCCCGCTGCACGCGCAGCTCCTCGCCAAGACAAGACGCTATACCGCCATCGTCGCGGCAGGACTTGTGATCGACGACGAATACATCGCCGAGACCGTGATCAAGGCGTTGATGGATGTGCAGCTGCGCACCGAAGTGCCGGTTTTCTCTGCCGTGGTGACGCCGGAGCAATTCCACGAGACCGCCGCGCATTTTGACTTCTTCCGTAAGCATTTTGCGGTCAAGGGTGTCGAGGTCGCGGAGGCCTGCGCTAAAACGCTGCTCAGCCTGGAGCGGTTGCGCGGGCAGGTCGCGGCCGGCATCATCGGGTGAGGCGAGACAGAATTGTCATTTCCGCCTGCGCGCCTATAAACTCAAGGCCGGGAGGAGGCCGGCCCGTGGAGACGGGCGGCCGAGAAGATCATGTTCGAAGGACACGATCCCTATCTCGTCGCGCTCTCGGTGGTGATCGCGATCCTGGGAGGCTTTACCGGTTTCGGCCTTGCGGCGCGCATCCGCACGATGCCGGGCGTGAGCCGTCGAGTGCTGCTGTCCGGCGCGGCCGCCTTCCTCGCCGTCGGAATCTGGACCATGCACTTTGTCGGCGTGCTGGCGGCACCGATTCCCGCCGACGCCGGCTATCTGGTGCTTCCCACCCTCGTTTCATTTTTGATCTGTGCGCTCGTGGTCGGCGTATCCTTGTTCTTTGTCAGCGTCGGCGAGCCGTCGGACCGGCGCGTGTTCTCCTCGGCGGTGCTGCTCGGGGCCGGGATCGTGAGCATGCATTACGTCGGCATTCACGGCCTCGCCGGTGATTTCGCCATCACCCATGACGGCCCGATGGTGTTGCTGTCGATCGTGATTGCGATCGCTGCCGCCTATGGCGGCCTGCGCGCGTTCCTCGCCCGTCAGGACGGCATCCGCCTGACCTTGAGCGCCATCGCCTTCGGCGTCGCGGTGTCCGGCATGCATTACACCGCGATGTATGGCATGCATTTCGTCCCGAAATCGGATCTCACCCACCACCAGATCGCCGGCGGACTGGTTGCCTCGCCGCAAATCCTGTCGGTGGTCGTGGCCGTGCTCTGCTTTGTGATTGCGGCGGGTTTCCTGTTGTCGCTGGTACCGGATCCGCGGCGGCAGGCGCCGCTGTCGACCGTCTTGGCCGATCCGATGGCGGAGGCGGCCCTTGCGGTCAAATGGCCCGATGCAGCCGCAGCCACCGCCAGCTTCCCGCGCCTGACCTCGGCGCCGCTCGGTGGATTGGGCCAGCCGCCACGCCCCGCGCCCGTGCCGCGGCTTCCGGTCGAAGGTGCGGACGGCACCCATTTTATCGACACGGCCGACGTGCGCAGCGTCCGGGCGGACGCCCATTATACAAGGGTGCATGACGGCACCCGCGAGCGCATGTGCCCATGGTCGATCTCGGAAGCCGAGGCGCAGCTCGATCCCGGGCTGTTCGTCCGGGTGCACCGCAGCCATATCGTGGCGATCCCTCATGTCACTTTCGTGCGCAAGGAAGGCGACGGCGCCGTGATTGAGCTGGATGGGCCAACGCCGCACCGCGTTCCGGTCAGCCGCGCCAAGATCGCCGAGGTCAAGGCCCGGCTTGGCCTTGCCAAACGCAACAACCAAAATCACTAGTACCGCCGATCTGAAGTCCCTGCGTCACAAGCGGCGAACTCCTTTCAGGGACTTCAGATCGATGAGCGGCACTAGAATCAATAAGTTTGCTAGTGCCCATGACTTTCCGAAGTTCGTGAAGGTGGGGGCTGCGATGGAGCACGAACTTCGGAAAGTGGGCACTGAGCCGGAATGGGTCGCCAAGCCTGACGCATTTCGTGCGCGCCAAGGCGCGTTTCGTGCGAATTTCTTCAACCGGTGATGAAGCCCTCGCTGTCGCCTTGTCTGCGAACAGATCCGGGAAGAGCCTCCGCCAGACGTCTGGATCAAGCGCGTATTCCGCGAAAGTGGAGTTCCGGCTTGCGGAAGACAACACGCGCCAAGAATGGGGCGTGTTCCGCAAAGGTGGGTTTCCGGTTTTGTGACAAGAATACGCGCCAAAATATAGAGACGCATGGAGGAAACGATGATTCCTGGCCCGTTCAGCTATCACCGGCCTGCGACGCTGGCCGACGCGGTCAAACTGCTCTCGACCCTGGGCGACGAGGCCCGGCCGCTCGCCGGTGGCCACAGCCTCGTCCCAATGATGAAGCTTCGGCTGGCGACCCCCGAACATCTGGTCGATCTGCACGGGATCGCCGGCCTGAAAGGCATCCGCCGCGACGGCGACAAAATCGTGATCGGCGCGATGACCACCCAGCACGAACTGCTGGCCTCGGAAGACATCACCGGATCGTTGCCGATCCTGGTCGAGACCGCGCTCCTGATTGCCGATCCTCAGGTGCGTTACCGCGGCACGATCGGCGGCAATGTCGCCAATGGCGATCCCGGCAACGACATGCCGGCGCTGATGATGGCGCTCGGCGCCAGCTACCGGCTCGAAGGCCCGGGCGGGGGGCGGGAAATTGCAGCGTCCGAGTTCTACCAGGGCGCCTATTTCACAGCCCTTGAGCCGGCCGAAATCCTGACCGCGATCTCGATTCCGGTGCCGCCGACGGGTCATGGATATGCCTACGAGAAGCTCAAACGCAAGGTCGGCGACTACGCGACCGCGGCGGCGGCGGTGGTGCTCACGATGTCGGGCGGCAAAGTCGCCTCCTGTGCGATCGGACTCACCAACCTGCACGAAACGCCGCTGCTTGCGTCCGACGCGGCCAGGGCCGTGATCGGAACGGGCCTCGATCAGGCCGCGCTGAAAAAAGCTGCTTCCGCTGCGCAGGCGATCATGTCGCCGGCAGCGGATGCTCGCGGGCCGGTCGAGTACCGCAGGCATGTCGGCGGCATCATGGTGAT